>Ga0137403_10001659_pt3 | contig 17000 bp, 11 predicted proteins | sample CZOMad2_1_16fung_FD_122057 | JGI IMG/M metagenome (GOLD analysis project Ga0137403, IMG submission 122057) | Vadose zone soil fungal communities from Angelo Coast Range Reserve, California, USA - CZOMad2_1_16fungal (Hybrid Assembly) | ecosystem: Environmental > Terrestrial > Soil > Vadose zone...
GGTCATGAACGCTGCATCATACGCGGGGAAAGCGGGGGCGGGCAAGAAGGTATGCCGTGTAGGTAGCCATAAGCGCTCCAGAATCAGCAACTTGGGCGATCAGCGAGCGTCCTTGCGCCGCAGCAATGCGGCGCCCACCACCCCGCCCAAGCCAGAAAAGAATACAAAAGCTACAAACGTCAAAATTAAGCCCAGGATCACTGCAACGACTAGGCCTTGCGGGGTCTTGAGAAACTCCACCGCTTGCGCCGCCTGCGGATCGGAGCTTCGCGATGCCGCCTGCTGCACGGCATCCAGCATTTTCTGGCGCAGCTCGGCGCCAGTGTGGAGGACCGCAGTTCCAAACGCGAACACAATGGTCAGAATGCCGAAGCCCAGCGCGCCACTGACGGCTCCCAGACGTGCTCCTGCGCCAGCGCTGAGACTCGCACCCCGGTTGCGGCGATGGTAGAAGACCACCGCAAGCGCCCCCGCTGCCAGCATCGCAATCCCGAACGCCGCCAGCCGAGTCACGATCAGAGAAATCGCCACCAGAGCGCCCCAGGTTGCCGGCACCAGGGCCCGGGACCAGTCAATCGAAGAGGTGGCTTCAGTTGCGGTGTGCGGAATTTCCTGTGAGACGGGTGCCTCAGTGCTGGGCAGGAAGATCTCGGTCGTCGCTACGCGAATCTGGGGAGCATTGCAATGCGGGCAAAATGCCGTGCCTTCCTCAACCGACGCGCCACACCGATGACAGGGATATTCCACCGGATTTCAAGTTACCGCAGAGGAACGAGCAGAGGCAAGGAACGAGAAAGTCCGGAATGCAGAAGTGAGAAGTCAGAATGAAGAAGTAAGACCAAGGCAGAGCTTCCTTGCTCCGCTCCAGGACAACTCCGGCGCGTTCTTGCTTCTTATTCTGATTTCTACTTCTGCATTCCGACTTCTCACTTCTGCATTCGGTCAGATCGTGTCCTTGCGACCGCGCGTTTGCACGTAGACCAGCGCGAAATCCGAGCCTTTGCCGTTATCCGCGGGTTGGATCGAAACAATGTGCTGATTCTGCTTGGTCCCAACCTTCAGCTCGACGACTTTGCCGCTGTTATCTCCCTCGCACTTCAGTTCCTTCGAATCGTCGCCACCACCGGGATGCACATCGACATCACTACCATCGTGGGTGGTGTGGCACTCGAGAACGTTGCCATACTTTTTCAGTTGATCGTGATAATAGGCAATGAGCTTTGCCGGAGGATCCTTCGAGATGTATTCAACCGCAACGACCTTCAGCCCGAATCGGCCGCTGGAAATATTGACGTTGGCGCTCTTCTCTTCTCCGTTCTCCTCCTTTTCCTTGAGACGCGCTCCGGGATAAACCGGCAATCCGGTGTCTCTCGCGTTGGCATTATTGTCGACGTGAATTCCGCCGATGGGAGTCTCGATATCGACTTTCTTGTCCTCTCCATTCTCGCCCTTCTTAACATTCACACTGCAACCGACAAGCGTGAGCAGCGCCAGCAAGCAGGCTGCTAGCAAGGTTCGTAAGTAGACATTTCTCTCGTTAGGAGTCCTCATTTTCCAGATCCTTCCTGTGCAACTTGCGACGGCCTTTCGATCCCGGCCCCGCGCTGTGCAACATTAGGAATGCTCACCGGCAGATGGCCTCGAATTGCTATCTCCCCAAATAGCGCCTTTACCACGCTGATCTCAGAGACAGTCGCATTGGAAAACGTGCAAATGTAATTCTCAACCGTTGGAAAATCCTGCGCCAAGTACGGGTTGCCCATGGCGAGCACGGCAGTTTTCTGCCCAGCATGGTCCAAAATATTCTGCAATAAGGCACCACTTGCGTCCGCGAGTCCGACTGAATTCTTCAATCCGCCTGCATCCGCCTTGGCGATCCGTCCTGCAGTCGGCACAACATACACCGCAGCCACGACTGCGCCAGCCTGGTCCACCGCTTTCAAGACCTCATCTGACATGGCGCCCGCGATCCGAGGATCCACATAGATCACATTCGCGTCCGGCACCCGTGCTTTGACCTGGCGCTCCAGCACGCGTCCGGCCTCGGTGCGCACATCCTCCGAAAGCATGACCACCACCAGGTTGTTGCGCACCTCTTCTGCTCTCTGATACGGAAGCCCTCCCGCAACAGTTCCCGTTTGTTTCAACGGCAGCAGCCGGCCATTGTCGCGGACCAGCGTCACCGCGTCATCAGAAATCTGCTGCCCAAGGGTAACGTTTTCTGGCTTGCCGACTTCTGTCGCAAGGTTCTCAATGTCAACCAAGCGGGCCTTGTGCAAACCGACCGAAGCCTTTGCCTTAAGTAACTTTAGAACTGCGACGTCAATCTGCGCTTGTGGAATCTCGCCGCTGTGCGCTGCGTCCAACATGGCTCTATATGAAGCATCAAGGTCGGCAGGAATGATCAGCAAGTCGTTGCCGGCCTTAAAGGCATCGACGGCGGCTCGGCCGATGTTCGCAGCGTACAAGCGGGTGAGGCCAGCCATATCCAACGCGTCAGTGACCACAATGCCCTTGAATCCGAGTTGGTTCTTCAGCAGATCGGTGACGATTGCTGGCGAGGTGGTGGCTACACGGTTGGGATCAGGCTCGAGCGCGGGGACTGTGACGTGCGCCACCATCACCGCATCCACTCCAGCCTCGATCCCCTTGCGGAACGGAGGTAGCTCCACCGACTGCAAGCGGTTTTTGTCTCCAGTCACCTGAGCAACGCTGAGATGGGAATCCGTCGCCGTATCCCCATGACCGGGAAAATGCTTGATGGTGACCATCATGCCATCGGCGCGTGCGCCACGAGTGTAGGCGGCCACCAGATCGCCTACCTGCTGCGGATCTTCGCCGAAAGAGCGCGTGTTGATGATGGGATTAGCGGGATTTGAATTGACATCAGCATCCGGAAAAAAGTTCCAATGCACACCGATCGCACGGGCCTCCTGCGCCGTGATCCGCCCGAAGGCTTCCGCGTAATCCAGCTTGCCCGCCGCGCCGAACGCCATGGCGTGGGGAAACGTCGTAGCTCCCTGCAGCCGCATGGTGACACCGCGCTCGAAATCAGCCGCAACCAGCAGCGGCAGCTTGGAATCTCTCTGCAAACGGTTCAGCAGCTCAGCAGCTTCGTACGGTTGATTCCGGTACAAAAATGGCGGCTCAAAGCGCACCGTCATGGCGAACGACCCGACGTGATATTTCTGCATCTGGTCGCGAAGCTGGAGGTACTCGGGGCTGTTCATGTTTAAAAATTCCGCCCGCACCCAGATCATGAAGAGCTGCCCGATCTTTTCTTCGAGCGACAGCCTGCGCAGAGTCTTCTCCGCCCATTTTTCGCCACCATGATCAAGGTGAATGGGGCCAGGATGCTGAAATTTTTCCTTGGCGAAGGCGGCACACACCATGACAGCTAGCAATAAAAGAGAAGCGAAGCAGCGAAGCATGGGGAACACGATAGCAGAAGGGATTTGGATACGAAATTGCCCTGCCGAGCGCCACTGTTTTAACGGGTAGCCCCGGGGCGGAGCCGGAAAGCTGCAAAAGTCTGAAGTCCGACGTCCGGAGTCTGAAGTCCGATCCCCGCAGCATTCCCATGCAACGAATGTGCAGGATTCTGCATTCGACTCATACGCTGATTTCTGCGGAATTTCTTGCCGCCGACATCGCGCGGCTTGAACTAACTCTTGTTGCTTCAGCAGGTTACAACCACAGCCATCGGCTGGCCAACGCCATGCAAGTTTTTGGTTCCGCAAGTGCAACTTAGAGGTTTATTAAAGAGGCCGCTGACAACATGACCTTCACTCTCTTCTCTAGTTCCCGACATCTCTCTTTTGCTCGCTCCGGCTTGCAGAGCGGCGCCTTGCATCGCCTTTCCTGAATTTACCCATCTATTTGCCTCTTTGAATTGTGGCCCCAGAAATGGGGCCGCTTTTTTGCTAGACTCGCAGCTCGGACTTTGTATCTAAGCCGCTCGCGGTCATCACCAATTAGAATTCGAACTCTTTTCGTCGCTTCACGACATTTCTGGCACCACGAGGTTCGAATGCACCATCATGCCATCGGTGTTCTGTTGCTATTTGCCAGTGCAACTCTCCTGCATTCGCAGGAGCAAGTTCCCAATCCGGCAGAGAAGCTGTATTCCCCGCAGCTGACGAAAGAATTAGTTACTCTGCGCGATGCCGCTCTCAGCGACGACTATGCTTATCGTCAAGTTGCCCATCTGACCGATAACATCGGGCCTCGTGCCGTGGGGTCGCCGCAGGCAAAGGCTGCCGTGGATTACGTAGCTGCGGAGTTACGAAAAGTTGGCCTCGAAGTTCGCTTGGAAGAAGTCCGAGTTCCGCACTGGATGCGGGGAATAGAAGCTGCCGAACTCATTGATTATCCCGCGCAAGCTGCCGGCGCTAGCCAAAAGATTGTGCTGACCGCACTCGGCGGTACCACGCCCACCCCTCCTGATGGGATCACGGCAGAGATGGTTGTTGTCGATAACTTCGATCAACTCGCAGCGTTGGGGAGGCAAAAGGTTGCAGGAAAGATAGTGCTTTTCAATGAGTTGTTCGATAAACAGAAGGCAGCCGCCGGTCTTGCTCTGGAAGGTTACGGAGAAGCCGTTGCCTATCGTGCAGAAGGGCCGAAGCGGGCAGCCGAGCTGGGAGCGATTGCGGCTCTAGTGCGATCTGTTGGTGGCGCAGATTATCGCCTGCCGCACACCGGCTGGAGCGGCCCTGCCGGCATTCCCGCGGGAGCGGTGGCCAGCGAAGACGCCGATTTAATTGCTCACCTCGCGGCTCAGGGCAGAGTGCGCATGCACCTGACGCTGACTTCCGAGAATGGGCCAGAGGTTTTGAGCTATAACGTGGTCGCAGACCTAAAGGGGTCGGACCATCCCGAGCAAGTAGTGATTGTGTCAGGGCACCTGGACTCTTGGGATTTGGGGACCGGGGCAGTTGATGACGCGGCGGGGGTCGCGGTCGCGATGGAGACTGCGGAATTGATCCAGCGTCTGCACTTGCGCCTAACCCGCACACTTCGCGTGATTGCCTGGATGGATGAAGAGAACGGCGGGCGTGGGCACGACGCTTACGCAAAGGTGCATGCGAACGAGTTTGCGAACTATGCGGCCGTAATGGAAAGCGATCTCGGGGCGGCGCATCCCTTGGGCTTCAATGCTAAAGTCACCGCAACCGCGTTGGGCTGGCTAAAACCGGTACAGAATATCCTGGCAAGCTTCGGAGCAAACATTATCAAACAGACGAACCATAGTCCCGGTTCCGATATTGCGCCCATGGCAAACGCCGGGGTACCCGCATTGGGCATCATGCAGGATAGCCGCACCTACTTTAACTACCACCATACCGCCGCCGACACGCTGGACAAGATCGCGCCCCAGGAGCTCCGGGAAAACGTCGCCGCCATGGCAGTTATGGGATATGCGCTGGCTAGTTTGCCGGAGTCATTGCCGCGCTAATTACGCAATTCACTTCGCAAAAGCAAGCACATGCTGGCGGCTGACGCTCCCGTCAACAAATTCCAAATCGGATAGTTAACCCACGGACGTTTTCCAGAATGGGAACTTCGCGCCCCTATGCGCTTCGACCTCTGCTGAATCCAGAACACATGCGCATTGGTCTTGCAAATGCATCAGCACGGAGAAAGCGTTGGAGTAAGAGTCATGCCAGAATTACGCCAGGATCGATTCACCAAAGAATGGGTGTTTGTCGCCAGCGAAGATATCAAGCATCCACACGAACTAATTGTGCAACGCGCCCGAAAGCCGATGCCATCATTTGATCCCAACTGCCCGTTCTGCCCGGGTCGTGAAAACCACACGGCGCCGGAAATTCTGCGGGTGCCGTCACCGAAGGGCGGCTGGACACTCAGAGTCATTCCCCGCAAGTTTACTTGCATGACTAGCGAGCTGCCCGAGGCTAATTCTCCAAACGCAATCGAAGGATTCGGCATCCATGAACTCATCGTCGAAACGCCAGATCATTCGCTCACGACTGCTTTGTTGCCGGAGACGCAGTTGCTAAGTCTGTTCCGCAGCGCCAAATCACGATACGACGAAATCTGCCTCGATCCTCGAATCGCATATGCCACGATTTATAAGAAGCACGCTGTAGAGGGAAGCGGCCCCGGACACTCCCAGTCTCACTTGATTGCCAGCCAGGTTATTCCGCCCGCGGTCGCAAGCCGATTGCAACAGGCGCGTCATCATTATGGCAAAACAGGGAACTGCGTCTTTTGTGCGGCGCTCCAGGAAGAGCTTGATACCCACAGCAGAATCGTCGCCACTTCAGCGCACTTCATCGCCATTGAGCCATTTGCTTCCCCCAGCCCGTTCTGCACGCAAATCTATCCTCGCAGGCACATGGCGAATTTTGGGGAAATCAATGGAGAGGAGTTGCCTGATTTCGCCCGAATTCTGCGCGATATCCTAGGAAGATTCTACTTTGGGCTGGAGAATCCCGATTTCAGTTACAGCATACGCAACGCACCGGTCGTCAGCGCGGGCGTTAACTATTATCACTGGTGTTTGAACATCGTTCCAAACCTGCCAATTCCTGGCCTCGAGAAGGAGGGAAAGATGTTCCTCAATCCAGTTCTGCCAGAAGAAGCGGCGCAATTCCTTCGGGAAGTTCGAATCGAGCAAGCCATTCCGGCATAGAGTGCCCGTTGATCGCCGACTTTCGGAAGTGAACTAATGGCGGCGCCGAGTTTCGCGCATGGCGGTGGCGAAGGTCCGCCCTCCCAAGCTCACGCCCTGCTCCAGCGTCCCCGTGACCGCCACTTTCGCTCCGTTGCCGGGAACACCATAGCCATGACTGAGTACCCACATCGAGCCAGTCCCATCATTTACTTCGTAGACGCCGGTACCCAATAGCCCGAACGAATTCGTAACCCGGCCCGCGATGGTAATCTCTTTGCCGGCATACCTGCCCGGATCGCGGTTAATTTTCTCGATGCTCTCCCGTGGAGGGCATCCAGCGAGCAATATCGTCCCTACCGCCAGCAGCACAACCGGCAAGATTCTGGCCCGAATTTTATCCACGGAAACCTCCCTATTCTGAAACCCTCAACGCCGCCGTTTGTCGCGGTCGAGCTCTCAGCAGAAGAAACATAACTTTCCTCGATAACCGCTGATTCAAACAACACCAAGAATTGGATGCAGTCCGCAATTGTGGTGATGGCCGGCTTGATTTCAATGACAGTGAGCGGTCTGTTTTTTCTCGCTAGCGATGCTTATTTTTCTGCAGCTGCTTCGCACGGCTTTCCGCCTGCTGTGCGTCTTCCCTCTTCCCGGCCCCTGTGTAGGCCTCCGCCAGGGTTTCGAACACTTCTGCATTGTCGGGTTGCGATTTGGAAAGGCCTTCGAGCTGCTGTACCGCATCGGCAAAATTCCCCTGTGCGATCTGTGTCTTGGCCAATCCAATCTGTGCCTCAACGCTTTTGGGCTCTAGCAGAAGCGCCGCCTCAAACTGATCGTCTGCAGGTTTGGGGTCGTTCAATCGTAAATAAACCTGGCCGAGCAGCAAGCGAGCAGGCAACTGGCTAGGCTGGAGCTTAAGGCTGGCTTCCAGCGCATCTCGTGCACCGGCCAGATCGTCGGTTTTCTCAAGTGCTTGCCCTGCTTCGAAAGCCGCGGTGGCATCATCAGGGCGAATTTCGCGCGCGGTTTTCAAATGCGCCGCAGCTTTTGCATACTCTCCCGCCTTCAACTCCAGTTCGCCGATCTGCTTGAGCGCGGTCGGTGATTTTGGATCAAGTTGCAGCACTTTTTCCAGGGCTGATCGGGCTTCTGCCGGGCGTTCGTCCTCCGAAGCAATCATCGCTGTGTGTAGCAGATTCTGTTCTTCGATTTTGTCTTTCGGATCGGGCAACCCTGAAGGCGCATTCGTCGAGCTGGTTTCTGCCACATAGCCGAGCGCCTGCAACTGGTTTGCTGCTCCCGGACTGGCCGCGGCTGCCGAACCTGCCGCAGCAGGAGGCTTCTTCGCCCGCAAATCCGTTAACAGCTTGCGACCCTTCTGCACCATTTCACTCGTTGGGCCGTATTCATTCTTCAGCTCGCCCGGATCTTTCTGCAGATCGTAGAGTTCCGGCTTGGGCGCCTCGATGAACTTGAATCCTTCCGCCCGCACTGAGCGCAGCGGTGCCCACCCGAAGCGCAGAGGATAATCGGTTTCGCCAAAAGCCGTGCGGCTGGCAAACTCTGCGCCACCGAAGTAAGGCTTCAGAGATTCCCCGTCCAGCTTTACGGGCACAGACGCATGCAGCAGATCGAGCACGGTGGGAAGGATGTCTGTGGTCCGCACTTGCGCGTGCACCACTTTGGCAGCATTGCTCCGGCTGGGCAGCTTCACGATTAGCGGCACATGCGTTGTGGAATCATAGAGAAAGATTCCGTGTGTGTCTTCATGATGCTCGCCGAGGCCCTCGCCATGGTCGCCTACCACTACGATCACGGAATTTTCGTAACGCCCCAGCTTCTTCAAGTACGCCAGAAAATTTGCGAGTGCCGAATCCGCATACGCGATTTCGCCATCGTAAAGATGATCTTTATAGGTTTGCGAGTAGGGCGGCGGAGGCTCATAGGGATCATGTGGGTCGTAGAGGTGAAGCCAGACGAAATGCGGGCCGGCAGGATTCGCGTTCATCCATTTTACTGCGCGCTGGACGACGTCCATGCCTCGCCGCTCGACCCGTCCAAAGCGTGATTTCGTCAGCGGATGCTCGGGGAAGTTATCGTAAAAATCAAATCCGCGGTCCAGGCCTGGCGCCAGAGACTTGCTGTCGAGAATTACTGCGCCGATGAACGCGGCAGTGTGGTAGCCCTTCTGCTTCAGTAACTCCGCCCAAGTCGGATGCACAGCCGCGAGCGGCACTGCGAAATCGGTGACGCCATGCGAACTCGGAAGCAGACCGGTGAGGATCGTAGTATGGGAAGTGTTCGTGATTGGGCTGGGCGTGAATGCCTGCGCGAAACGAATGCCATCTTTCGCCAGCGCGTCCAAAGCCGGAGTTTGAACGCGCTCGTAACCGTAGCAATGGACATGATCGGCACGAAGCGTGTCGATCGTAACCAAATAGATATCCGGAGCGGATGGCTTCTTCTGTGGTGGCTGCGCGTCAACCACCGTGACGGCGAAACAACAAGCAATAAGTATTTTCGCGGCCCTCATGGAAATTCAGACTAGCACAATCACCTCTCATCGCCGGGGGTCCACCCCATCACTGGGATATAATTTTTGTACGCGATGGATTTCCCTCTTATCTTTAAATCCGCGCTGCTAGCGGGCCTTTTCGCGATAGGCTATGCGGCCCTGGCTGTACCTACAGCATCCCCCAACGTGGTGTTCATCACAATTGACACTCTGCGCCCCGATCACCTCGGTTGCTATGGTGACAAGCAAATCGGCACGCCAAATATCGACACGTTAGCCGCAGACGGCACCCGCTTCGAGCGCGCTTACACCGCAGTCCCCGTGACCCTGCCATCACATACTGTGATCTTCACCGGGACGTATCCCACACTCAGCGGCGTGCACGATTTTGCTGCCAATAAGCTCAGTCCAACTCAGGCGACGTTGGCTTCCGTGCTGAAGGACAACGGGTATACGACTGGCGCCGTCATCGGTTCGGCCGTCCTCGATTCGCGCTTTGGCTTGAATCATGGATTCGATTTCTACTACGACCACTTTGATTTCAACCGCCTGCAGGAATCGAATCTCGATGAAATGGAACGCCCCGGCAACATTGTGGCCGATGTCACGCTCGATTGGCTGAGCAAGAATTATCAGAAGAAGTTCTTCCTTTGGATGCATCTCTACGACCCGCACTATCCCTATCGCCCGCCAGCTCCGTACAGCGAAGAATACAGAGATCGTCCGTATGATGGCGAAATCGCATTCGCCGACGCACAAGTGGGGCGTCTGATTGAATTTCTAAAAAACAAAGGCCTCTACCAGAACACATTGATCATCATTAGCGGCGACCACGGCGAAAGCCTGGGCGAGCATGGTGAGAAGACGCATGGGTTCTTCATCTACAATGCGACGCTGCATGTTCCGCTCATCGTTCATCTGCCCGGCGGCGTGCACGCAAGAACTGTCGCCAACCTGGTGAATTTGGCCGACCTGATGCCGACGGTGCTCGACGCTCTGAACATCCAGATTCCAGCACAGGTGCAAGGCCAGAGTCTGCTGCCGCTGATGTCGCCGAAAAAAGAAGACAACGCCCGCAGCCTGTATGCAGAGACTTTTCTTCCACGCCTTCACTTCAACTGGAGCGAATTGCGTGGAGTGGAAACGGAAACCTATCACTTCATTGATGCGCCCAAGCCCGAGCTTTACGATCTGCGCAAGGATTCAGGCGAAACTCATAACCTGTTTGCAGAAAAGAAAGCAGTAACAGAAGAAATGCGCGTGCGCCTCGCTAAGCTGATTCAGCAATACACAGCGGGGCAGGAGCTGGCCGAAAAAACCAGACTCGATCCGGTATTGATGGAGCGTTTGAAGTCGCTTGGATATGCTGGCTTCTCTGGAGGGAGCAATTCCGGAGCTAACAGCCACGCCCTGCCCGATCCTAAAGACCGCATCCAAACTTACGAGCTCTTTTCCGATGCCATGGCCGATAGTCAGCATGGCCAATACGCCGAATCGATTGAAAAGCTGAACGCAGCGCTCAGAACCGATCCGGACTCCGTGCCCGGCCACTATCTGCAAGGGCTGAATTATTACCGCACTCGCGAGTTCCCCAAGTCCGTGGCGGAACTCGAGCGGGTATTGCAACTTAGTCCAGATTATGCACTGGCAGCCTTTCAGTTGGGTCTGGCGTATGCTCGTGTCAGCAACTGGGACCAGGCGATCCAAACTCTCAGGCGGGCGCTGGAATTGGATTCGACCAATTTTGCCGCCGCGTATGACTTGGGTCTGAGTTATTTGCAGAAAAACATGACTGGCGAAGCGGCAGCGGCGTTCCGTCAGTCCGTGAGCATTGCCGATGGCTACGCTCCCGGCCACCGCGCGTTAGGCGAACTGTTGCTCTCGCAAGGGCAGTTGGACGAAGCTCTCGCCGAACTGCACAAGGCAGCGGAACTGGCGCCGGAAGATGCCAGCACCCACAGTGCGTTAGCTAGAGCGCTGGCGGCCAAAGGTCTGGCAAGCGAGGCTCAGGACGAAATGAGGAAGGCAGAACAGGCCCCGCCACAATAAATCGGTATTGGATTGAGACGATTCCTTCAGCTAACGACTTGCGTGTACTTGCTTGGCTCGGCTGCTGTTGCCGCTCCACCAGCGCACAAATTGTCTCCCAATGTCATTCTGATCACGATCGACACGGTCCGCGCAGATCACATCGGTTGCTATGGCGCAAAACAAGTGCAGACCCCGACGACCGACGCCCTCGCCCACGATGGCATCCTCTTTGAACATGCCATCTCGCAGGTTCCACTCACCTGGCCTGCGCACGCAGTCATCCTCACGGGAACTTATCCATTTCAAAATGGCGTGCAGGATTTCACCGGGCAACCGCTCGCTCCGCAGTTCCGCTCCCTCGCGCAAGCTTTCAAACAGCATGGATATTCGACCGGGGCTGTGGTCAGCGCGTTTGTGCTCGACCGCAGTTGGGGACTGGCTCGCGGTTTTGATTTCTATGACGATGCCTTCTCTCCCGAGGAATTCCAAAAAAGGGATTTGGGCCTCGTCGATCGCAAAGCAGGAGAGAGCGTTACTCACGTGATTAACTGGCTGAAGCAGACCACTCATCGCCCATTTTTTTTCTGGCTTCACCTCTATGATCCGCACAGCCCTTATGATCCGCCCGAGCCTTACCACACTCAATATCGCGACCATCTTTACGACGGCGAAATCGCCTACGCTGATCACGAATTGGGGCGCCTGATCGCGTGGTTGAAGAGTAATCATCTATATGAGCGCACAATGATTGTTCTGCTCAGCGATCATGGTGAGTCGCTGGGAGATCACGGAGAAAAAGAACACGGATTCTTTGTCTACAACTCCACGGTGCACATCCCTCTGATCGTCAAACCTACTGCTGGGAGCGGTTTTCGCCCGGGTGGCCGGATTGCTCGGCCTGTGGAAACGGTTGCGGTTGCACCCACGCTGCTTGCGGCCGCAGGGATCAAGGATGCGGTCGAAAAGCAATTCAATTCGCGCGGGCTGCTGGGTGCGGCAGCAGGAAAAGAAGACGCGGCTTACAGCGAAACTTTTTATCCGCTGAATTCTTTTGGATGGAGCCCGCTGCATGCGCTTGAAACTGCGCGCTACCACTATGTCGATGCGCCGCAGCCGGAACTCTACGATCTGTCTGCCGATCCGGAAGAAAAGAACAATCTAGTCACCTCGCAGGGCGCGACCGCGTCTGTCCTGAAGGAAAAACTGCGATCGCTTTTGCAGCGCAACCCCTACAACCCCCCTGAAGGAGGGAATGCGAACCTGAGCCCCGACGCACTGGAAAAGCTGCGCTCTTTGGGCTATGTCGCCTATCACTCGCCGGTTTCACCGGAGGCCTTAGCCGCGGGTTTGCCCGATCCCAAGACTAAGCTGGAGGAATTTAATTCCATCCTCTCTGCCGAAGATGCATTCCATGCCAATGATTTTGAGAAAGGCGAGCAACTGCTGGCCAAAGTCCGCGAGCAGGATCCAAAGATGTACATTGTGCCTTTCATGCTGGGAGAAGCCGAGATAGCAAAGAAAGATTGGCCGGCAGCTGCGGCCGAATTCAAGAAGTGCCTGGATTTGAATCCCAACTTCGACCAGGCGATGACCGGTTTATCGCGCGCACTGCTGTACCAAAACAAAGACGAGGAAGCCAAGCAGTGGGCACGCAACGCGCTGAAGTATAACCCAGAGAATTACCGCGCCTGGTATCAGCTAGGCTTCATCGAAACCAAAACCGATAAGCAGGCTGCCATTGCCGATTACGAGAAAGCTGTTGCGATTCAGAGTAACTTCGCTCCCCTGCGCCGCGACCTGGGACTGCTGTATTATCAGCAGCAAAATTATGCCGAGGCGGCCAAACACCTGGCCAAAGCGGCGGAACTGGGGATGAACGAAGCACCGCTTTGGAATTTTCTGGGGATCTCCCACAGCCGCAGCAATCGGCTGGCACTAGCTGTCGAAAGCTATAAGCGGGCGCTGAAACTCAATCCAGATCTGGCAGAGGCTCACCTCAATCTCGCTTACGCGTACCAGCGGCTCAATCGAACCAGCAATGCCAAGCTGGAATATCAAGCGGCTTGTAAGCTTCAGAGCAGCCTCTGCGTTTACTTACCCGACTCAAAGCCGTAATTCGTCTACCGCGTTTCGAGCCCTGTGCCTACGCCATCCTCAGTGTGCAGCCGCCAGCTTCTCAAGAATCTCTTTCGCCTTTGGGGCCAGAGGATCAGTGGGTGAGTCCTTGAGGAACGCTTTCAATTCGGCACTGGCTTCCGATTTCCTCTGTTGCAGCAGGTAGACATTAACCAGCTCCAACCGAACTCGGGACATTGCGGGATCGAGTTTTAAGGCCTCCCGAAGCGCGTGCTCCGCTTCAGGCAGTTTCCTCATTCGCTCATAGATGGAACCGAGGATGTACTGCCCAAAGGCAGAATTCGGCTTTCTTCGCAGTCCTTCTTCGACCTCCTTCAGCGCATCATCGTAGTTTTTGGTCATTAGCAAGACGTTAGCCAAGTTCAGGTGCGCCTCAGCATCGCTCTGATTGAGCTTGATCGCTTCTTCGAAATGGGCTTGCGCCGACTTGAAATCTGCCCTGCTGAGATAGGCGGAACCCAGATTGTTGTGAGCAGGATAAAAGTCTGGGGCGAGGAAGATTGACTTCTCATAATGCCGGATAGCTTCATCGCGATTCTGATTCCTGTCCGCCTCCACCCCCTTGTCGAATTCTTTGATCGCATTCTTCGGGAAATGTCGCTGATACTCCGACGGATCAATAAGGTGGGGATTACTTCCTGGCTCACGATTCGGCAGCGGTTCCCTCTCAGCGGTTTCACGTGGCGTTAAGCTTATCTGCGCCATGGACGTAGCAGAGATGGACGTATTGAGTTCGACCAGCTTATCGACTGGGTAGAAACGCTCGTCGTGAATCACCACGTGGTAGGGATTGCTTCCAAGACCGTAGAAGCCGAACCTCCCTTCATCATCACTGTACGCGCTGGCCAGCGTGGCCCCGCGCAACTGCAGTTCTATAAATACCCTTCCCGGGAAATCACCCCTGCTCAGGTGCAGCTCGCCAATGATGTTGCCTACGCCTATCTGCGCCCGAAGGGTGGAAGCCGAGATGAGCAGAAAGACGAGGCAGGCGAGGATTAGATTGCGGCTCGGGCGCGACATGGCCCTACTCCAACAAAAAAGAAAGAGGGGTTTGTACTCACCCAAGGTGAGAACAAAGCCCCTCACGTTACCGCGGTTTAGAAGTTCACCCTCAGCCCGAACTGGAGATTACGTGGATTCAAAGTGCCACCGGCCTGGCCGAAGTTGCTAATGGGAAACTGGTTGTGAGTAGTCTCCAAGCTAGCCTGGCCCGGCTCCGCCAGTAGGAAGTTGGTGTGGTTGAATACGTTGAAGCCCTCAACCCGGAACTGCAGACCGACTCTCTCGGTAACTCTAAAGTTCTTGAAGAGGGACATGTCCGCAAACCACTGCTTGGGGCCAAGGAAGGTGTTTCGGCCAAGGTTTCCCGCGCACCCCAGGCACGGCTCGGTAAAGATACCGCCGCCGGGATTCCACTGCGGACCCCAGCCGTTGGCCCACATATCGTGGCTAGCGCTACTGAAGCTCGGGAATGGCGAATTCGGACGCCCATTTCTGGAGTGACTGTTCGTCCGATTAAGCAGGTAGTCGCCACCGACGTTCTGGCAATTTCCCGTGTTTACGTCAGTTGCCGTGCACGAAGCAGTCGGATCTGAAATCTCCACCAGGTTTTCCCGCCGCCGATCGTACGGAGACCAGTGCGCTCCGGTCTGAAATGACCAAATGCCGTTATACTGCCACCCGCCAAGCAGAGCATTCAAGACACCTGTGTGCTTTCCGAAGGGCAGATCCCACACATAGTTGAACACCAGTCGGTGGCGGATATCGAAGATTGAATTGCCACGGTCAAGGCGTGGCCTGGTCCAATCGGTGGTGAACCCGTCGCCCGCCGCGTCGCCATTGGCGGTGGTGGCGCCGCTGTGCCAAGTGGAGCCGTCATCGATGCTGTGGCTCCAGGTGTAGTTCAGGTTGAACAGCAGGCCGTGACTGGTTTGCTTCTTGACGGCGAGCTGTAAAGAATTGTAGTTGGAGTTGGCGGCGTTCTCCCAAACGCGTAGCGTACCGTAGTTGCTGTCGATGCGTCCGCCGGGCTGGCCGCAGAGAGTGCGCCCGACGTTGTCTTTCACACATCCCACCTCGCCCGTAACTGAATCAATCGGTAGGTGCCCGCCGGGAATGCGGTTGACGTCATCGGCGCGGAACAGCTTATGTCCGGTCGTACCAACGTAATTCAACTCGAGCGACAGCTTGGGCACAATCTCATGCTGAAGGCTGAGAAAGTAGTTGTAGACATACGGGTCGCGGACACCCTTCGGGAAAATGATCCCCGTCAGGAATGCTGTTTGCGGGTTGCTGGCAGCCCAACCAGAGAGATTGCCCACGGCCTGCGCGCCCACGCCCTGGCCGGGATTCGTGGCAGGACCAGCAAAGGTCGGGGTGTCGCCACTCGGGTTGCAAGTCGTACCGGTGGCATCGCAGGTGGTTGGGCCGTAGACGATGACCGAGTCGCCGCCGTCCAGCGCCGCACTGTCCGCAAGGTTGAAGGAGTAGAACGGCGGATTCCAGCGCGAATTGGAAAGCGGATTGTAGAGCGTGGATTCGTAGGAGACGCCGAATCCTCCTCGCAGAGACGTCTTACCCTCGCCGGAGATGTCCCAGGCAAAGCCGACGCGAGGACCGAAGTTGTTGTGATCTCCTTTGCCAAGTGAACTCGTTTTGGCGAAACCGCCGGGACCGCATACACCCTGCAGCGTCGCTCTAGGATCGGCACAAGGAAAGGTGTTAGCGGATCTCAGTTGGCCGGCCCCGGTGGTGATGTTATCGAGGATGCTGTTGCCCGGGCCGAGGATGAACGTAGTGGCCAAGTTGTCCAGCTCGTGGTGGCGCTGATACACATCGTAGCGTAGTCCAAGATTCAGAGTGAACCGCCGGGTGGCCTTCCAGTCGTCCTGAAAGTAGGCTCCCAATTCGATATTCCGCCAGTGCCGGACATTGCTGGCCAAGTGAGCCGGCTGCCCTGAAACGAACCCGGGATCCACGCCAGCGACCTCAAAGTAAGGGGCGTCCGCGGCCATCCAGATTGTGTCGAAAAACTCGTACGACGGGCGGGCCACGTTGAACTCGCTGTTCTCGATGTTGCGCTTGATGTCCGCCCCGATTTTGACGTTATGAGCGCCATGGTTGATAGAGACCATGTCGCTGTAACTGTACTCGTGTTCTTTAAAGAGCTGCGGGTAGCCGTTGTAGGAACCAAAGCCGGCGTTCCCATCATCGAGGGTTAGTTGCGGCACACCCGGCAAAGCGGTGCCAATTTTTTGAACGAAACTGGTGTACCCAGCACGAAACTCATTGATTACGCTCGGGCTGAAGGTGTGGTCCCAGGTAAACTGACCGTTGGGGTAAACGTTGTCGGTTGGGTTGGTGAAACCGCGGGTACAGGCGGGGTCGCAAGGTCCGAAGGTATCGCTGTTGCGCAGCCAGTTGTACTGGATGAACAAGCGGTCATTGCCCCTGGGCTGATAATCAATTCTGCCCGATGCCTCTTTCCCCTGGAACAGGTTGCCGATGGCTTGCGTCTGCTGCCCATAGAGGGCAATGCTGTTGCAGAGGTACGGGCTGCCGAGCGGTAACGCCGCGTCGAGGGCAGCGAAAGCCGCGTCAATCTGCGCTACAAGATCGTTCACGTCTGGGGCGGGCGCGAGTTCGAATGACTCGATCACGCTGTTTCTCTCATCACGA
>Ga0137403_10004214_pt1 | contig 16990 bp, 23 predicted proteins | sample CZOMad2_1_16fung_FD_122057 | JGI IMG/M metagenome (GOLD analysis project Ga0137403, IMG submission 122057) | Vadose zone soil fungal communities from Angelo Coast Range Reserve, California, USA - CZOMad2_1_16fungal (Hybrid Assembly) | ecosystem: Environmental > Terrestrial > Soil > Vadose zone...
GAGTTCCGCCCACCACGCTCTCAACGTGGCTCACCGGCGCGCACCCTGCGCCGCCCGACCTTCCACGCAGGATCGAGACGGCGCTTGAGCTGCCGCGCGGCGCACTGATCCAACCTGCCGAGGAGCGCGCGCGATGAAACCCGCCGAGTCGAAGCCCGAGGTGGTGTCCGTCACCGCACCCTCCGGCACCCTCCGCCCCCTTCTCGTCACCGACCTGAACGCGGCAAAGGTGTTGGGAAGGTCGAAGAGCTGGATCCGGCGCCTTCGGATGGGTGACCAGCGCCGCCTTCGAGAAGGCAAGCCGATTCAAGGGCCACCTTGGATCGTCATCGAGCGCTCTGTTTTTTACCGGCTGGTCGATCTCGAGGAGTGGGTCGCGCGTCGCGCGACTCCTCTCGGCACCGTGCCATTCGACGGAAACCACCCGGGCAATCACCGCGCGGAGCGGGAGCGCGCCACCGCCGGACGGACGCCGTGACCTGGTGGGGTCTCTTCTGCGCAGCGGCCCTGCTGGCGCGCCGTCGCGCACGCGAAGCCGGCTGTACCTGCAATGCAGACCCCCAGCGGCTCACCGGCGGACGCATCCGCTTGCTCCATTACCCGAAATGCAAGCACCCCATCGAAGTGATCGTGGCGGGACCGGAGTGGAGGGAGCCGTGAGCGCCTCCGCCAAAAAGTGCGACGCTCTGCCGCCCCGACCCGGCTTCACCCTCTACCTCCGGGGGAGGGCACCGGGATCGTGCACCTGTCGGCCGACGCGCGTCGTTACCCCAAACGGCATCCGCTGGGTCCTTCATAGCTCGTGGTGCGCGTCGCCCGTCGATCAACACCAGGAGCGTTTGCCGTGAGCCCCGTCCCGAATAAGCAGATGGACGACACCGAGAAGAGCCGCCCGCCCGCGGATCACTTGCGCGCCCTGTGGGAGCGCATCAGCCGGCCGCCCTCCGAGGTGCCCGAGGTGTCGGATGCGTGGGCGGCCCGCGGCATCGACGTGGAAAAGGTAGAGAACCAGAACCTCGCCCGAGCGCTGCCCGAGGACGCGGCTCTTCCCGACTGGGCGAAGATCGGCAGTCAGAGGTGGAGTGAGTACCACCGGCTCATCCTCCGGATGTTCGACGCGATGGGCCGCCTCGCTTCCCTGCACGCGCGGGCCGTAAGCGACTCCAACGCCGGGTGGTGCGGGAGGAAGGCGCTCAACCCTGCCGGCTTCGAGTCCGGCGGGCTGGTCTTCGCCAGCCCGATGGCGCTGCTCATGCTGGAGGACAAACCTCTGGGCATCAAAGCGGCCCGCGAAAGCGGCGTGCTGATCGTTGAGGGCGCCACCGACTTCCTGACCATGGCGACGCGGGCGCAACTGGTGCTCGGGATCATCAACGGGAGCTGGAGCAGGGAAATCGCCGAACGCATCCCATCCGGCGCGCGGGTGCTGGTGACGGCGCACGATGATGACGCGGGCCACCGGTACGTGGAGGAGGTCCGCGACTCGCTGGACGGCAGGTGCGGGATGCTGCGCGCGTTCCACGACTGGAACGACTTGCTCAAGGCGGGCAAGCTCCCGGCGGACCCCTTCTCCCTCGGCGAGCAGTTTCCGAGCGCTGGGGAGAGCGGAGATAGCGCACCACCGCTGGACGCGTCGGATCCCCGCGCTAAGGCCGATGCGCTCAACGTGCTGGCCGGCGCGGTGGACACGGTGCGGAACGCAGCCGAGGGCAACCGTAACAACACTCTCGCCGCGCAGGCGCCCCGTTGCTTCCAGGTTGCCGCCATCGGCCTGCTCGATCCGGATGAAATCGACGCGGCATTCCTGGAAGTCGCGCACGGGTGGGAGCCGGAGGAGTTGAAGAAAGCAGTCTCCACCCTCAAGCGGGCGCGCAAATACGGACTGAAGAATCCGCTGCGGGACAACATCGCCCTGGTGGCGAAGGGCCGCCCGCAGGTCCGTTGGAATGAGCTGGACCGCGAAGGTTGTGCTCGGGCGATAGAGGGCCACCTCATCGAGACGGGCCTCTACCGGATCGATCAGACGTGGGTGCGCGTGTGCGAGCACGACCTGCCCTACGTCAGGCACCCCGACGACCCCAAGCTACCGGCGCCGAAGCAGCTCCAATGCCTGCCGCTGGACCAGACGGCCATGCTGCTCGGGATCGAGAGAGCGGTCTGCCTGGTGAAGGAGAGGCAGAAGGGGGGTCCGAAGCCGATCCCCGTGCCGGTGAAGGTGCTGCCCACGCTCATGCTGGAGCTGCCGGACAAGGCGGCGCCGCAGATCACCGGGCTCGTTCAGCACCCCGTCCTCATGCCGGATGGCCGCCTCATCGGGGACGAAGGTTACGACAAGCAGTCCGGTTTGTACCTCGCCTTCGGTGGGCAGACGTTCCCCAAGCTGGACCGGCGCCCCACCAGGGACGACGGGGTCGCGGCGGCGAAGCGGCTCCGAAAGCTCCTCTTCTCCGAAGTCCCGTTCCGCGAGCCGGCGACCGACGGGGCGGCGCTCCTGGCCCTCTACCTGGCCGGCGTCGCACGCAAAGTTCTGCCCCAGGCTCCGGCTGGGTTGATCACGGCCGCGGTGCAGGGAACGGGAAAGACCACCGCGGCGAGGATGCTGCACGTGGTGCTCACCGGGCGCGACATGCCGGTGCAGTCAGTCTCCCCCGACAAGAACGAATTCCAGAAGGCGATCTTCGCCACGCTGATGCGCCAGCCGGCGATGGTCTGCTTCGACAACCTTCCGGACGCTACCACGCTCGACAGCCCCGAGCTGGCCCGCATCATCACCGCCCCGATGTACGAAGGCCGTGTGCTTGGACTGTCCAAGATGATGACGGTCCCGACGAACACGCTGGTCACCTTCACCGGCAACGCCATCACGGTGGCCGCCGACCTGACGCGCCGGATCATCAAGGTCGACCTGTTGGCAAAGGAGGCGCGTCCCGAGCAGCACCAGTACCAGCACCAGGACGTGGTTCGATACGTGCAGAGTGTTCGCGTCCAGGTGATCGCGGACCTGCTTACCATCCAGCTCGCCTGCCGCCGGAAGCGAAGGACGCGGTTCGGCTGCGGACCCGAATTCGATGCTCTCGTCACCTGGCCGCTAGAATTTGCCGGCGAGGAAGGTCTCTTTGCCAAGCGCGAAGAGCTGGCGCAGGAGTCGCCAGACGAGCGGGCAAAGATCGCGGCTCTCCTGGCGCTGGCGAACGTCTACGGCGTGGTGAAGGTGAGCGGGAAGGCGGAGGGAAAGGAATTCACCCCGGCGGATGCGGTCCGCAAAATGGTGGCGCTGCAGTTTGGACCGCCAGCACGCGATGGCTCACCAGAGCGAGAGCTGCGCGACGCCATCGAGGAGGCGAACCCGAACCGTGTCAAATCCGTAGACGCTCTCGGCCGGTTCCTCGGCCAGCTCGTGGACCAGCCGCTGCGAGAAGGGCTGCGCCTCAAGGCACGGATCGTCCACGGCAGCAGGAAGTACCGCATCGAGGGCGAGAAGGAATCCGAACCCACGAAGGGCAAGCTGGACTGAGAGGAGGCAACGAATGGATTTGAAAGCGGAGATGAGGAAGGTCGGAGTCGAATTGAATGAAGTCAAGGATCAACTGCGTACCATCGCGGCTCACGGCCATTACGACGCGGCCGACCTGCGCCGTCTCGGTCAGCAGCACACCGCTTTGGAGGACAAGCAGCGGTCCCTGGTGGTGGCGATCCGAGAGCAGGAAGGCGGAGTCTCATGACCACCGAGCTTGAGCGCACCGAGGAAGCAGCTCAGCAAGCGCAAATGAACGCGGTGCTCAGCGAGCAGAAGGCGGGCGACGCTCTGGGCGAACGGGACCGAGTACATAAGCAGCTCGCTGAGACCCAGCGGGAGCTGGCCGGCTTCCCGGCCCGCGTGCGCGCCGTCGATCCCGACAACGACAAGGCCCTGGGCAGGCTGCGCGACGAGCAGGGGCTCTTGGAGATGAAGCGGGACGCGTTGGTGGCCCGGGCGGAGCGGGCGGAGAAGGCCCATCAGGAGGTGGTGGAAGCCCTGGCAGCGGCCCGGGCCAAGCTGCAGGCGGCGGAGGACGCACAGCGGCGGGCGAAGCGCGCGCAGGCGGAGAAGAGTCTTGAGGAGATGATTAACCACCTGATCGAAGGCTTGCGCGAGCCTGCCCGACCGCACCTGGCGACGCTTGGCTACTCAGACCCGGACTTCAATTCGCACCTCCCGGACTTCGAGTCGTACCTGTTGTCGTACCTCGAAGGAATGCGGGAGCGAAGAGTGGATGAGGAGAACGCCCGGCGCATCGCAGAGATGCCGCTCGCGCAGCGGGCGGAGGTCTCCTACGAGGCGCGCGAAGAGCTGCGGAGGCTGAAGGAGCAGGAAGAAGCAGAGGAGGACGAGCGCTGGCGGGCGATGGGAAAGATTGAGCGCGAGCAATGGTGGCAGCAGGTCCTGAAAAAGAAAGGACTCCAACCCGCAGCCCGCGAGCTTCCGGACGGCTCCCGCGTCGATGAAAACGGGGTCCGTATCATTTCCCGGGGCCACCCCGATATGAGCGGCCGCATCGAGGCGGAGAAAGCGATGTCGGAAGATCCGAACGTCGGTTTAGGAGGAGAACGATATGACGGCTGAAGAACTGGCGAAGAGGTTTCCATCCATGGCGGCGGCGAAGCCATTGTCGGCCCAGGAGTGGAGCGATCCGTACAAGCGCTATCCCTCGATGCGTCCACCTGAACCGCCCTATGTGGTCCCGGTGGACCCCCAGCACGTGCGCCAGTACCCGAGCATGTTCAGTCCAGATCAGCGCGCCGAAGCGGAGCGGCAGTTAGCAGGGGAGCTGCAGCCCCCGGCCGGCGTGTCGCCAACGGATCCGGCTTTTTTGAAATTCAAGGCGGATACGCAGGCGGCAGGACTGAGCACGGCTGAAGCGGCGAAGCTGCTCGCTGAGATCATCCGCAACGGGGGCAAGTGATGGCGGTCAGGTCTTACCAGGTTGCCAATGCCTGCTGGCCCGGTTTCTGAGACGGTGGCCTGTTCTACCCCCCGGGCAGCATCGTGCTGCTCGACGTGTCCATTCCGAACAAGGCTCCGAAGTGGAGCGGCGCCGGTGTGACGCCAGGGGTGCGGGGCTGGATCGCGCCGAAGCTGCTCTCGCTCGACGCCGGGGGCGCGGCGGACCTGGCAACCTACTGCGCCACCCTCAGCACCCAGGCAAGTGAAGCGACGGTCAGTGACTCGATGTATCCGCTCGGCGGTATCGGCGGTTAAACCAAAGGAGAGCGACAAATGGCAAAGAACCCAGGAAGCGGAACCAGCAAAGGAGTCGTCAGCAATCGATCCGTCACCAGGAACGCCGACGGCTCCGTTACCGTCCGCCAGGAGCGCACCGTCACCCGGCAGGCTCCCCCGCCCCACGTGGAGAAGCCGAGAGAGCCGCTCATCCCGCATCGGCCCTCGGAGCCGTTCGGGACCGGAACGCACTCCTTCGGCCCGCCGCAGCCCTCGCCGTCAGCGACCGGGTACGCGCAGGAGCCGTTCGACGCGGGCGTCAATGGGAATTTCAATAGCGGGCCGGAAGCAGTCGCCCGCTATCCCCGGATGGCGCGCGAGATCGGCGGCGAGACGGCGGGCGGCACCGGGCGGGACCGCACCCAATTGGCCCACGACTCCGAATTCCTCCACCGGCATGCATCGGGAATCGTCGCTGCCCCGGAGGACGAGGCGGCGATGCTGGCGAGGGAGAGGGCGCTGGCCGAGATCAGGGGGAAGGCGAAATAAGGGAGATCGAGAAGGACCGCATCCAGCTGGAGCATGACAGCGAGTGGTTCCACAAGCACGGGAACCACTGACGAAAGGAGAGCAGTGGATGAAGCCGCAGCGGTAAGCTGCGGCGGGCAGTCGTACCGAAGGGAACGCGCCTCGACCGACTGTGACCAGAGCGAGTCCCAGGACGGCCCAGCAAACCGAGAGCGATGCCCTCGGATCGGAAGCTGGGCTGTTTGTTTCTCGGAAACAGCCAGCGCCCGAGCTAAGGCGGCCCGCGTGATTTTTAAAATCGCGCAGCCGATCCGATGTTTGCCATGGTTGCAGGCGGCCACTGCTCTGACCAGGCCTACAGGACGTAGCCCGGGTCTAGCGAACCTCCTCAGCCTATGGAACACAGAGCGCTCACGCACATTAGAGCGTTGTCGCAGGCCTCCGAAGCTTCGTTTGACTGTGTGATTCCACAACAGTAAACTGTTCATACTGGAGGCGAATCGTGGCCAACGCTCCGTTGAATAGGCTTGAGGTGTGGAAGCGACAGGGGGCTGAGCTTCGCGGCGAACTAGAGAAAGAGCTTCGCGAGTTGGAGAAGCGAGCAACGGACATTCGTGCTGCACTCAAGATGCTGCCTGCGGTCGCGGAAGGCCCGCGTGAGCCACGGCCAGCTTCGATCAGCGGACTCATTCGAGGTGTGCTTTCGGCACACCCCGGCATTAGTGCCGGCGAGATCGTGACTCACATTCGTGCCCTGCGCCCGGACGTGAAGCCGCGGGTTGTCCACGCAATTCTGTACCGGCTAAGGCTCGAGAAACAGGTGCGTGCAGAGGGCGAACGCGGCGGCATGAAATACTTCCCTGCGGACTTCCCTGCTGACTTCGGCCCGGCCCCCGAGGACAATATCCCGAGGGGCCGCCTGATTCGGAAAAGCGGGCCGCCGTACAAGGCTGTTGCTGCAGCTTTTTTCGAGAAGAATCCAGGCCGTCATGCTGTCGCCGAGGTGGCCAAATCCATCGGTCTTGACAACATGGACCAGGCCCGAAATATCCTTGTTCGGCTCTGCAACGATCGCGTAATAAAGCGAGTATCTGAGGGTGTTTACGAGCGGATCGGTTCGCGGGAAGGAGCGATCGAAGCCAACACGAACCCCTGAAGGGCTTGCGCCCTCCGGGGGTTCGCGGTATAACGTTATTCAGGATTTGCTCCCGTAGCTCAGGCTGGATAGAGCTGGCTCCTACTAAGGGCAGGGTCGGTGGTTCGAATCCACCCGGGAGCAACCTCCTGATGGACACTCGATGGGCCGAGTGCCCGTCCTTGGCCGGACGGCATGAGTATCCCATCGGGTGCGCTCAGTTGCAAGCTCCTTGCGGAGGCTTGTGAAGGGAGAGTGCGCCTATGCAGCGGACAGAACCAACGATAAGCGCCCAAGCCGGCGCTGACACACAGTAGGCTCGGAGGCTGGACTTCCCACGTTCGGCCTCGTCCGTGGGTGCAATCAATTGCAGACTGTGCGCGGGTGGCGGAACTGGTAGACGCGGGCACCCTGGGAGTGCCTGTCCTTGGCCGGACGTGCGAGTTCGACTCTCGTCCCGCGCACAATGTTAGCGGATTTCCCCCACCTGAGGTGGGGACCGGCACCGGCGCGTCGCTCAGACCGAAGCTATTGCGCTCGGTTGGGCTCCCACCCTTTCCACGCTGCATGTTTCTGTCCGCAGCGGCGACACGCGAAGTGGTGTTCACGAACCCCCCGCGCGCGATCCTGCCGGACGTAGTACAGCCCATCGCCGCAGCGGACGCAGAGCAGTTGGAAGCTCTCGCGGGGTTGGGGCAGACTGCCGGAATCGGTCACCATGTTCGGGACCTACTGCCTGCGGCGGCGCAGGCTCAGCTTCCCGCTCTTCCACACTTCATCGAAGAGTCCTTCATCAATGGAGCGTGTGGCCAAGTCAAGATCCTCCGGCTCCACCGGGAACGACCGCCCGCCGAGGTCGAGGTGCTCGTACACTGCGGCCAGGAACTCCTGATAGTCCTCTTCGCTCGCTTCCTCATCGGCGACCTTCTGACGCTCACGTTCCAGGCGTTCTCGATCCCGCTTCTCGGCGCGGCGCTCCCTTCGATCGGCGCGCTCTGCGCGCTTCTCCGCCGTCCTGGCCCGTCGAAGGCCAAGTGCGTACACCAGGATCGCGCCACCAACACCCACAACGCCAGCCACCAGCGTTGCAACCCACTCAGCCATTCGGAGCATCGTACCTCGTCCCTCCGACACTGGCTGGTGTCGTGACACCGATCTAGTGTTCGGGAGCGGAGGTTCCGATGGCCGTTCCGAGATTCGTGGACTATTGGGTGCTGCTGCTCGACATTCTCGGGTTCTCCGCGCAGATGGCGGACGAAAAGAAGCGCGCTGAACTCGCCTCTGCGTACCACGACATCGTGGATGCCCTGCCAAGCCCCAGCAACGTCGTGATGTCTGCGCATGTTCGACCGATGAACATGGAACATGAGTCTGTTGAGGCTCGCCTCGAAAAGATGAAGCGGGAGTGGAGCGATCACGTCCGGGTTTTCAGTGACTCGATGTTCTTTTTCTTCGGTGGCTACATTCCCAACACCCATCCTGCGAGCCCGTACCTCCTCGGAGCGACCGCGAGGGAAATCATGACTCGGCTCTGGCTGCGGCGTATTCCGCATCGAGGGTCGATTGCATTCGGGCCCTGTCACCTGAATCCCACCAAGAACATTTTCGTTGGTCCGGCGATCGTTGAAGCACACCGATGGGAGCAGGCCCAGAACTGGCTGGGCGTATCAGTCGCGCCCGGCTCCTCTCTCTTCAACGCCAGGGCGAACAACGCTGGGCCAGCGACCGGCTCCGCAGGAATTGGTCGAGCGTCATTCGTGCAGGACGCTTCGGTACCGACCAAGAAGGGCTATGAGACGACGTGGGCGCTGAACCCGTTCAAGAGGCTCATTCCGCCGGAGATCGCGGGGAAAGAAGGCGACCTGCTTCCTTACTTCATCGACTGCTACGAAGAGGCGAAGCGCACGGCACCCGACGCGCTGCCCAAATATGCCAACACGGCGCGGTTCCTCCTGAGTCAGGGAATCGGAACCGAGGAACCTGCACTAGCTGAGATTGCGCGCATCTGCGCATAGGCCGACGTTCATACCCGCTTCCGCCGCCGTGGCGCGGACTGCTCCTCGGCCAGGGCAGTGCGGAGGAGCTTGACGGCAGCATCGGTCCTGGAGACGGGCACGCCTGCCGTTCGGGCAAGCCGCGCAGCGTAGCGGTCCAGCTGGCGGAGCAGCTCGGGGGAGAAACGGAACGAGGTGGGCGGGGTGTTGGCCATTAGGGCACCTTGGCCTTTACCCCCGTCGCGGCTCCGTACTTCTCGCGGGCGCTGAGGTAGTCGTTGCACAGTCGATCCATCAGTTCGGCGAGACCCTGATGGAGCATGCTGTGGACCTGCCCGCTCCCTACTGGCGCGATGAGGATCCCACCCATCTCCCAGGTCGATGCATCCATCCAATCTCCATTCGCGAGCCTGACAATCTGCCTGGCGCTGACATGGTAGTAGACCGCCCCGAGCCCAGCACCCGAGACGTACGCCTGGACCCCCACTGACACAGCTCCGGGTGAGGTACGCCCCGGCACCAGCTTGTCCTTGCCGACGCGAAACATGTGGTTGCGGCGAAGTGCCAGTTCCACTGGATCGCGCACCTCAGCCTCGGTGATTCCGAGCGCGGTGGTGTGCTCGTCTAGCCCGACCACCTCGACCAGGAAGGAACTGATCACGCCAAGAGACTGAGCGTCGTCGACGTGGGCAGAAGCCAGCAAAGCGATGACAAGACCTGGAACCATATGCGGCCCTCCTTTCCAAGGGCACGGCACTCGTAGCACGGTGTAATACAGCTGGCAACTGAGCGGCGGTGGTCGGTGCGGTAGCCGCGCGCGCGAGCGGGGGACAAAACCCCGGGCTACCCGGCGCCTTGGCCAAAGCATGCTTGCCCAGAGCGCCGGAAATGATTCGGTGCGTCATAAGCCGAGCGCAGATGACAGGTCCGACCGGCCGGTGGGAGCTTGGGAAGCAGAGCAGGCGGCGGGCGCTGGCGCACGCAGCGGGTCGGGTTGAGGCTGGCGGGTCGTCCGCCGCCGGCCGTGCGTCCTGGGGCTCCGCAGCAAGCTCGCAGGCAGCCCCGTGGCAACCAACGGGAGGAGTGCGGCGCTGTTCTCCTCTGAAAGCGCGGCCCTCGGGCACCGCCCAGGGGAGGCGCTTAGCCCGACCCAGCGACTTAGCCGGACTGTGTAAACATTTGCGCACCTAAACTGCGCAATCCACTGCGCAGCGGGAAAGACTTTGCACGCCTTGGCCTTGCTAAGTCGCCAAATTTAGCTTAGTTTCGCCAAGTCCTAAGCGGCACTAAGTATGCACCTCGATGGGTTGGGACGCGGCCCGTCCAATCCGCGAAGGGAAGGAAGCCATGGCAACGTTCAAGAATCCTCACAGGGTCTCAGTCAAGCAAGCGTTGGAAGAGTACGGCCTGGACTCCAGCATCGAGAATGAGAACACGCAACGCGTCCTCCTGGACAGCGTGGTTCCTGCGTGCTGCGACGAAGGCTGCGAAGTGGAACCGGACGGGCGCTGCGAACACGGTTGCCCGAGCGTGCTGCTCGCGCTGGGAGTCATCTAGCCATGACCGCGCCCACGATGACACGCGGTCACTTCCACACCATCGCGGTGGCACTGCTGCGGGCAACCCCGCTCGCCCGCGATGGCGAAGGAGCGATGCGCCAGTGGAGGCACACCGTCTACCTGGTAGCGGATGCGGTGACAGTGACCAACGGTAGGTTCGACAAAGATCGCTTCCTGCGCGCGTGCGGGCTGCAGCCATGACGAGAATCGTGCGAGGAGTGGCCCACATGCGTAAGGCGGCGCGGGAGAGGGCGCGCCAGCTAGCGGCGAGGGCGCAGCAGAACACAGACAAACCATTCCGCTGCGCCATCTGCGAGATGCGGTACGCGACTCTCGGAGCGCGCGAGCGCTGCATGGACATGCACGGCGCGGAGTACGCACGCGACCACGGGGGCGAGCCATGACAGCGCCCAAGCTGCGGCAATGGCTGATCGACATGACCGGCCCCGAGGACGCTTTCGCCAGGACCCAGTACGCCTCGATGGTGGTGGCCATGCAGAACGCCTCACGTTGGATCGAGGAGACTGCGACCAACGATGACGAAGGGGCGGAGGAGATCCTTGCTGTCCTGCACATGGCCCTGCGAAACGCCGGTGAGCGCCCCTGCGAAATTCACAACGGATGCGATGCAATCGAAAGGAGGGAGTGACCGTGGGACACAAGCTCACCGTGCACTTGACCGAAGAGCAGTTCGAAGTGCTCCAGGCCAGGGCAGAACAGAAGGGCCTTGACCCCGAGGATAACGCAGCGCTTGCCGCCGATCTTGTGGCGACGTGCTGGGGGCGTCTTAAGGCGCTCAGCAAGCACCAACACAAAGTCGCTGCGGTGCGGGCGGACCCCATCGGACACGGAGTGACGTTCGAGCCACGCAAGCCGTTCTTACAGCCCGATGCGCTGGACACGAAGAAGCTCGTGCGCCTGGGTCTCGCTCCTGAACCGACGAAGGGGAACGGCGCTGCTCCCAAGGGGAAGAAGTGAACCGACAGGCCGCGGCGGTTGGCCAGGAGAGGGCCGCGCTAGCAGCATCGGCGCGCGCCCTCCTGGCGCTCTTGCCCCGCCAGGGACAGCACGCGCGGCACTGTCCGGGCCACCGTGGCGGGAGCTGCGTACCAGCATGCAAGCAGGCACGGGCGGCGCTCGTGCAGATCCGGGGGCTGCTCTTTCCCTGGACGCAGAGGAGAGAGGAACGAAATGGACAGTCCCGCTAAGCCTGGAGTAGCTTCCGCCGCCATGCCAGCCAAGGACGAGACCCGCGACCGGAAGTCGATGGTCGCCTTCACCGAGGCAGAATGGGAGGAGATCGTCAAGGCCGCAGGCGACTATCCACCGGCAACCTGGATCCGGGTCGCTGCTTTGGAGAAGGCACGCGAGCAGAGGAAAGGACGGAAGGGGTGACCGATGGACAGCACGCTTAGCTGTGCGTTCCTCACGGTCGGGGCGAGGCCCTCCCTTCTCCTTCTCCTCCTGAGGCACGAGCGTCGAGTCCAGGGAACGGGCAATCAAGCCGCGCCCCTTTTTCGTTTGAGGAGATCTGTACGAGCCGATCTCCGGATAGTTGTGTTTGCAACCAAGTCGGGATGCCTTAGGGGCGGGGTACTTCGCGATCAGTGGGACGTAACTCTACCTATCTCACCCCGGTCGGGAGATCTCTCCATCGGTGCGGTGACACCAGCGGAAGCAGTTGCAAATACAACCTTGTCCAGCGCGACTCACCCCCGCGCCGACTCCGGAGGGAGGGGAAAAGTCAGGTTAGGGCCACAATTCCGGGGTGGACTAGAAGTCCACCCCGCCACACGGTCTAGCTCATTCATGTTCTTTCTGTTTTCAAAAAAGTGGCGAGTCGGCTTAGAAAGTGGGGTCCAAAGTCCACCTAAGAGTGAAACGAAGTCCACCCCTCCTCTGAAAAAGGCTCACTCGTTCAACCGCTCTTCTGGCAACCACTTGGCAACCACGTCCCCATCGTCTAGAGGCCCAGGACACCGCCCTTTCACGGCGGTAACCAGAGTTCGAATCTCTGTGGGGACGCACCTTTCTAGTGGGAATTATTCGTGTTTTCCTGGGGAGGGGTGCCAGCTCTCCCCGTTCTCTCCCCGCAGCGGCGGCCGCTGCTCGAGCCAGCCGGATGGCCTGGTGCACTGTCATCGCCCTGCGCGGCGGAGTGTAAAGCGGTTTCAAAACCGTCGCGAGCTAGACGGTGAGCACGATCTTGCCGGGCGCGTGGCTCTTCTCGATGAGCGCATGCGCCCGCGGCGCCTCCGCCAGCGGCAATACCTCGGCGACCGCCACCGTCACCTTGCCGCTCGCCGCCAGCTCGGCCATGGTCCGCAAGACGGCGACGTTGCGCATCGCGGCGGTGCCCGCCGAGAACGGGATCCCCAGCTGGTGCGCGGACGGATCGGCGATGGTGACGATGCGCGTCTTGCCGCCGCGCAGCTCGATCGAGTCGGGCAGCGCGCCCTTGCCCGCGGCGTCGAAGACGGCGTCGACGGGCGCGCCGAGCGCGCGCACCCGCGCCACCAGGCCGTCGCCGTACACCACCGGCGTGGCGCCGAGCGACGCCAAGAGCGCCTGGTTGGCCGCGCTGCCGGTGGCGATCACCCGGGCGCCGCGCAAGCGCGCCAATTGCACGGCGACGCTGCCCACGACGCCAGCGCCGCCGTGGACCAGCAGCATCTCGCCGCGCTGCACGGCCAGCGCGTCGAGCACGCGGGTGGCGGTCTCGCCGGCGACCGCCAGCGAGGCGGCCAGCTCCCACGAGAGCCCCTTGGGCTTCTTGGCCACGACCGAGGCCACCGCCAGCTCGGCGTAGGCGCCGCCCTCGGACAAGCCGAAGATCTCGTCGCCGGCGGCGAGCTCGGTCACGCCGGCGCCGACCTCGTCGACCACGCCGGCGAGCTCGATGCCGAGCAGCGCCGGCAGCGGCGTGCGAAACACCGCCTCCATGGCGCCGGAGCGCACCTTGGCGTCGAACAGATTCACGCCGATCGCGCGCACGCGCACGCGCACCTGGCCGCGGCCGGCGTGCGGCTCGGGCGTCTCGGCCGCGTGGAGCACCTCGGGGCCGCCGAATCGATCGATCTGCATGGTCTTCATGTCGTTCCTCCGTATGCGAAAGTGTGCGTTGCCGCCGCGCCGGATGCGCTGCTTTCGAGACCATGGATGTGGATGCACCGGTACCGAATCCGTTTCTTGACGTCAAGCATCTTGATGTCAAGTTCATACCAGGAGGCCTCATGGCCAAGCCACTCGACATACTCGTGACCGGCGCGACCGGAACCCAGGGAGGAGCCGTCGCCCGGCAGCTCATCAAAAAGGGGCATCGCATTCGCGCCCTCACGCGCAACGTCGCCTCGCCTGCCGCGCAGGCGCTCGCTGCCCTCGGCGTCGAGCTCGCGCAAGGCAACCTGGAGGACCGCGCCTCGGTCGACCGCGCGCTCACCGGCATGGAGGCGATGTTCTCCGTCGCCACGCCCTACGAGCACGGTCCCGAGGCCGAGACGCGCCAGAGCATCCTCGCCACCGACGCCGCGGCCGCCGCCGGCGCCTACCTCGTCTACTCGTCCGTCGCCAACGCCGACCGCCACACCGGCGTCCCGCACTTCGACAGCAAGTTCGCCGTCGAGGAGCACATCCGCGCGCAGGGCATCGAAGCCGCGATCGTCGCCCCGGTCTACTTCATGGAGAACGCGTTCTTCGGCCTCGCCCAGCTGCGCCAGGGCGTCTACGGTTCGCCGCTGGCGCCGACGCGCCGCCTGATGCAGGTGGCCGTCAGCGACATTGCCGGCGCCGTGGTCGCGGCGCTGGAGAACCGCGCGCGCTACGCCGGCAAGCGCTTTGACCTCGCCGGCGACGAGCTCAGCGGCGAAGAGGTGGTCGCCATCCTGTCGAAGGTGACGGGCCGTCCACTCTCCTACTTCCAGGTGCCGATGGCGATGATTCGCGGCGCGATGGGCGAGGAAGGTGTCAAAATGTACGAGTGGTTCGAGACGACGGGCTACTCCGCCGATCGCGCGGCGCTGCGCCGCGACTTCCCCGAGGTGCCGTGGCTCCCGTTCGAGGCCTGGGCGCGCGCGCAGGACTGGAAGAAGCTGCTCGCCGGCTGACCGCGCGCTGGCCGCGACGAGGTGACGATGGCCGATAGCTCCGGGACGCATCTGTGGCTGGTGCTGATGAAGGCGTACCGATCGATGGCGCGGCACGCGCAGCGCAGCATCGCCGCGCACGACATCGGCCTCTCGGACTTTGCCATCCTCGAGGCGCTGCTGCACAAGGGGCCGATGCTGGTCAACGAGATCGGCCGGCGCATCCAGCTCACGAGCGGCAGCATCACCACCGCCATCGACCGGCTCGAAGCGCGCGGCCTCGTCGAGCGCTCTGCCGACGCCGGTGATCGGCGCGTCAAGAAGGTGGCCCTGACGCGCAGCGGCCGCGCGCTCATCACGCGCATCTTCGACAAGCACAAGGCCGACCTCGACGACGCCGCCGACGGCTTGACGCGCGCCGAGCGGGAGACGCTAATTGCGCTGCTCAAGAAGCTCGGCATGACGGCTGACGCGTCCTCCGTCTAGGGGCAGGTAGAAACACGACGTCGCATACGCATTGTGGCCCGTATAGTTGCCCTCCAGTAACGATCGTCGCCTGCACTGTCTCAAACGAGTTCCAGCGGTCCAACCCGCCGCACCGCAAGAGCTTTCTGAAGTAGGTCCTTTGCCATGTCCAGCTGACCTCTCTTTCATTCGGCGTTGCGCAGACTGTGACGTGCCAGAATTTCGCGCTGGCGTGGCTGAACGCCACCGGGTTCAGGTGCCCGGCTTCATTGCCCGTGCCGACAACCACAAGACTGCCGGGTTCACGCGCTCGGGATAAATCGCGAGCATCTGGTTGTACAGCTCCGACGCGGTCTTGGTATTGGTAGCGATCCTGTCGAAGTCGCGAATGTATTTTCGTGTTTCTTCGATATTATTCGGCGTATCGGGCGCCCCTGGCCTCTTGTGTCCCGCAATAACGGCCACGGGCTTGAGCGACTCGATCTTGTCGAGCGCCGCGATCCAATCGTTCCGGGTTTCGGCGTTCGACTCGCCCAGATGAAGATGAACATCGTTGTAGACGGCGTCGCCGGCAACGACCAGCCCGATCGAAGGGGCGTGGAGACAGGTCGTGTTGTCCGTATCGGTATGCCCGAGGGGAACGCCCACAAGTTGCTCCCCTTCCAGTTCGATAACGCCTCCCTTGAGTGCGTCCGCGACCACGAGTGTTGAATCGATTTGTCCGGGAAACCGTGGTTTCCAATATGTGTTGACCACGGGAGCCGACGCCTGCTTTTGCATGACAGCGATGACTTCTCGCGTCGCGACGAACCGCGCTTTGGGAAATTTCTTCTGAATTGTGTTTACGCCGAAGAAATGATCGCCATGGCCATGGGTCGCGTAGATCGTCGTCAGATTTTTGCCGCTGGCTGCCATCCAGTCGACAAGTTTCTGGTTTTGATCGACCGTGATGGCGGTATCTACCAGCACGGCATCGCGCTTACCCGAGATGAGCGTTGAAGAAATGGGTGACCATTTCATGTCGCTCGCGCCGGGCGGAAAGTCGTTAGTGACCACGGGAATCTGGGCGCTGACAAAAACTTCCCACTGCAATCGGCTGGTCATGACTTCTCCTCAGGACAGATGACGAATAATGTTTCAAGAATCTTTAGTTCGCTCTGAATTTCCTGACTCTGCACGGGCTGCGACGACAATTTCCGCGCCCGTGTTTGCATGACGATTGATTCCCCAACCGCCTTCTGCAGCTTCGGTGATGAGCATCCAGGTTCTGTTCACCAGAGTCGGATCACCAGCTGCGGCGCCAACGATGTCGGTCAGTTCGCGAACCACGTCGAGTTGCTTTTCGCGGTTCAGCACGTTGATGGGAGTGAGGACCTGGACGCGTGCCTATCGGCGAATGTGCCTGCGGCGGCGTAAACATCAATCATTGGCATGACGGTGTTCCTTTCGGGATGCGTCTATGCCGGGAAGTTCGCGATCCAGTTCAGGGCGTCGCTCAATCTCGATCTTGCTTATCATCGCGGCGAGCCTCTTTTTCCTGCCTCGCCGAGATCGCCGAGGATATCGGGCCAGGTTTTCTCGAAGTTGGCGTCACGCTGCAGTCCACGCTCCAGCACGCCTCCGATGCGGTGCTGGGCTTCGGGCCACGTCAGCGCTGCTCCAAACGAAGTGAAGGCGTCCAGGAGCCGATCGGTTGGGGGCAACGAGACCTGGTTGACGAGACCCTTCGCTGCCGCGATGGCACGCCGGTCGAAGGAGGCGATCCGGCGCGCGAGCGCGTCCACGAAGCCGTCCAGCTCGGCGTCTGGAAGTGCCCGGTTGACGTATCCGTATCGTTCCGCGGTGTCACCATCGAAGTCGTTCGCTCCGAGAACGATTTCCAGCGCGCGACCGCGGCCGACCAGATGGGGGAGGCGCTCGGTACCGCCGCCACCGGGATGCAGTCCGACACCGACTTCGGGCTGGCCGAGTCGCGTGTTCTCGCGCGACGCGAAGCGCATGTCGCAGGCGAGGACGAACTCGCTGCT
>Ga0137403_10004215_pt1 | contig 16989 bp, 17 predicted proteins | sample CZOMad2_1_16fung_FD_122057 | JGI IMG/M metagenome (GOLD analysis project Ga0137403, IMG submission 122057) | Vadose zone soil fungal communities from Angelo Coast Range Reserve, California, USA - CZOMad2_1_16fungal (Hybrid Assembly) | ecosystem: Environmental > Terrestrial > Soil > Vadose zone...
AACCCGATCGCAAATAGCATTGGCGTTTGCAGGCGAATACGTCCACCCCACAAAGTACCGAGCCAGTTGAAAGTCTTAATGGCGGAGGGTACGCCGATGGCCATCGTCATAATCGAAAACGCAAATGCCGAATACGGGCTCATGCCGCTCATGAACATGTGGTGTCCCCACACCATGAAGCCGAGCAGCCCGATGGACATTAGGGCGTAAGCCATCGCCTTATATCCAAAGATCGGTTTGCGCGAGAACGTCGAGATCACCTGCGAGGCCACGCCCATTCCAGGGAGAATCGCAATGTAGACTTCAGGGTGTCCAAAGAACCAGAACAGGTGCTGCCAGAGCAGTGGCGATCCGCCTTTGTGTCCCATCACCTGGCCGTTCACCACCACCAGCGGCACGTAAAAACTCGTCCCAAGATTGCGGTCGAGCAACAGCAGAATTCCCGCGGAGAGAAGCACGCCGAACGCCAGCAGCCCGAGAATAGCGGTGATGAACCACGACCAAACCGTCAGGGGCATGCGCATTAACGTCATGCCCTTAGCCCGCAGATCTAAAGTCGTGGTGATGAAATTCAGCGCGCCCATCAATGAAGCCACGCAAAACAGCGCAATGCTGGTGACCCATAAATCGGCGCCGAGTTGCTCACCGGGACCGGAGTTTGGCAGCGCGCTCAACGGAGCATAGCCAGTCCAGCCGTGAAGCGGCGCGCCGCCAGTTACAAAGAATGCCGCGATGAGGATGACAAACGCGATGAAAGTGGTCCAAAACGAAAGCATGTTGAGGACCGGGAAAGCCATATCCGGCGCGCCGATCTGAATGGGCAAAAAGTAATTCCCGAACCCGCCCTGCGGAGCCGTGGTCAGCACGAAAAACACCATGATGGTGCCGTGCATGGTCAGCAAACTCAGGTAAGTCTCAGGCTTGATATCGCCGACCAGCGGCAGGGAAACGGCTGGCCAGATCAGGTGAATGCGCATCAGCAGGGACAAGAACATTCCCACGAAAACTGCCGTAAGCGCCAGGAAGTAATACTGGAGCCCGATCACCTTGTGATCGAGGCTGAAAATATATTTGCGGATAAAGCCCTGAGGAGCAGCGTGCGCGTGAATTGAAGCCGTGGTCGCCATTACTGTTTATCTGCCTCCCGTTGCGCTAACCACTTGTCGAAATCCGCCTGACTTATCACCTTCACCATGCCGTGCATCTTGTAGTGGCCAAGGCCGCAAAGCTCAGCGCAGGCAATTTCGTAGTCGCCAATTTCCGTGGGCGTAAAATGCATATGGATGGCGAGGCCGGGAACCGCATCCTGCTTAAAACGGAAGTTCGGAACAAAGAAGCTGTGGATCACGTCTACCGCGCGAAGAGTTAAATCAACTTCGCGATTCACCGGCAAGAACATGGTTCCGGCGACGACGTCATCCTTCGCTGCAGGATCAGACGTATTCAGACCTATCGCAGCCTCGTTGCCTGAAGATGGATCAATCAGCTTGGGATCGGTCGATCCAAATTTCCCATCCGGGCCGGTATACCGGAAGTACCAGGCAAATTGCATACCGGTGACTTCCACTGGAACAGAACCCGCCTTCGCAGGCTCAAAACGCTCGGTTGCCCAGACCGAACTCCCCATCAGGTTCAAGCCAATAAAGAGGATGGCGGTTAGAGCAGTCCAGAGAATCTCAAGCGTAGTGTTTCCGTGAGAATACCGCACCGGTCCCGATGACGGTCGTGCGCGGTACTTCCAGACCAAGTAGCCCAAGGAAACCTGCGCCGCCACGAACACGATGCCCATCACGACAAACGTAAGGGCAAATTGGTGGTCAATCCATGGCGCCGAGGTTGAAACGCCATGAGGAAGCCACCAGGTTTTCGCGGCGAAGAAGTATGTGCTGAAGAATGTAATCAGCCAGATAAGCACGAGAATAGCCAGGCCCATCTACCAGACCTCCGGGGGGTCGTGGGATTCGCACACCGCAGCCCAAGCAAACTTGCGGATGGCTCAAAAGTTTATCACATTCTCGATTGCGAATTTTCAAATGCCGATTGCCAGTTGGATGCTCGCTCCCAAAATCGGCAAGTGCAGAGGGGCGTTACTCTGTGAACCTCCGTGCCTCTGTGGTTAAATCCAAAAATGCGAAAGAGTTTCACCGGTCGCGGACACGACACCCGCTACGTTCGCCTGCAGAAGAATTTTTGCTTCGCTTGCGGAATGAGCAATCCTGATGGAATGCGGCTGAAGTTTGTCTTTGACGAAGGGCGCGATCGGTTCGTCTGCCGTTTTCGTTTGAGTAAGCGCTACACCGGGCCGCCAGGCCATGCGCACGGCGGAATCATTGCAACGATTCTTGACGAGGCGATGGGAAAGGTAAACAAGCTGCGGCAGGTTGTCGCTTTGACCTCGCAGATCACAGTTGATTATGCAAGACCTGTGCCCTTGAATAAGCCATTGCGCGTCGAATCTTACGAGGTGAGCGTGCGCGGCCGGCGGCACACAAATGCGGCCGAGATCCTGAATCAGAAAGGAGAAATCCTCGCCCGCAGCCGAGGATTGTTCATTGCGATCGACCCGCAACGTATGTTTTCAAAGCAGCACACTCGAAAACCGGCCAGATCTAACTGACAACTGAGAATTTTCAACTGAAAACTGGTTTTTTTAAACACCACGCCTCAGTTCATGTCTCCAACTGGCAACTGAGAATTGGTTTTGTGAAAGACCAATTAGTCTTCTGTCATCAGTTCTCAGTTTCTTCGGATTGCTGCATTTACCCGCTTCGCAGCGCACGTGCAAGCTGTTCCGTACCACGCCTAAGTTCGCGGGCGTCGACTGCGGCAAAACCCAAAATCAGACCTTCACGGCCAAAAGCACGCGAGGTATAACGGCTCAGCGGTATGACTTCAACATCGAGCTGCGCAGCCTTGCGAGCTGCTCGTTCAGCATTGATCCCCCCCGCCAGCCAGCCAACGGTCTGCAGGCCGGCTTCGACGCTGGAAATCTCAAGCAGTCCCGCAAGATTCTCTCGAGCTGACTCAATCAACACACCCAGGCGCTCCGCATAGAGCTCTCGCATACGCCGAAGGTGCCGTCCCAGATGACCTTCCTGAATGAAGTCACAGAGAACTGCCTGGTCGAGCAATGGCGCGTAGCGCATGCCGATCGACTGCGCGGCTGCAAATCGGTCGACCATATTGGCCGGAACCACAAGATATGCCAGCCGCAGAGCAGGGAATAGCACCTCATTGAAGCTGCCGGCGTAGATCACTGATCCGGTGCGATCCAACCCCTGAAGGGCGGGGACGGGCCGTCCCGAGTAGCGGTACTCGCTGTCATAATCATCTTCAAAGATCAGGCTATGCGACCGGCGGGCCGAGTCGAGCAACGCCAGTCTGCGCCGCAGGCTCATCGTCATCCCAAGGGGAAACTGGTGGGCCGGTGTCGTGTAAATCAGTTTCGGACCCGGCCACCGCTCTTCGCCGCGCTCAACGTCCAAGCCTTCGGCATCAACCGGCACCGGGCAAATTTTCCCTCCCACCGCCCAGAACACGATCGCGGCGCCCGGATACCCAGGTTCCTCCAACCACACACGATCGTCGCGATCAAGCAGCAAGTGCGCCGCGCGTTCCAGCGCCTCCTGCACGCCAGAAATGATGAGTACCTGGTCGGCCGAGCATTTCACTCCCCGTGATGTGTTCAGATACTCAGCAACCGCGTGACGCAACGGTCGGTAGCCCAGAGCGTCGCCTCCGGCCAGCAATTGCGCCGACGCGCGGCGCAACCGCCGCGCCGCGACCTGCGCCCACAGCGAGACGGGAAACGCATCAAGCGCCGCTTGATTCGCCCGAAAGGCACGAGTTCGGCCCAGTGCGCCAGCGGTGAAAAGTTTTAGACGCCGCGCATACGCTGACCATCTGACGCGTTTCGTATGCGCAGTTCCTGCCGGAGCGCTTCTTCCGACCTGCAAAAGCTCGTCCGGAAGCACCTCGCTGACGTAGGTTCCCGCGCCGATCTTTCCTTCAACGTAGCCCTCGGACTTTAGCTGCTCGAAAGCGGCAACCACTGTGGACCGGGACAGACCGTACTGGTGGGCAAGATCGCGAGTCGCGGGAAGCCGCGCTGCGGGCTTCAGCCTCCCCTCAAGAATCGCTGAACGCAATTCCTCGTAGAACCATCGGTAGAGCGGAGTTCCCCCCCGGGCCGCGGGTAGACTTAATGGCAGAGCAGTGGCCTGTTTCGGCATAATGAAGTGGTATGGACAGAATAGCGTAAATGGACCTTTTAGCAAGTCCAATCGGAAGTTAGCCTGATAGGGACGTTCTTACCCTTGTCATTCCGAGCGGAGCGAGGAATCTGCCTTTTTCTCAAGCGACTTGCAAATTCTTGGTGTCGCTCTAGAACGAACAAAGGAGGGGAGAAAATCTCATGCAAAACAACGGAAGCCCAACCAGCCTTCGCTTGAAAACTGGATTGGCCGAGATGCTCAAAGGCGGCGTCATCATGGACGTCACCAACGCCGAGCAGGCCACCATCGCCGAAAGAGCCGGTGCAGTCGCCGTCATGGCCCTCGAACGCGTGCCGGCGCAGATTCGCGCCGAAGGCGGTGTGGCCCGTATGGCAGCGCCGAAAAAGATTCGCGAAATTATGGCGGCGGTTTCCATTCCCGTGATGGCTAAATGCCGCATCGGCCATTTTGCGGAAGCCCAAATACTCCAGGAACTCGGCGTCGATTACGTCGACGAATCCGAGGTGCTCACGCCCGCCGATGAAGCTCACCACGTCCACAAGCATGCCTTCAAAGTTCCGTTCGTGTGCGGCGCTCGTAATTTGGGCGAGGCCCTGCGCCGCATCGCCGAAGGCGCCGCCATGATCCGCACTAAGGGCGAAGCTGGCACCGGAGACGTGGTCCACGCCGTCAAGCACATTCGCCAGATCGTACAGGAGATGAAAATTCTCACCGTGCTTGGCGAAGAAGAACTTTACGCCAAAGCCAAAGAGCACCAGGCACCCTACGAATTGGTGAAGATGGTCGCCAAAGAAGGGAAGCTGCCGGTGCCGAATTTCTCCGCTGGTGGAATTGCCACACCCGCTGATGCGTCGCTAGTGATGCAGCTTGGCGCAGAAGCCGTGTTCGTCGGCTCGGGAATCTTCATGAAGGATTCCACTACTTTCGCTCCTTCTGAGGAAGCTGAGAAACGCGCACGGGCCATCGTGAAAGCGGCCACGCACTTCAACGATCCTAAAGTATTACTTGAAGTCAGCGAAGACCTCGCTGGCGCTATGAAAGGCCTGGCCGTCGCCGCTCTGGATGAGGCCCACATGCTGCAAACCAGAGGGTGGTAAAAAATTTCTTACCCACAGAGATCACACAGGTAGTCGCGCTGTGCATCCTCTGTGATCCTTTGTGCCCTCTGTGGTCGTTGTTTTATGAAAATCGGTGTCCTCGCCCTGCAAGGAGATTTCGATGCGCACCGCCGCCGGCTCGAGGAGCTGGGGGCTGAAGTCGTGTTCGTAAAAAAGCCCGAGCAGCTCGACGAAATCGACGGACTCGTGATTCCCGGGGGCGAATCAAGCACATTTCTCAAGCTGCTCGGCGAAGCCGGATTCGAGAAACTGAAGCAATTCGTGCGCGCGAAGCCGACGTTTGGCACCTGCGCCGGAGCGATTCTACTCGCGAACGAAGTCGACAATCCCAAGCAGATCGGCCTAGGCGCGCTCGACATCTCTATTCGCCGCAACGCCTATGGACGCCAGAGCGACAGCTCCATCCGCGAAGGCATCTTCGCCGGTTCTCCCACCGAGATGGTTTTCATCCGCGCACCAAAAATCGAGCGTGTCGGAAAGGGAGTAGAAATCCTCGCGACCGAGGGCAAAGATAAATATCCCGTCGCCGTGCGGCAGGGAAAGATCATGGCCGCAACCTTCCATCCCGAACTCTCCGACGACCCGCGCGCTCACCAGGCGTTTCTCGACCTGGTCTCGAACGGAAGCCGATCCTAGCGCGATTCTCAAGTATCCTCAGGTGCAGTCGTGCGGCGCGGGCCCCCTTCGACTTCGCTCAGGGCAAGCCTCGCCCGGGAAAAAGTTTCAAACGAAATATTCTGTTGACAACCTCCCACCCGTAACCTTATAGTTACGCATTATGCGTTACCGTTTGGTTACATATTCGGCCGAAGCCGCCTTTCAGGCCCTGGCCGATCCTACCCGCCGCGCCGTCCTGGAGCTGCTTCGCCGCGGGAGTCAGCCCGCCGGGCAGATAGCACGGGCATTTCCGGTTTCCCGTCCGGCAATCTCGAAGCATCTCCGCCTGCTGCGGCGCGCGCATTTGGTCCAGGAGAGAAGGGAAGGCCGCCATCGCTTTTACACGCTGAATCCAGAGCCGCTGAAAGCTGTTGACTCCTGGCTGGAACAGTACCGCGTTTTTTGGCGCGCCAATCTGGCCGGCTTGAAAACTTTTGTAGAGACCGAGTACGCGAAAGAGTCGCCGCACCGTAAGAAGCACTAAACAACGAGGAGCACATATGCCAACTGCTATCGTCACTCCCGATCTCGATGCAATCGTCAGTGAAATCGATATCGCCGCCCCGCCCGAGCGCGTGTTTCGCGCCTTGACCGACGCCGTCCAGCAAATGCAGTGGTGGAACAACGACGTCTGCAAGGTTTCCGTTTTTGAAATGGACGCGCGCGTCGGCGGCAAGTAGCGCTTCGAGTCCGCCGATCCCACCGGCAAGCTCGAAGTCAATGGCGTGTGCGAATTCAAAGCTCATGGAGAGATCGTTGAACTCAATCCTCCACGCATTTTGGCTTATACATGGATCGCTAACTGGCACGACAAGCCGGAGCGCAGCAGTCTCGTCCGCTGGGAGCTTAGGCTCGCCGGCAGTGGCACACACGTGAAAGTGACGCACAGCGGTCTCAGCGATCAGCCGATCGCGCGCAAAGATTACAGCGGAGGCTGGCCCGGTGTGCTCGACCTGCTGCAGAAGTACTGCGAGCAAAAGTAGTCCGCGCTTGCGATGCCCGAAAATCCGGGGGTTAGAATCGCGGCTGTCTTGTGCGACCGTTATCGAAATCGGGTAGGTCAGCCGCGTCAGGGGTCATGGGGTCCGTTGCGGGGCTGCCGTCTTAGGGCCGAAAGTGTCGCCTATTCCGCTGGCAGGCTCGACCGATACGGCGGTACGCCTTTGCAACTCGCCTGGATTTTGTGACATTGTTCGGGAAGAAGTTCCAGGAACTGAAAACCATAACGATGCCCCAGGCAATTTCTGACAATCGCGCTCAATTCCAGCGGGCCTGTGGGTAGATCAAGTTCCAGTTCAACCTGCTGTCCCGCCTCAAATTCCCCTCGCAAATAAGCGGAAACTCCACCTTCACTGATTTCCACAGTCATTCCTTGCGAACGGATGACCCGATCTGGACATTTCGCGTGCGCTCTGATTGACGTCACCAACGCGTATCGCGGGCGTGTCCTGCGCTCTGATTGACCTTGAGAGCACGAATTCTCGGCGACAGGCTTGGTTGACATCGTCTCTCTTGGATGTCGGCAACATGCAGTTTTACTTTAGGGTAATTTCGTGCTTGTCAAAAATCGCCGGTGCAGAAGATGCTAAAGACCCCGTACTGGCGGGATTTGCTTCCTTTCTCCTGTGGACTTGGCGAAATTGAAACTCAGTCGCTACCCCCGGTAGTGTCTTAAACACTGTGTTGCTCCTCTGATTTGTGGCCTTCCACTTGCCTCGGCCACGAAGCATCTGACGCAATCTTTTCGTGCATGATTCGGACTGATCTGTTCAGCTCATGAATCTTGCGCTTATATAGAGCGATCTGAGGCTCGGCCTCCGCTAGAGCCTGCTTCCACCCCACGGTATATTTATCTCGTATTTTATCTTTTCCTCTTGACATGGTTTATCTCCTAATTTATCTTCTATGCATGGCAAATGAGTTCATGGCCGCAATTCAAAAGGCCCGCTTGAGATTGACGCAAATAGAAGCCGAACAGCAAAGACTTGCGCAGGAAAAAGCACAGCTTCTTAAGAGCATTGAAGCGCTCGCACCTCTGCTCTCTGAGCAACCTAGCCGCGAATCGCTCACTTTGGCCGACTCGATGAGAACGGTCATGGCGGGATACGAAATGAACCGTCCCGGCAGCGTTTTCACACCTAAGCGCGTGCGCGATCTGCTTGCCGAGATGGGCTTCGACTTCACCAAATTCAACAACCACATGGCATCCATTCATACCGCTATGAGACGGATGCAGAAAGCCGGAGAATTGGAGCCTGCTGGAGACCTGGCCTCCGGTGGTGGGTATCGGTGGAAGGGAACGATGAGACGTAGCATTCCGGGCGCCAGCAACACTATTGAGACGTGGATGCGACTCAATGAACTGCTGCCGAAGAAGTAGTAGTTTAGGCGTGAAATACGAAAGCCCCGCGTCACAGACTGTTACGAAACACTAGGCCGGCAAAGAGAACGATGCGAAGATGCCCTTGTGAGAGCGAGGGCATTTTTTTCATGGCTTACATCGGGGGCGAGGCACGAAGTCAGCACACGCTGTTTCCGACGACGCTCGATGAGTTGATTCCGGAAGATCACGTGTGCCGTGTGATCGAGGCGTTCGTGAACAGGCTGGACATGGGCGGACTGGGGTTTGTCCGTGCCGAGCCGGCCGAGACGGGGCGTCCCGGTTACGATCCGCGCGATCTACTGAAGCTCTATTTGTACGGCTACCTGCAGCAGATCCGCTCATCGCGTCGGCTGCAGGCCGAGTGCCAGCGGAATGTCGAAGTGATGTGGCTGCTGGGGCGTCTGGCGCCTGATTACAAGAGCATCGCTGAGTTCCGGCGGATGCACCGCGAGGCGGTGACGGAGGCCGGGGCGGAGTTGGTACGGTTCGCGCGCTCGGTAGGGCTGGTTCGCGGCGAGTGGGTGGCCATTGATGGTTCGAAGTTCCGCGCCGTGAGCAGTTCACAGGGCGTTCGGGAACGCGAGGCGGTGAAACGCTACTTGGATCAACTGGAGCGCGCCGACGAGCAGGACGAAGGGGTGATCGAGCCGAGTGCGGTGGCAGCAGCGCTGGAGAAGCTGAAGAGCCATCCGGAGCCGGAGGCACGGTTCATGCGCACGAGCAGCGGCCATGCTCCCGCCTACAACGTGCAGACCGCGGTGGATGCCGAACATGCGTTGATCGTGGCGCAGCAGGTTACGACCGAAGCGAACGACCAAAGGAGTTTGCTGCCGATGGCCGAAGCGGCCAAGCAAGCGGTGGGCGCTCCGGCGTTGCTGAACGTGGTCGCCGATGCCGGCTACTCCAACGGCGAGCAGGCCGAGCGCTGCGAGGGCCAAGGTATCGTGCCACACGTTCCGGCCAACCGCGCCGTCAACAACAAAGGCGATGGGACGCTACTCGATCGCAGCGAGTTCCATTACGAGGAGAACACGGATACCTTCCGCTGTCCGGCAGGGCAACGGCTGGTCCGTAAACAACTCGCGCGTAAAGATCGTGCGGTCATCTACGTCGGACGTGCTGAGGTCTGCGGACGCTGTCCGCTGAAAACGCGCTGTACCACTTCTGCGCAACGCTTCCTCACGCGACATCTGCACGACGACGCTCTGCAACGAATGCAGCAGCGCACTACGCCCCAAATCATGCGGTTGCGACGATCCACGGTCGAGCATCCATTCGCCACGCTCAAGTACCGAATTTTCGGACACCCACGCTTCCTGCTACGCGGAAAGGACGGTGCCCAGACCGAAATCAGCCTGGCGACGATTGCCTACAACCTGAAGCGAATGATGAACGTGCTCGGCGGGCAAAAATTCGCTGCGGCGCTCTGTTTCTGATACAGGGCTGTTGCGGCCGAATCAGAAAAGGCCTCCCGACACGCAAAAAACGGTGCTCCGAAACCGGAGCACCGTTCATAACTCAATCTAGAAGCCGCGTTTCGTAACAGTCTGGTCAACGGGGCTTTCAGGAAGGATGCAAACAGCGTGGTTATCAGAATTGAGATTCGCTTCGCTGCTGGTCAGACCGTAGTTATCACGGTTGAGCCACCACCCTAAATCGTAGCGCTTAACAAGTGCCCCGCTTCCTGCTGAAACAGGCGGCGGGGCTAATCCAAATCGCGGGGTTAGCCACGATCTAGACCCAAACTGATTTTGGGGCTTTTCCCCGCAAAACGCAAGCGGAGAAAAGCCATGACCTGCATCAGATGCCAGCACCAAACCTGCAAACGATTCGGCTACTTCGGTAAGCGCCGCATTCAACGCTGGCGCTGCAATTCCTGCGAATCCACTTTCTGCGAACTTCACACGAAACTTACCCGTGACACGATGCTGGCGAGACCCGATGCGGCGATCCGCGCAATTCAGTGCCTTGTGGAAGGCTGCTCGATCCGCAGCACAGAAAGACTCACGGGATTGAATCGCAACACCATCATGCGGCTGCTGATTCTGGCGGGGCATCGCTGCGAGCGCCTGATGGATACGAGAATGCGCGAGCTGCACAGCAGGTACTTGCAGGTTGACGAAATCTGGACCTTCGTGCAAAAGAAGGCGCGGAGAATCCGCAGCGGCGATTCCCTTGAAATTGGAGATCAGTGGATTTTCGTGGCCATTGATGCGGAAACCAAACTGATTCCTTCCTTCCGCATTGGCAAGCGTTCGCGGCAAGATACGACAGAATTTCTGTGGGACTTGTACCGTCGTCTTGCGGATCGCGTGCAATTGACTACAGATGGCTTGGTTCACTACACGCGCATGGTCCCTGAGTGTTTCGGCTTGGATGTGGATTTTGCACAAGTCGTAAAGTTGTTTGGCGAGTGGGGCCAGCATGACACCGATGCGAGGTACTCCCCAAGCCCAATCGTGGAGGTTATATCCAAAGTCCGCTCTGGCGATCCCGATCCCGACCATATCAGCACGTCTTACGTGGAACGGCAGAACCTCACCATGAGAATGCAGCTTCGCCGACTGACGCGGCTCACAAATGCTTTCAGCAAAAAGCTGTCGCATCTGAAGGCCGCCGTCGCACTGCATTTCGCGTACTACAACTTTTGCCGCGTTCATTCGAGTCTCAGAATCACGCCCGCGATGGAAGCGGGAATTGCAGATCATGTTTGGACACTTCAAGAACTGTTAATTCCCCGCAGCATATAATTCGAGCACTTACCACCATGCTTTCATTGATTACAGCGCATAGCAGCCCTGTCACGGCTATATGGAATACAAAGACGGAAAGAACGATAACCAGACAGCTCCCGAGAACCTGATACCAGATTCGGCAGCCGTTCAAAACCGAAATAAAAAGCAGGCCAAATCCAAAGGCCATCCCACAAAATCCAGCCAAAAGAAAAGCAACAAAAAGTCCCTGCTTGAAACTTGGCGATCCTTTGCCCCTAGCCGAAGGTGGGAGATCGGGTTGCTCGCTCTTGCAGCAGCGGGTGCCGTAGGCTATCTGATCGCGTATATCACCGTTAGCATGTTGCAGAGCAGTCAAGCGCAAAAGCAACACATGCCAACCATCATTCACAATCGGCCACCCGCATTGCTTCAGTCGTTCGCCTGCGATGCAGCCAAGAGCATTGCCAGTACCGGAAACATGGAGGTTTTCTGGAAGAACATTGGCCAGTCCACTGCGGAGCACGTCACATGGCAGAAAATGAAAGCAAAGATCATTCCAGAGAAAAAAACGGGTGACCCGAACGTTGATGATCCGCCAGTAATTACCGAAGCGACTTGCAGCCGGATAGTGGATGATGGCAAAGGGACGAAACTGGATGCTGGAGTTGCCACCGGTTTCCACATACGTGCGTCTAGTGGTCCGATTCCGCCATTCGAAGTGGGCACCGTTGTGCAGTTTTATTTCGCCCATTGCATTTTCTATTCGGATAGCTATGGGAAACATCATGGAACCTGTGATAGCTATCGCTTGTTCACGCCGAGCCAGGGCAGCCCGCTGGACACCATTTTCGACACTCCATCTATCGTGTGCGATGGCAGAGAGGTAACGGGCAGATTTGGCCCGACTGTCAACGGGCATTGTGAGAATTGAGATTAGCCCCGTCAGGGCAAGGGCGAGGAATGCGGCAACACGGTATTTAAGACAGCGCCCTACCCCCAATCCAAATTGACTCTGCCGGAAGGCTCTGCGCTATACTGAGCCGCGTATGCAAGCCCCGTCTCTTGCCTTCTTTTCGCCCAAAACAGCAGGGTTTCTGTTTCCATCCAACATCCCGGGATATGCCGCCATTGAGTATGGACCGCGCAAGGATCCTCGGCCTGAGGCTGCCAAAAAACGGGGTCGCTCTACTCGAACGATTTCTGGCAGCAGAGTCATCCTCTTTGGCCGTATCCGGGAGCTCGCTCTTTACCGGGCGGAAGTGCTGCGCGATCGTGGGTTCAGTGTGACAATTCCTCGCGATAACCAGGAGGCGCTGAAGATTATCAGGCACGGAGATTTCGACATTGCGGTGCTTAGTTACACACTCCCCAGCGATACCGTTCAACAAATTGCGGAATTAGTGCGTGAGTATCGCCCCGACTGCCCTCTGATCGCCATTTCGGAAACTGGACGAGTTGATCGCAGGGTCGACCCCGATGAAACTGTCATTGCCGATGACGGTCCGCCCGCGTTGCTTGCCGCCCTCCGTCGTGTAACGCGTGAGAGTTGAAACAGCGAACCGATACCCGAAACTTATAATAAGCAATACACAAAAAGGCCCAGTGGCAAAGCGAATCCTTTCAACTAGCTGGAATCCCGCGGTCCTGAAAACGCGCAATTGGGTGATTGAGTCCGCGGGCTACGATGTGGTCACCACGCGCGAATCCCGGATGTTTCTGCGCCTGGCAGAAGAGCAGCATTTCGATGCAGCGCTGATCGGTGATTCGATTCCCATCCATCTTCGTGCTCAGCTTGCCAAAGATGCGAAACAAGCCAACCCCAGCCTTCCGTTGGTAATCATCTGCCGGGCCGGGGAGGAATCACGTGTGCGCGAATATGCCCAGGCAATCGTTAAATCTACGGACAAACCTGAATTGCTCATTCGGGCGATCCAATCAGCAGCAGGCGACACCGAACGGGACTGATTTGTGATCCTTACTAGAAAAATACAGTATGTACGGTATCGAACGCACCTAGTTGATTTTGGCATCCTAAACACGTCAGCGACGTGTGCATTCCCAGTGCAGGTCACGAAACTCATCCTCGAAATTGAGCCTATCTTGGGCAGCTCTTCAGAAGTGGAATGCCAACCCAGGTCCATGGAACAGCGCTCTCGCTGGCTCAAGTTTGCTGACTTGGCATTGCGAAAGGAAGGCCGAAGACCTACTTCGCGCGATGTCAAGGAGATCACGGTCCTCAGCCGCACGGAACAGCGGGCCATCAAAGATCGTATACACGGCTCGGTGGAAAATTTCCGGCGAGTTCGCTCCAAGAAAGCACAGCACCGCAAAGCCGCTTAGCAATAGCGATGAAGGCGCGAACCTCCTCGCTCGTGCCCAAGGTGAACTCACTGTCGCTGTGCGATCTGCCGTTCGTCGGGAGTCATTTGTTTCCACAAGACTTCCAGATCGCGCTGTACCCTGGCATTTGCTGGGTCTTCATGAAGGGCTCGCGCGAACCATTTATACGCCGTCGGCAGATCACGGCTGGCGCAGTGCCCAGTGGCATACATCGCGCCCAGGAGCGTGAATGCTTTGGGATTGGAGGCGCGTGCTGCGGTTGTTAGATTTCTCCGCGCGCGGTCGCAATTCTGCGGAACGCCGGTTCCATAGAGATATCTCTCTCCTTCCGCGGCGAGTCTATCCTCGGTGCTCTCAACGGGAGCGGGCTGCGGCCTGGCTGCGACCGACTTCTTTACCGGAACCGGAGCTGCTTTTTCCGGAGGCGCATTGTCGGAAGAATCATCTTCGGCGCCGCTCTCTTTGTCGGTATCGGCGTCGGTATCGGCGGAATTCTTAGCCGCGGCGGTTTTCTCCTTTGAGCTGGCGCTGCTGTCGGAAGCCTGAGGCCCGGGTTTCGTAGTTCCGGTGTCCGACGCCTGCGGTTGATCCTTCTGAGGTGCGACTTCCGAATTCTGAGGTCCAGCTTCCGGATTCTGAGGCGCAGCTTCATTCTCCGTCACCGTCGCAGAGTGTGGCGCTCCTGGAGCCTCGCTCGATGGCGGCGGCGCGGTGGATTGGGGAGCAGCGGGCGCTGCTCCGCCGCTGTTAAGGGAAATGCGGTCGCTGATGCGCGTCCACAGTGAAGACCACAACGGGTGTAGTTCGGCACGGAAATGCCATGCCCCAAAGGCGGCGCCACCCATGATCAAAAGCAGCAGCACGTACGCGAACCCATGCCCGCGAGGTTCATCCTCCAGCAGGTAATGAAAGTCGCGATCTCGATCGGGCTCGTCAGCGAGGCCTAAGAAAGAAGGACCGCTTACCGGCATTGGCGGTCGTTCCGGCGACGCCTCACGCGACTTGGGCGGGGGCGGCGACTGCAGCCTTGCGCCGCACATTCCGCAGAACTGATACTGCGGATTATTTTCATGACCGCATTGGTCACAGCGGATTATCATGAGATCAAGCATAAGTATAACCAGTTTGGATGCTGGATTAAGATTGCCGTTTGGTTGAACCCAGGCTGCCTTTTGCACTTTGCCGCTCAACGTGTTAACCTCAAACCAGTTACATCGAAAAACGAAAATTGCAGACAGGAGTGCATCGGGTTAGTGTTAGCCAGAGAGCAAAAGCAATCCCTCATTGACCAACATCGCACGCATCCCACCGATACGGGCAGTCCGGAAGTCCAAATCGCGCTGTTAAGCGAGCGTATAGGTCAACTGACAGAACATTTTAAGACGCACCAGAAAGATCACGGTTCACGCCGGGGTCTTCTCATGCTGGTCAGCAAGCGTCGCCGCCTGTTGGACTACTTGAAGAAATACGATTCCGACCGATATAAAAACGTCGTCCATAAGCTCGGCCTGCGCAAGTAATTGGCGGATCGCAGGTCTTCCTCTAGATGTGTGTTCACATGAGGATGATCGCCTTCCGGCGGAATTCTAATTGACTCTTGGATTTGCTCTCTATCCTACAAACTCTCCAACGCATGCGTGCCTCCCTGCCAAACAAGGAAATGAATCATGAAGCAAGAAATTTCAGTTGAACTCGCCGGCGGTAAACGCCTCTCTTTTGAAACCGGAAACTTGGCTAAACAAGCCCACGGCGCGGCCGTCGTCCGTATGGGTGATAACGTTGTCCTCGCCACCGGAGTCGCCAATGCCGAGCCGCGTGAAGGTATCGACTTCTTTCCGTTGACTGTCGATTATCGCGAATACACATACGCCGGCGGACGGATTCCCGGCGGATTTATTAAGCGCGAGGGCCGTCCCAGCGAACGCGAGATTCTGACCAGCCGCCAGATTGACCGGCCTATCAGGCCTCTATTCCCAGATGGCTTCCGCTGCGAAACGCAGGTGATCGCGTTTGTTCTTTCGGCTGACACAGAGAACGATCCCGATGTCGCTGCCATTAATGGTGCATCCTGCGCTCTGACGATTTCCGATATTCCGTTCCAGGGGCCGATTGGCGCCGTGCGCGTCGGCCTGGTGAATGGCGGCTTCGTCGTAAATCCGACCTACAGCGAGATGCGTGACAGCCTGCTGAATATCATGGTCGTCGGCACAGCTGAAGGCATTGTAATGATCGAGTCTGGTGCGAAGGAAGTTAAAGAAGAAACCGTAGTGGATGCGATTGAGTTCGCCCACACAGAGATCAAAAAGATTTGTGGCGCGATTAACGAACTTCGCGACAAAGCCGGCAAACCGAAGCGGCAGGTCGAGCCGCCTGAGTTCGATCAGGCTTATTACAATGACCTCAAGTCAAGAATCGGTACAGACCTGGCCGGGCGCCTCGATACCGAGAAGCATCCTAAGTCAGAGAGCTACGCGCTAGTTAAAGAGCTGAAAAAAGTACTGATCGCGGCCCTGCCGGAAGAAGATGAGGCGGCACAGGACAAGCTGAAGAATTATTACGAAATTCTGCGCGAGCGCATCTTTCGCGATCAGGTTATTCATCAGAAGCGCCGGCCCGATGGCCGCGCCTTCGACCAGATTCGTCCCATCTCGATCGAAGTGGGAGTCCTGCCGAGAACCCACGGCTCGGCTATCTTCACGCGCGGTGAAACGCAGGCCTTGGTGACAACGACGCTGGGCACTAGCGACGATATGCAGCGCTTGGAAGTATTCGAAGGCGAAGCTAAGAAACGTTTCATGCTCCACTATAATTTCCCGCCGTTCTCCGTTGGCGAGGTTGCTTTCTTGCGAGGCGCTGGCCGTCGCGAGATTGGACACGGCGCTTTGGCCGAGCGCGCGATTTCGACTGTACTCCCCTCAGAAGATAAGTGGCCTTATGCCATGCGAGTCGTGTCGGATATTCTGGAATCGAACGGATCTTCTTCGATGGCCACTGTCTGCGGCGCCGCGCTTTCGCTGATGGATGCTGGCGTTCCGTTGAAAGCTCCTGTTGCGGGCGTCGCCATGGGGCTGGTGAAAGAAGGCGAGCAGTACGCGATTCTGACCGACATCGCAGGCGCTGAGGATCACTACGGCGACATGGATTTCAAAGTTGCCGGCACGCGAGACGGCATCACTGCGTTGCAGATGGATATCAAGGTCAGTGGCATCACCGCACAGATCATGCGTGAGGCTCTAGCACAGGCGCAGCGTGGACGAATGTTCATTCTGGAGAAGATGGAAGAAGTTCTATCCTCGCATCGCGAGAAGGTTTCGGCCTACGCGCCGCGCATCTACACTCTGCAAATTCCTGTCGATAGAATTCGCGACGTGATTGGGCCCGGCGGCAAGATGATCCGCAGCATCATCGAGCAGACCGGGGTGAAGATTGACGTCGAAGATACCGGCAAGGTCAACGTGGCTTCAAACGATGAGGCCTCGGCGAACAAGGCCTTGCAGATTATTCGCGATCTGACCGCGACAGCCGAGGTCGGGAAGACTTAC
>Ga0137403_10004217_pt1 | contig 16986 bp, 16 predicted proteins | sample CZOMad2_1_16fung_FD_122057 | JGI IMG/M metagenome (GOLD analysis project Ga0137403, IMG submission 122057) | Vadose zone soil fungal communities from Angelo Coast Range Reserve, California, USA - CZOMad2_1_16fungal (Hybrid Assembly) | ecosystem: Environmental > Terrestrial > Soil > Vadose zone...
GCCTGGACCTTGTACCGCTCGGCTGGCGTGGCGTGCGACAGGTTGGGCAGCAGCGCCTCGCGGGCGGCTTCGAACGCCTCCCAGTCGGCCGCGTTCGGCAGCGCCGGGATCGTGACGAACTCGCCCTGGTCGAGGCCGGCGAGCGCGGCGTCGACCAGGTCCTCGGCCGACATCACCCGTTCCCTCTGCTCCTGGGGCAGGTGCTCGATCGGCGTGCCGGCGATGTTCCAGAATGCGGTCGCGATCGCGCCAGGCAGCACGACCTGCACGCGCACGCCCGTGCCGGCGAGCTCGTGGCGCAGCGACCGGCTGAGGGCGAGGACGAACGCCTTGGTGCCCCCGTAGACGCCATTTAAGAGTTCGGGCGCCACGCCGACGATGGAGGCGATGTTGACGAGCGTGCCACGACCACGCGCGACGAAGGCGGGGACGGCCACATAGGTCAGGCGGGTCAGCGCCGTGACGTTCACTGCGATCATGGCCTCCATCGTGTCGATGTCGGCGTGCAGCAGCGGCGCGGTGGAGCCGACGCCGGCATTGTTGACGAGCAGGGTGATGCGTGCGTCGGAGCGAAGCACCGCCTCGACACGCCCGACCTCCTTGCGGTCGTTGAGATCGGCCACGACGAGGTCGACCTGGCGGCCCGCCTCGCGGGTGAGGCGCTGCGCCAGCGCCTCGAGGCGCTCGCGGTGGCGCGCGACCAGGGTGAGATCATAGCCGCGGCGCGCGAGGCGGTCGGCGTAGAGGGCCCCGATGCCCGACGAGGCGCCGGTGACGAGAGCCGTGCCTTGGTTCTTGGAAGCAGTCATATCGCTTTCTCCTTCATGAGTGGGCCTTTCCGGTGCGCTCCCGCGCGTGGCCACTGCACAGCCGGGAGCGAAAGTGGCCCATTCCCCGGGGAATCGTTGTCATACCTCTATTCAGCGAGCGATCTTGAGGCCGAACCCGCGGGACACCCGGCCGTCAACCCACACACGTGCTCGCAGGCTCGTCCATGGCGTCGCGGTCGGTGACCTGCCCCGGTGCAGCGGGCGTCATAACAGTTTCTCGGGCGTGATGGGTAGCGCGCGCACGCGCGTGCCGGTGGCGTGGAACACCGCGTTCGCGATGGCTGGTGCGACCCCCACCAGGGCGAGTTCACCGACTCCCTTCACGCCCAGTGGGTTGACGTAGGGGTCGTGTTCCTCCACAAAGATGGCGTCGAGCTCGGCAATATCCGCGTTGACGGGTGCGAGATAATTCGCCAGGTCCGCATTCACAATCCGACCGCTGTGACGATCTATGACGGTGTGTTCCATCAGCGCCATCCCGATGCCGCCCACCATGCCGCCGATGGCCTGGCTGCGGGCCAGCCGGGGATTCACCACGCGGCCCACCCCATACGCGCCGACAAGCCGGCGCACGCGCACGAGCCCGAAGTCGCGATCCACGGCCACTTCCGCGAATACAGCGCCGAACGCCTGCATGGAGTACTGGTTGCGCTCGTCTCCGGGCTGCGTCATCGCGGTCCACTCCAGCACCTCGAGCCCATGCCGTGCCAGAATCTCCCGATAGCGTTCGCCGCGCGACGGATCGGTGCGCAGAAACAGGCGGCCCTCAGCCGCGTCAATCTGGTCAGGACGTGCTCCGCGTAACGGCGACCGCGCATCGGCGGCTGCCAGCTCCAGCGCCTTCGCTCGCACCGTCAGACACGCCGCGTGCACCGCCGAGCCGACGCTTGCCATAGTCATCGAGCCGCCATGCGGAGCTGCGTAGGGGAACGTGGAGTCGCCCAATGCAAAGCGCACGCGCTCAGGCAGCATGCCAAGCGCATCGCTGGCAACCTGGGTCATGGCGGTGTAGGTTCCCGGCCCCATATCACTCGCAGCACTCTCGACGATCGCGCGGCCGTCGGCGAGCAGCCGAACGCGCGCGCCGGCAGGCCCGCGGAACGTGTGATAGACCGCCGTCGCCATTCCCCAACCGATCAGCCACTGGCCGTCGCGCATGGAACGAGGCTCAGGTGTGCGCGCAACCCAGCCAAATCGCTCGGCTGCTAACCGGTAGCACTCGCGTGTCGACCGGCTGGAAAAAGGCCGGTCGGTATGCTCATTCCTCTCCGGCTCGTTGCGCAAACGCAACGCCACAGGATCCATGCGGAGTGCATGCGCGAGTTCATCCATGGCACATTCGAGCGCAAAAATGCCGCTGGCCTCGCCCGGCGCGCGCATGTAGACCGGCGTATGCACATTGAGCGGCAACAGGCGATAGCGCGTCTCCACATGCTGACATGAGTGCAGGAAGCCTGTGGATTCGAGCAACCGCTCCACGTATTGCTCGTAGGTTGAGGTTTCCGCAGTACCGTGATGGATGATCGCCTTGAGCCGCCCATCGCGCGAAGCCGCTAGCGCCACGCGTTGCCACGTTTCCGGCCGGTAGCCCGTCCCGGTGTACATCTGGCGCCGCGTCACCACCAGTTTCACCGGCCGTCCGACAACCCGTGCGGCCAGCGCAGACAGGGTGACATGGGGCCACGCCCGCAGAGTCGCACCGAACGCGCCACCCACAAACGGCGAGATGACGTGAACGTGTTCCGGGGACAGGCCGAAGACGGCAGAGAGCTCATCGCGCACATTCACCACCCACTGGGTCTTGTCCCAGAGCGTCAGCGTATCGCCCTCCCAGTGCGCGATGGTGGCGTGTGGCTCCATGGGATTGTGCTGCTGGCGTGGAATGAGATACTCAGCCTCAACCCTCACCACGGCCTCTGCAAAAGCACGTTCAGGATCACCTCGACGAGTGTCGGCGGGCAGCGACGAATTGGGGGGCACACTGACATCAGGCACTACGGCGCGCTTAAGCCCGCCGATAAAGTCTAGACGCGGCGTCTCCGGTGCATACTCGATCCGAACGAGTGATGCGGCGTACTCCGCCTGATCAAGCGTTTCTGCTACCACGACTGCGATCGGCTGGCCGTTAAACCGTACAATATCATCCTGCAGTACGTGCAATCGTTCGCCGGCAGGGTCCAGGACGCTTTTCTGCTGGCGATACGGGAGCCTGGGCGCGTTGAGATGCGTGATCACGGCGAGGACGCCTGCGGCGCGCTCGGCGGCGCTCACGTCCAGCTGCGTGACGCGTCCCTTCGCCACTGTGCCCGTCACCATAACCGCATGCGCCAGGTGCGGCAGATCGTGCTCCGCCGCATACGTAGCGCGGCCCGTCACTTTGAGCACCCCCTCCACGCGCGGCATCGGCTTGCCAACAGTTGTCTCATTCATATACGACCTCCCACGTGCTCCAGCGCACGAAACACTGTCCGGGTGAGCAGTTCCACCTTGAAGGCATTGTGCGTGAGCGGTTGCGCCTTCTGTGGCGCGGGCGGCGGCCGTTCGCCAGGCGGGCGCTCCGTTTGGCCGGCCGACGAGTGCGTCCTCCACGCGGTGCAGCCGCCAGGGCATCGTGCCAACGCCACCAGCCGCTATGCGGGCGGCGCGGATCATGCCGTGGTCGACGTGGAGTGCGACGGCTGCGGATACCAGGGCGAATTCGTATGAGGCGCGATCCCGCACCTTGAGGTAATGCGACTGCTGGGTGTGTGCGGCGGCTGGCACGTCCACGCGCACGAGCAGCTCGCCAGCGCGTAACGTGTGTTCCACGTGCGGTGTCGTCCCGGGCACGCGATACAGCTCGGCGAGTAGGAAGCTGCGAACGCCGGCCGGGCCCTGCACGTGCACGATCGCGTCGAGCGCCACCAGTGCCACCGCCAGATCGGACGCGTGTGTCGCCACACAGTGCTCGCTGGTGCCAAAGATGGCGTGGGTGCGGTGTTCGCCGGTGCGCGCCGGACATCCGGAGCCCGGCTCCCGCTTGTTGCAGGGGACCCCGGGGTCGCGGAAATACGTGCAGCGCGTCCGTTGCAGCAGATTCCCTCCCATCGACGCCATGTGGCGGATTTGTGGAGACGCGCTGGCCAGGAGCGCTTCGGCGATGACGGGATACTGGGTCGCCACCGCATGATCGGCCGCCACGTCCGCCATGCGGGCGAGGGCGCCGATCTCCAGCCCACTGGCCGTGACGGCAATCTGTCGATGCGCCAGGCGGTTGATGTCCACGAGCGCTGCAGGCTGCTCGACATGCTCGCGCATGAGGTCGACGAGCGTGGTGCCGCCCGCGAGGAAGCGCGCGCCGCTGGCAGCCGCCGCAATGGCGGCGGTGTCGTCTTGGACGCGGGAATATTGAAAGGGGATCATGTCTCACGCCTTTCTTGCCACGCTGCCAATCGCAGCGATGATGCCAGGGTATGCACCGCAGCGGCAGAGGTTGCCGCTCATCCACTCGCGTGTCTCGTCAGGGGATCCAGCGTGCCCTTCGGCGATGCACGCCACGCCCGAGACCAGCTGTCCCGGCGTGCAGTAGCCGCACTGGAAGGCGTCGTGCTCGATGAACGCCGCCTGCAGTGGGTGCAGGCGGTCGCCCTGCGCCAGCCCCTCGATCGTTGTGACCGCCACGCCGTCGCAGGTGGCGGCGAGGGTCAGACAGGCCAGCACGCGTCGTCCGTCGAGCAGCACCGTGCACGCCCCACAGGCGCCATGGTTGCAGCCTTTCTTGGTACCGTGCAGGCGCAGCCGCTCGCGTAGCAGGTCGAGGAGCGAGGTGCGCACATCCACCGTGATGGCGTGCGACGTCGCGTTGACCGTAACCGTGATGGCTAGCTCTGACACCCCGTGGGTTGTGCGCATCATCGTTCCTCCTGTTGCTCCGTGGCTGCCGAACGCGGCAGCACTGGCCGTGAACCCGGCTCCGGTGGTGAGCGATGTCTCCAGAAACTCCCGTCTCGTCCACTGCGACGCAGCCATGGTGGCCCCTTTCCCGTCCTCCCAACGTTTGATTGCTTACGCCTTCCTGTCCTCTGCGCGGTCAACGACCGGTGACAAGAAGAGTCATGACAAGAACCATACCACTCCTAAGGCATTGACGTATTTGCTCTTAGATGAGCATCATGGTGCCGAATTGTCGGCAATTGCCGAATACTCGGCACCACAGTGCCCCTGCCAAGTGCACAGAGCGGATAGAGTCGGCTCGCGTGCGTCACGGTGCAGTCTCACATCCGCACAGGTGTTCCTGTCCGCGATTGATGCGGTATTGGGGGTAGTTGCACGGGTCGTGTACGTCTATCGTACGGATAATTCTCCAGCCGGAGAAAGGAGTGATCTATCATCGTTTTCCTGTATGAAAGGGGAAACGATATGGGAGACACTGTCCTTTTCCACACACTTCTGCTCCTCGCGCTGCTGTGGCTGTACCTGCTCGGGTATTGGCTGTGGCTCTGGGGCCGACCTGCGACGGGCTGGACGACACGCACGCCCGCCACATCACCCCCAAAGCGCTCCAGAGAGGCCACACCGTTTCCTGGGCTCCTCCACAAGCCCTTCTGTGCGGCCTGCGAGCACGCGGCCCAGGCCCCCGTGCTCCTGCCACCTCCTACACCGCCGCCGCTGCTTGTCTCCCCGTGTGGACGGCGACGTCAGGTGGATACCTCTGCCCAGTTTTGCCCCAATCTCAGGTGTGACTATCGTGGTTGGGTAGGGCGGGGCAATATTCGCGCCAATGGCCATCCCGGTGGCGGGCCGTGGCGCCAGCTGCAGTGCCTCGGCTGCCGCACGTATTTCCAAGAGACGTATGGCACGCCTCTGCATGGCAAGCGTGTCCCACCTGAGCGGCTCATGGGGGCGGTGGGCGCGCTGGCTGAAGGGCTCGGCATCCGTGCGGTCGCCCGGGTGTTTGAGGTGGACCCCAATACGGTGCTGCAGTGGTTGGTGGAAGCAGCAGGTCACGCCGCTGCCTTTTCCCGGTATGTCCTGCACGACATACGGGTCACGCAAGTGCAGCTCGATGAACTCTTTGCCCTGCTCAGTGCGGTCAAAGCCGGCGAGGTCAGCGACGCCGAAGCGATCAGGTGCTTGTCACGCTCGCCCCACTGGGTGTGGGGAGCCATCGATCCGGTCACCAAGCTGCTGTTGACCATCGACGTCGGGGACCGCACGCTGGCCATGGCCCAGTACGTGATCCATCAAGTGGCCCAAGTGTTAGCCCCTGACTGCGCACCGCTGTTTCTGACCGATGGCTTCAAGGAGTATACGGTGGCGCTGCTGACACACTATGGGCACTGGGTACAAGGACCTCGTCGCCAAGCCAAAGGCCCCATGCTCAAGCCCCGCTGGATGCCGCTGCCCATGCTGCGCTATGCTCAGGTGGTTAAGGCCATGCGGCGGCGGCGCCTGGTCCGTGTCCGCCACCGGGTGGTGTTCGGTACGCTGGCTGCAATCGAGCAAGTGCCGGCAGCGCACGGCTGGCAGATTAACACCGCGTTCATTGAGCGCGTCAACTTGTCGATTCGCCAGCATGTGGCCGCGGTCGGTCGGCGCGTGATGACGCTCTGCAAAGGCGAGGATGGCTTGCGCCAGCAGTTGGCCTTGTATCAGACGTACCACAACTTTTGCTTGCCACATGCCGCCCTACGCCAGCCGTTGCCGCAGCCCGAGCCGACCAACGGCAGCGGTTCGGCCAAGCGGTGGCAGCCTCGGACACCAGCGATGGTGGCGGGGTTGACCGACCACGTCTGGACCCTGCGGGAGGTGCTGCGGTTTCGGGTGCCGCCGTGGCCGCAACCACAGGTGCTGTAGATGACAGGTGAGCAGGGCGATCGTGGGGCTGAGCGGGCCAGGTGTGTTTGCATGAAGGGGAAGAAAGCTTCACAAAGCCCTATGATACCGGATGAAGAGACCGTGACCGTGTTGGTCACCTCACGTTGGCGCCTCCGGACAGGTTCATCGCATTTATCCGCACGCTCGAGGTACACGACCCCTCCCGTGCGCAGGCGAGTTCGAGTATTTTGACCATACGGGGTTCATGCCGCGAGTATGGCACACCAGACGGCAGCTGGAAAGTGGGCCAGTTAATTTGACCATGCCCTTTCCAGCTCTCGCTACGTGTGGCATACTTATCACATGGGGATACTACTCGCAACGAACCTATATAAGTACCATCGGTTCCCCTCGGCGATCATCAGCCACTTAGTTGGGCTCTACTTTCGCTTCTGCCTTAGCTACCCGGACGTGGAAGAGCTGATGGCCGACCGCAGCGTCATGCTGACCTGCGAGGCCGTACGCTATCGGTGTCGGAAGTTTTGGGGAAACCCATGCTAACGAGTTATAACCTCGGAGCCCCAGGCCTGGCGACACATGGCACCTCGATGAGAACTTCCTCACCATCAACGGCGCACGTCACTATCTCTGGTGTGCGGTGGATCAGAACAGTCACGTCCTGGATATTCTTGTGCAACGGCGGCGGGAAAAGGAGGCCGCCAAGAGATTTTCCCGTAAGCTGCTCAAGCGCCTGACGTACGTGCCGCGTGTGATCGTTACGGGTCAGCTGAAAAACGACAGCGCTGCCAAACACGAGGTATTACCCAGCGTGGAACATCGTCAGCACAAATGTCTGAATAATCGCGTGGAGAACTCACAGCAGCCCGCACGGCAGCGGGAGCGGCCCATGCAGGGCTGCAAATCACCCGAACACGTGCAGCCTTTTCTCGCGGGTCATAGCCCGATCGCCCAACACTTCCACCTGCACCGGTATTGCTTGTCTGCTCCATACGCCCGTCAAAAGATGGGGAACAGATTCCCCCCTTGGCAGGAAATAACGCGCCTTCCGAGCGCTGCGTAAGGGGTAGGATCGAGCGACCAGGCACCTTTCTACTGAATGATCATGTTGACTGCAACAAGCCGACAAAGTCTCTGGCAATCATGGTTCAGCACGTGAAGTTGTGCGACGGGGGAGCTAATCATGGAAAGGTCGTGGGGCAGGCGGAATCGTCCAGGATTGCCGACACGGGAGTCAGTACTCCTTGAATTCACGCTCACGCCCTTCGCACCGGCGGCGCGGACGGCATACCGCGTCCTCCGGACGAACCAGGTGGACGAGTACGACGAAGCGGTGTCGTTGGAGGCTGTCGTTTTGGCGGCACGGCGCCGGCCTGGCGAGAACTTCCAGGGCACGGCGCGGCGGGCAGCCAAGATTTCCATCGCCGACGCAGCATTCGAAGAATTTAACGACCTCAAGGACCTGATTACCTCTGTGCCGGACGAAGAGGACATGACGCATCACAATCCCCCCATCACGGTTGAACGCACATCGAACCGCGTTGCGGAGGAGCGACGGAACGTGCGGGTCCGTGTCTTCCTATATGCCGCCAGCCGGGAGGATGACAATGACTTCCACCTGATTGTGGGGCGCGCTCCCAACCTTCAACCGGTCTACATGACGATGGAGGTGTCCGGCCTGCCACCGTCAAACAACCGGCACCGAGCGACCCTCAAACAGGTGCGCGACGACTACAAGGCGTTCTTCCAGGATCACCCGCTTGGCCTGCCGAGCGCTTCGTACGACTTCTACGACCCACCGATTTCGGTCGAAATCGAAGGATCGCTGTTCTTCGACATGAGCCACGTAAACGGTGGGCGGCCTGGCCCACAGGACCTGCGGGATGACATCCCGACCATCTGGGAAGTGCATCCCGTCACCCGGATTGTCTTCGAACCGTAAGGGGGATCGCAGCCGGACGTGAGTGAGGGTTACAATCTTGGCCGTCGTTGTCGACGGCGGGAGGCATGGAGCATGCCGCGAGCGGATAAGCATGAAGGGGGTGTGCTGGGCCCGGAAGGTGGTTCGGACCGGTCACGCCACGCACGACCCAAGAAGGTGCTGCCTTCGCCTGATTCCGTCGTCTCCGAAGCGATCTTCATCTCCCCGAAGGGGCGGGTGTATCGTATTCTGCGGACCAACCAAACGGACCCGTACGACCCACCAGCCAGCCAGGAAAAGGAGGTTGCTGGCGATCATGAGGATGACAAGCCACGACAAGGGAGGGGAAAGCGCCGACGGAAGCGTTGATGAATCGCCCCGGGGCTCGAGGCAGAACCTAGGTGAGCGGCAGCAAGATTCTAATGCAATGGACCCGCCCATCTACCTCCCTGCCTGACGCTAGCGTCAACGCGAACAAGCTGACAATGCTCCTCATAGCCGAAGTCTTGGGTTGCCTCCAGATCTGTATGCTCTCCAAGAATAGGCCACCCGGTAGCAGCATAGCCCCATTACCCGCTCCCGTATCAGTCGAGTGCGATTTCGTATAGCCCCCGCCCATGCGTGGCCGCCCGCAGCAACCGTTGGGTCGGATGGATTTGCAGGTCGAAGACTGGCGCGTCGGGCAACCCGTTCTGCAGCGGCGTCCAACTCATCCCACGGTCGGGCGAGTGCCAGACGCCGATGTCGGCCGCGACATACAGGTTGTCCGGTGCCGACCGGTCCACCACCAGGGCGTTGTGCTCCATGTCAAGCAGGGTATTCCCGCCTGCCGGGCCACTGCGGGTCTCCCACTGCGTTCCGTCGAACCGCCAGACTCGGCGGCGGTCCCCTATGCCGCCGAACGCCACGTACACCGCGCCTAGGGTCACGTCGGCCCAGTCGATGGCAATGTCAGAGATCAGCCCGTTTAGCCCGAGGGGGCCAACGGCGACGTTATCCAGTCGGGTCAGTGACCAAGAGTTGCCCAGCCGGTCGGCACGGAACACTTGGCCGCGGGTCGTGCCGATGAACAGCCGGGTCGTGGAGGCGAACGCGAGCGTGTAGACGCTTCCCGACCCCGCCGGTAGCGAGAAGCTCATGCTCGTGGGCCAGGAGGAAGCGAAATTCTTCGATACGAATACCTGCTCACCGGCCCCGACGGCGACGAAGTCTGCGTCGGCAGTATTCGCCGGGTTATATGGCGGGCTGACGATCGGCTGGGTCATGGTGGCCCAGGGGAAGTCCCACGATGTCGACCAAGAACTGTGCGTCGTTCCGCCGGTCGTCGACCGGTACACAGTCCCGTTGGCAAACACAAGCACGAGATTCGGATTAGCCCAATTGATAATGCAGTAGCCGCCGTCCCCGCCACTGACGTGAGACCACATCGGCCCGCTGGCCGTCCGAGCCGTGCCGTTGTCCTGCAGGCCGGTGAACAGGATGTTCGGATCGGTCGGGTGCTGGGCGATGAAGTTGCTGCATAGGCATGCAAGCCCGTTATTCTGGCTGGCGAATTGGCCTGTGCCCCGCGGGTCACGATTCAGGAACACCCCACCGTCGCATCCACACCACAGTTCGTTCGAGTCGCCGGGGGTATGGATCAGGAGATGAACGTCGGCGTGTGCGTGCGTCCCGATCGACGCAGAGGTAGCCACCTGATACCCTGAGCCGCTGGCTTAGACCCGACTTTGACAGCGGCTAGATACATAACAGGGGTCATTATAGATAAAATAATAGCTTATGGGGTTTTGACATATGGGGCGTGTCTGTAGGCGATCAGCTCAGGTGTAACACCGCTGGGGGATTCTTCATTTCCAAGCGTTGCAAGTGCTGAGCCGCTTCTAGAGAGGGTTCCGTCACCTGCCAAACCTCCCCGTGAGGGCTCAACAATTGCGCCAATTTTATCTGGTTCAAATCCGCTCGGATGTTGCGCCACGTGTCACCACAGGCCTGCTCAATGACCCGCTCGAGTAACAACGCCAACACACTCAACGCCACGTGGGCATGAATGCGATGCACCGCCCAGTGATAGACCGGGCGCAGACGCAGCCCGCTTTTGAGTGTGCGCCACGCCTCCTCGACGCGTTGCAGTTGCTTGTAGCCCAGGGCCATATCGGCCGGGGTCAGGCTGTCGTCGTTGCTATGCACCACGAATTTGCCGTCGAGCTGGGCTTCCGACCGGCGTTTGGCCGCATCAATGCGCAGCAGCCCGCCTTTGGTCAAGCGCAAATACCGACCGTAACGACGGCTCGCCCGCAGCTGGCACGCCCGCTTGCTGTGGCTTTCACCCCGGACCTCTTGGAGAGAGGCCAGCTCGGCCTCGAGTTCACGTAGGACCTGCCGGCGATGGGCCCGCTGGCGCTTTTCCTCGTCGGGATTGTGACAGACGACATAGCGACGACGACGTTCTCCCTCACCCACCACCACTTCCTTGACCCGCAGGTTATCCGACACCTTTTGATAGCGCCCTGGGCGCTGGAGGACCTCGTTGGTCACCTCGTCACCTCGGCGCATCGGCATACACAGGATGTATTTCCCTCCGCTCGTGCTGAGCTTGTTGAGGTTGTCCTGTGACACCATCCCCGCGTCGCCCACACACACACAACGGCTCAGGTGCCACCCCCGAAGGTCGTCTTTGACTTGGGCCACTGTGTTGACATCCACCGTGTTGCCAGGAAAGACCCAGTGCCGCACCGGCAAGCCATCGCGGGTGACGGCGAGCCCGATGACAACCTGAGGCGCATCCGAGCGGCCATTTTTTGACAGGCCTCGTTTGCGCGGTGCCTTGTAAGTTTTGGCACCCGCGGCCAGGCTCCCTTCGACGAGATCATCCTCGCCATGCCCCTGGTCCATTGCGTCGATTTCAAAATGCAATGACGTGGTATCGTAGAAGATCAGCTCCACATCCAGGTTGAGTAAGTCGGCGAGGCGGAAATACAAGGCTTGTTCAATGGCTTCCTTGTGGGCTTCAAGCACATCCATGGCCCGGTAGAGATGGTGCAAGACCAGTGCATCCGTGCCGTCAATGCGGACATCCTCGCGCAACCACTGTTCGGAACAGTAGAGTTTGGAACTGGGGGCACACGCCCGATTGGCCACCATGGCAAAGAGCGCGCGTTCGACGGCAAAGTCAACTTTCCGGGAGGCGAGTTGCTCGGAGATGACGTCGGGGATGCCCAGGCGCTTCCAAATGGCCTCGAGGACATAGAGAGCGCCAAAGGGCCAGGTATCGAGCAAGCGCCACTGCGGGTCCTGTTCCACGATCTCATGGGGGGCGCATTTTTTGAGGATGCTGCGAGCCAACTGACGCAAACGCTCGGCGGTCTGGGGGTCCTCAGCCCGTCCGCAATTGGAGACAATGCGGACTTCGGAGCGCTTCTTTTGAGGATTCCACACGCTCTCAGCCAGTTGCAGATGGGTAACGACGGAGCCATCGGCTCGCTTTTGATGGGTTTCACGCAAGTACATGTGCGTGAGGATAGCGTGTAGTTCCAGTCTTGTCAAGGAAAAGGTTCACGTTTATGTATCTAGGATTTTTGGCTATGTATCGAGGCTGGAAATCTATAAAGCCTTATGATCCAGTCGAACCCTCCACCCCTTACCCGCCAAAATGTACTTGCTGGTGTCAAAGTCGGGTTAGACGACGCACCGCCACACCGACCCGGGGAACGGAGCGATGTCGGCGTAGCTCCCGCCAAGATAGATCAGATTCGCGTCCATGGGGTCGACGGCGATGGCGAGATCGTAATCGCCTTGACTTCTACCGTTGTCAGTGGGCAGGACGTTTGGCAGGTTGTTGACCTGCTTCCAACTTCCGGTCATCGCATCCAGCCGGTACACGCCATGCACGGCCCCGTGCGTGTTCGCGACGAAGGCATACACAACATCGGGGTTATCTGTCTGCACCCCGATGGCGATCCGGCCCATGTTGTTCGTAGGGAACCCCGTACCTAGCGGTGTCCAGGTATCTCCATCCGTCGAGTGAAACACGCCCTTGCCCCACTCGGCTGCAAAGAAGTGGGTCATGCCGCCGACCGATGCGACGACCACGCTTGAATGCACCCCAGGCTGCCGAATGACCCACTCGAACTGGACGCTGGTTTTCGGCACTCGTTGGTACAACCCTTTGGTCGTAGCACCGAGGACGTTCTCGCGATTCCGGGGGTCGACGGCCAATGCGAAAAACGCTTCGCCAGCCAACTCGGGCGAACCGGTCGCTGTCGGCTCCGTCTCCCAGGTGGCCCCTCCATTGTCGGTGCGGATCGGGCCGATCCCGCGATAGGCTGGGAGAGCGTTGACGATGCGCGACCGGAATATTTGGTGCGTGTCTCCCTCGCCGGTACCGACGTAAACGCGGGCCAGGTCAGCTGGATCGATGGCGATGGCCCCGCACACGAGGCTGGTGCTGGCGAAGTTAGTAGGGTCCACGTCGAACCCATCCATCAGGGAGATCCACGTGGTCCCTCCGTCATCGGATCGGAATACCCCGCCATTGGCTGAGGCAGCATACACAATCTGCCCATTGGGGGAGACTGCCAGGCCGGAGACCCTTCCCCCGACAGGTTGACTCCCGACGATCTGCCCGTCCAGCACGACCGTCGGCCCCAGCGGCAGCCAGTTCCTCCCGCCGGGGACGGATGGCGCCGCTGGTCCGGCGCCTGCATGGGCCGGCCTGGGCACGGCCGCGGCCTTCCGTCGTTTGTATTCCGCGAGCAGCTCGCGCCAAACCGTATAGCCGACCTGGGCCAGCACAGATTCGCCTTCCCCCGGCTGAAGACTACTCTCGAACGCGTCTCCGGCAGCCGGCTTCACGCGCGGGGACGGCATGGCCGCCGCACCACTGGGGAGGAGCCGGGTATATGCCGATTCTACGACTGGGAGGAACCATCCCTGCGGCCCTTCGTCCCGTTTTGCGACATCGATCTGTTTGCCCGTCAATTTGATCGGCTTTAATGCGCTGCGACTCTCCTTGGACAGGTCGGCGCGATCTGAGGACATCGGCGTTTCACTCCTTGGTTCCGGCATTGTCAACTTGTTGAGCGGTTGTCTCGGTCTAACCCAATGTGCCATACTCGGCGTATGAGCCCACTACCCACCAACCGCTATAAGAATTACCGCTTTCCTGTCGAGATCATCAGCCATGGTGTCTGGCTGTACTTCCGCTTCTGCCTCAGTTACCGTGATGTGGAAGAGCTGTTGTTTGCCCGTGGCATCATCATGTCGTATGAAGCCATTTGCAAGTGGTGTGTGAAGTTCGGGCAATTATATGCCAACCAGCTCCGGCGCCGACGCCCTCGACCGGGTGATAAATGGCACTTGGACGAGGTGTTTCTCACGATTCATGGTGAACGGCACTACCTGTGGCGGGCGGTGGATCAAGACGGCACCGTGCTCGACATCTCGGTCCAACGTCATCGACATAAGGCCGCTGCAAAGAGGTTCTTCCGCAAGCTGCTCAAAGGGTGTCAATACGTTCCACGAGTTATTATCACGGATCAGCTCAAAAGCTATGGCGCAGCGAAGCGGGAGATCCTAGCCGGTGTAGAACACCGCCAGCACCGATATTTGAACAACCGGGCCGAGAACTCGCATCAGCCCACCCGCCAGCGAGAGCGGCGGATGCAAGGGTTCAAATCCCCCGGACAGGCTCAGCGGTTCCTCGCCGCATATGGGCTTATCGCCCAACACTTCCGCCCACGACGCCACCTCTTACCTGCGCCCGTCTACCGTCAAGAGATGCGGCAACTATTTCACACCTGGCAGGAGCTCACGAGCTTACCGACCGCAGCATAAGGGTCACGACTCAGGCCGTCATACGTCTTCCTGTCGGTTGCTCATCCCGATAGGCAACAAGTTGAGAATGCCTTGGGGAGTTAAGCCGGCTCGCGAACCGTTTGCCAGCTCAGATAACGGCAACTGCCAAGCGGGATTGAGAATATGAGGTATTCCTCTGGGCATGCCTTGCTGGAGGATTTCTGCCATTTATTCAAATGATTTAGCAAACAAGCCGGCTTTAGTCCCCACTGATGTAAACAATCTTGGGTCTTGCGCACTTTTGGTGATTCAGGGTACCTGAAGCAAAATTGCCACTTGCGAAGAGAGGATGGCACACGCGAAAGTCCTGGTTAATCAACGGAGAAACGAGCCATCTTCTCGCGATCAGCTAAGCCATCAGCTGGCATTCACCAAAAGAGACGAAGAGCCACAATCTTCTGGCTGGGTTTGGACAGTTGACGGCCCGTTAGTTCCTCCTGAGAGGTGCGCTCGATTTATCCGCACGCTGAAGGTACACGACCCGGTTCTCCCTTCCCCGGCTGTTCGCAAACGCGTATCCCTGTTTCTAGACGGCGACTTTCTGCTCTTCGTTGTGGCGTGAGGTCATCTCCGCCTCAATGTGTTCCAATCGTTGACGCAGTGCGCGCACCTCTGCTTTCAGAGCAAGAGTATTCCAGACCACCCAGATCACTACCCCGCCAATCACGGGCAACCACAACCAGGCCATTTCCTCTAGCCACATACGCGATCTCCTTTTGCAATCTTATGGACTACTGTGACAACGACAGGCCATACGCAGCCGTGACTCAGGCTTTAGTAGTATGAGGGCCCATACTCCTAGCGTTTGTTGCAAGCATGTCTGCTGCCTAACATCTGTGAGTAGATATGTGGCGGTCTCGCGAAATCACCGCCATAAAAGAGGCTTAGATGCGCGTTAGGAGCTGGGGTCTCGTAAGAAAGCGGGACGATCGAAGGTATTCCACCATTACGGGAGGTGTCACGAACAGGGAGGTCGTTGTCTGCATCGTCGGGGTCCTCCTATACTCTTACAGCAAAGGAAGCAGCGGCATCACCGTAAATGAGCGCGACTATAAGGAAGCTAATTAACGCTGTCAAGATCAAATTTTCACACATTCCACCCGATTTAGTGGTACGGGGTATGATCACTCATCGAAAGCCTCCCGAGGTGAGGATTTGGAGATTGAGCAACCAGTCTCGTGTCGGTACTCGCCCGCCTTCCACTTCCACCCCGCATTGACCGGCATGCTTGGCACGACGCTGATAGGGGACCAGGTTGTACAGGTGCGCGAGCCCCGTCAGAAACGCCTGTTGACTGCCGGCTGGATGGTGAAACGCTTTCATCATGAACAGTTTCCGGTCGATGGCATGATGAGCTTGATCCAACAGGGTGCTGGTGGCCGGCATCTGCGGGTCTTCGAGGACGGCATACCAACCCGCTATTTTGTCCTGAAACCACTGTCGCACGCGCTCGCCGTTGGCCTCCCCTGCGGTGTAGGCGACGTGATCGGCAAAGCGGCGTAACCGCTGGCCCATGGCAAACACCCGTAAACCCTGGCGCTGGCGCGGCCGATACAACAGCGTGCGGAAGCAATATCCCCAGGAGTCCCCGGCCTGGCAGTCTTTTTCTGACCAGGACCCGTTCGTGTCGCTGATCGGCTCCGGTGAGGATGACGCGGCCGATGTGAGCCGGAAGAAGTACGAGTACCTCGCCGACACGTACCGCCCATGAAGCGGGTCTTTGTGGACACGTGAGGCTTTTACACCGCCCTCAACCGCAGAGATGCCTCGCACCGTGACGCGGCCCGCCTGTTCCGCCGGGCGCGACGGGAACACGGTTCCTGTGCACCACCAATTTCGTGCTCGCTGAATCCCACGCGTTGATCCTGGCCCGCATGGGGCGGGACAGGGCCTGGGGCTTTCTGCAGGCAATCGTCACCGGAAGCACCAACGTCATCCGCGCGGAAGAGGCGGACGAACGGCGGGCCAGAGCCATCATCGAGCAATACCAGGACAAAGCATTCAGCTATTGTGACACGGTGAGTTTTGCCGTCATGGAACGGCTGGACATCCCGGAAGCGATCGCGTTTGACGAGCATTTCCGGCAGTATGGCCAGTTGACCGTCCGGTAGCCGCTGCAGCAGAAGGATCCACAGCCAATGCCCAGACCGGACCATACCAAAGACATCGCATCGGTTCGCCGGCAGGCTGCCGAGGGCGGACTGACCTTTGAAGCGTATCTGCCTCCAGGTCTGGCCGAAGGTAGTGCACTTCATGTAATGCTTTTTCTCGAAAACATCCTCAAAGCACTTTTTATATTCAATGGGTTGAGAAGCCGTCATTGCCAGCGAGCATTACTTGGATATCACTACCCATGATTTCCTGTGGATCAGCGAGGGAAAGCATACCCCAAATTACCTTAAATGAAAATTTGCGACAGAACTCTCATGCCCCAGGGGCACCATGACACATGAATCCTCCATGCCTGGGCAACACGTTACAATGCGCTCGGAAGGGCTGGTCGCGAGGTCGTGTTCGGATTGGTGCCCCGAGCCTGCGACAGAACTGGACCTGAATACCTGCCGGCAC
>Ga0137403_10004220_pt1 | contig 16976 bp, 23 predicted proteins | sample CZOMad2_1_16fung_FD_122057 | JGI IMG/M metagenome (GOLD analysis project Ga0137403, IMG submission 122057) | Vadose zone soil fungal communities from Angelo Coast Range Reserve, California, USA - CZOMad2_1_16fungal (Hybrid Assembly) | ecosystem: Environmental > Terrestrial > Soil > Vadose zone...
TCCTGCTTGAGGTGGAGCGACTCGAGGGCGGCTACGGCCAGAGCCAGGTGCTCTTCGGCGTGAGCTTCGCCGTGCGCGGCGGCGAGGTCGTCACGCTGCTCGGCCGCAACGGCGTCGGGAAGACGACGACGGTGCGGTCGATCATGGGGCTCTTGCCGGTGCGCGCCGGGACCATCGTATTCGAAGGCCGGCCGATCCACGGACTGCCGTCGTTCCGCGTCGCCCAGGCCGGGCTTGGCCTGGTGCCGGAGGGGCGACAGATCTTCCCCAATCTCACGGTGCGCGAGAACCTCGTCGCGACGGCCGCCAACCGGAGCGGGGCTGCGACGCCGTGGACCGTCGAGCGCGTCTTCGGCCTGTTCCCGGCGCTGGCCGCGCGGCAGGCGATGCTGGGCGCGAATCTCTCGGGCGGCGAGCAGCAGATGCTCGCCATCGGGCGTGCCCTGATGACCAACCCGCGATTGCTCGTCCTCGACGAAGCCACCGAAGGGTTGGCGCCGCTCGTGCGCGCCCAGATCTGGGCCTGCCTTCGAGAGCTCAAGGCGCGCGGCCTGTCGATCCTCGTCATCGACAAGAACGTCGAGGCCCTCACGCGCCTCGCCGACCGCCACTACATCATCGAAAAAGGGCGTATCGTGTGGCGGGGCACGTCGCCCGAGCTCGCGGCCGACGCCACGCTGCGCCGGCGCTTCCTGGGGGTCTGATGCTGCAATTCGCCAAGCCCGCTCCCGACTTCTCACTGCCGTCGACGGACGGCAAGACGGTCACGCTGGCCGAGCTGCGGGGCAAGGACGTCGTCCTGGTCTTCTATTGCTACGACTGGGGAGGCATCTGAACGCCCGAGCTCTCTGGCCTCGGTGAGGCCGCCAAGCAGGTGCAGGACCGCGGCGCCGTGCTGCTCGGGGTCAGCGGTGACAGCCCGTTCTGCCATACCAAGTTCCTCGAGGCGCGCAGGTTCCCCTTCCCGCTCCTGAGCGACGTCCACCGGACGACGATCGCCGCGTACGGCGTGCTCGACCAGGAACGCAACGTCGCCTTCCGCTCGACGTTCATCGTGGACAAGAACGGCGTGCTGCGCTGGGGCCAGGCCGGCGACCGCGAGATGGTCCGCGACGGCGCCGAGATCGTCCGGGTGCTCGACCTGATCGAGCGCCTCAGAAAGAAGGCGTGACGCTCTTCCGAGGCGAGGCGCGAAGGCGCTGGCTCCTGCGGCTCGCTCTCGTGGTCTTCTCGTTCGCAGGCTGTGCGCCGGCGTTGAGCGATGTGAAGCCCGCGCTCTCCGAGACGGACTCCGGCAATCTCTGGTTCGCCAGCGCCCGAAGCCTGGTTCGGAGTTGGGATCAGTCCCGCCTCGTGCTCGGTGCCCCCGTCGTGATCTCGGGAGAGCTGAGGTTCCCGCCCGGAGCCGGGCCGTTTCCCGCCGTCATCTTCGCCCATGGCTGCGGCGGCATCAGGACTCCTGAATTGGGGTGGGGCCCGCTTCTTCGTGAGTGGGGGTATGCCACGTTCGTCGTCGACAGCTTCCGCGGGCGCGGCTTGACCGAAGTCTGCACCAACGCGAGGACGCTGACGGGCATCCAGCGGATTCCCGACGCCTACGGCGCGCTCCGCTTCATCTCCACGCATCCCAGGATCGACACCCGGCGCGTGGTTCTGATGGGCTTCTCGCACGGAGGCATCTTGACGATGGGAGCCTCGACCGTCTGGGCGAAGGAGACCTTCGTGCCGGCCGGCCAGTCGGCCTTTCGTGCGTTCGTGGCCTTCTATCCCTCCTGCAACTTCGCGTACCCGGAACGTCAGCGCATCTCGGCTCCCGTGCGGATCCACACCGGCGAGCTGGATGACTGGACCCCAGCCGGACCGTGCGTCAGCCTAGCGGAAATCCTCAAGGGCTCTGGCCAGGACGCGACGATCACGGTCTACCCGGCGGCGCACCACGGCTTCGATAGCATCGGACTCACATTCCTCCATCGCCCGGACGTGGACAGCGGCGCGGCCTGCAATCTTCAGCTCGCCAGCATCCTGGGACCATTTCCATCCATACGTGAGACGGGAGGGTGCCTTCGGAAGGGCGCGACCGTCGCCTGGAATCCCGACGCCGCTCAGCAGGCACGGCGGAACGTACGAGCCCAGCTGGCCGAGCTCCTCCAGTAGCGCGCCACCATGACCCTCGTCTTTCGCGGCTACGACAGGAAAGCGCTCGATCGCGAGTAGAGCAACCGTGAAAAGGTTCCCGACCTACGCGCGCTCGAGCCCAGCGCGTCCGTCGCCCCGCTCGCCGTGGCGGACGCTCGCCTCCTCGTCGCCGACCTCCTGCCCTGACCTACGCGATGAAGCGCGGCATGATCTGGCTGCCCAGGATCCCGAGGTAGTGCGCCTGGGTGTCGAGATCGTGTCCGCTGACACCGATCCAGAGCCGGGTGGCCCCGAGCGCTGCGACCTGCTCGATGCGCTCGATCCAATCACGGGCGTTCCCGGCCAGCGCGAAGCGCTCGAGCGCGTACGGCGTGAGCCCGAGCGCCTCCATCCGCTTGGGGTTCTGGCCTTCGTGGAGCACGTGGTCGGAGAGGACGTAGTGGTCGAGATAGGCCTCGATCTTCGCGCGGAGATCTTCGGGCACGTGCTTGCCCTCGAGGCCGAAGCGCATCGAGTGGTTCAGGATCGACGACACCGACGCCTTGACGTTGTCGATCGCCGTGTCGCGGTCCTCGTGTAACGAGCTGCGCGCGGTGAACCAGATCTCGACGTCCGACGGCCGGCGGCCGGCCTCGCTCGCGCCGGCGTGCACGCGCGCGATCGTGTCCTTGATCACCTCGGGTAAGAGGCCGGTGCCGGCGACGACGCCGTCGCCGATCCGGCCGCCCAGGTGGAGCATCCGCGGGCCCTCGGCGCAAATCGAGATGGGCACGCGCGGGCGGACGGCGCTCGACGACCAGCGCACTCGCTGCGGGCGCCCCTGATAGGTGGCCTGGCCCTTCGCCAGCAGATCGCGCACGCAGGTCACGTAATCCTCGATGCGCGCTCGCGATGCGGCCCGGTACCCGATGTTGAGCACGGCGCTGTCGCCGCTCGCCATGTCCATGAAGGCCCGGCCGTCGGTCAGGTGGTCGATGGAGGCGAGGAACGAGGCCATCACCTGCGGCTCGCGGGTCAGCGGATTGGTGGGGCGAAGCCCGACCCGCGCTCGGGCGGAAGCCTGGGCGATCAGCGTCGCGCGGACGTAGGCGTCACCCCCGATGAACGCGGTGTCGAACGTACCGATCGCCTCGGCGCCGTAGTCGTCCGCCATCTTCACGAGGTCCATGAACTTCCGCGTGTCCTCGCGGCGCAGGAGCGGCGTCGACGAACCGAAGCTGATCCCGAACGCGACCTTCATCGAGCGGGCTATTGAAGTGGACGCGGCTCAGTGGACGCTGCCGCCGCCGTCCACGAGGAGCGTCTGGCCAGTGATGAAGTCGCTGTCGTCGGAGGCGAGGAAGACGAACGTCCCCACGAGATCCTGCGGCACCTCCGCCCGCTTCAGCATCCGCGACCTGACGTTCTCCTGCTTGCGCTCTTCCGAGATGTTGCTCTCGTTCTCACCGCTCAGCGTGAACCCCGGGGCGATGGCGTTCACGCGGATGCCGAACTCCCCCAGCTCGCGGGCCAGCGAGCGGGTGAATCCAACGACGCCGCCCTTGGACGTCGTGTAGTGGATGTAGTGCGGAACGCCCTTGAAGAACGTGCTCGACGAGATGTTGATGATCGTGCCCTTGCCCTGGGCCTTCATCGCCGGAAACACGGCGCGCGCGCACAGGAAGAGGCCCCGGAGGTTGATGGCCATGACCTTGTCCCACTCCTCGACGGGGATCTCCATGAACGAGCGCCGCTTGAGCGTCCCGTAGAGCGCGGCGTTGTTGCCCAGCACGTCGATGCGGCCGAAGCGCGCGATGGTCTCGGTGGCCAGCCGCAGGGTGTCGGCCTCGCGCGAGACGTCGCACTCGACGCCGAGGGCCTGACCGCCCCGCGCCTCGATCTCGGTGACCGTCGGCTTCGGATCGACGATGTCCGCCACGACCACCCGGGCGCCCTCCGCCGCCACGCCCAGGCTGTACGCGCGACCGATGCCTTTGGCGCCTCCGGTCACGATCACGACCTTGTTCTCGAGTCTCATGGCTCCTCCTTGTCCACCTCAGTCGGTCGCGGTCGGAAGCCCAGGGTCACGCGCCGCCGCCTCGCCTCGCTCGGCCGGCGCGCGAACGCGGCGCATGAAGGGCACCAGGACCACCACCAGACAGGAGGCGACGAGCATCAGCCGGAAATCGTCGGCATACGCCAGGACCTGGGACTGGGTCAGCAGCTCGCGATAGATCATCGCCATCGCCTGCTGTCCCGCCGTCACCGTGTCGGCGCCTCGTTCCAGAAAATGCCCGGTCCACTGGTGAAGGCGAGCGGCCATCTCGTGGCTGCCGAGATTGATGTGACTGCCCAGCGTCGCCTGGTGTCCCTGGGCGCGGCGAACCAGCATCGTCGTGACCAGAGCCACGCCGACGCTTCCGCCGACGTTTCGGACGAGATTGTAGGCGGAGGTCGCGTTGCTCAGTCGCTCCATCGGGATGTTGGCCAGGGCCAGGGCCTGCAGCGGGACGAAGATGAAGCCCGCCGAGAACCCCTGGACGAAGCGCGGCCAGGCCAGTGCCTCGAAGTCCATGGTCGACGTGACCTCGGTCATGAGCCAGAGCGCCACGGCCTGCAGCAGACAGCCCCCCACCAGCATGATTCGCTGGTCCATCCGTGAGACGAGGCGTCCCGAGATCATCAGCGCGATCATCGTGCCGAGCCCGCCGGGCGCCAGCGTGAGCCCGGCCGTCCACGCGTCGTAGCCGAGGATCTTCTGGGTGTAGAGGGCCACCATCAGGATGCTCGAGTTGAAGGCGAGGCCGACGAGGAAGATGGCGACGGTGCCCAGCCCGAAGTTACGTTCGGCGAAGACACGGAGATCGAGAATGGGCTCGCTGGCCATCAGCTCCCGGGCCATGAACCCGATCAACATGACCACGGCAACAACGGCGAGCATCACGATCATCGTCGAGTCGAACCAGTCGTTGCGCTCCCCGAGATCGAGGACGAGCTGCAGACAGCCGAACCCGATCACCATCAGCGCGATGCCGGCCAGGTCGACGTGCCGGGGGCGACGATGGAAGGGCGCGTCGAAGAGGAACGCGCTGATCATGAAGAAGCCGATGATACCGATGGGAAGGTTGATGTAGAAGATCCAGCGCCAGGACCAGTTGTCGCAGATCCACCCGCCCACGGTCGGGCCCAGGATCGGCGCCAGCATGATGCCGCCGCCCCACACGGCCATCGCGGTGCCGCGCATCCGCAACGGGAAGATCTCCCACATGATCGCCTGCGCCATTGGAATGACCGGCCCACCGCCGAGCCCCTGGAGAATGCGCATCGCGACGAGGAACTCCAGGGACGGGGCGATGCCCGAGAGGAACGAGCTCACGGTGAAGAGGACCGTGCAGATCAGAAAGAACCGGCGCCGGCCGAATCGGGCCGAGAGCCAGCCAGTCGCCGGGATGATAATGGCGTTGGCGGCCAGGAACGAGGTGATGACCCACGACATCTCCTCGAGACCGGCCGACAGCGAGCCCTGCATGTGGGGCAGGGCGACGTTGGTCACGCTCGAGTCCAGGACCTGCATGACCGTGACCATCATGACGGAGAACGTGATGGCCCACCGGCGGGCTGGTGAGATCTGCCCTTCGGTGACCGGCTCGACGGAGCTCACCCCCACACACTACGTCATAACGGCACGCCGATGGAGGCCGATTGAACCGGCCCATTCTCCCCATTGGCCCGGCTCTTGCTTTTTATGGACGTGACGCCGGGCTCACCGCACCAGACCGATCGAGGCCGGCAGAGGAGGGTCCCGAATGCCTCCCGCTCGCCTGGTCGGGGTGCTGGCTCTCGGCGTCGCACTGCTGGCGATTCGACCAGTCCCGTCAGCCGCGCAGTCCGAGCTCCAGATGTGGCTCACCCCCGAGATGGGCAAGCAGATCCCGCGGGCTGACTATCGATATACCTTCTATCCCGAGCGCAAAGTCGAGGATCAGGACACACACTTCGCCATGACCGAGCAGCGCGTCACGCTCTTCACTCCTCTCTACCAAGATTCCACCGATGAGCTCGCGTTCTCGGCAAAGACGCTCTATCAGGACATCGATACGCGCGCGCGATTCCCGGAGGCGGGCGGTCGCTTTCCGAGCGAGCTGTGGGACGCCAGTGCCAGCCTCAGCTATCGACACAAATTCGACAACGGCTGGACCGGCGGCGTGGCGCTGACCGTCGGGTCCGCCAGCGACGAGCCCTTCAATAGCATCGACGAGATGTATTTCCGATTGGTCGCGCTCCTCCGCGTGCCGCAGGGCGAGCGCAACTCGTGGATCTTCACCTTGATTTTCGCGAGCGACGAGGAAGTGTTCGGCCAGACTCTCCCGATCCCGGGCATCGCGTACGCGTGGGTGCCGTCCGATCGATTCAGGGCCGTCATCGGCTTTCCGTTCTCGATGATCCAGTACAAGCCGTTCGAGAACCTCACGCTCGACGTGGAGTATTTTCCGATCTACACGGTCCGCTCGCGCGCGACCTGGGAGATCTTCCAGCCGCTACGGGCGTACGTGGGATTTCAGTGGGACAGCGATCACTTCTATCGCGCCGACCGCGACGACAAGGGCGACAAGATCTTCTATCGCGAGATGCGGCTCTACGCCGGAGTCCGCTTCGATCTGCGGCACATCGGCTTCGAGGTGACCGGCGGCTATGCGTTCAACCGCTTCTACTTCGAGGGCGAAAGGTACTCAGACCGCCACGACAACCGGATCGACGTCGGCGCCACGCCGTTCATCGTCGGCAAGGTGAATCTTCGCTTCTGAGCCGTGCAGTCTCGCCGCCACGCGGCGGCGCGCGATGGTCTCGACCAGACAGATCGCCAGCAGCAGGTAGGCGATGCCCAGGGTGAATCCACCGGCGACGTCCGTCACCCAGTGCGCCTCGAGGTAAAGACGGCTGAACGCGACCGCGACCACCGTCGCCGCGCAGCCCGCGTAGCCGAGCCACCGCCAGTGCCGCGTCGACGTCGAGATGGCGAGCAGATACGTCATCAGGCCGAAGAGCACCACCAGGCTCAGCACGTGACCGCTCGGAAAACCCCAGGCCGCCAGATTCGGACGCGGGCGATCGATGGCCCACTTCGCGACGAATTGGAGTGCGCCCGTGCCAGCCATCAGCACCGGCAAGGCGATCGCCCATCGACGGCTCGGGCGCCAGAGGATTGCAACACCGAACGCGATGAGCGGGATGAGCCCGTAGTTCTCGCCCAGGCGGGAGACGCCGTTCATTGCCGGGTCCAGGAGCGGAAGCCGCGTGAGATGGACGAGGGCGCGCGTCTGGTAGTCGAGGGCCGAAAACTGCTGCGCCGCGGCGGTCAGGGCCAGCGCTACGAATCCGGCCAGGGCGAGAACCGCCACGGCCAGCAAGCGCCGTGATGGGCCCGGCCCCGCACTCCCGTGTTGCACTTCGGCAGTATGGCATGAGCGTCAACTCTGACGCCACTGTCGACGCCTTGACGCGGCCGGTGGCACCGCGGTTGCTATCCTTGAGAAATGTGCGCATCTTTCGCTCGCTCGCGACCGTCGCCGGTCTCGCGATCGTGGTCATCCTCATCGTGCGGGTGGGGAGCGACGAGGCCCTCACTGCCACCGCGCGCGGGCTCGGGTGGCGATCGCTGCTGGTCTGCCTGCCGTTCGCGCTGATCATGGCCGTCGACACGCTGGGATGGCGCTATGCCTTCGCCTACGATCGCGTGCCGTATCTACGGCTGGTCGCCGCGCGGATCGCGGGTGAGGCCGTGAACGTGATGACCGCGTGAAGCCTCGGAAAACTGCTTCGCTGCCATCCGATAGTAGGAGAGCAGCCGCAAGTAGCGCTGGCGCGGCTGTCGGCGGAGATGCTCGACCTCTTCCTGGATGCGCGACAGAAAGCCATAGCTCCGGTGCGAGAGGAACATTCCGCCCTTGGCGACGCCCACGTCGCCCCAGATGAGATCGCCGGCACCCAGGAGCCCGACGACCTCGACGGGATCACTCGGATGCTCGAACGTGCCCGTGAACAGATTGCCGAAGCCCGAGGGCACCGGCACGTAGGGCACGGACAGTCTGACGGCGGCCGCGGCCGCCGCGCTCACCGTCGCGTCGCCGCCGATCGCGACGAGATATGAAAAGTCGGCGTGGCACGCCTTCGTCCACCGGATGAGATCGTCCAGCGTGCGAAAGGCCTGCATGCGCGGCGCGTACCCTTCCCGGTCGAGCTGCTTTCGCACGTCTCGGGCGATGGCCACCGCGTGACCATCGCCCGAGCCCGGTGTCACGACGATCTGAACCGGCGTCACCATCGCATCAAGCGCTCGGGTGTCGGGCGGAAGCCGGCGCGGCGCCGATCACCGCCTGCGCACGTCGCGGACGTAGATGTTCTGCGCGACGACGGTATTCGCCGAGATCTCCTCCGCGTAGATGACCGACGCTGTCACCTCGGGCGCCTTGATCTGACCGCGCGTATCGCCCACCTTGACGTCCTTGGACTGGTGGACCTGGCCCTGGATGTCGTCGGCGTCGATCCGGTTGGCGTAGATCGTATCGGCGCGAATCTGCTGCGCCGTGATGTGATTGGCGTGGATCGTCTGCGACGAGGCCGGCGCCGGATTCGGCGGCATCGACGGCGGCTGATTGCCATCGATCTTGACGTGATTCGCGCCCGCCAAGCGGCCGAGGGGAAGCGCGACCATCGCGAGCCCGACGCCTACTGTCACGAGCAATTCTCTGCGGCGCATCGTCGACCCCCTGTGAGTTTCTGTGCCCCTGTGAGTTTCTGTGAGTGTGTTGTGGTCCGCTTTCAGTCGAGCATCTGGCGTGCCAGCTGGCCGCGGTTGACCAAGTGTTCGTTCTCGTTGAATCGGAGTCATCTTCTGGAACAGCGCGGACGGAAAGAAATGCCACCGCCGGGAAAAGCTACATCGTAGAAAAAATTACAATCCGGGAAAAACTACAAAGTAACTCCTACCGCTATACAGTGCCCTGCACAGTGCCAACGATCCGCACCGTCAGGTTTCTCACGGCGGTTGCCCTGGCCGCTGGATGTCTGGGGCCGGCGGCCGGGCCCGAGCCGCGCCGCAGTGACATTCCCGCGTTCGCCGTCTGGGTCGTCGATCACGGCTGGCACACTGCGATCGTCGTCCGCCGGAGCGACGTCGACGAAACGATCTGGCCCGAGGTGAAAGATTTTCCCGAGGCGGCCTTCGTCGAAATCGCGTGGGGCGATCGTGACTTCTACATGGATGATCGCGCCACCGGCTGGCTCGCGCTCAAGGCCGCGTTCTTCACTTCGGGGAGCGTGCTCCACGTCGTCGGCTTCAACACCCCTATTGCGACCTACTTTCCCGGGAGCGACGTCGTGGAGCTCAGGGTTTCACGCCGAGGGTTCGACGCGATGACGCAGGTTTTCCACGACGAATACCAGCGAGACGAGACGAACCGTCCCGTGCGTCTGGCACCCGGCCTGTACGGCGCGAGCCGGTTCTACGCCGCGCGAGGCCGGTATCACCTGTTCAACACGTGCAATACCTGGGTCGCGCGCGCCCTCCGCGACGCCGGCCTCGACATTACGCCGGCCGGCACCGTCACCGCCGGAGGCGTCATGCAAGAAGCGCGGCGAGCGGTGGCCGACCGCTAGCGACGAGCTTCAGGGGCGCACGATCAGCGCCGAGGAATGAGCCGGGAGGTCGCGTCTGGGCGGTCCGCCGAATGACCGGGATCGCGCCCGCGGCGGCGATCGCGCCGATCGAGTCGAGCCACGTGGCGATGAATGTCCCGCAGCAGGAGAAGCAGCTGGCCGCTGAGCACGAGCGAACCGCCAAGGACGATCGCGAGCAGGAGCCCGGCGATGGCGGCCGGCGCAATGCGCGCGCGCCACTCGCCGGGCACCCGAGCGACGATGTCAGTCGGCCAGGGCGAGAGCACCACGAAGGCAGCCAGTGCGGCCGCGAGCATCACGATGAAGCCGACCACGATCTGGACGAGGCCCCAAGCCCCCACGAAGCGATATCGCCTGGCTCCCGCCATCGCGGCGTCCCCTACGTCGACCGGCAGACCACGCTGGGCGGCGGCGGGTCGTCGAAGTCCGCCAAACGAGCGCCCGCCAAGTGTCCGCGGATCATACGCGCCTCCTCCCGCTTCGGCATTTTCTCTCAGACCGGGTCCGGAGTGCACGTTCCCCGCTATGATTGGGGGCCATGCGCTGGGACGAGTCCCCGAGATTCCTGCTGATCGCGAGCATCGCCTCGGGCGTCCTCAGCGCCGCGCTCAGTCTGGCCGCCATCTGGGACCATCCGGGCTACAACGTGGCGGCCGCGGCGCTCGCCCTGCTGACCATCCTCCTGGCCTACCGCGCCTTCGAACGTTCGACCCATCGACGGTTGGGGCGGATCCAGCGCGAGCACCTCGTCCTTCGCCTGCGCCAGCTCCCCGCGCCGATCGACTTCCGGGTCGTCGCCGTCCCGGACGAGGAGGCCGTGCACTTCGCCCACGAGCTGCTCGACGTCTTCGTGGAAGCCGGATGGCCCGCCCACGGGGTCTACCGCGCGCTGCCCGCGAATGTCGCCAGCACGGGCCTCTTCGTGGCGGTGCAGGACGGCAACTTTCCCTCGGAAGAGGAACGGCGCCTGCTGCTGGCGCTCAGCGAGTTCGGCATGTACGCGGTGAAATCGACCAGCCCCAAGCTCACGCACGCCAAGGCGCTCGAGCTTCTGGTCGGGCACCGGCCGACCCTGTGAGGACAGCGAGCGGGCACGGGGCGGGATGCCGACCGGTCGGCATCCCGCCCCGCGGAGTCGTTACTGCAGCACTTCGATCCTGGTGAGCATGAACCGCCCGTCCTGCTCCTCGTACGCCGTCCTCGAGGGTGAGGACCTTCTGTTTGACCTCGATGGTCTTGATCTTGCCTTCCATGTCGCCGGCGGCGGCCAGGCCGGCCGACGCCACGACCACGAGGGCCAGCGTCGCTGCCACGATCATTCGTTTCATGCTCTTGATCCTCCGGGATTTCGTATTCGAGGGTGGCCCCTCGAACGCGGGGAACGCAAGGCGATTGCCAGTGGAGCCCGGCGCGCGATTTCCAGAGATCGCGAGACGCCGTCGCCTCCATGGCGCGCGCCCGGCGGGAGAAAAATTGCGCGCCGTGAACAAATGACATGGCCGAGCTGCCGAGACGGTTGACCGCTCGGGGCCGGAGCGGTTACCGTAACAGCGTCTCGTGACATCGGACATCGTCCCGACCTACGGAGGCTCGTCATGGACGCTGCCGCGCTCGAGGGAAAGCGCATTCTCCTCCTCGAGGACGATACGGATTCGCGAGAGTCGATGGCGCTGCTGCTCGAGCTGGCCGGAGCCAGCGTGGTCTCGACGCCGACCGCCGAGGACGCGCTCGCGGCGCTGCAACGCGCCGAATTCGACGCCGTCGTGACCGACGTAGCGATGCCGGGACGCAGCGGCTTCTGGCTCGTCGGTCAGATCCGTCAGCTCGCATCCAAGCCGACCGTCCCCGTCCTCGCCGTCACCGGACATCCCTTCCCTCGCGACGGCATGCTGCGTGCCGGGTTCGACGATCAGATGCTCAAGCCCGTGTCACCCGGCCTGCTGTATGAAACGCTGACGCAGCTGATGCGACGGGCCTGAACCGCTCGCTTCCTTTCCGTGAAACTCCCTTCTCTCGCTCAGGGGAAAACCCGATGGCTGATCTCGTCGGGTGCGGCGATAAGACTACTCATGGACTTCGGAACGATCCGCCTCGTCATCCGCGGCAAGCTCGAGAATGGCCGGCTTCCCCTGGAAAAGGCTGCGAGAGTGCTGGGCCGCTCCGCCACGGGCGAAGCGTGCGACGGTTGCGGCATGACCATCGGAACGGGCCAGCTGGCCATGGATGGCCTCGCGCGCGGGCCCGGAAACAAGGGCATGCAGCTCCATCTTCGCTGCTTCGAGATCTGGACTCAGGAGCGCTCTTCGCTGCTCCGAGAGCGCGACGAGGGCTCGACCCGGCGGTGGTCCTTCGACGAGCAGCGGGCGTAAGCCGCCAGCAGCGCCCTCAAGTCTCTCTGCGGTGCTCGGCGGGCCCGTCGCGGCGCGACAGATTGCACGCCGTGTTGATGAGGTCGACGTGGGAGAACGCCTGAGGAAAGTTGCCCACGAGCCGGCGCTCGGTCGGATCGTATTCGTCTGACAGAAGACCGACACACTCCTTCGGCTCGATCGTACTGCTGAATCGAAGGGAGACGGTTGCGGCTACGAGTGAGTGCGCCGACGCGCGCGATCGGCCGCGCCGGTCGCTTCACGCTCGGCGACTCGAAGCGCACGCCGAGCTTCCGCCAGCTGACGTTCGAGCCCACGGACCTCCTGGGCGGCTCGCTTCGCGGCGGCCCTGCGTTGCTCGGCCTCTCGGCGCAAGGCTTCGAGCTCCAAGGCCAGGCGCTCGCGTTCCGTCTGCTCCTGCGCACGCTGCACTTCCGCCTGCGCGCGCCGAGCTTCGGCGTGCTCTCGGTTCGTCTCCGCCTGATCGCGTTTCGCCTCGGCCGGGTCGCGTTTCGCGGTCCGATCGCTCCTCGTGTCGGTCAGCGCCCGCTGAGGTGCCGCGCTCCGGCCGCCGGGCACGAGATGAAGGCGCCGTTCGGGCTCCGCACCGGCGAGCACTTCGAACCCGGGCGCGGGAAGCTCCGTGGCGAGTCGGCCCTGGCGCAGGGCATTCACCAGCCCTTCGTCGACCGAGGCCGCCAGAACGGTGTTCGAGATGCGAAGAGACGCGGAAGGCGAGACGCGATAGCCGGCCTTCGTCAGGGCCTCGACGGCGCGATTGGTCAGAGCGTGCAGCTCGGCGCGAATCGTCTTCATTCCCTCAGCGGCCGTCCGCGGGTCGCGTAGCTGGCTCTGACGCACGCGGTGCACGACGTCAACGAAGTGGGCCACGCGTTCCGGGCCCTGGCGCGCGAGCTGATTCGTCGCCCACAGGAACGGAGACGGCTTGCCGAGCTGACGAACCGCCTGCGCTTCCTTGACGTGTCCGGCGGCCTTCAGCGCGGCCGCCTTCACGTTCCGCGCCGCCGAGAATTCCTTCGGCGGCACACCATACAGCTCGTCGAGCGCGCGGTCGACGTCGGAGGTCACGGGCCAAGCGTACCGCGTCTAGAGATCGGGTGTCCGGCCGAGAAACGCAATGGGCCGGGAAGGACGTCCCCGGCCCATCATTGCCGACTGAGACTCGACGAAGTCGAGTGACCGGCCCGCGTGCTACAGGCCCATCGCGACCTTGACGACCGCCTTCTTCGTCTTCAGCGCCATACGCTCTGCCTTGTGGGGCGACGCCGAATGGTTCGTCGCCTGGATCGCTCTGCGGCTCGCCTTGACGGCGCGGCGGATCGACTGATCCATCTGTCGCTTCCACCGTGAAACGTGTTTGCCGGCACCAGCCCTGTCGAGTCTGACTACGAGTCTGTGCATTGTGTTCCTCCTAATTCCAACCTCTCATGGCACCGACGAAATTCGGAAAAGATTCGAAAACGAAAATTGCCAATAAATTCACGAATTTTTTGGGTCGGCCGGCGCTACTTCCTTCCCTTCTTCCCGCTTCCCGTGCCGCTCGTACTGTCGACCGCCAACTGCGGCGCGGCCAATGCGCTCGTGGCGATGGTGCCGCCGCTGTTCCCGGCACTCATGACGGCGTTCGCGACGACTCCATCGACGGAGTCGTTGCCGCTTGCCGAACCCTTCCGGGGCTCCTTCGCGCTCCAGTTGGGGATGCCCGCCTCTTTACCGCGCCCGACATCGCGGTCGCCGTCAGTCCCGTCGCTGTCGCCGGCGCCGGTGCGAGGGCCGGACGTGCTCGAGTCGATGCCGCCCGCTGCGAGCGTGGCCTTCGCGTGTTCGGTCGCTTGCTTCATGGCGTGCTGAACGGCCGGCGCGGTCGCGGCGTGCGGCACCTGGGTCGGGACGATCCGAAAGTCGGACTTCAGCCGCCCCGCCTGTGCCGAGTGGATGGTCGTGGGACGCGTCAGCGGCGTCGAGCCGACGACCGTGACCGATTGGAGCGCGCCGACGTTCACCGACGGCCCGACCCGACGCCTGTTATCGAGCCGCGTCACGTCGACCAGCCCGCGCAGCACGCTGATCGTGGACCGAAAGTTCTCGTCCGGGAACACCTCGGCGATGACGATCGTGCCGCGGATGGCGGCGACGGCGTTCGGCGTCTTGACCTCGACGATCTCGCCGCGCTTCATCAATTCCTTGGAGACGGCGACGGAGATCCGGTCGGCGCTCAGCTCGATCGTGGACACGCCGGGCAATTCGGTGATCGTCAGGCGCCCGTCTGCGTGGACTCAGCTTCGATGGTAGGCGGACCAGGGATCGAACCTGGGACCTCGGCCTTGTAAGGGCCGCGCTCTCCCAACTGAGCTATCCGCCCGGCAAATCGTGGACGCTCGCCATCGTAGCACTGCCCGGGCGCGAAGGAAGCTCGGCGATCTACCTCAGGACGGCCCAGAGCGACCCGAGCCAGCCGCGGGCCTTCTCGACCCATGTCTCACCGGCCGGCACGCGGCTGACGACGACGTCGTCGACCCACGCCTTCAGCGGACCTTCGGCCACGAAGCGAACGTCGAGGTCGACGCGATCCCCGGAGTTGAAGTCGAGTTTGTAGAACTGCCAGCCTTTGCCGGCGCCCGACACCTCGATCTTCGGATCATCCCAGGCCACCGAGCCACCGTTCGGGCTCAGCCACAGGTCGCCCTCGTGCTCTATGCGATCGACCTTCGCCCAGAACTGCACGTTGTAGCCGGTGCGCGGCTTGACGCGGATCCGCTGCGAGAGCGTCGAGTAGACCTCGCTCTGCTTGTCGCTGCGATGCTCGACCAGCAGCGCGAACCGGCCGCCCGGTCGGTGCTCGGTCGGGTCCGAGCGCCAGTCGGCGACCGCCAGCTGTCCGGTCTGCGAGTTCCGGGTGGCGAGATACTGGTTCAGGCGCGAGGCGCCGCGGTAGGCGGGAAAGTCCTCGAGCCAGCCCGTGCCCCAGCCCACCAGCCGCGCCTCGAAGGAGCCGTTCACGAGGTTGTTGGACGTGGCCGGCAGCAGCACGAAGTACCAGAGCGCGAGGAAGAACAGGACGAGCCACCCGGCGAACAGGAGGGTGATGGAGAGCTTCGGAGAGTTCAAGTAGAACTGGACGAGGAACTCGCTCGCGCCGTCCGACATCCGGTCGATCGTGCGATCGTACATCGCCGCTCTCTCCTCCCGGCTCGTGGTCTGTATACCCAACCTAAACCACCCAAAGATGGCCGACCTAGCAAACAAAGGAGCCGGCCTGCTGGCGTCCTCGTCAGGCTGAAGCGGCGGGCGAGGAATCCGAGGCGCGACTACCGGGCCGACACGTTGCGGTGGTCGAGGTCGTGCTCCCACGTCGGATCCGCGACGTGGCGCAGCTCGTGGGCGAGGCACTCGTAGTCTCCATCGGCGCAGTAGACTTCGATGCGGCCATTGGGATAGCGCATCGTGCAGCCGCGGTTGTTGCTCCCACCGGCGGCGCAGATGTGGCTCACGTCACCGATATAGAGGGTCACGGGCCCGTTCCGGTAGCCGACGAACGGCGCCGCGGAGCATCCGCCGACCAGGACCGCCGCTACGCACATCGCCGCGAGCCATGCAGTACGCACCGGGACCGAGGAAACAGCAGGAAAGGTGCCAGACCGGAAGCGCCTGAAAACATCCTGAAAACATCGAGGCATAGAAGCGCCGGCCCGGGGCGCGCGCCAGTCGTCGCGGAACAGGCTGGCACGCTGGTGACAAATATCGGAAGGGGCGCTTACGCGGTCACTTCGGCCAGCGGGGCGCGGAGAGCTCGATGCGCCACAGCGGGCCGTTGACGAAGAACGGCCCCTCGAACTTCACGAACGCCGGCGCCGGGCCACCGAGCACCCAGAATTTCAGATCCGGAGGCTCCTTGCCCGCGACCTTCGCGAACACGCCCGCGATTCCGCCGAGCTCGAGGTCGACGAGATAGCGCGTCGCGGCCCGACGCGAGTCGCCCACGATGATCGGATCCTCGCCGACCGCGCGCATGGTCGTCTTCACCAGCCGCGGCTTTGGCGTTCGCCAGCGGGCTTGTTTGCGCGCAAACGCTGCCCTTCGAGCCCCGGCACGACGCGGGCCAAAGCATTACGGGCGCCTTTGAAGGATGGTTCAAGAATCCGGACGGAAGCTTCAGTCTTCTGCTGGGCTACTACAATCGAAACCGGAAGCAGGAGATCGACATCCCGATCGGCCCCAACAAACGGATTGAACCGGGCGGACCCGACCGCGGCCAACCGACCCAACTTCCTGCCGGCAAGACAGTGGGGCTTGTTCGTCGTGAAGGTACCCGCCGATTTTGAGGACAACAAGATCACCTGGACACTAGTCGCCAACGGCATGAGCATGGTAATCCCGGCGAGCCTGAAGTCGGATTATGAGGTTTCACCCTTGATCGAAGCGGCCGTGGGCAATACTCCCCCTTTCCTCAGGCTTGAAGAGAGGGGCCCCTCCGCGCAGGGTCCGCAAGGGTTAAGCGTTGAGCGCGGAACGAAGGTGGGAACTCCGCTCACGCTGACGGCGTGGGTTTCCGACGATGCCAGGTTCACCACAAATTCCGGGGCGCGGCCCAGGAACCTCGGTCCTCCGGTGACGCTGCGGTGGTCGAAATATCGCGGACCTGGAGTGGTGACGTTCGATAGGGCCAGGCCCGAGGTGGAGAAAATAGAATCGAAAGACGGGGCAGCCTTCAGCGGAAAAGCGACGACGGTGGTCACGTTCAGCGAGCCTGGGCGTTATCTGCTGCACGTGGTCGCTAACGATTATTCCGGTGAT
>Ga0137403_10004221_pt1 | contig 16971 bp, 15 predicted proteins | sample CZOMad2_1_16fung_FD_122057 | JGI IMG/M metagenome (GOLD analysis project Ga0137403, IMG submission 122057) | Vadose zone soil fungal communities from Angelo Coast Range Reserve, California, USA - CZOMad2_1_16fungal (Hybrid Assembly) | ecosystem: Environmental > Terrestrial > Soil > Vadose zone...
GTGATGCTCCCAAACGCGAACGTTTGCTGGTCTATCGCTAGGTTCGATTTGAAGCGGCTATGCGACATTTTCGGGAAGGTGCGGTTTCGCGTTGCGTCGAAATTGTGGCAAACCGTTAAGGCTTAAGGCGGCATCTCACCGCACGGCCGACATTTTTTCGCCCCGCCGGCGCACTTCGATCGCACCGGGACAGGCGGGATAACAGGCGGAACGTGATGAGGCCACCCTTGGCGTCGGACCGGCGATGGGCCGGGTCGAGAGCCGCAAGCACGCTCCTGGCCGCAGCGCTTGCGCTTTCCTCCGCGCAAGCCATTGCGGCCGAGAGCCCAGCGCAAGCGCGCATGGGCGACGCGAAGACGCGCGACGGGATCGAGGTCGAGGGTAATCGCCGCGTCGATGCCCAGACGGTGCGTTCGTATTTCCATCCGGGAGCGGACGGGCACATCGACGAGGCCGCGCGCGACGCGGCGCTAAAGGCGATGCTTTCGACCGGTCTGTTCGACAAGGTGACCATCGAGCGCGCCGGCGAGCGGCTGAAGGTGCATCTTCACGAGGCCCCGGTGCTCGACCGGGTCGCCTTCGAAGGCAACAAGAAAATCAAGGACAGCGAATTGGCCGCGGCGGTCGAATCCAAGCCGCGGGGCACGTTGCAGCGCGCCCGCGTGCAGTCTGACGTCAACCGCATCCTGGAGGCCTACCGCCATGTCGGGCGCGACGATGTCGGCGTGAGGCCCGAGATCATCGACCGCGGCAACGACCGTGTCGACCTGGTGTATGTGGTGACGGAAGGCGCCCGGACGCCGGTGCGGCAGATCGACTTCGTCGGCAACAAGGCCTTCGGCAAGCGGCAGCTCGCCGCCGTGATCAAGACCTCGGTCACAAGGCCGTGGAGTTTCCTGACCGGCGGCGATGTCTACGATCCCGACCTCATCGCTGCCGACCGCGAGTTGCTGCGGACCTATTACCGCAGCAAAGGCTATGCAGACGCCAGCGTGACCTCGGCGGCCGCCGAATATGATCCCGCTGCGCGTGGCTTCACGCTCACTTTTACCATCGACGAAGGCGCGACCTACCATTTCGGCGACATCAATATCGTCTGCAATGTGCAAGGGCTCGATCCCGAAAGACTTCGCCGCCTGCTGTTGGTACGGCGAGGCGCCATGTTCGACGGCACCGCGCTCGACAAGACCAACGACGTTCTGGCGATCGAGCTTGCCAAGCTCGGCTATCCCTTCGCCCATGTCACTCCCCGCATTACGCGCGATACCGGCGCAGGGCGCATCGACGTGGCGCTCGAGATCGAGCAGGGGTCGCACACCTATGTCGAACGCATCGACATCCACGGCAACGGCCGCACCCGCGGCTACGTGATCCGGCGCGAATTCGACATCGGCGAAGGCGATGCCTACAACAAGGGCCTGATCGACCGCGCCGAGCGGCGCCTGAAGAACCTGAATTACTTCAAGACCGTCAAGATCACGGCGAAGCCTGGTTCAGTGCCGGACCGCGTCGTTCTCGACGTCGAGGTGGTGGAACGCGAGACCGGGGATTTCAACATCGCCGGCGGCTACTCGACCACCGATGGCTGGCTTGCCGAGGTCAAGCTCGGCGACACCAACTTCATGGGCACCGGTGTGGTGGCCAAATCCGTCTTCACCTACGGCCAATACAGCCGCGGGATCGATCTGTCGGCAACGGATCCGTATTTCTTTGGCAGAGTCTCGGCGGGCGTCGATGTCTTCGCCAAGCAGACTGATTCCAACAGCTATCAGTCCTACGGCAGCGACACTTACGGCGCGATGATGCTAATCGGCACGCCCCTGACTGAGCAGCTCGGCATGCAATGGCGCTACTCGATCTCGCGGCAGAACGTCACGGTCAATCCGGCCGCGCTCGCGGCACCGCCCTCGCTGGCGATCCAGCAGGCTGCCGCGGCCGGGCCGCAATGGGTGTCCGCGGTCGGCACCACCGCCACATACTCTACGCTCGAAAATAATAAGGCTCCGACCAACGGTATCAATTCGCAGCTCCGGCAGGACCTCGCCGGCCTCGGCGGCGACGTTAGGTTCCTGCGCACATCGGAGGATTTGCGCTACTACCACCAGGTCACTGACGACGTGGTGGCCCTGACGCGCGGCCAAGGCGGCTACATCACCGGCTGGGGCGGCAAGCAGGTGCCGTTGATCGACAGCTTCTTCGGCGGACCTACCATGGTGAGGGGATTTGCGCCCAACGGCTTCGGCCCGCGCGACCTCACGCCCGGCACGACGATGGATAATGTCGGCGGCAGCATGTATTGGGCGACCACCGCCGAACTCCAAAGCAATATCCCCGGTGTGCCGGCGGAATACGGCATCAAGGCGATCGCGTTTGTCGATGCCGGCAGCGTGTTTCGCTACAGCGGACCGACAACGTTTCCGGGCTCCACACAATCGCTGCAGCTTGCCAACGCCAACATCGTGCGCTCGTCGGTCGGCGCCGGCCTGACCTGGGCCTCGCCATTCGGCGCCCTCACGGTCAACTATGCCGTGCCGCTGACGAAAGCGTCCTACGACGTGGTACAGCCGCTCGGCTTTACCGCCTCGCCGTTCTGACCAAAGCGGGCTCGGTGGCCCAGGCCTATGAGGGTCGCGTCCCCTGTGACTTCGTCGAGCTGACGCGGTCCGAAATGCCCTTGCCAGCAACATCGGCCACGCGACCGACTTTGGCGGATATTTCGCCGACCGCCGATTTTGCATCCTCGACCGTGAGACCCTGCTTGCGAGCTTCCTCGGTCACGGCACCCATCACGTCTTTTGCAACTTTGGTCGCCCGATCGGTCTGTTCAGAGGCGAACGCGGTAGCCTTGGCTTTAACCGTATCGCTGGTTTCACCAAGGTGGGCCGATTCCACTTCGCTCGACGGCAACGCGGCTGCAATTCCCGCGCCGATCGCGAGCCCAATGGCGCCAAGCGCCAATGGCTGCGCCCTGAATAGCTCGGTCAGGTTGGAGCGCGCCGTGTCCAACATCTCCGCACCTGCGCCGGGAATGGATCTCGCATAATCGGAAATCACGTTGGCTTGCTCGCGTCCGAATCGGCCTGCACTTTCGAAGGCGGCTGTGGCGCTGTCCTGAACGGTATCCTTAGCCGACGCCAAGCCTTCGCCGATCGAATTGGCGCGCGATTTCAGACCGGAGCGGGCGACGTCCCATGTTCGGTCGGCCGCTTCCGGCAAATGTTCGAAACCCGCGCCGCGGACAAAATCCCCGGCCCGTTCCACCGTTCGACCACCGGCGAAGAGCCACACCACGCCCATACCGATCAATGTGGCGGCGATTGGGTTCTGGCGCGCGGCATCGCCCAAATCACGAACGAAGTCCGTGGTTTTTTCCGAGATATCACTCATCGCACCATCTCCTTCGCGGCAATCTTGTCACGTTGCACCTGGTCGAGCGTCACCGAGGGCTTGAGAGCATCCCCCGAAAGACGGCTTAATCCGGCTCCTATCAACACGCCTGAAATCAGCGCCGCGCCCGCGCCTGTGATGAGATAGGCGACGGGCTCGGTAAATCCGCTGCGTATCAACGCTGCAGAAACCGCAAATAACAACAGCACCAGAGCCGGCATCAAGAAGACCGCGCCGGCCCCGATCATGGCGGCGGCACGGCCGACCTGACGGGTTTTTTCGGCGAGTTCCGCGCGCGCGAGTTCGAACTCGTTGCCGACGAGCTTGGCAAGCTGGCCGACTGCTTCGCTGAAGAGTTCCGGTATCGACCGGTTATTTGGAGAATTCATCGCGATACCCTTTATTGACCGCGCTCGATCGGTTCGAGGCGCCGCCGGCAAAGTGATCGCTGCCCGTTTGGCGGTAGTCACTGCCGGTGGGTCGGTAGTCTGGGCGTTCGGCATCATTGGCGGAACTCTTCAAGAATCGGACGACACCAAAGCCGGCGAGCACCGCCATTCCGAGGAACGCGGTCGGTTGCCGGCGCGCAAACGATTGTGCGCCGCGCATCAGGTCGTTGAAGTTGCCGGTCTTGATCGAGTCCGAAACACCTTCGATCTGGGACGCTGCCTTGCGGATGTAGACTCCGGCAATCGGAAGATCGCTATCGAATTCCCGGGCGGCTCGGCGCATGGTGTCGGCCAGGCTTCCGACATATTCCGCACCGGCGTTCTTCTGGCCATCGACGGTCTGCTTCAGCTTGTCGGTGGCCTGAGAGGCGACATCCTTTGCGGCATCGATGAATTCCGACGCCTGATCCTTGATCGCGTCTGAGGAAGCGCCTGCCATGCCCATCGCCTTGTCCTTGAGATCGCGGCCGGCAGATAGCGCCTGATCGGCGATGTTCTTGGCGGGGGTCGCGGCCTTCTCGAAACCGTGAGGCGAGCCCGATCCCGATTGGTCGGTGGTCCTGAATGTTTGGTCAGCCATGGTGGTTGCCTCCTTGGATATTCGATTGATGATTTTCTTCCGGGGGTTCGAAAGCGGTCGTCACCGCGCGTTCCGCCACGCGGCGCACGCGCTCGCCCACGTCCTGCGCGGCTTTTCCTATGCCGTCGGGTGTCAGGCCCTCCGCTTCGGCCTGCCGGGCGGCCTCGTCATACACTTCGCCGGCCGCGTTCCTGGCCTTGTCAAAACCCTGCGAGGCGGCGGTTTGCGCACGTCGCTTCACCGCCTGGCTGGCGTCGCCGACGAGGTCATCCTCGATGTCGGTGCGGGGCAGTGCGCTGGCGATCAAACCTCCGATCAGCAGGCCGGCGCCCGCCACCAATAACGGATTTTGTTCGACGGTCTGGAGGAACGTCTTTCCCGCGCGGTCGGTAAGATCGGATGCCTTATCGCGGACTACCCGTGCGGCATCCATGCCGGCATCGGCGGCGGTTCCGACGGCGTTGCGGACAGCTGAGCTTGCAGCGGATGTGACGTCCTGCACCGAAGCCGCCGCGGAACCGGCCATCCGGACGCCTTCATCCCTGAGATCGGTTGCGCGGCCGGAAAGCGAATGACCGAGCGAATTTGCCTTGTCCTGAAGTTTCTGGGAATTGGCAGCGAGAGAGGCGCCCGCGACGCCGGCGAGGCGGCTCGCGTTATCGGTTCCACCCGACACCGCGGCGCTCACGCGATCAAGCTGGTCGGAGGCGTACGTCTTGGCGGCGGACGCAGATTCTTCGACCTGATCCTGCAATTCACGAACGCGGCGCATCGCCTCGTCCGAAAGGTCAGAGGCCATGTCAGATGCCTTTTGTGCGGCTGCCTGGCCAGTTTTCGAGCCGGCGAAGAAAAGGCCCGCCCCAACCATGAGAACCGGTAGCGGGATCGTGCGCGCCAGCCGCAGCAGCGGATAGGCAATGCTGGCTCCAATCGCCACCGCCTGCATCGGATTCCTGCGCGCGGCTTCCGCCGCGTCGTTTAGCAACTGTTCCCCTCTGCTTCTGATGTAACCCGACACCTCCGTCCTGATGGCCTCGGGCCTGACGCGCTCGCGGATGTCGCTGGCAGTGTCCGCAACGCTGGTCTTGAGCTGCTCGACAGTGCTGGCCAGGCCGGCCCGCGTTTGCTCGGTTTCGCGTTTGATCTGCTGCAATGAACGGGTGTCGGTATGTGACATGGTGCAATCCTCTGCGAACTACTCCATGTCGAACCTTCCATTGTCACATAAGTTCCGCCGCGACGCCTGCCGAATGATTTTTTGCGGCGTCAGGGCGGGCTGGTCTCCCAGAATGATGTCGATAAATTGCGGTCGATCGGATCGAGTTGAGTTTTGTTCCCGCCGTTGCGAAATTCCGCGTGATGCGCGCTCGCGTCTGCGATGAGCGCGCATCACGCAAGGTTAAGATGGCAACGCAAACCGGGCGACGCGTGACTGCACGCCGCCAGCATCACCTCGCCACCGGCTAGAATCCCATGGCGGAGTGCCGCCAACGGCCGGGGCGCAAACAATTCAAGTCGTTGTGGTCATCCCATCCGCCTCGGGCCCGCCAACCGCTCCAGGCGATATAGTCCTCTTCCTTGGTATAGGGATTTCCCGCCTCGTGGCCCGGACAAGTGCCGCTCTGGATGTAGATGCTGGGGTGGGTGACCGTGTGTTGCGCCATTGCCGGCCAGATCAGCGCGGTGGAAAAAACAATCGCAGCACCAATCATTGTGGATTTCGTCATGCCATTCTCCTTTCATTAGAGTAAGGCAAAAAGCGAAACGCGAAACGCGACGCGCAACGTAGCCACTTCCGGTGATCAACGTCGGGGGTGCCGGCGATGCGTTCGGTGTGACGCGCTCGCCGCCAGAGTCTACTCCTGCCCTCAGCAAACCATAATAAAGAAATGTTTATTGGGGCCGAGAGCGTTTTCGCGGAAACCAGCGCGTAAAGAGAACGCGTCAAAACAGAAGATTAGAGCCTCGGTCTGATTTCAATCGCGACCGAGCAGGTTCGATAGCGCTGCGGATGCCTGCGCCATCGGTGCATGATTGTATTGCAATTGTAGGCGAGACGGCTGCGAAAGGTTGGTTGGCCGGCGCCAGACCAATTCAAAAAGCCACGCCGATGCGTATTCCGCGCCGCCAGACAATGCGGCCCTTCTTTTTCACATTGCCGTGGAGAAGTTCGATACGGTCCGGCAAGGCCACCATCGGGAACACTTCGAGACAGGCACCGCCCGGGGAGTAGTCGATCAGCTTGCAAGCGACCACAGGCGCCTTCGGGCTCACAATGATCTGGGCCTTGCTTGCCGCAGGATTCGTGGGCCGAACCCGCTGGTATAGCCGCGGCGACTTGTCTCCTGGCATAGGAACCCCACGATACCTTCACGCAGTTACGCCATTAATAGTCGACAATGGTTAAACATCTGCTGAGGCGGAATGGGCCGGGCCAGGCGGCAGGGAACGATCTGTCGACCGGGAGGTCTCTGAGCTGCCCAAGAATTTCACGTTAAATCAAATGATTGCGGGCAAGGCGAGGAAGCCGGCGGCGGCGAAAGCACGCTAAATGCGAGATCGCAGAAGAAATACCAAGCGGGCCTATTTCAGCCGGGGCCTACCTCTTGTTCCGGCAATACGAGGCCGTCGCCGATACAGAACACGCGGCTCGATTGTCGGCGAAGGGACGCCTTTCTCGCCGGCCGACATCGGCCACATCGATCGGTCAACCGCACAGAAAAGCCGGAGTTAACCCAACCCGATGCTGGTGGAGACGCGAGGGGAGGACGCTGCCGGCGGCTGGGACAGCGATTGGCCGATGCGCCTGAGCATCGCGCTCGCGCGCTTGGCACTATGGTCCAGCACCCAACGCCCGAATGCGTTGGGCGACAGCGCGGGAGCATAGAGAAATCCCTGAACGACGTCGCAACCAAGCTCGGTGAGCAAATTCCGCTGCCCTTCGGTTTCAACGCCTTCGGCGACGACGGCGAGTTGCAAGCTCTGGCCAACGCCAACCACGGTGGTGACGATCGCCCGTGCGCTTTGATCTCTTTCGATGTCGCGCATGAAGCTGCGGTCGATCTTGAGCTCGCGAATTGGCAATTGCATGAGCCGGCTGAGGCTCGAATAACCTGTGCCGAAATCATCCAGCGACAGCCCTACCCCCAGCCTGCGAACCGCATTCATGGTCTCGATCGCGATCGTGCGCTCGTTCAGGATCACGCCCTCGGTAATCTCGAGCATGAGCGCTCCCGGCGGCAGACCGTGCTCTGCCAGAATCTCGGCGACCGCCGATGCCAGGTTTTCGTTCTGGAAATTGATGGGAGACAGATTGACCGACACGCTGGGGATATCCAGCCCGGATGCCCGCCACTGCGCCATTTGCCGGCAGGCCTCACGTATCGACCACAGGCCGATCTGCTCGATCAGTCCGCACTCTTCGGCCAACGGTACGAACTTCGCCGGCGATACCTCGCCGAGCGCCGGGTCATACCAACGCGCCAGCGCCTCGACGCCGTGGATGGCACCATCGATTGTCCGGATCTGCGGTTGATAATGCAATTTCAGGGCATCATTGACGATCGCGCTGCGCAACGCCGCGCTCAAGACCAGCCGTTGCTTGGCAAGCCCGTTCATCTCGGCGCTGAAGAAACGATACGTGGAGCGGCCGGCCCGCTTGGCCTGGTACATGGCGGCGTCGGCCTGCTGTATCAGGGTATCGATGTCGCTGGCGTTGTCCGGATAGAGGCTCACGCCCATGCTGGCGGACATCGGCACCTGCCTGGTTCCGATCTTGAGCGGCATGATCAAAGCCTCGGTAATCCGCGAGGCGACGAGCGCGGCTTCGGCCGCGTCGCGGTTCGGCAGGATCACCACGAATTCGTCGCCACCAAGACGTCCCAGCCTGTCGTTGGGCTGAATCTGCGCGCGCAGGCGCTGGGCAAACTGGACCAGCAATTCGTCGCCGGCCGAATGTCCGAGCGTGTCGTTGACGTCCTTGAAGTTATCGACATCGAGAAACGCGAGCGCGACATGTTTGCCGGCGGGACAGGCCTCGATCGCTTCGGAGATCAGAGCCCGCAGGTGCGAACGGTTTGGCAGGCCGGTCAACACGTCATAATAGGCAAGCTGCGCGATTTGGGCTTGGGCTTCCTTACGCTCGATCGCGACCGCCCCGAGATGCACGCAGGCATCGACGATGCGCTGATGCCAGCGACTCGGCGGGCGGCACTCCCTGAAATAGAAGGCGAAGGTTCCGATCACGCGGCCGTCCTTGGCCTTGATTGGCGTGGACCAGCAGGCGCGCAGGCCGACCTCAAGCGGCCGGACCTTGAACGGCTGCCAGCGCGGGTCGGAATCGATATCGATTGCCAGGACTGGCTCGCCGTAATATGCCGAGGATCCGCAGGAGCCGATGTCAGGCCCAATCGCGACGCCATCCAGTGCCCTTGAATAGTCTTCGGGAAGGCTCGGACCGCCAAGCGGATGAATCAGGCCGCAGGCATCGATGTGGAGCACCGAGGAAACGACATCAGGCGCGATCTCCTCGACACGCCTGCAAAGCCGGTCGGCGATATCCGTAATCGGAATTTCATCGGCCAGCGCGTTCATGATCAGCTGCTGCAGCGAGCGCAACTGTTTGGTCTCGGTGATGTCGGTCAAAATCGCGCACACGTATTTGACGTGCCCGCGAGCATTGCGGAACGCCTTCAGGTTCGCCTGGACCCAGATTTCGTCGCCGTTCCTGTCGTAGCTGAGGATTTCCGCTTCGCCGCCACCTTCTTCGTCGACCTGGCGCCGTAGCCTCGCCAGTGCCCTGCGGTTGGTATGCCGGCCTACCAGCAGCGCGTTCACCTGCCGCCCCTGCGCTTCCTCGAGCGAGTATCCAAACATTCCCGTAAACGCGGCGTTGGTATAGAGGGTCTTTAATCTTCGATCGGTAACGACCACGGCGCGGTTGGTCCCGTCAGCGATCAATGTGAGCAGCGCCAGTCTTTCGCGCAACTCGGCCTCGATGGTGATGTCGCGGACGATCGCGATGGTGCGGCTCTGGCCGCCGGTCTCGACGCGTGAAAGCGACAGCGCGGCGCGTATTCGGCTGCCGTCCTTGCGCTGGATCGTAATTTCGCCGGCGCTGTTCTGGTTGGCATCGCCGCCGTTCGCCTGACCTGAGACCGGCTTCGCAACATCTTGCTTTTGCAGGTCGACCATTCCCAGCCGGCTTACATGGCAACCGAGCACTTCTGCGCGATCCATCTCCCAGATCAGTTCGGCCGCCGCGTTGAAATGGCTGATGCGAAGATCGCTATCGGCGATCACAACGGCATCTTTCGCCAGCTCCAGCGCCGCCAGCAGGAAGTCCGGAGTTTCGGCTACCGGGTGATCTTGTGCGCGCATTGTCCGATCCTGATGTCGGTTTGCAAGCCAACGAGGCCTGACCCTTGTTGAAGGCACCATTGTTGGGAGAAGCTTATCGGTCTAACCGTGTTAAAAAGGTTGTGCGATACCGGACATATCCGCGGAAAGGTTTCATCCTTAAAAATCCGCTACCATCATCTGAAGTTGGCACGGCCGAATGGCCGGGACGGTTTCATCAAGCAGATCTCTGCGGCTCCACAGAATTCAGAGACGCGATACGCCTGCGATGTCCTTCGGCATCCTGACCGCACCGCGGGCTTTGACCCGTCGCTGCCGCTTGATCTCGTTAGAATTTTAGCGACCCGTCGCACACACCCTTAAGCCCTGAAAATACAGACTGCGCTTTTCATGCAAGGGCATTTCATGATCGACGAAAAAGTCAAAATCAAATGCACGAAATGCGCGCAGGTATTTCGAGAGCGCGCGAATCGAATCCGCGAGGGATTTCAAACCAACTGCGCGCATTGCAATCGGCTGATTACGTTCGACGGCAATTCGGACGACAGAAATATTCGCAAAGCACTGATGGCCGCGAAGGAAGTGCGGTTGGCTGTTGAGGCCGAGCGCAAAGCCCGCGCGAGAGGCACAGATGGCACCGCCGACGCCAGCTCCGGTCCTGGATCGCAGCCAGTATTAGCTCGTCTCACTCCGTCACTTTTCCAGAAAGCGGATCGAGGGGTCTTGGCGGCCCCGGAAGCGATCGCGTGCGATCGATCTAGTTGAGCGGCAGCCAGACTATCTCGCACGGACCATTGCAGCGGTTGCAATGCGCTGGTTGAGCGAAGGTGTTGGCCAGCTCCCATTCCTGCGTCTCGTTGCTCCACTGGGCGGTCGCGTGGGAGATGATGTCGTCGGAGTGGCAGTTACAGCAAACAGGGGTCGACCGTGTGGATCGGGTCACTCGCCGTTCGATGTTTTGGACCAAATCTTGTTGGGCCAAATCTTGTTTCGAATGAAACGGATTGAGAAGTAAAGGATGCGTCATCTCGGTCCCCGTGCTGCCGCCCCGAACTTAGCGCCCCGATCGGGTTTGTCTCCATTGGTTTCTCGTTCTCTCTCGTGGCGCTGTGGATAATGTTGATATTCGCTGATCCACGGAGAGCGTGAGATCGGCGCGCCAGCTACCTTGCTGTGCGCGCGATGCGGCGGTAGCGGGAGGCCGCTCGCGGGCGGCCAAGTCCACCACGGCTCGGCGCTGGCGACAAATAAAAGCCCCGCCGGATTACTCCGGCGGGGCAAGACCATGTGTCGCTCGGGCTGCTCCTGAGACGGGGATCAGATATTATTTCAACGAAGTATTGATCGAATCAAACTTGGCGTTGAGGTTGGTACCCAACCCATTAACCACAGCAATGATCGCAAGCGAGATACCGGCTGCGATCAAACCATATTCAATCGCGGTCGCACCGGATTGATCGGACAAGAATTTCAAAAAGCTACGGCGCAAACCTGCCTCCATTGATTGTGTTGAAGCCATCGGCGACCGCAGGAATACAGACAATGATGTAAGGATGGATAAATCGACCCTGAACAGTTTTAATCACGTGGTGGGAGCATGCCTGGTGGCTCGCGCCCGTCGCATGCATCCAATGGCACAGCAACGGCCTCTACCATACGATTGTACCGCTCCGGCAGCCGGCGCCAGCAATTCATCTTGGGCCACCTGGATGCGGGCAGCGCCGGCCAGTTGCCGCAAGCAGCTGAAATCTCCTCTCTGCAAACGAAAGAAGATGACGAAACAAGACCGGAAAGGTCATGGATCGCGCGCGCAAGCACGGGAACCGCAGGGGTGGCCCGCTTGGAGACTGGGCCAGCTATTTCGAGGAGATCACTTGCTCGCGTATTGCGACGGCGCGGAATGGAAGATGCCGGCCCCCGAAACCTGGGAAGCGATCAGGAAGGCCGCGATGACAGCCGGCACGCTGATGAGTCTCAGGAATTGATCCACTGAAAGCATGGTTGTCGCCCCCAAAGCGATTTCAATTCGTAGTTTACGTCGAGTTCACTTCGCTGGTCAGGATCTGATCCGAAATGACTGTTGCGGATATCGCCGGCAACGCCAAAATCGTTATGACCGCCATCGTTTTCATGGAAACAGCGTCGCCGCCGATTGTGGCCGAAAATGTCAGAGCTTGGCGCATTTTCGGGACCAAGCCGGGAAACAATCATGGCCGCCGGCGGAGCGCGCGGGAAGGTATTCGCCGCACTGGAGGAGATAAGGCTCGCTTCATCTCGTGATGGCGACGTGCCCAGCATGTCGGGGCCGAATGCCCCAAGAACCGTTCCTATTTGGGTACCATCTGTTTAGGTTAAAAACCAATGCCCACCTCAGAAAGGTTCCCACGTCAAATCTAAAATTCGGTCTGTTAACCGCAGAAACCTATCAACGGTTCGCGATTTGGTTCTTTGGAGAAACCATCGTGAACCGCTTGCTCAAACCTTTGATCTTTCTTCTGGCCAGCATCTACTTCGTGGTAGACGCGCTGTTTATCGCGGTTTCCAGGCCTGTAGCCAAATGGCTCGCTGATCGAAAAGTGTTTGAAGGTTTGAAGGCTTGGATTGTTTCGCTTCCTCCTTATCCAACGCTAGCGCTGTTCGCGGTGCCCCTCATTGTTTTTGAACCGGCAAAACCGGCTGCTGCGTATCTGGCAGCGACGGGTCACATAGGCATGGGCCTTGCGGTATTTGTCGTGGCCGAAATCTTCAAGCTTGTGCTGGTGGAGCGCCTCTTTGCGGTAAGTCGCGACAAGCTGATGTCGATTTCGGCATTTGCCTGGGCCTACCGTCAATACCGTCAAATCAGGGAATGGCTTGAAGAAACGGCTGCGTGGCAGGCGATACGACGCTCGAGCAAGATCGCGCAATATGCAGTCCGAAGCTACCTGCTGCAACTGAGCCAAAGGTCGGCGGCTCGCATTTCATTTCAGCAACGCTGACTGTCGGACTGTTGAAATAAACGCAATAACCTTTGTTGTCGCAGTCATGGCGCCCGCCCTAACCGCCATCGGCCAGGCAGTTCCAATCCAGACGCGGGCTAAGCGAGGCAACAAGGCCATCCCGGCACATCGGCTTGGTCATGACCAGCCAGAAGCAAAAGAGAACGGCGATCAGCGCGACGCTGAACAACAGCCGCAGGTGCATTTCAAACCTCTGCTGTTTGCAGGTGATATCGCCGCCGCTTGCATCGGCGTATCGCGATCATTTCAATGACCCCTTTGCGCTGCATAGATTTGGTAGAAAGCGATGACGATCTCGAACGCGATCAAAAGCACCACGATGATTTCGAGGCGAAGCGACCGCCTGGTATCGATGATGTCTGCCAACGTGTTGGCCGTCTCCGCCACCACGGCAAGCTTGCGGTTGAGCGCATCGACCCGCTGTTTGAGTTCGTATTCGTCCTCCAGACGCGCATAGAGCCGCTCCAGATCCGGACGGTCCCACAGCGCATCGGGCTTCTCCGCAATCGCAACCCGGCCCGACACATTGTGCTGCACCAACAGCGCATCTCCAATGAGCTTCAATATACCCCGGCGATTTCGGCGGGTTTTCCCGGAGTTCGCCAGCTCCCGCACAAAGGGTTCGATGGTTTCGAACACTTTTGCCACCTCGCGCTCGTCATGGGCGAGCACGACGCTCTTGGCCAGAACGTCGGAAATGACGAGAAGCCTTGCCAGCGACAGGTCGCGAACCTGGATCGGTCCTCCCGCGGCCACCTGATCCTCGCCCTCACCTGCGAGTTCGAACGTCGCGGTTTCCTCTTCGGGCGGCGTCAACCTGCCGCCGATCCGCGATGACAGTCTTTCCAGGCAGGCGGCTTCATCCTCGGCGGACATATCGATAAATACCACCGCGCCGTAGCGAAATAGAACCGCGACGCCCTCTTGTCCGGCCCGGATGGCGAGCGGCACCCCCGACAGCGCCTCTTTCTCAAAGCCTGTTGTGTTGATCCGATCCCCGACATTGAGCGCGTGAGCGGTGACACGATTTCCTGACAGAGCGAAGCGATCCGGGGGATTCTTCATCTGACGCGGCCTTGCGGAAGCGCACACCAATGGTGCGGTGGACCAAAGGAGGCTAGCACCAAATCTCCTGAGGTTGCCGGCGTGGTCGGCTGGGGCAAAAAAAGCCAAAGCGAACTCAAATGCGCCGCTAGCCTCACTCGATCGAAACTTTTGCCCAAGAACCCGTACTATTTGGCTACCAACTGTTTAGGTTAAGACAAATGCCCGCGTTAGAAAGGTTCCCACGTCGAATATAAATTCGGTCTGTTAACTCCCGCAACCTATCAAGGGCTCGCGATTTGGTTCTTTGGAGAAACCATCGTGAACCGCTTGCTCAAACCCTTGATCTTTCTTCTGGCCAGCATCTACTTCGTGGTAGACGCGGTGTTTATCGCCGTTTCCCGGCCTGTGGGTAAATGGCTCGCCGATCGAAGAGTGTTTGAAGGTTTGAAGGCTTGGATTGTTTCGCTTGGTCCTTATCCAACCCTTCTGCTCTTCGTGGCACCGCTCATTGTTTTTGAACCGGCAAAGCCGGCGGCTGCGTATCTGGCAGCGACGGGTCACGTAGCCATGGGCGTTGTAGTATTTGTCGTGGCCGAAATTTTCAAGCTCGTGCTCGTGGAGCGCCTCTTTGCTGTCAGTCGCGATAAGCTAATGTCGATTGCGGCATTTGCCTGGGCCTATCGGCAATACCGTCAAATCAGGCAACGGCTTGAAGAAACCGATGCGTGGCAGGCAATACGACGCTTGAGCAAGATCGCGCAATATACGGTCCGAAGCTACCTGTTGGAACTCAGTCAAAGGTCGGCTCGGATTTCATTTCAGCAGCGTTGACGGTCGGACTGTTCAAATAGCTGCAATAGCCTTTCATTACGCGCAGCACCGCGCCTACCACCAATCACTCAGCCGACCATCAGGCCGGGAGTGGCCCGAAGGCCGGCGGAGGAATTCGCCGTTTTGAGGCTGCCTCATAGGCCGACGCCACTTTCAGAATGATATCTTCCTTGCCCGGCTCGCAGCGAAATACCAGCGAAAAGGGAAGTCCGGGCTCGGCAAGGTGCGTAGGCACATTCGATGGCGCCGACACGTAGCGCTTGCCGTCGTCGCTGAGCTTGAATACCGGATCGTAGGTCACCTTCACAAAGCCGGCCGGGATTAGAACTTCCGTCAAACCGGCGTTCGGTCCCATCAGCGATTCCGGCGTCAGGTTCGAGGGAATATCGTATTGATGCGGATGACCGATCAACCCCGGCGCCCAGGGCGTGTGCAAGCGTACCAGGGCGTCGAGCCTGTTCTCCAGGATCACCATCATGTCGGCACGGCGCAACAATTCGCGCAGCATGATCCGTTCGTTGACGCCCTGGCGGCCGTCGAGCCTGTTGCGTGGATCCGCAACCTCCTCCCAATTCTTGAAGGCCGCGCGCTGATCGTCCCCCCAAAACTTCGATCGGGCATTGAGAGCCTTCCAGTCCGACAGCGATTCCTGAAAACCCCTTGCCTTCCAATCGTCGGCGCGGCGCATTAAATATTGCGAGAGATGATAGCGGAATGTGTTCGACAGCTCCTGCTGCTGGATAGTTGCGATGTCGAGGTTGGATGGTGGCGGGATGCGGCCTTCGGCCATCGCCACGCAATAATCGATCGGTTGCATGGTGCCGCCGCCGAAGACTTTTCCCGGCAAGAACTCGGTCGGCACAATCGCATCGGCAAAATCCGCAAACAGCGGCTTTCCCTTGCCGTCGAGGCGGAACAGGATGTCCGGCATGATCAGGGGAATGAGCTGCGCCAGCGCGCTTGTATAGTCGACCGCCATGACCTCCAGCTCAGGGTCGCGTTCCCACAGAGCGTGTCTGGATTCAACCAGCGTCGCGCCGAGCTTTCTGCCCAACACTTCCTTGATCTCGCGCGCCGCAGCGGAGACGATCGGCTGCTCGGTTTTCGAACCCTTGGGGTAGATCATGGATTCGCGAATGACCCCGATCCGCATGCCCTGGAGCGCGCCGGCGTGACCCGGCATCCGGGCGTAACCGGCGTAAGGTCCCTCGATCACCGAGGATCGCGGCACTGTCGTAAAGGGATCGCGCGGATCGTAATAGCCGTTGTCCGCGTCCTTGAGGGCATCGAGGATCCTGGCACAGTCGACAAGCGTGCGGGCATGAATGCCGGTGCGGTCGCAATGGACGTCGGCGCCGATCGCGCCGCCACTGAAACCCAGCATCGACTTGTGCGGAAGAATGAGCGCGATCGCGTTGTGGTTCGACGGACCGCGGCAGGAGGCACGGGTTTCTTCGCCGAGGCTCGCCATCACGAGATTGGTGCTGACCGACAGCGCCGACCCCGAACTTGACCCCAATGAGGCAGCGCGCGTGGTGTCATAAGGGTTGACCGCGTTGCCGCCCCAGCTGCTGCGCTGATGTCCCGACGTCGAGGCGAGCACTTTTTCTGGATGGTTCCTTCCACCGGGATCGCCGGCGCGGCCGTTGTACTCGGTGTTGATCGCCTTGGCGAAAATGATCGCGCCCTTGCTGCGCAATTGCTGGACCAGCAAATGGTCCCGGGCCGGGAAATCGATATCGTAGGCGGCGTCGCCTCCGCCAGTGGAGCGCATGTCGGCGGTGTCGAACGAGTCCTTGAACGAGAACACAACGCCGTACATCGGCATCTTCTCAAGATCGGGATTTCGCCCGTACTGCGCATCGAGCGCGGCGGCGCGCTCCAATGCGTCTGGCTGCTGCCGGAAAAACTCGCAGACCGGCGGCGCGCCCTTTGGCAACGGTCCTTTCGAGGGGTGAAGGTCGTACTCGCTTTTGCAGGTAACCGAACGCTCGCCGCGGATATTGAAGGTACCGATCGCGTTGACCTGTCCCGCGTTCGGCTGGCCTACGATCATGCCGTATTGCTGGTGCACGGTTGGGTCCGAGGCGGTCGGCTCCATGCGGCCGAACTCGAGCGGCGTTCCCTTGTACTTGTCGAGGTCCGGCAGGATCGTCGATGCCTTTACGGTTTCAGTCGGGAATCGCAGCGCCGTTTTGGCGCGAACCGCACCGTTCGCCTCCGGGACGTTGGCGCCATCTTCCGTCAGCAGAAGGCAGGCAGTGCCGTTATAGGCGCGTGCGCGATCGATGTATCGCTGAACCACCTCGACAAGGGTGGT
>Ga0137403_10004223_pt1 | contig 16967 bp, 18 predicted proteins | sample CZOMad2_1_16fung_FD_122057 | JGI IMG/M metagenome (GOLD analysis project Ga0137403, IMG submission 122057) | Vadose zone soil fungal communities from Angelo Coast Range Reserve, California, USA - CZOMad2_1_16fungal (Hybrid Assembly) | ecosystem: Environmental > Terrestrial > Soil > Vadose zone...
GAGGCGGACTGAAACCCGCCTCCGAGCATCTCAGATCGGAACCTGCAATTATCTCTGGGATGGCGCTGGCCACATTGCCGAACACGCGGGTGGCATGGGCGGACCTGGTGTCCGATTACGGAAAGATCCGCGATGCCATCGAGGCGGTCTTTCCGGCGTTCGCTGATTTCAATGCCCGCATCAAGAAGCCGGGTGGATTTCGGCTGTACGTTGCTGCATCGGAGCGTGAGTGGCTGACACCGACGAAGAAGGCCAATTTTCTGGTCTATCCGGGGCTCGATGAAGATCCTCCTGTGGCGGATCGCGAAGCTCTCACGCTCACGACAATCAGAAGCCATGATCAGTACAATACAACCATCTACGGCTTGAATGATCGCTATCGCGGAATCAAGGGGCGTCGTGACGTTGTGTTCGTCAACGAACGCGACCTCGCCAGTCGCGGGTTGAAGCATGGCGATCTCGTCGATATTGCAGTGGTGACCGATGCGCGATCGGAAGCGGGCAAGCGTGTTATGCCGAACCTGACTGCGGTCGCATACAATATCGCGCAGGGCTCAATCGCGGCCTATTATCCGGAGGCGAATGTCCAAGTTGCGCTTGACCATTACGACGTCAAATCGGGAACGCCTTCTTACAAGTCAACTCCGGTTCTAATCCGGGCTTCGCAAAACTAGAGGTCGAATGCCTGTGCTTTACAAGCTAAGCGCAGTGCCAAGCCGCTAGCGCGCATCGCCGCTGGCGCTTGTGCTCAGCGGCGCGCTTCTTTGCGGCTTTTCGTACTTTCTCGAACGCGCACGTCTCGATTTGCGAAATGCGATCAGGCGACAGGTTAAATTCCACCGCCAGGTCTTCCAGCGTCGGTGGTTCATCGGCCAAATGTCGCGCCTCGAAGATGCGACGTTCGCGGTCGTTTAGGACACCGATTGCGCTGGCGAGCGCCTTGTTCTGGTAGTCTTTCTCGTCCCGTTCGGCGACGATCGCGTCGGGCGAGGGGGACTGATCAACGAGGTAGTTCTGCCATTCATCTGGCTCGCCTTCCTCATCTGGCTCGCCGTCCTCATGAATTGCCGCATTGATCGATGTATCACGGATGAGGCGTCGATTCATGTCAACGACATCTTGTTCCGTGACATTAAGGCTTTTCGCGATCAGGGTTACCTGATCGGGGCGCAGGTCGCCGAGAGCTTTCGGATGAGGGTGCCGCGAATTGACCTTGATGCCGCATGGTACGGCATCAAGAGTGCGGTAGGTTGCTTGGCCGAGCAGACGCTTCCCACGCCAGTTTCAAATACGAGAATCGTGGGATAGCGAAAGCCGCGCGTCGGCGATTTGCGAATCAGCTCACCATTCAGTAGGTGCAGGTGTATGGCCAGCTGTACCGCTGGTAGTACGGGCAATCAAGGCCGTAGCCGTAAAGGCCGCCGCGAACGAAATGACGTCTTCCATAGCCGAAGTGATCTCGGTGCATGCCGGCGATGTGACCTCCGCCGAAACCGCCGATGCGACCTCCACCGAAGCCACCGATGCGGCCTCCGCCGAAACCGCCGATGTGACCTCCGCCGAAGCCACCCATATGGCCTCCACCAAAGCCGCCCATATGGCCTCCACCGCCGCCACCTCCATGGCCACCGCCACCGCCACCGCGGGCTTGCGCGTCAGTGGCAAGAAGGCTGCCGGCAAGCACTGCGCTTGCCAAAATCATCATCACTCGTCCTCTCATGACATTCTCCTTTGGAATAGGCGGGACTATCCGCCACAGGTCGTCTCAGACGCCGGCATGTCCGCGGAAGGCAAACGCCAACGTCGTGATGGACTGGAGATGGGGATGCTTGTTTCTTGTTTCTACTAAATTCGAATACAGGATTGCGTCACTCGGCGCGTCGCGCCGAAACGCTGCTGGCCGATTTTCATCAGGTCGCGCAGAGATCGATCGCTGCTGTAGTAGCGCTGTTACTCCAAAAAAAACCGGACGACGCACGCCCGCCTCGTGCAGGGAGGAGGGACATAAGGCGTGGCGCACGCCGTCCGCTGGACAGCCGCATGATAACGCCGCGAGGGACAAGCGTGGCGCGGCCGTTCTCAGCCTGATCTAGGCCCGGGGAACGAATTGCGCCATTAAATAGGGGTTTAGTAATCGTGCCGTCTGTTCTCGGTTATCGGGCGGGGACCCGACTCTTTGTTCTCACTACCCTTGGCTCTCATCATTCACCGAATTTCAGAAGGCTAAATTCGTTTTTAGTTGAGGAACCGTGTCAGATCATGCCGTGTACTTCTTCTCGCTATTTGGCTGGCGCGCCCCTGAACGGAGCAATGCGTAGATGGAACCGGCCCGAACCGTTGATCGTCAGAGTTGGCGGGCAGGTAGTCCGAGCTCTGGCAGTCGTTCGATTCCAGAAGAGACCGCAGTAGCGGTCACCTATAACGGCGGCACCTATGCCGTAATGATGGCGACGCCGCAGGATTTAGAGGAGTTTGCGCTCGGCTTCAGCCTGAGCGAAGGCGTCGTCAACTCTGCTGCTGACATCGACTCGTTAGATATCTTGCACCTCGATGACGGGGTCGAATTGCGGATGTGGCTTAGTCAGCCGAGAGCCGATCGCCTGAGGGAACGACGGCGGCGCATGGCTGGACCGACGGGGTGCGGATTGTGCGGCATCGAATCGATCGCGGAAGCGATGCGTCCAGCCGCTACTATCGGTCATGGCGGGCAGTTTTCGCCGGAACAGATCATGGCTGCCATGGAGAGCCTGCCTTCGCGTCAAAGACTCAACCTCGAGACGCGCGCCGTTCACGCGGCGGCTTTTTGGAATGTCACGGGCGGTATCGTTGCGTTGCGCGAGGACGTTGGCCGTCACAATGCGCTCGACAAGCTTTCAGGTGCTCTGGCGCGTGCGTCCATCGTGGCGAGCGAGGGCATCGTACTTCTCACCAGCCGGGTATCGGTGGAGATGGTGCAGAAAACCGCCGCGATCGGGGCGCCCGCGATGGTGTCGGTTTCGGCTCCGACCGCGCTGGCTGTCCGTATGGCGGATGCAGCGGGTATCACACTTGCCGCCATCGCGCGGGCGGACGGATTCGAGGTGTTCACCCATCCGTGTAGAATCTCATAGGAGCCGTTGCTGGTTGTGACGCGATTGTTATCAGCAATAGCTTGCTGCGACACTATCTCATCCAGCGACAAGGCGATCCGTCGACCGACATAGCCGTTCCAACGAGAGTAGGGGTCATGTGCGTGTCGAAGCCTTTCAATGCCAACCGTGCAAGGGGCGTAATATGCGAAAACTCATCATAGCGACCCTCGTGTTCTTGCTCGCCGGGCTCTCTGCCAGTTATGCCCGCGGCGGCATGCACTCTTTCGGGGGCGCGCGAGGCCTGATGGCTCCAGCAAATCCAACCGTCCCACCGTCACTGACGCCAGATACTCGCCTCACCGGGACCGCGCCTGTTCCACCCCATCATCAGCCGACAGCGGCTGATGTTTCTTCCCTTCCGACGCTCAAACTCGATCCTGAAGACGCTGCCGTCGATCGAGCGATCGGAAACATCTGCCGGGGCTGTTGAGTGCAAGCCATGCCCACCGCGTAAGGAGCATCGCCCTCACGGCTCCCACACGATTATTTCGACAACGTCTTCAGATAAGCGATAACGTCCTGCCGATCTTTCTCGTCCGGCACGGAGTAGATCATCTTTGTGCCCTTGACGAACTTGCCAGGGCCCTGGAGCCATTCGTTCAGGTTTGTTTCATCCCAGGTGACGTTCAGCGCCTTGATTGCCGACGAATAGCTATAGTCGGGCTCGGTGCCGCTCTTGCGGCCGAAGACTCCGGCCAACGACGGTCCGACCTTGTTTTCACCCGGCTTGATCGAATGGCAGGGGGCGCAGTGGGCGAAGACTTTTTTGCCGGCCGCGGCATCGCCCTCCGCGTATGCTGTAAGCGGGACCAAAAAGCGTCCCGGCGGACGCCAGCATTATCGAGCAGATCGCAACGCGTATCCTGGTAACGGTGCGTATGTGCAGACTCCAAAGTCCTGAGAAGGACGACGTCTGTTGAGCGAGATCGGCGAGCTCAGCCCACATGGCACTTTCTCTGCGCCATATGGGCGTTTTGCTCGATCAACTGGCCGGACCGTGAGATCCGTCAACTGGCGGGCTTCGGTGCAGAGCCCGGCTTAAGCGATGACACCCGCCAAACCGCGTTTCCAACATCGTCGGCTATGAGCAGTCCGCCGCTCCGATCGACGGCCAAGCCGACCGGCCGTCCCCGCGCGTGATTGTTCGCATCGAGGAAACCCGTGACGACATCCTGCGCCGGGCCGCTGGGCTTTCCGGCGCTGAACGGTACAAAGACCACCTTGTAGCCGTTGAGCGGCGTTCGATTCCAGCTTCCGTGTTCGCTAACGAACGCACCGCCGCGATAGTTTGCGGGAAGCTCGGTGCCTGCATACATCGCGACCCCCAGCGGCGCGACGTGAGAGCTCAGCGCATAGTCTGGCGCAATTGCTGTCGCCACCAGATCGGGCCGCTGCGGCATGATGCGGGGATCCAGGTGCTGGCCGTAATAGCTGTAGGGCCAGCCATAGAAGCCGCCGTCCCGTACCGAGGTCAGGTAATCCGGAACCAGGTCGGGCCCTATCTCGTCGCGTTCGTTGGCGATGGCCCAGAGCTTGCCGGTCTCAGGCTCCCATTGCAGGCCGGTAGGATTGCGTACGCCGCTGGCGAAGATGCGATGCGCGCCCGACGCAACGTCGACCTCCCAGATCGCGGCTCGCTCATATTCGGCCCCGATTCCGTTTTCGCCGACGTTGCTGTTGGATCCGACCCCGACATAGAGCTTGGAGCCGTCCGGACTGGCCAACAGCGCCTTGGTCCAGTGATGATCGATCGGTCCACCGGGAAGATCGGTGAGCTTGGTACCCGCGGCGGTGATGCTGGTTTGTCCATCCTGATACGGATAGCGGACGATGCCATCGGTGTTCGCGACGTAAAGCTCGTGACCAATCAGGGCGACGCCAAAGGGTGAGTTGAGGTGGTCGAGAAACACGGTGCGCACCTCGGGAGTGCCGTCGCCATTGGTGCCGCGCAGCAGCGTGATGCGGTTTGCGTCCTTTGCCTTGGCGCCGGCGAACGACTGTACCCAGCCGGTAATGATGTCCTTGGGCCGGTAGATCGGCGCTTTCGGACCATTGCTCTCGACCACCAGCACGTCTCCATTGGGGAGGACGTAGAGGGAGCGCGGGTGTTCAAGGCCGGTCGCCAATGCATGGACCTGCAATCCCTGCGTTGCCGCGGGAGTTTCATCGCTTCCCCATCCGACGGCTTTTGCGATCCGCATCGGCGGCATCAGATACTGCTGAATCGCTGGCAGTATGGGATTGGCGCCGATCTGCATTTTCGGGTCGCCGGCATGATCATCGCAGCCGGCTAGTCCAAGGCCGGCAACGGCGGCAACGAGAGCGGCGAGACGCGGCAGCTTCGCCGCACGTATATTCTCGAGGGCGTGCATCATGATTATACTCCAAACTGATGGCGATTTGTCAGGGCCCTGGCAACGAGGGCCGTCAACACGAGAACGACGACGACAAGCGCGGAAAGCGTCAGGCCGGTCGGTACCACTGCGGTGTACCCGTCGCGGCTATGAACGAAGGCGTTTGTCAGCGCGAGCAGGACCGCGAGCGCGTAGCCAACCATGCGCGGCCAGGCCGGCCTGTCGATTCGTCTGCCGCCTGCAAGGTCGATCGCGTACGCGATAGTGGCTAGGCCCGCCACGATCAGACCGGCGGCAATGAGCCAGATGGAGAACCTCTCCCACATCACATCGGGCATCTGCCAGTAAGCAAGATCGGTGGCCAGAGCGGCGGCGAAATAGGCGACGGAAAACGACACCAACATCCTGTGGATCGGTCGTCCACGCGGTCTTCGGGCTAACCTCTGATTGGCGTCGTGTATGAAAGTGGCTTCCGTGATCGTAGCGTGCTGCTGCATGTTTCAATTCTCCTGAGGATTCGCGCATCTCTGCATCCAGGAGACGCGGCTTGTGCCCTGATCGCCGGCGCGAAGACTTCGGCCGACAATCCAATATTGACACTGCTCGCGCGCGGGTCCTCTAAATTCGGTTTTAATCTTCGAGAGGGATTCCGATGACCGCGCTCGGCGACTCTACCGCTGCATCTGCATGAGCTGATCCATCGGCATCATGTTGTGGTTGAGGTTCGCCATGATCCAGAGCGATCCGGCCATGACGAGGAACACGATCAGGACGCCGAACGCCAGCGCCAGCACGTTGTTGGTGTTGTCCGGTCCCGTGGTGATGTGCAGGAAGAACACCAGGTGCACGCCCATTTGCGCGATCGCCAGCACCACCAGCGCCACCGGAATACTGGGCTGCCACACCAGATCGGTTCCCGCCACAAAGAAGGACGTCGCTGTCAGCAGAATGGCGAGCCCCAGTCCGGTGAGGTAGCCAATAACCCTTAAGCCGACGCCGCCTTCGACGTGCTCATCGCCCGGGGCGAGATCGGTGCCGTGACCGGCCTCTTGGTATCCGTTGCTCATGCTGCGCTTCCCAGCAAATATACGACCGTGAATACGGCGATCCAGATGATGTCGAGCGCGTGCCAGAACAGCGCAAAGCACAGGATGCGGCGCAGAATGTCCGCCCGAAACCCCTTTGCGGTAACCTGCGCCATCATCGTCAACAGCCAAAGGATGCCGGCCGAGACGTGCAGGCCGTGGCACCCCACCAGCGTGAAGAACGCCGAGAGGAACGCGCTGCGCGTCGGACCTGCGCCGCGCATCACCAGGCTGGCAAATTCGTTGCCTTCAATCGCGAGAAAGCCGAGGCCGAGGACGCAGGTGACGGCCATGGCAAGCTGAAACCAGATCGCATTGCGCGTATCGGCCGCGATCGTGGCGAGGCCGCAGGTAAAGCTCGAGGCGAGCAGGAAGCCGGTTTCGATCGCTACGTTGTGCAGGTCGAACAGCTCGTGCCCGCTGGGCCCCCCCGCCGTCTGCCCGCCCAGAACGGCGTAGGTCGCGAAGAAGGCCGAGAACATCACCATGTCGCTGAGGATGAAAATCCAGAAGCCGTAGCCGGTGACGATGCGCTTGGGCGCTGGCCCGCTGTGCGCGATGGCTCCCGCCATGCTCCGCAGCTGCGGGTCGCCGTGAGAATAGGCCATTGTCGTGTCGGTCATCAGGCACTTCCTGCAAGGCTGGCGACGGCGCGCCGCTCGGCCAGATTGGCGCGGTCGATGCGTGCGACTTCTGCCGCGGGGATGACGTATTCGTCATGGTCGCGCCACGCGAACACCACGAATGTGGCGACCGCGCCGATAAATCCCGCGGCGACCATCCACCAGATGTGCCAGATCAAGGCAAAGCCCATCACGGTGGCGAAGAACGCGCACACAAATCCGGTCGGCGAATTGCGGGGTATTTCGACGTCCTGGTAGTGCGGCTCGTGCTTCTCGAGGCCCGGCTGTCCGTCGCGCGATTTCTGCTCCCAAAAGGCATCCTCTCCCTGCACGTCGGGCAGGATCGCGAAGTTGAAAACCGGTGGCGGCGAGGCGGTGGCCCATTCCAGCGACCGCCCGTGCCAGGGATCGCCGGTATGGTCGCGCAGCTCTTCGCGGTGGCGGATGCTGACCACGAGTTGGGCGATCTGAAAGGCGATTCCGATCAGGATCAGGACGGCTCCTGCGGCCGCCACCATCAGCCAGGGGCGCCACGCCGCTACGTCATAGTGCTGCATTCGCCGCGTCATGCCGAGAAAGCCCAGCACATAAAGCGGCATGAAGGCGACATAGAAGCCGATCAACCAGAACCAGAACGCAACTTTCCCAAGACCATCATGCAGCCGGAAGCCGAACGCCTTGGGAAACCAGTAGGTGTAGCCGGCAAACGCGCCGAACAGCACCCCGCCGATGATCACATTGTGAAAGTGAGCGATCAGGAAAAGGCTGTTGTGCAGCAGGAAGTCGGCGGGCGGCACGGCGAGCAGTACGCCGGTCAAACCTCCGATGATGAACGTCACCATGAACCCGATCGTCCACAACATCGGCGTCTCGAAGCGAACGCGTCCGGCATACATCGTGAACAGCCAGTTGTAGATCTTCACGCCGGTCGGAACGGCGATGATCATGCTGGCGATGCCGAAGATCGCATTGACATCGGGGCCGGCTCCCATGGTGAAGAAGTGATGGAGCCAGACCATGAAGGAGATGATGCAAATCGCCATGGTGGCCAGCACCATCGAGCGGTAGCCGAACAGCGGCTTGCCGGAGAACGTCGCGACCACCTCCGAGAAAATTCCGAACGCCGGCAGGACGAGGATGTAGACTTCCGGATGGCCCCACGCCCAGATCAGGTTCATGAACATCATCATGTTGCCGCCGGCTTCGTTGGTGAAGAAATGAAAGCCGAGATAGCGATCGAGGATCAGCATCGCCAGTGTCGCGGTCAGGATCGGAAACGCCGCGACGATCAACAGATTCGTCGCGAGCGTGGTCCAACAGAACATCGGCATGCTCAGGTATGTCATGCCCCTGGTGCGGAGCTTGAGCACGGTGGTGACAAGGTTGATGCCGGCAACGAGCGTGCCGACACCGGAAATTTCCAGCGACCACAGATAGTAATCGACGCCCACGCCCGGCGAATAGGTCAGCTCCGACAATGGCGGGAAAGGCAGCCAGCCGGTGCGCGCGAACTCGCCGATGACAAGCGAAATGTTGACAAGCAGCGCGCCGGTGGCGGTGAGCCAGAAACCGACCGAGTTCAAGGTCGGAAACGCGACGTCGCGAACGCCGAGTTGCAAGGGGACTACCAGATTCATCAATCCAATCACGAACGGCATCGCGACGAAGAAGATCATGATCGTGCCGTGGGCGGAAAATATCTGGTTGAAATGTTCGGGCGGCAGATAGCCTTGCGAATGATAGGCAATCGCCTGCTGCGAGCGCATCATGATGGCGTCGGCAAAGCCTCGCAACAGCATCACCATGGCGAGCAGCGTGTACATGACGCCGATCCGCTTGTGGTCGACGCTAGTGATCCATTCATTCCACAGATAGGGCAGGTGGCCCTTGACGACGACCCAGGCGAGAACCCCGAGGATGGCGAGCACGACCACGCCCGACGTGATCATCGGGATCGGCTGATCGAGCGGAATGGCGGACCAATTGAGCTTACCGAGCATTGGGAGTTCCGATATGCGATTGCGCGGACTCGGACGTCAGTCGCGGCCCCGGGCCGGGCGGGATCATTTGCGTGGCGATGGCCTCGAACAGCCTGGGATCGTCGAGCCGATAGGTCGGATTGGTCGCCTCGACCGATTGCCGGGCGAGCTTTGCGTAGCTGTCCGCGTTCAGAACCCGATCGGTGCGGGCTGTGCTTGCCACCCAGTCAGGAAACGCAAGCTGCGAGACGACGTGAACGTCGAACGACATGTTGGGAAAGCCATCGCCACTGAAATGCGCCGCCAAACCCTGCAGGGTGCCCTCATTGTCGGCGCGGAGCTTGAGCCGCGTGACCATCCCGTTCATGGTGTAGATCATGCTGCCGAGCTGCGGAATGAAGAAGGTGGTCATCACGCTGCCTGATGTCAGCTCAAAGTGCAGCGGCGCACCGACCGGCACGGTCAGCGCATTGACGGTCGCAATCCCCTGGTCCGGATAAATGAATAGCCATTTCCAGTCGAGCGATACGACCTGGACCCTGACCGGACTTCCGGTTCCTTGCACCGGCGCCGCCGGATCGAGCTGATGCGACCCGATCCAGGCGACGCCTCCGAGCAGGATGACGGTGAGTGCCGGGATCGACCAGACGACCAGTTCGATACGTCCCGAATACTCCCAGTTCGGCCAGTAAAATGCTCTTCCGTTGGACGCCCGAAACCAGTACGCGAACGCAAAGATCGCAACGATCGTCGGCAGCACGATCGCCAGCATGATCGCAAGTGAATCGATCAGGATGGTTTTTTCGGCGACTCCGATCGGACCCTGTGGATCAAGGATATTCATCGCCGAACCAGGAAATGGAACCGGGTAATGACGGCGTCGCCGCCCGGACGTTACGTAGCTTCAGGACAAGTTGGATCGCATTGCCACGGACCGTTGCTACGACCGTGCGAGGTCGCGAACCCTGTTCGAAATCATTTGAACTTCGGAATCACCGGGACGCTTATGCGCGGCGGCGGCGGCGCGGCGACCCTGGCAGCGTTGCCGACCCCGCTCGGATCGACCGTCACATTGTTCATTCCGCCCGCGTTTGCCGGGCCCTGCGCGATACCGCTGATTGGCACATTTCCCGCTGCCGCCGAACCCGCGCTTCGCGCGAATTGCGCGAATGAAGCGGCAGGAGCGGCGGCCACCACCGCCAGGATTGCAATAGCGATTTTTGTCGAGGTGCTTGACATGGCGACGCTCCACTTAACTTGTCGGGACGTTGAATTGCTGACTCTGACATAGGCCGTCGATTCATCGGCGCCATTAAATTCAATTTTAGAAAGCAGCGTCGGGATCTCCGGGATCGAAATCCATCGTTGTGAGTTTTCTCAGGCGCTGGGGTTGAGTTCGGCGGCAGCATCGAATGCGTCGAGTACGCGGGTGGAGTTGTTCAGCGCGCCGCGTTGCGCGAGCCATGCACTAGTGCCAACGGAAAGCCCGTTCCAGACACGCGACTCGCGTTAGCTGTGCTCACTCGGCCGGGGCCGCGGAAGTCCTGCTGGCGGTCATCGTCTGAAGTTTGACGAAAGGGCGCCGCTCAAAGAAGGCGCGGGCGCTGTCGGCCATGATCAGCAGGCCGCCGGCCAGCAGCATGACATCCTTCAGCACGAGCCGACCGCCGCCTGACAGATAAGGGAAGCCGTGCTGCGCATCGCCAAGCGCAGAGACCCACGCGTCCGGCGTCGTGATCAGGAAAGACAACGTCACGAACGGCGTCAGGAACGAGAGCGTAGCGCCCACGATGCCCCATCGGCGCGAGAACACGCCCAGCAGCGTCAGCAGGCCGATCGTTATCTCCATGGTTCCGAGCCCGTCGGAAAAGCCATAGGTATTATTCGCGGTCTGCCAGGCCCGCTCGGCCGGCTTCAACTCACCCTCGTGCGTGAGGTGCGCCTTGTACTCGGCCGGATGCTCGTAGAAGAACGACATAAACGGGCTGTTGGCGACGAAGGGCGTGATGCTGTCGGCTTCATAGGGCGCGAATTTGAGCGCGCCGATCCACAGGAAGACGATCGCGATGGCGACGCGCATCAGCGGGATGCCGACCCGATCGGAATGAGCGATCCAGGAAAGCGGCAGACGAAGATAGCCGATCATGAGTTCTCCTCAGGCGTTGGGATTGATTTCGGCGGCGGCGTCGAATGCGTCGAGCGCGCGGGTGGAATAGACGACGGCCGCGCCGGCATTGACGGAGACCGCAACACCCAGCACTTCGGCTATCTCTTCCCTGGTCGCACCCCGTTCCCGGGCCTCCGCGGTATGTACCGTGATGCAGCCGTCGCAGCGCAGGGTGATGGCGACCGCAAGCGCTATGAGTTCGCGGGTCTTTTCATCGAGGTGACCGGCCTTCTGGCCGGCCCGGCTGAGGGTGGTGTAGCCCTTGATGATATCGGGGTTGAGCTTGCCGAAGCCGCCGACCCCGGCGAGAAGCTGCTGCCGATATGTATTCCAATCCAGCATGTGCATGACGCTCTCCTCTTCGATGCGATGTGAAACGCGGAATGAACGGTGGGATTGACTGTGTTCAGCGCTCCGCGTTGCGCGCCGAGGCGCGAGCGGGATCAGCCAGGACCGGCAATGCAAGGGCGCCGCCGATGAATGTTTTCTTCATCGCGTATTCGTGATCGTTGCGCGTCTGAACTCCGCGCTTGGGTTGGCGCATCCGCATTACATTCTCCTCATTCATTCGATGCTTTGGGAAATCGGTGCGAACATGGAATTGGCGATGCTCTCGCGGCGCAAAACCTGTGCGGACCGGATCAAACATCCGGACGCCGGGACTGAGGCGGCTCCTCTCAACCCGCTCAGTGCGATTGCTCCCCTGTTCCGGGTGCGCCCGGAAATTCAGGATGTGTGCCGGTTTGCCTTGCAATGGGAGGTCGTGCACGAAGCGGAGCCGACGGGCTTTGCGCAATTTCACATCGTGACCAATGGAAGTTGCCTGCTGGAGCGGTATTGCGGGGAAACGTTCAAGCTGGAAGCCGGCAGCATCCTTCTGCTCCCGCAGGGCGACTCCCACGTCGTGCGATCGGCGAGCCGCGGCGGAAGCTCCGGAGCGCCGATCAGAACCGAATACAACAACGCGATCAGGATCAAGACCAACACCCGCGACGCGAGCGACACCGAGCTGATCTGCGGCCGGCTGCGTTTCGATGGGGCCATGTACAGCCTCGTCACCGCCGCTTTGCCAAAGGCGATCGTGCTCAGCATCGGCAGAACGGATCTGTTCGACCGGATGCGGATGCTCGTGCAGGCGATCGATGAAGAACTGCAGGCCGCGCGTCCGGGCGCAGCGACGATCGCCACCGAGCTCGCCACCGCTCTCTTCGTGATGATGCTTCGCATGCATTTCGAACAGTCCGCGTCATCGAGCGGCATAATACGGCTGCTCGCATCGTCGTCTTCGGCCAGAGCCGTCACCGCCATGTTGAGAGCTCCCGCGCATCCATGGACGCTGGACGAGCTTGCGGCGGAAGCGCATGTTTCGCGCGCGACCCTGGTTCGGATCTTCCGCAGGGAGGGCGATCTTCCGCCGCTCGGCTTCCTGAGCGAGTTGCGGCTCGGTCTGGCACGCCAGCGCCTCAGCTCGACGAATGCAACCCTGGCGCAGGTGGCGGCAGCGGTCGGCTACGACTCCGAGAGCGCATTCTCGCGCGCGTTTCGGAAACGTTACGGGATTTCGCCCGGTAGACTCCGCGCCCGTCATGAGGGGCGATCGCGAGTAAGAAATGACATCCAATCGGCCTCAGACGCTCAGACCTGATCAGGCCCGATGTCTCGGACTATCCGGGAATGACCGTTTCTGGCGCGAAGCAGACATACGCCAAAGCGGAGGTCAGAAAAGTGCCAACAGCGGACTCATACTTGCTCCAGTCGCCAAAGCGGGCGCTGTCGGCCCAGTGTCGGTCCCGTTCTTGGTCCGCCGTCAATCCGGCTGCGGCCCGGACCGGCAGAAAGCTTCCTTGGCCCCGTTATGCTTGGTCGCAGGGTAATCTGGGTCAGCGCCGCCGTCCGAAGCACACCCACAGATCGGTCGTCGCGAGCTTTCAGAAGCGGAAGCGCAATCCGACCGTGGGAGCGATGTTGTTGCGCTGGAGAAAGCCGGAGGCCAATCCGCCATTCACTTGCGTGAACATAATCCCGGAATAGAGATCCCACTTTGGTGCAAACCGCCAATCGACAGCGGCAGAGATCCCGTCGAATGTCCCGGCACATTGCGGGTGTTCGGTACCGAAGCAGGGGGCGGCTCCCCCGGCAGCGGTGCCGAAGAAAGAATTCTGGATATAATGGTAATAGGCGCCGATCACATCCAGATTTTCGGTAACAGCGTACTTGGCCCCGGCCCACATGACCTGGAAAGTCTTGTTACCAAGACCGTTCACGCCGAAGGCGGTATTGTTGATATTCGTGTTGTTGAGCGCATTGCAGCCCAGACAAAGAAAGGCCCCCGCGATATCGGTAAAAGCGGTCTGCGGATTGCTGGGCGCCATATATCGAATATGTTCGTAACCGGCGTACACCTTCAGCGGTCCGTTCGTGTATTTGGCCACAAGCATCACGGCTTCATTGTCGGAGATCGTCGCTGTGAGCGTCTGTGGCAAGAACGGGGGTATCGGCACCCCATTGGCGTTGTTGCTTCCCGGCGCAAGTGCGAGCGACACGGAATCTCTGACATAGCTGTAAATCGCGTCAACCGAGAGCACACCGTTGCCCCACGTTGAGATATCGCCGCCGGCTTGGAACTGGTATGCTCCATTGGAGGCATTGTTCTGGGCGTAGCCGCCGAACTGCCACAGCGCCGCCGCCCGGAACTGGCCAACGTTGATCCGATATTTCAGTGACGTCGAGTTTCTACAGTTTTCGGTATTGCCGCCGCCGCAGGTTATTCCCTGAAAGCCGATGGGTGAGAAGCCGTAAGAGGCGCCGAACGGATCGTAGTCGAAGACAGCGTCCAGGGTCAGCGAGTTCTGTCGGAAAACGGTCAGGGTGCCATAGGTCGGAGAACTGACGCCGACATAACCTTGGCCGTTGAACCACTGGCCCGCTCGGCTTGAATCGGAGTAGGCGGTTGCCAGGTTTTGGGGGATGCCGGCGTTCGCAGCAATCGATCCCGGTCCATTGGAGAATCGCAAGGAATACGGGTCGAAGCCGGCGTCCAGAGCAAAGACAACAGATAAGTTCCCGCCGATCGGCTCAGTTCCTTTGATTCCAATGAATGAATTGGTCAACGCGTTGGGTGCAAGGCTCCAAAGCGGCGACCTGTTCTGTTTCTGGATTAAGTATGAGGCTCCGACAGCGGATCGTGGGTCCCACGGCGCGCCGTGGCTCTGCCAGCCGAACCCCGCGTCAATCGTGCCGTAGACCGTGATGCCCTGCCAGGTCAGTTGGCAGTCCGTGGCAATAAAGCTCCAACCATCGGTGCACGGCTTGGGCGCGGAAGCCGCCGTTGCCGCGGAAGCCCCGGTCGAAACGACGTCGGCGGCCCACGCCTCCACTCCGCAGAAGGCGCCAGTGGCCGCGAGGATCACTGCAGCAAAAATGCCGAGCTTTGGCATGCGAGCCTCCCCGGCTCAATTGCATGATTGTACGTTGGTACAAAGTTGGCCGGCAACACAGAATCCGCGCCATATGCAGCCACGCCAGAAAATTCCGATCCGAGTGGCAGCCGCGCCACAGTCATCTCAAGAAGCCAACGGGTTCCGCGCGGCGACAATTGCTGTAGGGCGCCACCGATGAGAGTCAGCTTCGGGTCTTGGTCGTGTAAAAACGGCTTGAGAGGGACGTCAGTACTGGGAGCAACACCCCGAGTGGGTCTCAGGCCGCGATCGCCGCGATCAGCGGCTTGATCCCGACGATGTTCATGACCCTTGGCAGGTTATAGGCCAGGACCGAGAGTGCCATTTCAGCGGCTACTTTTGGAATTGTTTTGGTGAGGAAGCGTGTCGCCCCCATGCGGGCCTTCAGCGTGCCGAAGGGATGCTCGACTGTCTCGCGACGCTGGCGCATGGCTTGTGGATTTGCATCAAGGCGCTGCTGCACAGCTTCGAGGATGCTCCCATCGTGGAATCCGCCGCCCTGGCCCTGTCGTGCACTGCGATTTAAGTGAACAATCTTGACAGGCTGTGGTCCAGTAGCGCCGTAGCCGCTTGCCGTCTTCCGGCGATAGACGTCCTCCTCTGGCAAACAGACAAAGTCCTGCTTGCCGAAGTGGCCATCTGACTTGGCACCCGACGTCTGCGGCTTGGGCAGAGTTACCGCGATGCCGGCATCGTGGCACACGAGGATCTCCAGGCTGCTGAAGTAGCCGCGATCGGCAACGGCCTCGAGCGTCTCGGTCTGGAGAACAGCCTTCGCCTGCTTGGCACGCTAGGTGCCAGCCGATACAACCCGGCAAATACCAGACGGTCGATGCTGATGAAGGTTAGTCGCTGCGGCGATTTACGTCGCAGCAGGTTGAGTTGATGACGAAGCGTCAAGATCTCTGCTTGCAGCGATGCTCGCGACCGGAACAATCCGATCAGCGCCAAGCAAATCAGGCTGCAAACATCTCTCATCAACCAAGAGCATCGCCCGATTCGACTTCACTTGCTAGCCGGATTGAGTTTCCGACAATGACAGCCGGTCTTCTCCAGCGGCAATGTCACGTCCCAGTCGCCGTTTCGCGCCGTCGCGGCGTGGGCAACGACGTCCTTGTTGATCCATTCGATGGTGTCGCCGATTTTTGCCGAAGCTTCCGCCGGCGAGATCACCAGATTTTCCATCGTGATTTGAATGGTCGCGGCATGCGCCGAGACAGACGCTGCTAACGTCAGCGCTGCGGCAACCGGGAGTATCCATCTCGGCGTCATGGGAGGTTCCTTACTTCAGCGCTGGCGGCGACGCGTTCGGTATGCTGCTCGTGGCCCTGGAAAATCTTGAGACCAGTCTGCAGCACGATTAGCGGAACGATCGGAACGCCGCTCGGAGCACGGCACTGAAGAGCTCCGAGCGGCGCCACTTATGCCTGTTTAAGCCTGGTAATCGTTGTTTCGGGCACCCCGCCAAAGTTGTTGGCCAACACGTAACGCGGGCTGGACTGCACCCATTTAGTGAGGTCAATCTCTTCAAACTTGCCGTTGTCCCAAGTCTGCACGATTTCCAGGTCTTCATTGCCGACGTTCTTGATCGCGTGCCCGAAGCCCTGCGGAATGTAAGCTGCGTCGCCCGGCTTGAACTCGGCCACCTTGCCGCGCCCGCCCGAGCCGAAGAGCGCAACCTGACCCTTGCCGCGCAGATAATAGTGCCACTCGTTCGCGTTCACGTTCCAATGCAGCTTCCGCATGGCGCCCGGCTTGATGATCATCACGCCGCCCGACATGGACTTGGAGATGGGCCACTCATCCACCGTCGCAAGACGGAATGTGCCGCCATCGAAGTCGCGCACCGCCCGGTTGTCGTGCAGCAGGCTGAACTTGTGCGTCGACTCCTTGGGCCAGGGCGCGTCGAGGGCTTCCGACGCGGGCAGCACCCGGCCCGCCTGAATGTAGGTCTCACCCTTCGGGAAGGCGTCGAAGACGTCCTTCGGCACGCCGAAGCTGAGCGCCAGCATGTCCTTGGGCGTCACGTCGATCCAGTCCGTGATCGAGAAGGTGCCGTGCTCGGAAAAGGCGCCGTTGTCAAACGCGAGGATGAAGTGGCAGGGCTTGTCGCCGATGGTCTGGATCGAGTGACCGTGGCCCTTGGGGAAGAACCATAGATCGCCGGGCC
>Ga0137403_10004224_pt1 | contig 16966 bp, 18 predicted proteins | sample CZOMad2_1_16fung_FD_122057 | JGI IMG/M metagenome (GOLD analysis project Ga0137403, IMG submission 122057) | Vadose zone soil fungal communities from Angelo Coast Range Reserve, California, USA - CZOMad2_1_16fungal (Hybrid Assembly) | ecosystem: Environmental > Terrestrial > Soil > Vadose zone...
GCGACTCCCGCTCCCACACGGGCCGACATTCACGCGACCGTAACGGAGACTCAGGTCGACTCGAATTTGCCGGATGATTCGAGAATCGACCAGATGTTGAAAGTCTACAGTCCGAAAGTGCGCGCTCTGGATGAGGTGATTGGCAAGCTAAACGGAGATCTAATGAAAGGTGGCATCGGCGCCGGGTCGCTGGGAAACTTTGTTGCCGATGGGATTCGCTCCGAGGCAAGTCGGAAACTGGGTAAGCCGGTTCTGCTTGCAGTCACCAATGGTGGCGGCCTGCGCAAGAGCGTGATCCCGGAAGGCGACCTCCGATTGCGTGATATCTTTGAACTTCTGCCATTCGAAAACGCGCTGGTCACTTTCGATTTGACTGGCGCCCAAGTGTTGGATTTGTTGCGCGTTAACTTGTTGCACCGCGATGCGCAGTCGGGCGCACGAATCAAATATCGAATCAATAGCAATAAGCAACCAGAATTGGAAAGCGCGCAGCTTTTGATCGATGGCGTTGAGAAAGAGATCGATCCGGCGGCGACCTACACCGTGATCAGCATCGACTACCTACTAAATGTCACCGCCGGCGACTACGCAGCGGTTTTGAAGCAAGCCAGAAACACGCGGCCACTCGGGCTCACCATTCGCGATGCCATGACTAACTATGTGAAAGCGGAAACGGCGGCCGGCCGAGAAATAAAATCGACCCTGGACGGCCGTTTCGTTTTCGATAAGGCGACGTCGGCTGCGGCGGTAGGGCAACAACCATGATCACGAGGCGAGGGTTCCTGAAAGCTTCACTTGCCGGCGCCATCGTCTCCGCTGCTCCGCGTTCCGCGTTGCAGTTACTCTCGACCCCTACGTGGTCGGCGATTAGCGCTCCGCTTTTGGAAGTAGGACCCGGCGAGACGCTGATCACGATTCTGCATACCAACGACACCCACTCGCAGATCGACCCGTTGCCCGCCAATGACCAGCAGTATCCGGATAAAGGCGGTGTAGCGCGGCGCGGGACTCTGGTAAAGCGCGTGCGCAAAGAAAATCCGCACACGTTGCTCATCGATGCGGGCGACGTGTTTCAGGGAACGCCGTACTTCAACTTTTACAAAGGTGAGGTTGAATACAAGTCGATGTCGTTGATCGGGTACGACGTTGTCACGTTGGGCAACCATGATTTCGACAACGGCGTTAATGGGTTAGCGGCGGCGATGAAGTTTGCCACTTTCGATTTCGTTTCCAGTAACTACGACGTGCGCGGCACGCCGCTGGAGAGCCGTGTAAGGCCTTACGTAGTGCGCGGGATTGCAGGAGTGCGCGTGGGACTCTTTGGGCTGGGAATAAGTCCGGACAATTTGATTACGCCGGAAAACTTCAAAGGGGTGAAATACAGCGATCCGGTAAAAGCAGCGAGGGAGGTTGTCGACAAATTGCGCGGACGCGAGCGCTGTACGCTGGTCGTGGGCATGTCGCACCTTGGTTATTATCCCGAGGGCAGGCAAGGCGAGGTTGGCGACACGCAAGTGGCGGCACAAGTAGACGGCATCGACTTTATTGCCAGCGGCCACACGCATACTTTCATGAAGCAGCCGGTGTTAACAAAGACACCGTCAGGCGGGAACACAATCATCTTTCAGGTCGGCAAGAGCGGCATTTACGTGGGCCGGGTTGATCTGAAACTGCGGGCAGGCAAGGTGGTAGCCTCGGCCGGACGGTTGTTGGATTTGCGTGATGAATCGCTGGGGTAGTCAGCAATTGGCAGTCAGCAAACCGCAATCATGAACTGTTAGATGCGGGCTTTGTCAGCGTACGCTGGAATTGAAACCAGAAGAAGGTTCCAAGCAAGATCAGTATTCCAGATACTAATAATGCCTGAGACACAAGATTTTTGTCAGAAAGGAAGGCTCTCACCAGGAAGCCATCTACCAGTACAATCAGCCCGCACAACATCACGATTGATTTATGAGCGTTACTGCGACGGGAGTTAGCCAGCAACAGGTATGCTATGAAAAAGAGGTGCAAACAAAACCCGAGCCATACCGCCTTCAATTCACCTGATAATCCGGCGTCAAGGTTGGCCGCAAACATCCCCTGAGACACATAGGGATAGCCCAGGTAAAGATAGAGAAAAGCTATGATAATCAGCATAATACTTCCGCCGCGAACAAGTGTCATCGGCACTTTGATTGATTTGAGCATTTGATTTCCTTTCGCTAGGCCAACGCCTTTGTTCGACAAGAACAAATAGCTTCGCCTTTCGTTTTGCATACTATCACGTCGAGTGAACGCAACGAGTATCCAACTATGGACGATAATTCAACACGCGACAGAATAAGGGCGTTGGTTCGCGACGTACTCGACAAAGCCATTCCCGAGGAGCGCGACAGCAGCAAAGGTACAACCACCACATCGAGCCGTTTCATCAATACGACTCCAAACCCTTCACCCACTTCATCCGATGCAAACGCGACTCGTGATGAGTCGTCGAAGACGGTCATCACTGAGGACGACGTTCGCGACCTCGCCAGTGGATCAGTACTGCGTATCGCTGAGGGCGCGCGCTTGACGCCCCTTGCCGCCGACGTTGTTCGCGAGAAAAAGATCGAGATTGTTCGTCGTGTGCCGAGGCGCGGCTCCAAGGCTTCCAGGTTGATCGCGCTCGGCGCTGACCATGGCGGCTTCAAGATGAAGGAAGAGCTCAAGACCTTTCTTAAAGAGCTCGGTCACCAGGTCCATGACTTCGGGACGAATTCGGAGGATCCGGTTGACTATCCGGATCTGGCTTATGCTGTAGCGAGAAGCGTTGCGGAAGGAACGGCCGACGTGGGAATAGTTATTGACGGCGCGGGAGTCGGCAGCGCTATCACGGCGAACAAAGTTCCTGGCGTGCGCGCTGCGGCCTGTTATTCAGTTGCAGTCGCCAGGAACTCACGTGAACATAACGGAGCGAATGTACTGACGCTCGGCAGTAAAACAATATCGAGCGCTGAAATGCGCGAGATTGTCGGCGCCTGGCTCTCAACTGAAATGACAGAAGAGAGGCACCGTAAGCGCGTCGGAAAAATCGAGGCGATAGAGCGACAGTATCGGCGTTAGCAAGTGACCGTGGCTTCGGCGTCCAGCAATCTCCCATCACTGCTCTTAATCAGCCATCATGGTAGAATGTCTCACGTGAAGAGAACCATACTCCTTTCAACATTTATCTCGCTAAGTTTTGCTACAGTTCTGGCCCAGCAACAGCCCCCCGACTCTCTAGAAGTTATCAAGCTTCGCGGGGAAGCAGGAACCAAATTTCTCGATTCGTTCACTTTGAGCGGCGACGTTAGCAAAGAGGGGCCGCTGCAATCACTGCCTTAAGGCGATGGCTAACAATAGTTCACATAACGGCGACCTCGAACTCTTAATCGATCAGATTACCGACGCCATTGTCGCGCGCCTGAATGGTGACGGCACGGATCAGGCTGGGCTTTGCGGCTGCACGTCCGAATGTTTTAACCGCTGTCCCGAGCGCATGCATCGGATTGTTGACGCCGGAGCGGCCCGCATTGGTTTGGTGTTGGGTGAAACGTCGTCTGCCAGGGATTGGGCCGGCTTGATCGACCACACGCTGCTGAAACCGGAAGCGACCGACGAAGACATCAAGAAGTTGTGTGAAGAGGCCGCGTGTTACCGTTTCGCATCCGTGTGTGTGAATCCAACCTGGGTGCGTGCCGCCGCCTGTAACCTGCAGGGCACCGGCATTCCTGTTTGCACTGTCATCGGATTTCCGCTGGGGGCGACACTCTCGGACGTGAAAGCCTATGAAGCGCGACGCTCGATCCTGGACGGTGCACGCGAAGTCGATATGGTGATCAATGTAGGTGCGCTAAGGAGTGGCGACGATTGTCTTGTCGAACACGATATTCATTCGGTTGTAGAAGTAGCCCACGAATACAACGCAACGTGCAAAGTGATTATTGAAACCGCGCTGTTAACTGACGATGAAAAGGTGCGCGCTTGCCTGGCCGCCAAAAACGCCGGCGCTGACTTTGTAAAAACCTCGACCGGCTTTTCCAAAGGCGGCGCGACGGTGGCGGATATCGCTCTAATGCGACGGACTGTCGGCTCAGATTTGGGCGTTAAGGCATCAGGTGGAGTGAAAGGTCTCGACGACGCGCGCAAGTTGGTCGAAGCCGGCGCCACACGCATTGGGGCCAGCGTCGGCGTGAAGATCGCGCAGGAAGCAGCCGGTACAGTTCCCGCAACTGGCAGTGCAAGTTCTTACTAGTATCCGAATTCCCAGCATTTCTGAAATACGCAAGGCCTTGATAGCAGCAGTGCTTTGTGTCTATTCTTCGTCCCAATGATTCGCAACAGTGGGTGCTGGAACAATGCCTGCAAAGCCTAATGTACTTGCAGTAATTCTTGGTGGTGGCGCGGGAACGCGTTTGTTTCCGCTCACGCAGCAACGATCAAAACCGGCCGTGCCACTCGGCGGCAAGTACCGGCTTGTCGACATCGCGATCTCGAATTGCATTAACTCCGATGTCTTCAAGATGTTTGTGCTCACGCAGTACAACTCTGCTTCGCTGAATCGTCACCTGGCGCAAACCTACCGCTTCTCCGGATTTTCCAATGGATTTGTGGAGGTGATGGCCGCCGAACAAACGCCGGAAAGTCCGCACTGGTTTCAGGGGACAGCCGATGCGGTGCGCCAGATACTCCCGCACATTCGCGACTGGGGAATCGATACGCTGCTCATACTTTCAGGCGATCATCTTTATCGGATGGACTATCGCGAATTCCTCGCGCGGCATTACGAGACCGATGCGGACGTAACGGTCTCTGTCACTCCCTGTGATGAAGCAGCGGCAAGCGACTTTGGCTTACTAAAAACGGATCAGAGTGGCCGCATCATTGAGTTCAAGGAGAAGCCGAAGGGCGATGAGTTGCAATCAATGCGGGTTGATACGAGCCAGTTGGGCCTTAACGAGTCCGAAGCTATCGGGCGTCCCTTCCTGGCGTCGATGGGTATTTACGTTTTTAAGTATGATCGATTGGAGCAGTTGCTCGCCGACGATCCCAATGGCGTTGATTTCGGCCGGGAGATAATTCCGAATGCGATAAAGACATGCAACGTACAAGGCTACGTGTTTGACGGTTACTGGGAAGACATCGGAACGATCAGTGCCTTCTATCGGGCGAACCTGGATCTGACATCCAAGATTCCGAAATTTAATTTGTTCGACGCGGAAGCGCCAGTGTTTACCAGAGCTCGCTACTTGCCGCCTTCCAAAGTTGAAGAGTCGCAGATTCTCGACTCGATTCTGAGTGACGGCTGCATCGTTAATGGTGCGACAATAACAAACTCCGTCATTGGGTTAAGAAGTAGAATCGGGAAGGGCGTTCGTATTGATTCTTCATTCTTGATGGGAGCTGACTACTATCAGTCAATTGAAGAAATGCGAGTTGACCTTGTTGCCGGTAAGCCGCGCGTGGGAATAGGCGAAGAAACAGTTATCAATCGCGCGATCATTGATAAGAATGCGCGAATCGGCATCGGCGTGCGGCTTCTCAACGAAGCGAGAGTGATCCATGCGGACGGTGAGGACGGTTCCTATTACATTCGTGATGGAATTATTATCGTTCCAAAGAATGCTGTTATCAGTGACGGCACGATCGTTTGAGAAGGGAAGTTGTCGTGGCTATCGGATGGGGCAAATCGTACGAAGAGCAGATGGAGGAAGCAAATCAGCGGGCCTCAGAAGCCAAACGAGCGCGAAGGCCACCGGAGGAGGATCGAGTTCGCCTTCAGCGTTTGGAGTCGCTGAAACTATCTCGCTCGCGAGTGCTTTCGCAGTTGGAACGGGCCAGTCTTCCAGCGCATCGGGAAATGCTAATGAAAGCGTTGCAGGCGATTGAGAAAAACATTGAAGAGGTTTAGAGACTCCTTTTGACCTTTGGCGTCGTGGCAGGTGTAAAGCCGACGTGCAAGCTTTTCCTTTCGGACAACGTGAGCTCCCTTAATGTAAAACCTTAACTGCGAACTTCCTCCCCGCTCAGCCTCGGTGTCACCAACTTAGTATGCCTGTTAAGCCTGCAACGCGAGACTTCCACCCGGCCCGGGTAGAGCGCTCGGGGCCCCCGCGTCGTCGCGGGGGAAAAAGGCCCGCAAAACAATTAGTCCTCCCGAAAGATAAACAAAACCTTGAGGTAGAACTTGAAGGTCGGGTCGTCAAGCTGACCAATCTTGGGAAGCCTTTTTGGCCTAAGTTAGGAATAAAAAAGCGCGACCTGCTTCAGTATTACGCGGACGTCGCGCCGTTTCTGCTCCCTCATGTAACTGATCGTGCAATGGTGATGAAACGCTATCCCAACGGCGCTTCAGGAGAGTTTTTCTTTATGAAGCGGGCCCCGTCCCCCCGGCCCGAATGGATTGAGCTCTGTCACATCGAACATTCCTCGGGAAACGTAATCGACTTCCCAATGATTCAGGATCTTCCGTCCCTTCTCTGGGTAGTCAATCTTGGTTGCATCGACCTGAACCAGTGGTATGCGCGCTGTGATGATGTAGATCGCCCGGATTACTTGCATTTTGATCTCGACCCCGTTCCCGGCGCCTCCTTCGAGAAGGTGATTGAAACCGCGCTCTTACTGCGAGAAGGCCTTGAATCATTGAAGATGCCCTGCCATGCGAAGACGACCGGCTCAAAGGGCATTCACGTTTACGTTCCTATCGAGCGAGGGCCGACCCAAAAACAGGTCTGGAGTTTCGCCAAGGAGTTTTCTCATGCGCTGGCCGCGCAAGCGCCGCAACTAGTAACTGCGGTCTACACAGTCTCGAAAAGACCAAAGGGCAGGGTATTGGTCGACTACAACCAGAACGCCTGGGGGCGCACGCTCGCCTCGATTTACTCGGTACGGCCGCAGCCAAAGGCAACCGTCTCAACTCCGGTCAAATGGGCTGAAGTTGAAAGAGGTATCAGCATCGACGATTTCAGAATGGACAACGTACCGGCACGGCTGCGACGGCTCGGGGATCTTTGGCAGCCGCTATTGGCGAAACGAGGACGATTCAAGCTTGAAGTTTATCTTTAAGGGATGGCTTCACCGTCCGGTGTCAGGTGCCGATGAATCACTTTAGTTGGCTTCGATAATTGACGTAAAACTTCAGAGGTCGGCAAGCAGACACTTCAGAGAAAACCTTAAGCCGTGGGGGAGTTTGGTGTGCAATGAAGGTCGCTGAGGAAAAGGAGGAGGTTCAGAAGGAAGGTGAAAGTACAGAGAATGCTGGAACCATCATCTGGACGGTGGGCCACTCGACTCGTTCTTCACAGGAGTTTAATGAAATTCTACTTGCGCATGGGATTGACGTGCTCGTAGATGTTAGGAGTTTTCCAGGTTCTCGCAGATATCCCCACTTCAATAAGCCTGAGCTTTCCCACACGCTTGAGGCCAGCGGAATCGTTTATTTGCATAGTTCCCAGTTGGGCGGGAGGCGTCGACCTTCGCCACATTCAAAGAACACCGCGTGGAAAAACGCGTCGTTCCGAGCGTATGCTGACCACATGGATAGCGACGAGTTCAAAAAGGGAATTGAAGGTTTGATCGAAATGGCCCGGTCAAGACGCACTGCGATCATGTGTGCTGAAGCTCTCTGGTGGCGTTGTCATCGAAGCCTGGTCGCGGACTTTCTGAAGGCGCAGGGCTTTGAAGTAATTCACCTTCTGGATTCCCAAAAAACGGAACCGCATCCGTTCACTTCAGCGGCTCGGATTGTTGAGGGACGATTGTCTTACGAGGGTTTATTGACCGGGTAGAACGAGGGTTCAGCTCAAACCTTTGACTTTCGACATGCGGGGGGAGTAAGCATAACAAGCTTGAGGCGAGACTTCGAACTTCAACAAAAACTTTAACTACCCTTGCTGTGCCAAACCTTTTTCTTGCTACCCTTCTTGCGGCGTTTGACGCCCGTTCGATGGGGAATCTTCTTCGGATCGCCGGTCGCGGCCTTCTTGACATCGCCGCCTTCGTCTTCGGCAATCTCGGCCAGGGTCCTGCGAGTCAGAATTGAGGCCGGCGCTATCTCAGTGACTTCTTCTTCGGTTGTGTAGTAGTCCCGATGCTTAATCAGAAGCCATTGGCGATCTCGCGTCCGAACCAACACCCAGGAGCCTTTGAGTTTCTTACCATTCAAGGAAAACTTTAACTCGCCCTTACGTAGAGCAGCGCTGACATCATCAGTGTTCTCGGGTTCGTAGGTCCCGTAGTCCCACACCATCACGGTTCCACCGCCGTATTCACCCTCCGGTATGACACCCTCAAAGTCGGCGTAGTCTACCGGATGGTCCTCCACTTGCATTGCCAATCGCTTGACGGTTGGATCGAGCGAAGGACCTTTGGGTACCGCCCAGGACTTTAAGACTCCATCAGCTTCAAGGCGGAAGTCATAATGAAGCGCTGTGGCCCTATGTTTTTGGATAACAAAGATGCGGCCAGTCTTTGTGCGCTTCTTCTCCGGCCCGGGCTCGGGGGTTTTGTTGAAGTGGCGCTTCTTCTTGTATTCAGTTAGGGAAGCCATCGACCGTATCAAAGCTTGATGTGATTCTTTAACTATCGCAACGATTGCCAATTCACTGAGCGGGGGCGGCCAAAGCTTCGGCCGTTTCGTCTGAGTTCTTTTCGAAGAGCTCGGTCTGCACTGGATCCAGTCCCAACACTTCTCGAACTCTGCCGAAGCTGCGCCGATGGATAGGTAGGGCACCCAACTCCTTGAGTGCGCGGCAATGTTCAGGTGTCGGGTAACCTTTGTGCGAAGCAAAGCCGTAACCCTGGTACAACTGATCCATCTCGAGCATGTGCGCGTCGCGCGTAGTCTTGGCAATTATTGAAGCCGCCGCGATGCTGGCCGAAAGTGCGTCTCCGCGAATGATGCCGCGTTGCGGTGCCGGGCATTGGGGTATTTTCCGAGCGTCAACTAAGACAAAATCGGGCAGACAGGTTAATGCCTGCACTGCCCGTTGCATCGCCAGCAGGCCGGCGTGATAAATGTTAATGCGGTCGATCTCTTCAACTTCGGCGAATCCGTATGACCAACAAACAGCATCTTGTTTAATCTGAGTGGCCAATTCGTCGCGTGTTTCAGGATCGAGAATCTTCTTGGAATCGTCTAAGCCGCGCAGTTTGTAATTCTGCGGTAAGATAACCGCCCCGGCTACCACGGGACCTGCCAGAGGCGCCATTCCGGCTTCATCCACGCCGGCGACAAGAGAGTATCCCTGGGTCCAGAGGTCAATCTCGAACCGCAGCAAGGTGTGGAGGCGCTGACCTTCGGAGCGATTACTACGGTAACGCTCCCGGATGCGCTTTGCTAAGTGATGGGAACCCTGCCGGGTGTCACCTTCCAATGCTTCAAGCAAACCTTTCGGGACAGGCCTGCCCCGCCCTAGAAATAGTTCTCTTAATTCAGGTATGGATTTACGGAGTAAGTTTTCTACTAAGGGCATTCGTTTTTGTATAGAAACCTATTAGCCTCAGTGCAAGTTGAAAGCTTGCAATATACAGAAGTGGTATTCTAAAACGAAAAGTTACGACTCGACGAGCACGGAGAAGAAAAAACATCGACGTCGATATGAATAAAAAGTTGGCTGCTTGTCAACAAACTGCGCTGCGCCTGCGTCTCCTTGGTTTTCTGCCGCTCGCATTCTTCATTGCTCAGGCAATTCACTACTGGCAGATCAATGAACTTGGACACATGCTCTGGATGTGTAACATCGGAAACCTAGTGCTTGCGCTCGGGCTCTTTTTCGAGGAAGCAATTCTGATCCGAGTCGCCGTAATGTGGATAGTTCCCGGCGTCGCAGTTTGGTTCTTTTACGTCGTGCCTACCTGGGGAGTGCTTCTCAGCGGAAGTTTTAGTTACGCGGCCTTGTTCGGAGTTCTTTCATCTACGCTGGCACATTTGGGAGGACTTGCTGTTGGGATAGTGGCATTGCGAAAAGTCGGAATGGACACGCGGGCATGGTTCTATGCGTTCACTTGGTATTTCGTTGTGCAACTACTTTCGTGGTTTCTGACACCGGCAGCAATGAACGTAAACCTCTCGCACAGTATTCAACCAGGTTGGGAACAAACCTTTAGCACCTACTGGCGGTTTTGGTTCGTATTGACTCTACTGGTGGGAATCTGCCTTTGGATTCTGGGACTACTACTGAAACGGCTGTGGCCGGCGACACCCGCGTTGAATGAAGCCGGCACTCCCTAAAATGCGAAACCCTCCCTTAATCCTTTCTCAAGGGAGTGGCGTCGCCACTTTCGTTTCCTTCAACGAATTTCTTTTGGAGTACCGGAGCGGATCTTTGGGCGGCAGTATCATCCGTTATCGTGCCTGAAGGGTTGAAGATGTAACTGTCACGCGTGCGGACTGCGAGGTTGGGTTGATTCACGCGCACTCTGATCTGACGCCGTTGCCCCGCTTGCGCCGGCGTTTTTGGGTAGTAACCCAAACTATACTGTCGGCGCAGCTCTTCGGCGATGTTGGCGAAGGCGTACGAGAGATTCTGGGTTGAGTCAGCTTGATAGCTTCTGGCACCAGTCCTCTCGGATAGTTCATGCAAGTAGCGATTGGCCACATCGTATTCTCGTTTGCTCGTCCCCGCACCGCCTGAATTGCGACCACCGCCCTTGCCAAATACTCCACCGAGGATTTGACCCAGAATGTCCGCGTTCGAATTGGGCCAGCGGCCAGCGCCCGGCCAGCCTGAGCCGCCGCGGCCACTCATGTCGTTATAGGTGTCGTATTGCACGGGATAGATCAGTGCATCCAGCTCTTCGGCATCGCGAACATTGCTTGTGTAGGAAGCATGTCTGCTTGTTGTGTCGACACCGTCTGTGAAAAGAACAATTGCTTTGCGGCCTTCAACCCGATTCAGCCTTTGGTTCATAACGAGATCAAGTGCATCGTATAGCCTGGTGCCGTCGCCGGGCCGGGTGCGCCGAATAGCGTCTCGCAGGCGGTAGCGGTCACTAGTAAACTCCGTAAGCACTCTCACCTCATCGTCAAACGACAAGACCATAACCCGATCGTCTGGCCGCAATTGATTTACGAAAGTGATTGCTGCGTCTTGAATATCCTCCAGCCGAAACCGAGTGGAGCCGCTGGTATCAAGCATTAGTACGACTGAGAACGGTTTGTCGACTGAAGCGAAAAACGCGACATTCTGTTCGACCCCATCTTCCCAGAGTCGAAAATCTTCCTTCCGCAGGTTTGGAATGTATCTACCGTCGCGGTCGGTTACGCTGACTGGTAGTGTGACCAGTGTGGTATTCACGCGTATGACGTCCCCGGCATCCACCTCCTCAGGCCCATTATTCACTGCAACTGGAGGCCGTCCGGTTGTCTGAGTGCCGGGTGTCCGAGTCGCCCCTCCCAGCACCGGCGGACGAGAGGGATTAGAGACATTTGGCGCGGAACGTTGAGTGTTTTCTCCAACTCGGCGTTGACGTGTCTGCGAATTCAAGACCGCCGCAAAGAGTGCGAACAGCGCGAGGAGCATTAGGTAAGATGTAATTCTTTTCATTGCAGGACTCCTGGGCATTAACGCGGTAATGCCCAACCTTGGATGCTGAGACGCTGGATTGGATGCTTCGAGCCTGATCAAAGGCTTGGGAGAGAATGACCATACGAAAGATAGCGCGTCCGCGCCAATGTAGCAAGGCGCAAAACCCTATCGGTTTTGTTAGAAGAATGTGTAGGCTGGCGCCTTTCGCCTGGGGCGTCGCCGCCTGAAGAGAATTATGCGATTATCCCTCGCTGGCTAATTCGATATTCTTATGCGGGTCTTCCGGAGGCTACATTACTGGTGGTCGCTTTTTGTTGCGGCTGCATTGTTGCTTATCTTCGGTCCGCCTGTGCTCCTTGCGGCCTGGTTAACGCGAAATCACGATCTGGTATACCCGTGGGCCCTTTTTGGCGCACGAAACTGGTTGCGTTTGAGTGGCACCAAGGTCCACGTAACCGGCGCCGAACATCTCGATCCAAATCAGACTTACGTTTTCATTTCCAACCACAGATCCTACCTGGACACAGCCACGCTTTTTGTTTACACAGGCCGGCGCCTCGGGCTGCTGGCAAAGAAAGAATTGCTTAACGTTCCCATATTGGGATACGGCATGGGTTTCGTGAACGTCATGGCGATCGATCGCTCTAACCGCGAGCGGGCTCGCCAGACGGTGGAAGCCGCGACTGCGCGAATCCGCTCAGGCAGGTCGTTTGGTGTATTCGCCGAAGGCACGCGGGCAAAGCCGGGTGAGTTTCTTCCCTTTAAAAAGGGGGCGTTCTATATGGCCGCGCAGGCTGGCGTGTCGATCGTACCTGTCGCGATCAAGAACACGGACCACCTAATGGGAAAGGGAACTGGCGAAGCGAGAGCAGGAACAATAGAAATGGTTATGCTCCCGCCGATCTCAACGGCCGGCTATTCAACGGATGAAGACGTCAAGGAGTTGGTCAACCGCGTCCATTCGCTAATTGGTCAAGAGCTTCGCGTACTTCCGGGCCCGTCACGGTAGCCATTGCAGCAAACTTAAGGTTTGCGCGGGCTGGTCGGAGGTCGTTTGGTGTCCTTTTTCGGAGCATCAGGATCGTCAATCTCTATGATCTTCACATCAGCTCGCGCCGGCGCGAAGTCGGAGTAACGAACTTTCATTCGGATGTGCAGTGGGTCGCCGTTTTCGAAGAGTAATTCTTCGTCGGCATAGGAGTAGGTAGGAAACCAATAGCGGCCGTCGATTTGTTCGCGATATGTTTCGACGGTGGGAAACTTATTTGTTTTCGTTTCCGGGACTCCCTTACCCTTCGTCTTAACAATCAGCAGGTCCTGATCATCAACCCATACGCGACCAATAAAGAACCGTTCCCTGGTCTTCTTTGCATCTGGCATCACCTTTGGTGAAACGTCAAAGACATACAGACTAAGTTCATCTATTTTTTCCTTACCGACATACTTGAAGTTGTATTGAGGGATCTTCGATGGCTCCAGCGCGAATGGCTCAATGCCACCCAGGTCGTCCAAGTCCTCCTGAGTAACCATTTGAGCCGGCACTGATGGCATCGGAAAGTAACTAATCTTTTCGTAGCGGTTCCCCTGGTCGTCGAATGTGAAGTAAGAAACCCGATGATACTCGCCTGTAATCTGGCCACCCATGCCCAGGCTTTGAATTATCGCATCGCGTTTGAAGGAGTACAGGTTTAACGCCTGACGAAACTGCCCTTCCTTTGCCGTGAAGTTCTTGATAATGCGGTCAACTTCCGCTTGCGACAGCGAACCAGAATTGTTGTTGGACCCTTGAGCCCAAACACGAGAAGCCGTGGACAAAAAGAGAAGCAGGAATGTGAAAACAAGTATTTGCTTTCTAATCACCATTTTTGAGCTCACTTGGCAATCCTAACCGACGAAATGTCTTAATGCGAAGAGGTTTCTTCATAAACGGAACTGACCCGTCAGATGCCCGAAAAGAGGTTGATGTTGCCAATCCAAGCCGACCCGAAGGGCCAGAGAGCCCCAGACGAAGCATTACCATTTTCCTATTGCAAAGTTCCCTGCATCTGATGTAAGGTGCTCCACGCAGAAACAGTTAAGTCTTAGCCACGTCGGTGTATGCAGTTTCGAATGCACACCGTTGGAATCTGGGAAATCAGTGCAAGTCGCTTATGTTGGGGCTAATCGAGGGTAACGGAAAACGGATTAATAAGGTCCTCACGTCGGTAACCGGCAACGTCGAAAATTTCCCATGAACCTCTAGCGCGAAAGCGCAAACGCAACGCCGAGCGGCCGCGTTGCTACATGGGAAAGACGTAAGGTCAAGCTTTGGGAGGAGCCTGATCAGAAGCTCGTAACCGATGATGTGCGCGGCGGCAGACACTCCTTCTGGGCGGAGTGGCAATTACGCCGCCGCGCGCACCCAGCATTCCTGAAGGTTCGCAATTCGCCATAACCCCCCTTACTTAAAGCTGAGCATTGTAACAGCACCCTTGGAAAAGGCAGCGTCGACATTTCCTTGCTCTCAGAGTGCAAATTCAACGGTGGGCAGGTTTGGAATGATCCCTCGCTCGAATCCTTCGGTGAGAATGCGTTGAACAGCTTCGCGACCCCGATCGGTGTAATCGAGGGTTAGATCATTAACCCACATGGTTACAAATCGATCGGCAAGATCGGTGTCCATATCGCGGGCAAACTGCATGGCATACTCCAGCGCGTCTTCGCGATTGGCGAGTGAGTAGCGAATGCTTTCCTTGAGACAGTGTGAGACTTGGCGAATAGTCTCTGGACCCAGCTCTCGTCGAATGGCATTTCCACCCATCGGCAATGGCAAACCCGTTTTCTCGTGCCACCATTCACCAAGATCCAGAATCTTGAACAGCCCGATTGATTCATAGAACAGTTGCCCTTCATGAATCAAGAGACCCGCATCACTCTGCCCGCTTTGCACTGCCGCGATGATCTTGTCGAAAGGTACGACCTCATATTGAAAATCAGGGTTAAATAATCGCAAGGCGAGGAAGGCGCTGGTTAGAGTTCCTGGTACGGCAATTTTCAAGCTGGATATGTCGGAGACTTTGGCAGGCTCCCGCGAAACCAGGACTGGGCCATAGTTATCCCCGATCGAAGCGCCATGAGGCAGCAAGATATAGTTGTCGGATATATAGGCATAGGCGTGGAAGCTAATAGCGGTGACATCGTAAGTTCCCTTAAAGGCTTCCTCATTTAGCGTTTGGATGTCTTTGAGAACATGGGTGAAGCTAAGATTACCGGTGTCGAGCTTATTAGTGGCGAGTCCATAGAACATGAAAGCGTCGTCCGAGTCCGGGGAATGAGCCACAGTGATTGTGCGAGTTTCAGTTAGTGTTGACATAAGAGTGCTTCAGTAAACAGGTGCGAGCGGTTATTAGGAACGATTAAACGAGGCTTACATTGCTCCCATCTATAGGGTTATAGACCGTGTCGCGTTCGACGGCCTCGAAGCCAGCGTCTTCAATTAAAGTTACCAGTTCGCTTCGAGACATCTTGACTTCATTGTTGGACTCAATCGAATAACTCTCCGAAAGTTCGCCGCCGTCAGTTATGGTTCCGTCAATGTCGTTAGCGCCGTAATGCAAGGCAACTTGGGCGAGACGTTTTCCGAGCATTACCCAATAGGCCTTCAGATGATTGAAATTGTCGAGAAGCAGTCGCGAAACTGCCATTGTCTTCAGCGAATCAACTCCCGAAGGACCTGGCAGGTGCGCTAGTTGAGTCTTCTCCGGGTAAAAAGCCAGCGGAATGAGGCATTGAAAGCCGTGTGACCGATCCTGTTGCGCACGCAAACGCAGCAGGTGATCGACGCGATCCTCTACCGACTCAATGTGCCCATAAAGCATTGTGGCGTTTGTTTTTAGTCCTGCGGCGTGGACTTTCCCCGACAATTCCAGCCAGCGATCGCCGTTGCATTTATGAGCGCAGATCATTGAGCGAGTTGGTTCACGAAAGATTTCCGCGCCGCCGCCGGGGCAGGAATCCAGGCCGGCTTCGCTCAACTGCTGGATTACGTCCTCGTCGCTCATCTTGTAGAAATGTGCAAAATGGTCGAGCTCGACCATGGTAAAAGCTTTGAGATGCAGCTGCGGATAGTGCTGTTTGAGAGCAGACAGCAAATCTGTGAAATAACTGAAAGGGAGTTTCGTATTGAGGCCGCCGGTAATGTGAAGTTCGGTAGCGCCCTCCTTCACTGCCTCACCGGCAATACGCAGACTGTCATCGATGTTGTGCGTGTAAGCATCCGGCTGACGTGGCGTGCGATAGAAGCCGCAAAACTTACAGTCAACGTAGCAAACGTTCGTGGGATTGAAGTGTCTGTTTACATTGAAGAACGTTGTGCGGCCGTGTTTGCGCCGGCGAACGCTATCTGCCAACTTACCAAGCGCCGGCAGGTCATCGGTCGCAAACAATGCAAGGCCATCTTCAAAAGAGAGGCGCTGGCCAGCCTCAACCTTCTCGGCGACCGCCGCTAATATTCGGTCATGGGAAAAATTCATGAAAGAGTCCTTAGCAGAGCTGCCCCTCCAAACGTTATGAATAGAATCACACTGACAAAAGCGTTCGTAGTGAAAAACGCTGCATTAAGTTTACTCAAATCGTCCGCACGAACCAGCCGATGCTGATAAACAAGCAACACGGCGGTTGCTACCACTCCCACTAAAGCGAACACCCCAAGGTGCGTAATCCAGTATAAAGCAAGTAGGGCGACAAAGGCGGCGATATGGAAAAAACGTGCTATCCAGAGAGCGCGCGCAATGCCGAAACGTTTGGGAATTGAGTGGAGTTCCGCCTTCACGTCAAAGTCGTAATCCTGGCAGGCATACAGCACGTCGAAGCCGGCGGTCCACAATAAAACGACCAGCGAAAGCAACAGGGGCACGGGGCTGTCCAAAGCACCGCGCACCGCTATCCAGGCTGCGGTGGGAGCGATTGAAAGACACCAGCCAAGCAGCAAATGGGACAACAACGTCCAGCGTTTGGAGAACGAATAGAGCAACACACTTGCGAGGGCGACCGGCGCGAGCATCAGCGCCAGACGATTTAGCATTGCGGCGGCAACGAAAAACAGAGTTGCGGAAACAACTGTAAACGCCGCCACAAATCCGACTGAGAGAAGTCCCGCGGGCAGGGCGCGACTGGAAGTTCGCGGATTGAGCGCGTCGTATTCTCGATCCGCAATTCGATTGAAGGCCATCGCCGTCGAACGCGCGCCAACCATGGCAACGGTAATCCAGACAATCTGTTTTAGAGATGGCAATCCGTTTGCTGCGAGCACGGCTCCCAGAAATGCAAACGGTAAGGCGAAAAGCGTGTGCTCAATCTTGATCATTTCCAGCGTGACACGAATGTTGCTTAGGAGGGCTGGCATAACGTCCTAGTCTTCTCGGGCACTAATCAATTCGCCGGATTGTTGTTTCAGG
>Ga0137403_10004225_pt1 | contig 16962 bp, 12 predicted proteins | sample CZOMad2_1_16fung_FD_122057 | JGI IMG/M metagenome (GOLD analysis project Ga0137403, IMG submission 122057) | Vadose zone soil fungal communities from Angelo Coast Range Reserve, California, USA - CZOMad2_1_16fungal (Hybrid Assembly) | ecosystem: Environmental > Terrestrial > Soil > Vadose zone...
AACGCGCTGGTCGAGGACCTGGTCGCCGCCCTCGACAAGTTCAAGGTGCCGGAGAAGGAGAAGGGCGAGCTGCTCGGCATATTGGGGCCGATGAAGGGCGCCATCGTCGAGGGGTAGACGAGCTTTCCGGATCTACTGAAATCGCGGGAGCCGCGCGATCGGCTCCTGCGATTCCACTTGTGATACCGGTCGGCGTGGCCCGGAAACCAGTGCGCACCTGTCAGAGTCTGCCTATCCAATATGCCGGCCGACGGCGGTCGTGGGCGATGGCAAGGATTTGCACTCGGCCTTTCTGCTCACGGTAGTGAATCTTGAATGGAAACCTTTGCATGCGGATTGACCGGATGTCCGGCTGCTTTGCGATTGGATATCGGTCAGGCGCATCGCAGACTCGTGCCAACATATGCTCGAATTCCGCGATGAAAGTTGCACCCAGGCCGGCCCGCCGGATCTCGTAGAACGCTACTGCTTCGAGATATTCCGCTTCGGCGTCCGGATGGAAGGCATAGTTCACCTGAGCAGGGCCTTGGCCTTTCGGCGGACCTCATCGGCGGACACGGGCTGAACTTCACCACGATCCAACTGGCGCGCGCGGCGCTCCGCTTCCAACAGCCACATTTCGTCGAGTTCGCTCGCCGGCATGTCTTCGAGGCTCAGGAGCAGTTTCTGCGCCAGCGCAGCACGGTCCTCGGCCGAGAGGCGCAGGGCTTGCTTCTCCAGTGTCTTCAAATCCATCTCACGATACCTCGCGCTTGCAGAGGGAATGCTGGCATCACCGTTCAATTTGCGCCAGGGGGTAACGCATCGGCTTTGTCGGGCATCAGTGCGCCTTGCGCCTATTCTGCTTGTACCAATTTCAGCCATTCTTCCTCGCTCAGGATCGTCAGGCCGAGCTCCTTCGCCTTCGTCGCCTTCGAGCCGGCGTCGGCGCCGATGATGACGTAGTCGGTCTTCTTCGAGACCGAGCTGGCGACCTTGGCGCCGAGGGATTCGGCGCGCGCCTTGGCCTCGCTGCGGGTCATGGCGGTCAGCTCGCCGGTGAAGACGACGGACTTGCCGGCGATCGGCGAATCGGCGGTCTTGGGCTGCACGAAGTCCTGCACCGAGACTTCGGCGGTGAGATCGTCCAGGACCTCGAGATTATGGGCCTCGCCGAAGAAGGCGATGATGTCGGTCGCCACCGACGGGCCGATGCCTTCGATGTTGTCGAGTTCGTGATAGGCGGGGCTCTCGGGATCCTGCGCCGCCATCATGGCCTCGCGCCAGGCGGCGAGGGAGCCGTAGTTCTTCGCCAGCAGGCGGGCCGTGGCCTCGCCGACCTGGGGGATGCCGAGCGCATAGATGAAGCGTTCGAGGGCAATGCTGCGGCGCGCTTCGATGGCCTTGGTTAGTTTGGCGGCGGACTGTTTGCCCCAGCCCTCCCGCTCTTCCAGTTGGGCGGTGCGCTTGCCGAGCCGGAAGATGTCGGCGGGCGTCTTCAGCCACCCCTCCTGCCACAGCTCTTCGATGCGCTTGTCGCCGAGGCCGTCGATGTCGAAGGCGTTGCGGCTGACGAAATGCTTCAGGCGCTCGACCGCCTGGGCCGCGCAGATGAGGCCGCCGGTGCAGCGGCGCACGACCATGCCCTCCTCGCGCACGGCGTGGCTGTTGCAGACCGGGCAGCGGTCGGGGAAGACGAAGGGCTTGCTGCCGCGCGGGCGCTTCTCCGGCACCACCGCGACCACCTGCGGAATGACGTCGCCGGCGCGCTGGATGATGACCGCGTCGCCCTCGCGGATGTCCTTGCGGGCGATCTCGTCTTCGTTGTGCAGGGTGGCGCGGCTGACGACCACGCCGCCGACGGTGATCGGCTCCAGCTCTGCCACAGGTGTCAGCGCGCCGGTGCGGCCGACCTGGATCGTGATCGCGCGCAGGATCGTCTGCGCCTGCTCGGCCGGGAACTTGTGGGCGAGCGCCCAGCGCGGCGCCCGGCTCACCATGCCCAGCCGCGCCTGCAGGTCGAAGCGGTTCACCTTGTAGACGACGCCGTCGATGTCGTAGGGCAGCGTGGCGCGCTCGGCCGCGATCTCGGCGTGGAAGGCCAGCGCCTCATCGATGTTCTGGCAGCGTTTGGCCAGCGGGTTCACTGCAAAGCCCCAGTCCTTGAGGTGCTGCAGGAAGTCCCAGTGGGTCTCCGCCACCGGCTCGCTCACCTCGCCCCAGGCATAGGCGAAGAAGCGCAGGGGGCGCGAGGCCGTCACCTTCGGATCGATCTGGCGCACGGTGCCGGCCGCGAAGTTGCGGGGGTTGGCGAAGACCGGCTCGCCGGCGGCGATCCGCTCGGCATTGAGCTTCTGGAAGTCGGCGTGGCGCATATAGACCTCGCCGCGCACCTCCAGCACCTTCGGGATGCGCTTGCCCTGCAGGCGTTTCGGCAGATCGACGATGGTGCGCAGGTTGGCGGTGACGTCCTCGCCGACGGTGCCGTCGCCGCGGGTGGCGCCCTGCACGAACACGCCGTTCTCGTAGCGCAGCGAGGCCGAGAGGCCGTCGATCTTCGGCTCGGCCACCAGCTCGATCGCGGCATCCTCCTTGAGGCCGAGGAAGCGGCGGATGCGGGCGACGAACTCGCGGGCGTCCTCCTCGGCGAAGGCGTTGTCGAGCGAGAGCATGGGGCGGGCGTGCGTGACCTTGGCGAAGCCGGTGGCGGGCGCGGCACCGACTCGCAGGGTGGGGCTGTCGGGTCGACGCAGGTCGGGGAAGCGGGCCTCGATGGCGTCGTTGCGCTGTCGCAGGAAGTCGTAGTCGGCGTCCGAGATCTCCGGCGCATCTTTCTGGTGATAGAGTTCGTCGTGATGCGCAATCTCCTTGGCGAGGCGCGTCAGCTCCTGCTCGGCCTGCTTCGGCGTCAGCTTGTCGACGGGGATGTCGGCCGCGGGCTTCATCCCCGGGTCAAGCCCGGGGACCGGGCCTGGCGCGGCGCCGGTGCCGTCGCCATCAGGCGGTCGGCGGCGGCGCGGGCTTCGTCGGTGACGCTGGCGCCCGACAGCATGCGGGCGATCTCCTCGCGCCGGCCCTTGGGGTCGAGCACGGCCAAGCGGGTGACCGCGCTCTTGCCGGCCGTCGCCTTCTCGACCCGCCAGTGCTGGTCGGTGCGGGCGGCCACCTGCGGCGAATGGGTGACCACGAGCACCTGCAGCTTGTGGCCGAGGCGGACGAGGCGCTCGCCGACGGCGGCGGCGGTGGCGCCGCCGACGCCGCTGTCGACTTCGTCGAAGACCAGCGTCGGCACCGGATCGGCCTCGGCCAGCACGACCTTGAGGGCGAGCAGGAAGCGCGACAGTTCGCCGCCGGAGGCGATGCGGCTGAGCGGGCCCGGCGGCATGCCGGGATTGGTGGTGATCTCGAAGATGATGCGCTCGCGGCCATGCTCGCCCCATTCGGCGTCGGGCAGCGGCTCGAGGCGGGTCGCGAAGCGGGCCTTGTCGAGCTTGAGCGGCGGCAGCTCCGTGTTGACGGCAGTGTCGAGGCGGCGCGCCGCCTTGGTGCGCGCCTTGCTGAGCTCATCGGCCGCCGTCGCGTAGGCCTGGCGCGCCGCCGCTTCCTCCTGCGCCAGGCGGGCGAGGCGGCCGCTCTGATCGTCGAGGGCGGCGAGCTGGGCGGCCAGCCTGGCGCCGTGCTCGGCCAGCGCGTCGACGGGCACGCCGTGCTTGCGCGCGAGGTCGCGGAGGGCGAACAGGCGCTCCTCGATCTGGGCCAGGCGATGGGGCGCCAGCTCGGGATCGTTGACCAGGCGGCGCAGGCGGTCGGCGGCGTCGGCCAGTTCGGCGGCGGCGCGGTCGAGGGCGGCGATGATGGGCTGGGTCAGCTCCCCGGCCTTGTCCCCGCTTGCGCGGGGACCCATGCGGTCGAGCCGGCGTTGCGCCGCCATGATGCGGCCGTCGGCGCCGCGCTCGCCGGTCAGCTCGTCGAAGGCGGCATGGGCGGCCTCCAGCAGCTTCTCGCGGTTGGAGAGCAGGCGACGGGTCTCCGCCAGCTCGGCCTCCTCGCCCGGCTTCGGATCCATCTCCGTCAGTTCCGCGACGGCGTGGCGCAGATACTCCTCGTCGCGGCGCGCCCGCACCAGCGCCGCCTCGGCCTCGGCGCGAGCCGTCGCGCTCGCCCGCCACTGCCGCCAGTCGTCGCGAACCTGGGTCGCCCGCTCGGCGAGGCCGCCGAAGGCGTCGAGCATGGTGCGGTGGTTGGCGCTGTCGAGCAGGCGCTGCTGCTCGAACTGGCCCTCGATCTCGACCAGGGCCTCGCCGATGCGGCGCAGCAGGGCGACGCCGACGGACTGGTCGTTGACGAAGGCGCGGCTGCGGCCGTCGGCGCCGAGCTGGCGGCGCAGGATGATGTTGCCGTCGTTGGGCAGACCCTGTTCGTCGAGCAGCGCGCGCACGGCATGATCGGGGTCAATGGCGAACTCGGCGCTGACGCTGGCCTGCTTGGCGCCCGGGCGGAGCAGCTGGGCATCGGCGCGGCCGCCGAGGGCGAGGCCGAGCGCATCCAGCAGGATCGACTTGCCGGCGCCGGTCTCGCCGGTCAGCACGGAGAGGCCGGGATCGATCTCGAGATCCAGGCGGTCGATGAGGACGACGTCGCGGATCGACAGGTTCAGCAGCATCGCCGCTCGGCGCCGGGCGTCACAACACACATCAGAAGACGGTGTTGAGCCAGGAGCCTTCCTTCCGCATCGGCTGCAGGTTCTGGCTGGTCAGCAGATCGTAGCTGTCCTGGTACCAGTCGCTGCCGGGGTAGTTGTAGCCGAGGACGGCGGTGGCGGTCTGCGCCTCGTCCTTGATGCCGATCGCCAGGTAGCACTCGGTCAGGCGCTCGAGCGCTTCCGGAACGTGGGTCGTGGTCTGGTAGAGCTCGATGACGCGGCGGAAGCGGTTGATGGCGGCCAGGTACTGCTTGCGCTCGAGGTAGAAGCGGCCGACCTCCATCTCCTTGCCGGCGAGGTGGTCGCGGGCGAGGTCGAGCTTCAGCGCCGCATCGCGCGCGTAGTCGGTGTTGGGGAAGCGGGTGACGACGTCGTTGAGGGAATCGAACGCCTGCTGGGTGTTCTTCTGGTCGCGGCCGACGTCGACGATCTGCTCGTAATAGCAGATGGCCTTGAGATAGTAGGCATAGGCGATGCCCTTGTTGCCGGGATGGAGGTCGATGAAGCGGCCGAGCGAGATGAGCGCATCGTCGTACTTGTCCTGCAGGTAGTTGGCATAGGCCGACATCAACTGTCCCTGGGTCGCCCAGGGCGAGTAGGGATGCTGGCGGTCGACCTCGTCGAAGGCCTTGGCGGCCTTGCTGTACGACTCGTCCTGCATGTAGGCGAGGCCGGTGTTGTAGAGTTCCTCCGCCGGCAGCTCGACATAGGGTTCTTCCGTGGGGCCGAACAGGCTGCAGCCGGCCAGCAGGAAGACGGCGGCGCAGGCCGCGGCAAGACAAAGGGAACGGCCGGCGCTCAGGCTCATGATGGTCATCTCGTGCGTTGTCCGACGGGCAGGGAAGCAGCAAGCGGACGCGGCCGGAGTGAGCCGTCCGCGCGCGCCCGGACTATAGGCGTCGTACCGCGACCGCTCAAGCGTGGCCGGACCGAGGGCGATGGGTGGTCTCATGAGGGGGAGGGTCGACTCTGAGAACTCGCGGAATAAAGCTATCGTAAAACGCGTAAGGGAGGCCAAGATGGGGTGCGCCAATCCGAATCCGGACTCATGCGGGTGGCACAACTCATGCTGATACTGCGGTCTTTCGCGGGTCGACATCATATCGGAGCCGAGACGGTTTAGCGTTGACAGGTTTAGTGATCATACAGTATGTTCATGAGATGTTCAACAGCAATCTGCGTTCCTCCGCCGACGGGAGTGAGCCCCATCGCTGCGGTGCCAAGCTGCGCCAGGGCGGCGCCTGCCCGCTGCCGCCCGCGCACGGCAAGCGCCGCTGCTTCCAGCATGGCGGCGCCCGCGGCATCGGGCCGCCGAAGGACAGCCAGAACGCGCGCAAGCACGGCTTCTTCAGCCGCGCGGCGATCGCCGAGCGCCGCCGCATCAACGGCTTCATCCGCGCGTGCCTGCAGACGCTGCGTGACTTCGACGAGATGCAGGAGCGCGAGCGCTGAGGAGTCGAGTAGCGGCAGCGACGATCGATGTGGCGGCGCAGAGGCCCGGCAGATGCATGTCCGACTCTGCATCCGTTTTCCGGAGCAAACGAAGCGATGATCGGGAATGGCGGCGCACGCCGACGAATTCACCTCACCGGCGCCTCCGGCGTCGGCGCCACCACGCTTGGCCGCAGGCTGGCGGACCGCCTGTCATGCGCGCATTTCGATACCGACGACTACTATTGGTTGGCCTCGGATCCGCCCTATCGGCTGAAGCGTGAAATTCCCGAGCGACTGCGGCTTCTCCGTGAAGCGCTCGACGCAGCACCAGCGTGGGTCTTATCGGGATCGCTGGACGGCTGGGGTGATCCCCTCATCCCGATGTTCGACCTGGTCGTCTTCCTGTACGCACCGGCGGCCCCGCGCCTGCGACGACTCCGCGAGCGCGAGCGTCGGCGCTACGGTGTGGCGGCTCTCGCTCCCGGCGGCCCTCTGCACGAGCAGCACGAAGCATTCCTGGCGTGGGCCGCTGCCTATGACGACGGCAGCCGCGAAGGGCGCAGTCGGCCGCGGCACGAGACGTGGCTGGCAACGCTGCCTTGCCCCGTCCTGCGCGTCGACGGGGCGATGCCCACGGATGCGCAGATCGAGCGCATTCTCGGTGCCGGCGACGGCGTGCCTGATTGAGAGCCGGATCTCACGGTCTCATCGAGGAAGAACGTCAGGGTGGTTCGCGAGCGGCGCCAAGGTCGCGCCCCTTCGTCGAGCGGAACCGGCTCGACTAGGACCTGCCGACCATGGTCTGGCGCAGTGCCAATACCCGCCCGGGTCCCTTCACGGCCGCGAACAGCAGTCCGGCGATGAAGGTGAAATGATCGACGAAGAAGCCGAACTCAGCCTGATTTCCCGCCCAATGCGAGGGGCCGTGAAAGGCGAAGGCCAGGAACAGGACATAGGCTGCCGCGAGGAGCGCCGCTTCCGAAAAGAATGCGCCGGTGAGAAGGCAAATCGCGAGCACGGACTCGAATATTGCGGCGACCCAAGCGAGGGGAAGCGGAAACGGGAATCCCGCCGAGGCTATATAGCTCGCGGTGCCGTCCATACCGACGAACTTGAAACTCGCGGCCATGATGAAGACTCCGGCGAATATGAGCCGGCCAACGAGAATGGCTATCGATTGCCACAAAGGTACTGGTGCGTTGATGCTCATCGGTCGCTCCCGCGTGGAAGAATTGACAGAATTAGCCGACGCGAGGCGGAGAGTTCAAGTGCGGGCTTCAGGCGCGTCGGACCATCGCCACCGTCAAGATCGCTCCTAGCAAGACCGCGCTGCGGCGAGATCGGATTCTTGGCGCGCGTGTCCTAAGCGGGCCTTACTTGAAGATGCCATATCTGTGTTTGTCACCCCCGCGAAAGCGCTACGGGATGCACACAAGTTCGCGTTGACGCTGGGCCGTCATGCAGAGTCCCCTCTCCCCTTGTGGGAGAGGGACAGGGTGAGGGGACTCGCGCGGCAGCGCGAAGAGACCCCATCTCATGTCGATACATGAAAAGCCGAAGGGGACCTGCGCCGTTCAAATTTCATATGCGCTCGTCGGCAACGGACTCATCGGCGCCTGCCGGCGCCAGACCCCTCACCCTGTCCCTCTCCCACAAGGGGAGAGGGGACTCTGTTGAAGCGCCGCGCATCAATCCGCAAGACGCGTGCATCCCGTAGCGCGAAAGCGGGGGTCCAGGGCAAGCGACGGAGCGGTTGCCCTGGATTCTCTGCTTTCGCGGGAATGACAGCGCAAGGGTCTGCAACCTGGGAATCCCTGCTTAGGCGTCGAGCGCTTCGCGTATCCGCAGCGCCAGATCGTGGCGGCGGTAGGGCTTGGAGAGAAGGCGGACGCCGGGGTCCATCTGGCCGAGGCGCTGGACGGAGTCTTCGGTGTACCCGGAGGTGAAGAGGGTCTTCAGGGCCGGGCGCCGCTGCTTCGCGGCCTCGGCGAGCTGGCGGCCGGTCAGGCCGCCGGGCATCACGACGTCGGTGAACAGCAGGTCGATCGTCGCGTCGCTCTCCAGGATCTGCTGCGCCGCCGGCCCGTCGGCGGCCTCGATCACGCGGTAGCCGAGGTCGCGCAACTGCCCGAGCACGAAGGCGCGCACCTGCACGTCGTCTTCCACCACCAGGATCGTCTCGCCGCCGCGCGGATGCTGGGGCGACGGTGGGGCAGCCGCCTCGGCGCGCGCGATGTCGGACGGGCGCGGCAGGTACAGGCGCACCGTCGTGCCGTGGCCGACTTCGCTATAGATCTTCACGTGGCCGCGTGACTGCTTGGCGAAGCCGTAGATCATGCTGAGCCCGAGCCCGGTACCCTTGCCGACGCCCTTGGTCGTGAAGAACGGCTCGAAGGCGCGCTCGACCACGTCCGGCGGCATGCCGGCGCCGGTGTCGGTGACGGCCAGCATCACATAGTCGCCCGGCGTCACGTCGGCGTTATGCGCGGCATAGTCGTCGTCGAGATGCATGTTGCCGGTTTCGATCGTCAGCTTGCCGCCGCCGGCCATGGCGTCGCGCGCGTTGATGGCCAGGTTGAGCAAGGCGTTCTCGACCTGGCTCTTGTCGGCCAGCGCCGGCCACAGCGCCGCCGGCAGCTTCATTTCGATCTCGACATGCTCGCCGAGGGTGCGGCGCAGCAGATCCTCCATGCCGGCCGCCAGCCGGTTGAGATCGAGCGGCTCCGCGATCAGGGTCTGCCGGCGCGAGAAGGCCAGCAGCCGATGGGTCAGCGCGGCGCCGCGCTCCGCCGCCCGCAGCGCCTGTTCGATCGCGGGTCTGATCTCGGCGGGCAAGCGACTCCAGTTGAGGTCGAGATTGCCGATGATGACCGTGAGCAGATTATTGAAATCGTGGGCGACGCCGCCGGTGAGCTGGCCGACCGCATCCATCTTCTGGACCTGGTGCAGCCGCGCCTCCGCCTCGCGCTGCGCGGTCACGTCGCGGCCGGAGGAGACGATGTGCAGGCGGCCATCCTCCTCGAACGGCACGGCCTGCAACTCGGCCATCCGCGTCCGCCCGTCCAGCCCGAGCAGCCGCATCTCCTGCAGCGGAACGGCCGCGCGCGTCGCCGTGACGGCGCGCGTGCGCTCGATGGCGTGTTCGCGGTCCTCGGGGTGCAGGAGGGAAAATATCGAACGACCGATCAGGGCCTCCGCCGCGGGGGCGCCGAACAGCCTGGCGGCGGCCGGATTGGCGAACAGGATCGTGCCGCCGACGTGAATCCAGATGCCCTCCTGCACCAGATTCACGATGCGCGCGAAGCGCTGCTCGGTCGCCTGCCGCTGCGCCTCGCTCTGCTCGAGGGCGAGCTCGGCGCGCTTCTGCCTGGCGACGTCGAGGTCGAAGCCGCCGATGCCGACGATGCGGCCGTCCGCGTCGCGGACCGGGAACTTGATGACGAGGGCCCACTCGAGCTCCGTGGTGGCCGGCATGCGCACCTCCGCCACCACGGGCTCGCCGGTCTCGACGACCTGGCGGTCGAGATCGTCGATGAGCGCGGAGTCGGATGCCTCGGGGTAGACGTCGCGGATGGTCTTGCCGATGAACTCCGTGCCGGTGATGTGGAAGACGCGCTCGGACTCGCGGTTGTAGAACAGGTAGCGGCCCTCGGTGTCCTTGACATAGGTCACGAACGGCGCGTTCTGAACGATCGCCTGGAAGCGCGTCTCGACGGCGCGCAGGGCGGCCTCGGTCCGCACCTGCTGCGTGATGTCGCGGGCGACGACGAGAACGGCGGGGCGGCCGCGGAACTCGATGGTGGCCGAGCTGATATCGACGTCGATGATGGTTCCGGCCTTCAGGCGATGGCGCCAGGTGCCGACATAGCGCAGGCCGGGCGCGCGATCGGCGATCAGGTCCATCAGCCGCGGCACGTCCTGGGGCGGACGGATGTCGGTGATGCGCATGGCCAGGAACTCGGCGCGGCTGTAGCCGTAGTGCTGGAGCGCGGCCTGGTTGACTTCGAGAAAGGCGAGCGAGGCGAGATCGTAGACCCACATCGGCGTCGGGTTCTTGTCGAAGAGGTAGCGGAAGCTCGCCTCCTCTTCGATGCCGGCGGGCGGCCGCGCATCGCCGGCCGGCGCGCTGCCGATGGCCTCCCGCAGGTGGAAGTTGCGGATGGCGAGGAAGGCGAGATCGGCGAGCTGCGCCAGGACAAGCGCGTCTTCCGCGGTGAAATTGCCCTTCGACTTGTCGGACAGGTAGATCAGCCCGGCGGGCGCGCGGCCGGAGTCGCCGAGCGGCGCGGCGAGGCAGCCGCGCAGGGGCGGGCCTTCATCGACCGTGCCGCCGGCGTCCGGCCAATGCGGGTGCTTTTCGAGTTGAGCCTGCGTCAACCGCAGCGGGCCGTTGCCGTTCGGCATGAGGCGACGAAGGCGCGCATGGTTCGCGGCGGGGTCGCGATCCCGCCAGCCGGCGTATTTGTCCGAGAGCGAGACATGGTGGATCGCCTTGGCGGCCTGGCCGTCGACCGAGAGATGGATGGCGGACTGATGCGCGCCGATGATGGCGCGGGCTTCCTCGGCGGCGATCCCTACCGCTTCCGCCAGCGTCGGCGCGGCCGCGAGGCGCGCGGAGGCCTTCGCCAGGGAGGCAAGCCTGCTGTCTGCCATGCCGGTTCTTCTGCCTCCGTTGGGCGGATCGAGCAACGAGACAAGACGGCCGCGGTCGGCGCCGGATCATAACGCGCGTGGCCGGGCCTCGAACAGGGGCGAGCGCTGCTTATTTTGTTAGGGTGCTAAGGAATCCCGCCGTTAAGGAATCCGGCGACCGCGACGCCCGACATTGGCGGCCATGTGGGTTCGTCGGGGTGACAAGGAAGTGGCGATCTGCAAGGGTTTCGAAGCGCGACGCCGACTTGGACAGGATTGCCGAGCGCCGGGCGCGGGTTCCGTGGGCTGGAATACTGGTCTAACCCCGACGGACCCAATTCACGACGGTTTTGGTTCCTGAGCATGGAACGGCAGACAATTGATCCTTGGCAGCTGGCTGAAGCACATCGATATGCAGATGCATTGGCTGCGTATGACGCACGGCCGGTCACGGGAAATGACCAATTTGCGCCGCGTATTGCGAATCGAGCTATCGTCTTGCTTTGTCTTTGCAGATGGCAGGAGGCGCTCGACGAATTTGCACGCGCCAACGAAATCAAAGGTCGAAAGACGAAGGGAGCACAGCCCTACCTGAAGAATATGGCAACGGCCCAGTGGCTTATGGGCAAACGACGTGAGGCGATTGAAACTCTTGAGCGCGCCGTGGACGGCGTCGCGTCGGGCCAAATCCGGTACGGAGACTTGCCGGGTGGCGTATCCCAGGGCCTGTTGCTGTGGTACGCGGGGGTAACGACGTTGGATTCGGCAGTCGGTGAGCATGCGCTTGCGTATCTGTCACGATTGTCCGAAGGGCCACGAAGCTGGTCTTGGCCAGGACCGATCGCTCTCTGTGTTCTCGGAAAGATGCGGTTTGAGGAAACGTTGAAACTGCTCGCAGGTACCCCGGACATCGACAAGATTGTCGCCGTCGCGAAGGTGGATGTATTGAAACGGCGGCGCCTATGTCAGGCCCTCTTCTATGCCGCCGTCGCCAGGCGCAATGAGGGCGACGAGGCAGCCTGCACCAATGGCATGCGCCAATGTCTCGCGCTTGAGAACCCGTTAGTAGAGGAGGAGTGGTATCTCGCACGAGCCGAACTTGGGGCCTCAACGGCCTAGGGCATCGACAACCGCGACTGTCGGCGTTGGCAGCCATGCGCTTTCGTCGGGGTGACAAGGAAAAGGCGATCTGCGAGGGTCAAAACTGCGACCCTGATTGGACAGATTGTCGAGCGCCGCGGGACGACCCCGCGGCTGAGGAGAGTAGCGCGTGAGCGAGACGACGGCGACGGGGCAGCGGATTCCGGCCGGCGGCACTACGGTGATCGCCGTGATCGCGGCGCTCAGCTTCTGCCACATGCTGAACGACATGATGCAGTCGCTGCTGCCGGCGATCTATCCGATGCTGAAGACGTCGCTCAATCTCGATTTCGGGCAGATCGGCCTGGTGACGCTGGCGTTCCAGGTGACGGCCTCGCTGCTGCAGCCGGCGATCGGGGCCTACACCGATGCGCGGCCGCAGCCCTTCTCGCTGGCGGTCGGCATGGGCTTCACGCTGACCGGGCTGCTGCTGCTGGCGAATGCCGCCAGCTTCCCGGTGCTGCTGCTGGCGGCGTCGCTGGTGGGCATGGGCTCGTCGGTGTTCCATCCGGAATCCTCGCGCGTTGCCCGCATGGCGTCGGGCGGGCGGCATGGGCTGGCGCAATCGCTGTTCCAGGTCGGCGGCAATATCGGCTCGGCGACCGGGCCGCTGCTGGCGGCCTTCATCGTGCTGCCGCGCGGGCAGGGGAGCGTCGCCTGGTTCTCACTCGCCGCACTGCTGGGAATCGTCGTGCTCGCGAATGTCGGGCGCTGGTACCGCAAGAGCGGCATGGCGCGGCCGCGCTCGCGCGCCGTCGCCGTCGGGCACCATCCGGAGTTGTCGCGCCGCCGGGTGGCCGTCGCGCTCGGGGTCCTGATCGTGCTGATCTTCTCGAAGTATTTCTACGTGGCGAGCCTGACGAACTACTACACCTTCTATCTGATGGAAACCTTCGGCGTGTCGGTGCAGAGCGCGCAGATCCATCTCTTCGTGTTCCTCGGCGCCTATGCCGTGGGAACTGTCGCAGGAGGACCGATCGGCGACCGCATCGGGCGGAAATACGTGATCTGGGTCTCGATCCTGGGCGTGCTGCCGTTCACGCTGCTCTTGCCGCACGCCAACCTGTTCTGGACCGAGGTGCTGAGCATCGTGATCGCCCTCGTCCTGTCCTCGGCGTTCGCGGCCATCCTCGTCTATGCGCAGGAGCTGGTGCCGGGACGGGTCGGCATGGTCGCCGGCATGTTCTTCGGCTTCGCCTTCGGCATGGGCGGCATCGGCGCCGCGCTTTTGGGCGAACTCGCCGACCACACGAGCATCGGCTTCGTCTATCAGGTCTGCGCGTTCCTGCCGGCGCTCGGACTGCTGACGGTGTTCCTGCCGGACCTCGAGGGCGGGCGTTTGCGGAAGGCCGCGGCGAAGGCCTGACGAATCCGCGCGAACCCGGCAGATCGAGAATCGACGGAACGCAGCAAAGACTCACGGCAGAGACGCAGAGAAGAAGAAGAAGAAGAAGATTCAACCGCAGATAAACGCAGATGAACGCCGATAAGGTTTATTGCGCGCCGGGGGCGCGCTACAGAAACATCTGCGTTCATCCCTTCTGATCTGCGTTCATCTGCGTTCGACTTCCTTCCTATCCCTCACCGCCCCGCCAAGGGTAAGCAGATATCAGTCAGCCATTGCTCGGGCGGCAGGGTGCGCGGGTTGTTGAGGTATTCTTCGAAGATGGGGCGGTCGGCGCATTGCTCGCCGCTCTTCGGCAGCCATTCCCGGTAGAGCCAGCGATAGGCCTTGTTGAGCTCGGCGTAGGGGCCCTGGTGGTGCAGCACCGCATGGCGGCCGCCGGGCACCTCGACGATGCGGAGGCCGTCGTCGAGGGCGACGTCGGGGCCGACGGCAAGACCGGCATCGGAGCGCAGGGCATGCGCGGGCGTGCCGTCGGGATCGTCGTAGTAGACGCCGATCGCGCGCGTCTGCGGACCCATGAGGCCGCGGCCGACGGCCCAGGCGAAGAGCCGTTCGAAGGTCGTGCCGATTTCCAGATACGACCCGGTATGGCGCAGGGCGGCGAGGCGGACCGGCTGCAAGTCGCGGATGCTGACGTCGTACATGGCGGTCTCCATTGCGGTCGGGATGGGCGAGGGCAGCACCAGGCGCCCCTGGCGGCGGTAGGCGGCCGGCGCGATGCCGTAACCGCTGCGGAAGGCGCGCGCGAAGGCGGCGACGCTGCCGTAGCCGGCGCGGCGCGCGACGGTCGCGACGGACGGATGGCCCTCCACGAGTTCGCCTGCGGCGCGATGGAGCCGCAGGCGGCGCAGCGCATCGGCGACGGTCTCACCCGTCACCGCGCGGTAGATGCGGTGGAAGTGATAGGGCGAGAAGCAGGCCACCGCGGCCAGCCGTTCCAGGTCGAGCGGCTCGTCGAGATGGGCGCCGATATGGTCGATCACGCGCTCGATGCGCCGGCTGTAGTCGAGGACGGTGAGCGGCTTGGTCATGGCTCCTCCCAGGCCGGCAATCTACGCGACCGCGGCTTGATCGCGATTGCGAAGTTGGGCGGGCGGAAGATTGACCGCGGAGACATAGAGAAGAAGGAAACCGCAAATGAGCGCGGATGAAGGCCGATGAACGCCGATCAGTGGAGATCAATCAGCATCTTCCAGATCGACCGCTTGTCCGTCCTCACCCACATTGTCATCGCCGGGCTTGACCCGGCGATCCATCCCGCCACGGCACCGGCATTGCCCATTCCGGCATGGATCGCCGGGTCAAGCCCGGCGATGACACCAAAAGAGGATCGAAGCCAAAGCGATGGTCGTTCTCCCTCTCTGCGCCTCTGCGGTGAATCTCTTGCTAGGCCCGCGGGCTGAGGAGGCGGGTGCCGGCGAGGATGGCGAGCGTCAGCACGCCCGGGATCACCGCCAGCCAGCTGCCGGCGGCGGCGACGGCGCCGGTGGCGGCCCAGCCGATGGAGGACAAGGCTTCGGCGAAGGTGGCGATGCGCGACGAGGTCTGGCGACGGCGGAAGTGGCTGCGCTTGGCCTGGGTGCGGAACCAGAGCTGGATGGCGGTGGCCGAGACGGTGGCGGCGAGGATGCCGACGGCCGAGACGAGGGCGCCGAAGGGCGCCGCGACGGCCAGCGCGGCCACAAAGGGGGCGAAGACCAGGGCGATGCCGCCCATCACGGCCTCGATCTTCGCGCGCAGCACCTGGCGGGCGGAGACCGGCGCCGACGCGATGAGATCGGGCGCGTCCTCGCCGGAGATGGCGAGCCAGGCGAGGCCGCCGGCGAACTGTCCGGCGGCCATGATCAGGACCGGCGCCAGCAGCACGAGCGTGCCCCCGCCGCCCCCGAAATTGCGCCACAGCAGCAGAGCCGGCGGCAGCAGGTAGAGCACCTGCATCAGCGTCTGCGACAGCAGCCAGGGATCGCGCCGCAGCAGCGTCCATTCCTTGCGGCGCAGCGCGGCGGTCGGGGCGGCCCGGCGAAAGCGCGCCAGGCCGCGACGTCGGCGCGCGCCGGCGTTGGAGATGCCGGCGGCGGCGATCGCGTGGTGCGCGAAGTGCTCCGCGAAGAACAGGATGGTGGCGGCGAGGACGATGAAACTCGCAGCGAGCACCGCCGCCAGCGCGGCAACGTCGCCGAGGACGGCGCGGGCCGGCCACCAGACGACGCTGTCGACGGCAGGCGCCAGCGCAAGCACCGTGTCCGACCGCAGGAAGGCGATGCGGGACAGCGTGCCGTAGGAGAGGATGGCGCCGGCCTGCAGGCCGATGACGACGATCGCGCCGATCACGGCGGCCACGATCTGCGCCACCAGCCGCGTGCGCTTTGGCCCGATCAGGTGGAAGAGGGCGATGGTGAGGGCGACCGCCAACGCGGTCGCCGTGGCGCCCATGGCGACGACGACTCCGTAGGCGCCGAGCCAGCGCAGGCCGCCACGCGCGACCAGTACGTTGATGAAGGGCGCGGCCAGGAGCATCGCCATCGCGATGGTCGAGAACGCCATGGCCGCGATGCGCACGGAAAAGAGCCGGCGGGCGGCGACCGGCGAGGACAGGATGAGGTCGAGGTCGGCGCGGGCGTAGAAGCCGCGCGTCACCGACTCGAGCGCCTGCGACAGCATCAGCGACCAGGACAGCAGCGCACTGCCGCTGATGACGACCAGGGTCAGCTTGTCGGGATCGGCGGCAACGTCGGCGAAGCGCCCGACCATGCCGAAGGCGACGAGGTGCATGAAGATCGCGAAGGCGGCGATGGCGATCGCCACGGTGCGCGTGCGCCGGCGCCGTCCGGCCGTCATCATGGACAGCCAGTCGCGCCAGGCCAGGCGGCATTCGTGCTGCGCGAACCAGGTCAGGGTGCCGGCGTCGGTCACGCGGCGGCGGTCTCCCGCGCCACCAGGGTGAGGAAGGTGTCTTCGAGGCTGGTGCTGCTCTTGCCGGTCTGCCGCCGCAGGTCCTCCAGCGTACCTTCGGCGATGAGTCGGCCGCCGGCGATCACGCCGATGCGGTCGGCCATGCGCTCGGCGACCTCCAGGATGTGGGTGGTCATGATGACCGTGCTGCCGGCGCGCACGCGCTCGCGCAGGACGGTCTTGACCTGGCGGGCGGCGCCGGCGTCGAGGCCGGTGAGCGGCTCGTCGAGGATGATGAGTTTCGGTTCGTGGACGAGGGCGCCGGCGAGCGCCACCTTCTGCCGCATGCCTTTCGAGAAACCCTCGCAGCGCTCGTGGGCATGAGGCGCGAGGCCGAGCCAGTCAATGAGCTCGCGCGCGCGCGCCTCGGCGAGGACGGTGTCGACGCCCCACAGGCCGGCGACGAACTCGAGATATTCGAAGGGCGTCAGCTTGTCGTAGATCATGGGCTCGTCGGAGAGCCAAGCCATGATCCGCTTGGCCGCGATCGGGTCGGCGAGGGCGTCGATGCCGAATACCGAGACCGCGCCGCTGTCGGGCCGCAGCAGCCCGGTCACCATCCGCAGGGTCGTGGTCTTGCCGGCGCCGTTGGGGCCGAGCAGCGTGTAGAACTCGCCGGCGTGGACCCGCAGGTCCAGCCCATCGACGGCCGGGCGGTCGAAGCGCTTGACCAGTCCGTTAATTTCGAGGGCGAAGGGTGGCGGCTTGTTCATGG
>Ga0137403_10004226_pt1 | contig 16961 bp, 15 predicted proteins | sample CZOMad2_1_16fung_FD_122057 | JGI IMG/M metagenome (GOLD analysis project Ga0137403, IMG submission 122057) | Vadose zone soil fungal communities from Angelo Coast Range Reserve, California, USA - CZOMad2_1_16fungal (Hybrid Assembly) | ecosystem: Environmental > Terrestrial > Soil > Vadose zone...
CCGGTGACGCTGCTGGCACAGAAGGGGTTGCTCGGAAATCTGCGCAGCTATCAGCTCCTCGTGGATACCCGCTTCCAACATCCGGCGGAGGACCTTGTCCACGACGTCGGCGCCGGTAAGGTCGATGTCGGCATCGTCTGGGGCCCGATTGCCGGCTACTACGCGAAGCGGGAGACGCCGCCGCTCATCCTGGCGCCGCTGAACGCGCAGAAAGGCCCCGTGCCGCTCGACTTTCGGATCACCATGGGCATGCGGCCCAACGAGCCGCAATGGAAGCTGACCATCAACACCCTGCTGCGCAAGAAGCAGAAAGAGATCGAAAAGATCCTGCTCGACTATGGCGTCCCGTTGCTCGACGAAAAGGGCCAGCCGATCACGCAGTAGCGGCGCCTGCGTCGATCTATGCGCCCGGCTTCGGCTGCACGATCTGTCGGCGGATGCGATCGATGGTTTCGGGTTCGGTGCGGTCGCGGCGCGGCGTGTCGATGGCGACGATGGCCTGCACCGATGCCGGCGCGGTCGTCAGGACGATCACGCGGTCGGCCAGCCGGGCGGCCTCGCGCGTATCATGGGTGACGAACAGCACGGTCGTGGGCCGCGCCTGCCAGATCTCCAGCAGGAGCCCGCGCAGGCGTTCCGCCGTCGGCTCGTCGAGCGAGACGAACGGCTCGTCCATGAGCAGGAGGTCGGGCGCCACCGCGAACGCCCGCGCCAGGGCGACGCGCCGGGTCATCCCGACCGACAGCCGCTCGGGGTAGGCATGACGGAAGTCCGCAAGGCCGGTCGCCCGCAGCAACTCGTCGATGACTCCGGTGCGCGCCTGCGCCGGATCGAGAACGAGCGCGATGTTCTCCTCGACCGTGCGCCAGGGCAGCAGGCGCGGCGTCTGGAAGACATAGCCGATCACCGGCCGCGGCCGTCCCGCCGCGGCCGGTAGCGCGATCGTACCCTCGAAATCGCGGTCGAGTCCGGCGATGATGTTGAGCGACGTGGTCTTGCCGCAGCCGGAGGGACCGAGCAGGCAGATGAATTCACCGCTGCGGACCGCGAACCGCAGATCCTTGATCGCCGTCACCGCCGATGCCTGACCCACCGCCGGAAAGCGCTTCAGCCGGATATCGATGGCGAGCTCGCTCACCGGCGCCACAGGTTGGCGCGCCGTTCGAGCGGCCGCAGGATGGCGAGTTCGATGACCTGGATCACGGCGACGAAGGCAATCGTGTAGGCCAGGATGCCGGCGACGTCGAACAGGCTGAAGAAGGTGCCGATCTGGAAGCCGACGCCGCTGCTGCGGCCCATCAGTTCGACGACCAGCACGATCTTCCAGATCAGCGCCAGGCCGGAGCGCGCGGCGGCGACGATGAAGGGGAACAGCTCGGGTAGGACAATATGCCGCAGCGTCTTCGCTCGCCCCAGGCGGAACACCTCGGCCATCTCCAGATAGTCGCGGTTCAGCGCGCGGGCGCCCTCGCGCAGCGTGACGACGACGTTCGGGATCTTGTTGAGGGCGACGGCGGCGATGGCGGCGGCCTCGATCAGGCCGAACCAGACATAGCAGAGCACGATCGTCACCAGCGCGGGGATGTTGAGGAACAGAACGAGCCAGCCGTCGAAGAATCGGTCGAGACGCGGCCGTCGCCCCAGGGCGATGCCGATGGCGATGCCGATCGACATCGCCAGCGCGAAGCTGACGGCGACACGGGCGAGCGTGATGCCGATGTGATAGGGCAGACTGCCGTCGGCGATGCCGTCGGCAAGAACGCCGGCGACGGTCCGCGGCGAGGGCAGCTTGCGCGGGTTGGCGACGAGGGAAGCCATCTCCCATAGCAGCAGGAGCGCGCCATAGGAGAGGATTCGTTGCCCAGCGCCGGCGAGCAGACTCCTCGCGGTCAATAGGTCACCGCTGACCAGAACGTTCCGGGCTGCAGGTCGGCGCTCTTGCCGATCAGTTCCTCGCCGCCGAGCTTGGCCATGACGGCGAACAGCCTGACGGCGTCGGCCCGTTCCGCCTCTCCCCAGTGGGCGGGAATGCCCTTGCGGTAACCAGCGCGCAGGGCGGCGAACGTGGCGTCGTCGGGCGCCTTCATCAGCGGGCGCAGGCGCTCCCATTCGGCGTCGGAGCGGGCGAGCAGGTCCTTGGCCTTGCGGCTCGCGCGCACGAGCGCCAGCAGATCGTCCTTGTGCGCCGCCGCCCAATCCTCATCGAAGACATAGCCCAGGAGCGGCACCTGCGTCTGGATTCCCAGCTCCTTCTGGGCGTCCTCGACGCCGACGAGCTTCCGGTAGCCCTTGGCCTCCAGCTCGGCGATGAAGTTCCAGGCATTGATGACGGCGTCGAGCCGGCCCGAGAGGATCTCCTCGTTGAGGAGGGGCGGCGCGCCGAACACCTTTTCGACCGCCGTATCCAGCTCGATGCCGTGGCGCTGGCGCGCGAGGGCGCGGATGACGAGCCAGTTCTTGTCGACCGGCCCGCCGGAGATGCCGATCTTCTTGCCCTTGAGGTCGGCGAGACTGGCGATGGTCGAATTCGGCGGCAGCATGAGCGCGCCGACCGACGTCGAGAACGGCACAAAGGTGAATCGGGCGCCGGCGGCGCGCTGGCGCGTGACCCACAGCCAGTCGGTCACGATCACGTCGACCGCGCCGGCCTGGAGCGCCACCGTCGTGGCGCCGGTATTGGCGAGATCGACGATCTCGAGGTCGAGACCCTCGGCCTTGTCGAACCCGTTGGCCTTGATGACGTCGAGTTCCCAATTGACGGTGCCGAACTTGAGGACACCGAGCTTGATCGTGCCGGCCGCCGCAGGTCCGTTTCCCAGAACGACCAGCGCGACGAAGAGCGGGCCCGCAAGCCAACGGATCGATCCCAACAGGAAAGCCATTCGATCTCCTCCAGTTCTCCGGGAACTGCGGCAGCTTCGAACCTGCCGAACGGGGTCGGGAGTAGTCCAATTGTCGCAGTGGTTTTGCTTTTCATTGCAGAGCGTGGCGATGGTTCTTATAACAACTCCTGTTTGCAGGAACAATTCTCTGCGATGCTGATCCGGTATCGTCCGACGGGGCCCGAGAGGGAGGCGTGCCTTGCGCAGACCGCGAGTCCGTTGCGCCGGGTTTCTTGTGATTGCGCTGCTCGCGGTGGCCGCACCCGCGGCCGCACAAGATACGCCAGCCGACGTCACGAGCATATCTATCGCCTACATCACCGAGCGCGTGAAGGACCTGCCGCCGTTCTCCCTCGTCGACCAGCCGACCACCGACAATGGACTCATGGGCGCCCGCCTCGGCATCGAGGACGACAACACGACGGGCAGGTTCACCAAGCAGAAGTTCACGCTCGATGAGGCCGTCGTTCCCATCGGCGGCGATGTCGTCGCGGCGTTTCGGGACCTTCTGGCCAAGGGCCACAAGTTCATCATTTCCGATTTGCCGGCAGCGCAGCTGCTCGCCATCGCCGACGTGCCGGAGGCGAAGGACACGCTGATCTTCAATGTGCAGGCGAAGGACGACGCGCTGCGGGGCGAGCAGTGCCGCGCCAACGTCCTGCACACCATGCCCAACTATGCGATCCTCGCCGATGGCCTGGCGCAGTATCTGATGTGGAAGCGTTGGGCGAACTGGTTCCTGGTCGTCGGCACGGGCGACGACGACAAGCTGTTCGCCGCCGCGCTGCGCCGCGCTGCCGACCGCTTCAGTGCCACCATTGTCGAGGAACGCGTGTTCGATGCCGCGCCGGGTGCCCGGCGCACCGACACCGGCTATGCCCTGATCCAGAAGCAGATGCCGGTCTTCACGCAGGGCGTCAGCGACTACGACGTGCTCGTCGTCTCCGACGAGCGCGATGCCTTCGGCGAGTATCTGCAATACCGGACATGGGACGCGCGGCCCGTCGTCGGCACGCAAGGCCTGGTGCCGACCGCCTGGCATCGCAGCCAGGAGCAATGGGGCGCCACCCAGATGCAGAACCGTTTCGTCAAGTTCGCCGGCCGCTGGATGACCGAGCGCGACTATTCGGCCTGGCTCGCGGTCCGCAGCATCTCCGAGGCCACCACGCGCACGAACAAGACCGACTACGCCAGCGTCAACGCCTATATCCGCGGCCCCGAGTTCGGCGTCGCCGGCTTCAAGGGCCAGAAGCTCACCTTCCGCGACTGGGACGGCCAGCTCCGCCAGCCGGTGCTGTTGGCCGGGCCGCGAACGCTCGTCTCGGTTTCGCCGCAAGAGGGCTTCCTGCACCAATTCAGCGAGCTGGATACGCTCGGGTTCGATCGTCCGGAGACCACCTGCAAGATCAAAGCCGCAGCACAATAGAAGATACGCGCACAAGACGGGCGAGGGAGGGACGGCCAGCCATGAAGGTCGGGTTGATGGTCGCGGCGGTCACGCTGGTCACGGTCGGCGGCATGCGGAGCGCAGCCGCCGAGACGATCTATGTGACCAACGAGAAGGACAATACGGTCACTGTCGTCGACGGCGCCACGTTGGAAGTGACGAAGACCATCCCGGTCGGCCAGCGCCCGCGCGGCATCACGCTGAGCAAGGACGGCAAGCGCCTGTTCATCTGCGCCAGCGACGACAACGAGATTCAGGTGTTCGATATCGCCAGGCAGGCGATCGTTGGCACGCTGCCCTCGGGCCCGGACCCGGAGCAGTTCATCCTGGCGCCCGCCGGCAACCCGCTCTACATCGCGAATGAGGACGACAACATGGTGACCGTCGTCGACGTGGATTCCGGCGAGAAGATCACGGAGATACCGGTCGGCGTCGAGCCGGAGGGCATGGGCATCAGCCCCGACGGCAAGATCCTGGTCAGCACCTCCGAGACCACCAACATGGCGCACTTCATCGATACGGAATCCCACGGAATCGTCGACAACATCCTCGTCGATTCGCGCCCGCGCTTTGCCGAGTTCACGGCCGACGGCAAGCAGCTCTGGGTGACCTCCGAGATCGGCGGCACGGTCAACGTGATCGACGCGGCCACGCGCAAGGTCGTCAAGAAGATCGGCTTCGAGGTCCAGGGACTGAATGCCGAGGCGATCCAGCCCGTGGGCGTGCGGGTGACCCGCGACGGCAAACTCGCCTTCGTTGCGATGGGGCCAGCCAATCGCGTCGCCGTCATCGATGCGCAGACCTTCGAGGTCAAGGACTACCTGCTGGTCGGGCAGCGCGTCTGGCAGATGGCGTTCAATGCCGACGAGTCCCGGCTCTATACGACCAACGGCAACAGCAACGACATCTCCGTCATCGACGTCGCCAACCTGGAGGTGACGAAGTCCATCACCGTCGGCAACCAGCCCTGGGGCGTTGCCGTTGCGCCCTGACGGGATTCGCCCTTGAATGGGGCCATGAACGAGCAGGCGGCCAGTGCGCCGGCCGCAGCCGCGGCCAACATTCCGGCGCTGGCGATCGAAGACTTGAGCCACACCTTCGGCGCGCGCAAGGCGCTGGACGGCGCGGCCTTCGCCATCGGCGCGGGTTCCTTCACCGTGCTCCTCGGCCCGAACGGCGCCGGCAAGACGACGCTGTTCTCGCTGGTAACCCGGCTCTACAACAACCGCGTCGGCTCGATCCGCGTGTTCGGGTTCGAGGTGCGCGACCAGCCGTCCGAGGCGCTTGCGCGTATCGGCGCCATCTTCCAGCAGCGCACGCTCGACCTCGATCTGACGGTCGCCGACAATCTCCGCTATCACGCGGCACTCCACGGCATGAGCCGGCGTGACGCGACGCAGCGCATCGAAACCGAGCTCGGCCGCGCCAACCTGCTCGACCGGCTCAAGGACAAGGTCCGCAGTCTCAGCGGCGGACAGATGCGGCGGGTCGAGATCGCCGGCGCGCTGCTGCACCGGCCGCGTCTCCTGCTGCTGGATGAACCCACCGTCGGCGTCGACATCGGCGCCCGCCAGGCCATTCTCGATCACGTCCATCGGCTGTGCCGCGAGGATGGCCTGGGCGTGCTGTGGGCGACCCATCTCATCGACGAGGTCAATCCCGGCGACGACGTGGTGGTGCTGCATCAGGGGCGCGTCCTCGCCCATGGCGATTCCGATGCGGTGGCGCGCGCCGCCGATGCGCCCAACATTCGCGCCGCCTTCACCAAGTTGACGGGAACCGGAAAGCCGTGACCATCGTGCAGTACGCCCGCTGCTTCAACGGCATCTTCATCCGGGAGATGCTGCGCTTCGTGAATCAATACGGCCGTTTCTTCGCCGCACTGGTGCGGCCGCTGGTGTGGCTGTTCATCTTCGCGGCGGGTTTCCGCTCGGTGCTCGGCGTCTCCATCATCCCGCCCTACCAGACCTACGTGCTCTACGAAGTCTACATCACGCCCGGCCTGATCGGCATGATCCAGCTGTTCAATGGCATGCAGAGTTCGCTCTCGATGGTCTACGATCGCGAGATGGGCAGCATGCGCACGCTGATGGTGAGCCCGATGCCGCGCTGGTACCTGCTGACCTGCAAGCTGCTGGCCGCCGTGCTCGTATCGATCCTGCAGGTCTTCGTCTATCTCGTCATCGCCTCGCTCTTCTTCCGGATCCGGCCGCCGGCCTATGGCTATGTCGCGATGATACCGGCCCTCATCCTGGCCGGTCTCATGCTGGGCTCGATCGGACTTCTGCTGTCCTCCGTGATCAAGCAGCTCGAGAACTTCGCCGGGATCATGAATTTCGTCATCTTCCCGATGTTCTTCGCTTCCTCGGCGCTCTATCCGCTGTGGCGCATGAAGGAATCGAGCCTGACCCTCTATTACATCTGCGCCTGGAACCCGTTCAGCCACGCGGTCGAACTGGTCCGCTTCGCGCTGTACGGGCAGGTGAATTGGCAGGCGCTCGGCGTTACCCTGGCCTATCTGTTCGTGTTCCTGGCGGCGGCTATCTACGGCTATGATCCGTCGCGCGGCATCATCGCGCGGCGCGGCGGCCCCGGCGGTCCGCCGGGCTGATGGTGCGTGCGACTGAAAGCGGGAAGGACGATGCATCCTCGTGGTCGCCTGAGTCGAGTTTCACCGCGCCTTGTCAGGGCGGCGGGCCGGATTGCGCTGACATTTCTGGTCGCTGCGCTGGGGGTCGTCGGGGCCCGCTCCGCCCCTGCCGCCAACGGCCAGGATCCGGATTGGCCCTGCCTGCAGCGCAAGGTCTCCGAGATTTCGCCGGCCCAGGTGTGGACCGGCCCGTCGCTCGATGCGGTCGACGACGCCTGGCGCGACGACGATGCGCTGGCCGAGCTGGCCGGCACCATCGCCTCGAGACGGACCGAGATGGCCGATGCCAAGGAGAAGATCGCAGGCTTCGCGACGGCGGCGGGGATCGACAGGAACCGCCAGCTCACATTGCTGTTTGCCGGCGTTCTCGCCACCATCAACGCCGAGCGCAGTTCGATCATGGCGGGAATCGACCGCTATGCGCGCCGGCAGCACGCTCTCGCCGACAAGATCGCGAGCGAAGCGACCGAATTGGACCGGCTGCCGGCGCAAGGCGGGACAGAGGACGAGATCGCCCGCCACGAGGAGTTGGCACAGACCCAGGAGTGGGACACCCGGATCTTCCGGGAGCGCGAACGGTCGCTGCGCTATGTCTGCGAGCTGCCGACCATCCTCGAACAGCGGGCGTTCTCGCTCGGCAAGGAGATCGCCGCGCAGCTCAAGAAATAGGTAGCTATCGCCTGCCCTGAAAAGTTAAAATCCCTTGCATAACGACGCTGCTGACGTTAGTTTATAATCGTTCAATCTTCGAACATATGCTTTCGTGACGACGACCACCAAGGGAGGATCTACGATGGCATGGACAACCCCAAAAGTGCTTGAAATCTGCGTCGGCCTTGAGATCAACAGCTACGCCTGCGCGGATATCTGATCTGATATTGTGGTGCTCCGACCGGCCGCGCAGTAGGACTGTCCCGCTGCGGCGGGGCGGCGAGGCGGTCGCGGAGCACCTCTGACACTGTCATAGCGTGTGTTACGACTGCTCATCCTGGGGTCGGCTGCTGGTGGTGGCTTCCCCCAATGGAACAGTAATGATGCGGCGTCCAAGCGTGCGCGCGCGAAGGATCCTGCCGCACCCGCGCGGACCCAGTCGTCGCTCGCCGTAACCTGCGACGATCGCCGGTGGGTGATTTTCAACGCCTCGCCGGACCTTCGCCAGCAGATCAACGACAACGCCGCGCTCCATCCGAAGAACGGGCTTCGCCACAGTCCGATTGCGAGCGTCGTGCTGACCAACGGCGACGTCGATCATGTCGCGGGCCTGCTGACCTTGCGAGAGAGCCAGCCCTTCACACTCTATGCGACTGAGCGCGTGCTGTCGGTCCTGCGCGCCAACAGCATCTTCAATGTCTTGAACCCGGAATTCGTGGAGCGGCGGCTTATCCGACTCAATGAGCCCTTCGAGGTCTGCGGCCGCAGCGGCGACGGCACCGGCATCATCGTCGAGGCCTTCGCCGTTCCCGGGAAGGTCGCGCTCTATCTCGAGAATGCCGCTGCCGGCAGCAACTTCGGCACGCAGCCCGAGGACACGGTGGGGCTGCGGATCGCTACGCGCGACAACGGGTCGCAATGCTTCTACGTTCCGGGTTGCGCGGGGCTGACCGATGATCTTGCGGGTCGTCTCGCCGGCGCGCCGCTCGTTCTGTTCGACGGCACGCTGTGGCGCGACGACGAGATGATCGTGGCCGGGGTCGGCGCCAAGACGGGACGCCGCATGGGTCATATGAGCGTGTCCGGCGCCGATGGGACGATGGCGGCCTTCGAGAAGCTGGGCGTGAAGCGCAAGGTGTTCGTGCATATGAACAACAGCAATCCGATCCTGCTCGCGGATTCACCGGAGCGCGCGGCCATCGCCCAAGCCGGCTGGGAAGCGGCCCACGACGGCATGGAGATCACGCTGTGACGGAGCTGCTGAATCCGCAGGAGTTCGAGCGACGCCTGCGCCAGATCGGCGAGGAGCGCTACCACAGCAAGCATCCGTTCCATCGCCTGCTGCACGAAGGCAAGCTGAACAAGGGCCAGCTGCAGGCCTGGGTGCTCAACCGCTTCTACTATCAGCGCAGCATCCCGCTGAAGGATGCCGGCCTGATGTCGCGCGCCGAAGACCCGGCCTTCCGGCGCGAGTGGATCCATCGCATTCTCGACCATGACGGCGCGGAGGGAACCGAGGGGGGCATCGACCGCTGGCTGATATTGGCCGAGGGCGTGGGACTCGATCGCGACTACGTGCAATCGCTGAGCGGGCTCCTGCCGGCGACCCGTTTCGCCGTCGACGCCTATGTCCGGTTCGTGCGCGAGAAGAGCCTGCTGGAGGCCGTCGCCTCGTCGCTCACCGAACTGTTCGCGCCCGACCTGCACAAGACGAGAATCGCCGCGCTGCTTGAAAACTATGAATTCGCCACCGAGCGCACCCTCGCCTATTTCAAGAAGCGGCTCGACCAGGCGCCGCGCGACGTGCAGTTCGGGTTGAGCTATGTGCTGCGCGAGGCGCGCGCACGCGATCAGCAGGAGGCGTCGCTCGCGGCGCTGCGATTCAAGACGGACGTGCTGTGGGCGCAACTCGATGCGCTCCACTTCGCCTATGTGGAGCCGGGCCTGATCCCGCCGGGCGCGTTCGTGCCGGAGGATCGGCGGTGAACGAACGCGCCCTCGTCGGTGAAGCGTCGGTGCCGCGACTGGTGCGCGGAACGCGGCTGCAATTCGACAAGCACCGGGATCAATGGATCGTGCAGGCGCCGGAGCGGCTGTTCGTCCTCGATCCGATCGCGCTCGAGATCGTCCAGCGCTGCGACGGCATCGCCTCCGTCACCGCCATCGTCGACGAACTCGCTGCCAAATTCAATGCGCCGCGCGAGCTCGTTCTGCGCGACGTCAACAGCATGCTGCAGGATTTCGCCGACAAGGGGGTGATGAGCCTATGAACCAGGTCTCGCCGCCGCTGGCCATGCTGGCGGAGCTCACCCATCGCTGCCCGCTGCAGTGTCCCTATTGCTCCAACCCGCTCAATCTCGAGCGCGCGAGCCAGGAGCTGACGACGGCTGAATGGACGCGCGCCATCGATGAAGCGGCGGCGATGGGCGTGCTGCAGATTCATTTCTCCGGCGGCGAGCCGACGGCGCGGCCGGATCTCGAAGATCTCGTCCGGCACGCGCATGACGGCGGGCTCTACACCAATCTCATCACGGCGGGCGTGCTGCTCGACGAGCGCCGGATCGCGCGACTGGTCGAGGCCGGGCTCGACCATGTGCAGCTGAGCTTCCAGGACAGCGAGCCCGGCGGCGGCGATCGCATCGGCGGCTTCAAGGGCGGCCACGCCAAGAAGATCGAGGTCGCGCGTCTGATCCGGGCCGCTGACTTGCCGCTGACTCTCAACCTGGTCGTGCATCGCCAGAATCTGCACCATCTGGACGAGTTGATCGCCATGGGCCTCGAACTCGATGCCCACCGCATCGAGATTGCGCATGTTCAGTACTACGGCTGGGCCTTCCGCAACCGGGCGGCCCTGATGCCGACGCGCGCGCAGCTCGATGCCGCCACTGCGACCGTGACGGCGGCGCGTGAGCGCCTGAAGGGCCGGGTCGTCATCGACTATGTCGTGCCCGATTACTATGCCCGCCGGCCGAAGTCCTGCATGGGCGGCTGGGGGCGGCAGTTCCTCAACATCTCGCCGGCCGGCAAGGTCCTGCCCTGCCACGCCGCGGAATCCGTCACGACGCTCAGCTACGATTCCGTGCGGCAGCGCCCGTTGGCGGATATCTGGCTGAACTCCGAGGCCTTCAACCGCTTTCGCGGCACCGATTGGATGCCGGAACCCTGTCGCTCCTGCGATCGCCGTGAGATCGACTGGGGCGGCTGCCGCTGTCAGGCCTTCGCCATCCTTGGCGATGCCGCCGCCACCGACCCGGCCTGCGGACTGTCGCCGCACCACGAAGATCTCGTGCGGATTGCCGAGACCGATGCGGCAAGCGAGGCGCCGCCGTTCGAATACCGGCGCATCGGGGCTCGCTGAGCTGCCGCTTCTCCGTCTCTGGCCCCAAAATCCACTGGTGTCATTCCCGCGAAAGCGGGAATCCAGGGCAACAGCTCGACGCTTGCCCCCGCATCAAGTGCGGGGCAGGCTCTGGACCCCCGCTTTCGCGGGGGTGACAAATTTGGGTTGTATGGGAGTGGGATGGTGTCGCTCAACGGCAGATTATCGTCGAGCGACCGTCCGCCTCGGCGATCGGCGCGGCGAAGGCGAATGCCGCACGCCGATCAGCCGGGCAGGTATTCCGTCAGGCCGGCCGGATCAGCCGACCGTCTTGCCGATCGAGGTGCGCGTGCACTTGACCTTCACGTACTCGTCGTCGCGCTGACCGGTCAGCGCGGTGTCCGCGACATAGGCCTGGCCGTAGAAGCCGCACATCATCTCGTTCTGGGCCTCCGGCCCGTTGATGACGTCGATGGCGTTGTCCAACTGGCAGTCAGGCGGCGACAGATTGATCGAGCACACCAGAATCAGAACCTTGAACATCTCACCCGGGCTCCCGCCCACTTTGGCTTCGGCACGGCGTCCATTTCGGGTGCCGTATCTCGAGCGCTTGGTTCGACTCTAGGGGGTACCGTCTTAACAATTCTTAACGAAAGTCTTGCGTCATTCTTAACGCGACGATCCCGGACCCGAACCCATGGGCCACTCGGGCCCATGCCTGGAATGTAGGCGGGAAGTGGAAATACCATGGTGACGCCAATCACGAAGAAGTCGGCTCAACCCGCTGATCGAGTGATCGGAATCACACAAAGGCGTCATTCGGCACGCGGCCGCGAGGGCGCATGGGTCAGAACAGTTCGAGTTGCGGCGCCGGCGTTTTGCTTCGCACCGCCTCGTAACGGCTGTGCCGCAGAAGTTCCTCCCGGATATCCTGCAGGTAGGGTGACGGCGGCAGGCTCCGCACCTCGCCCCGCCACAGCCGCTTCTGCGCCCGCATGAGGAACAGGCGATCCTCCGCGCGCGTCATGGCGACATAGAACAGCCGCCGTTCCTCCGCGAGGGCGCCGGCGGCCGCGCCGTTGCCCCACCGCAGCGGCAGGATGCCATCCTCCAGGCCGGCGACGAACACGATGGGGAATTCCAGTCCCTTCGCCGCGTGCATGGTCAAGAGCGAGACGCGATCGGCGCGCGGGTCCCAGAGATCGGCCTCTGTCGCTTGAGTCGCCGACTCCAGGAAGCGGTCGCGATCGCCGCCGCTGCTTCGCGCCAGCGCTGCGAGCTGTGCGACCGCCGATTGGACCGCCGCTGCGTCGACGTCGAGATCTTGTTCGGTCAGGCGCACCGCCGCCATCCGCAGCTGCGATTCAAGCGAGTGACCGCCGTTCTCATCGACCTTGAGATCGTCGAATGCCCGCATCAGCGCGCGGACGGCAGGCAGGTCCATCAGCCGTTCGTGCGAGTGCCTCTTGTACGGCATGCCCGAGCGCTCGAAGGCCTCGCAAAGGGCGGCGCTCTGTGCATCCGTGCGATAGAGCACGGCGAAGTCGGAAAAGGAGAGGTTCGCCGTCGCGCCGTCCGTCGTGCGGCCGCTGTCGATGGAGAAGAAGCTGTGCCCGCCGATCAACTGTTCGATCGAGTGCACGACGAACTCGGCCTCGGCCCGCTCGGTGGGTGCGACGTGGATCGTGATGTGGTCAAGCATGTCGCGCACGATTTCGGCCGCCGGTGCATCGTCGGCCTCGGAAGCGATGACCTGTGTCGAGGCCGAAACGATCATGCCGCTCGAGCGATAGTTGCGGGTCAGGCGGACGACGGCGGCGTCCGGGTAGTCATTGCGGAAGCGGGCGAAGATCGCCGCGTCCGCGCCGCGGAATCCGTAGATGGCCTGCTGGGGATCGCCGATGGCGCAGAGATTGCTGCCCGCCGGCGCCAGGATTCGCAGCAGCGCGTATTGTTGGGCATCGAGGTCCTGGAACTCGTCGACCGAGATCCATCGAAAGCGATCTCGATAGGATGCGGCGATTCCAGGTTCCGTCGTGAGCGCCTGCAAGGTCAGCCCCACCAGATCGTCGAAATCGATCCGGTTCCGCATCGACATCGCCTGTCGATAGGCGGGCGCAACATCCGCCACCTCGTCGGCGCCCGGCTCCTGACCGCGTTTGGCGCTCGATATCGCTTGCAGCAGGCTGCGGGCCTTGCGTTCCGGCGCGTTCAGGAGAGCTGCCAGCAGGGCGACACGTTCGGCGTCGTCGGCGACGCGGAAGCCGCGCTGCAGGCCGGCTGCGTTGGCGTGCTCGCGCAGGATGGCGAGGCCGAGCGAATGGAAGGTGTGGACGGCGATCTGCTCACCGCGATCCGGCAGCAACTTCGTGAGTCGCTCCTTCATCTCGGCTGCCGCGCGCCGCGTGAACGTGATGGCGAGGCAGGCTTCCGGCGGCACTTCCTTGTCGGCAACGAGGTGGGCGATGCGATGGGTGAGGGTGCGCGTTTTCCCGGAGCCTGGACCGGCGATGACGAGGAGCGGGCCGAGCACCGTTGCTGCCGCGGCGCGCTGGTCTTGATCGAGGCCCGCGAGAGTGCCCGAGGCTGCGACGCTCGCCGTCTTCGTCGGTACTTCGCTGGCAGGAACAGCCGGGCGTGGACTTTGGGGCAGAACCCGCGGCTGCTCTCTGGTGTCTGATAGCTGATCACGGGCAAGCGGTTTCGGCAGATCGAACAAGAGCCCACCGGCGGTATGGCGGCGCAATTCGGACGGCTCGAACAAGCGGATGACGCCGTATTCGCCGTCATAGCCGGCGTCGCGGATCACCTTGCCCGCCCGCAGGCGCGCGATGCCTTCAGCCAACAGTGAGGATTCCGCGCGGGCGATGTCTTCGACCGGGACCTGCTCCAGGATCGAAAGCTCGGCGCCGAGGCTCGAGAGCAACCGTTCGTAGTTGCGTTCGACCGTCTGGCTGGTCGGTCCGCTCGCCGTGATCTCCGAGAGTATCTCCGGCAGTGGCACCAGGCTGCAGACCTGGCCGGCGGTCGGCGGCGGCGAGGGCTCCGCTTCGGCGCGGTCGGCCAAGGTGTCGACGCGGTGCATGACGCCGACCGTGACGGGCTGGCCGCAGACCGGGCAGCGGCCGCCCTGCGCCTTGGTCTCCTCCGGCGTCAGGCGAACGTTGCATTTGCGGTGGCCGTCGAGATGATACTTGCCTTCCTCGGGGAAGAACTCGACGGTGCCGACATAGCCGGCGCCCGTCTCCAGTGCGCGGCGCAGCGCGAAGTAATCAACGTCGGTATCGAACAGCGTGGCCTCGCGCCCGAGCTTCGGCGGCGAATGGGCGTCGGAGTTGGAGACGAGCCGATAGCGATCGAGAAACGAGATGCGCCAATTCATGGCCGGATCGGACGACAGGCCTGTCTCGACGGCGAAGATGTGGTCCGCGAGGTCGCCATAGCATTCGGCGACCGTATCGAAGCCCGAGCGCGAGCCCAGCACGGCGAACCAGGGCGTCCAGATGTGCGCCGGCACGAGATAGGCGTCGGGGCTCGCCTCCAGCACGATCTCCAGCAGATGGCGCGAGTCGAGGCCGAGGATCGGCCGCCCGTCGGACGCGATGTTGCCGATGCGCGCCAGCCGCGCGGCGAAGCGGTCGGCGGCCGCGAAGTCCGGCACGTAGACGAGGTGGTGGACCTTGCGCGTCAGATCGCCCTTCTTGTAGATCGTGGATATCTCCACCGACAGCATGAACCGCGTCTGACCGTTGCAGCTGGGCGGCAGGCGCTCGTCGACGGATCGCGCGATGTCGTCGCGCAGGCGGAAGAGGCCCGGCTCGGCCGGCAGCAGCTTTTCCTTCAGCTCCGCGAGCCAGACCGGATGGGTGAAGTCGCCGGTGCCGACGACCGTGATGCCCTTCTTGCGCGCCCAATAGGCGAGGTGCTCGAGGTCGCAGTCCTTGCTCGTGGCGCGCGAATATTTGGAATGGATGTGCAGATCGGCGTGAAAGCGCATCGGTCGACCTGGTCGAGGGAATGCCGGCACCGCGAATCGCTTCGTTCAGAAAGAGTATATCATGTGCGCGGTCGACCAAGATGAAGCGTTACGGGACTGGTATTGCATCGCTATGGCGAATTGAGCTTAAACACGACACCGAATTTGCGCTGAGGGGGGTGGAGTGCTTGTACATGGAAGCTGCCTGTGCGGGTCGGTTCGGTACGAGGCGCGGCTGCCGTTCAGTGAGTTCGTGTACTGCCATTGCTCGCGCTGCCGCAAGGCGACCGGCAGTGCTTTCGCGGCCAACGCGGTCATCGATCCGCAGGCCTTCCGCTGGACGCACGGAGAAGAAAGCGTCATGCGCCATGACCTGCCGGAGGCGCGGAGTTTCGCCACCTCCTTCTGTCGGCGATGCGGATCGCCACTCCCGCATCTGACACGGAGCGGCCGCCAAGTGATACTCCCCGTCGGCTCGCTCGACGACGATCCCGGCGTCAAGCCGTCGATGCATGTGTTCTGGGGTTCGCGCGCTGCTTGGTTCCATGCGTCAGATGACTTGCCCAAGTCCGACTGAGCGGCAACGACGGTATCCTCCCAGGCGTCTATATGCGCCGCTTGACGCCTTTCGTCGGCGTGGCCGTCAGCGGATCATCCGGCCAGGGATGCTTGGGATAGCGGCCGCGCAGTTCGGCGCGCACGGCGGCGTAGCCGTTGCGCCAGAAGCCTTCAAGGTCCCGGGTCACCTGCACGGGTCGGCCGGCCGGCGACAGCAGATGGATCAGGATCGGCACGCGTCCATCCGCCACCGTCGGCGTGGTCCGCGCGCCGAACATCTCCTGCAGCTTCACGGCCAGCACAGGCGATGCTCCGCTGTAGTCGATGGTCACGCTTCGGCCCGTGGGCACTTCGATGTGCGTCGGCGCCAATCGATCGAGGTCGCGCCGCTGTTTCCAGTCGAGCCTGTCGAGCAGCGCCGCCGCGACGTCGATACGGGCTAGATGCGCGCGCCGGGTGATTCCGCCCAGATGCTCGCCCAGCCACACCGCGGGATCAGCTGCGAGCGTCGCATCGGAAACATCCGGCCAGGCGTCGGGATCGAGCCGGCGCAGAAAGGCGATGCGCGCCTGAATGGCGCGTGCGTCCGCGCTCCAGGGCAGTGCCGCAAGTCCGAGTTGTCGGATGCCTTCGGCCATGGCACGCGCCAGCGCCTGAGGATCCGGCGCAGCGATCGGCTTGCGGTCGAGGACGAGCGCGCCGAGGCGGCGCTCGCGCGCGGCGACGACGCTCTCGCTGCGTGTATCCCAGGCGATCTCTTCCCCCTCGTCAAAGCGGTCGGCGAATTGTTCTTCGATCGCCGCGCGGTCGATCGGCGCGGCGAGGAAGATGCGCGCCGAGCGGGCGTCGCCATCGAGGGCTGCGAGCGCCAGAAACGGCTCCGCCGCCAAAGCATCGGTCGGCGGCAGGAAGGCGCCTCGGCCGCTCGTCAAGCGGAACTGTCCGACGACGTCGCCGCGCGCCTGGGCGATGCGATCGGGATAGGCCAGCGCGACGATCTCGCCCAGCCGGTTGAGATCGGCGACCGGCGGCGTGTTCCCCGCCTTCACGAGTCGCATCCATTGCTTGGCGAGCGTTCGGGCCTGGTTCAGCGCCGTGCGATCGACGTTCCCGTCGGCGGACTCCGCGCGCTCCCCCCGCAATATGGCGACGCGCGCGCGCAGGTCCGCGTCGCGCTCATTCGTCGCGCCGCGCTCATTCGTCGCGCCGCGGAACACGTCACGCTCCGCGAGGATGGCGGCGGTCTCGCAGGCGAGGCGCCCGAGTCCGCGTCCGGTGGCCGCGACGATCATATGCGCCAGGCGCGGATGCAGGCCGACCCGCGCCATCGCGCGCCCATGCGCCGTGGGCAGGCTCTGCGAGTCCACCGCGCCGAGCTGTGCCAGCAACTCGCGCGCCTGCGCCAGGGCGCCGGCCGGCGGCGGATCGAGGAAGGCGAGGTCGCGCCCGTCGCCCGCACCCCAGACCGCCAGCTCGAG
>Ga0137403_10004228_pt1 | contig 16961 bp, 20 predicted proteins | sample CZOMad2_1_16fung_FD_122057 | JGI IMG/M metagenome (GOLD analysis project Ga0137403, IMG submission 122057) | Vadose zone soil fungal communities from Angelo Coast Range Reserve, California, USA - CZOMad2_1_16fungal (Hybrid Assembly) | ecosystem: Environmental > Terrestrial > Soil > Vadose zone...
CTCCAAACACAAATCCACGACCTTGTCGAAATCTTCATCGAGCATCTTTTCGAGCCGAACCTGCACGGCGTGATCTAGGTGGCTGGGGCGCGCGGGGAAGAATTCCGGAATTATCCTTGTCGTGAGGCTGAGAGCGCGCGGGCTCCTCGTGGGAAGGTCCCCAAGCTCGGCGTTCAAGAAACCGTCGAAACCGTCGCGCCGCCGTCGTCTGCGGGAATTCCCTCTCAGTTGTTTCAGGCAACTTCCAGTTCCCACTTGCGTGACCCTCCGGATGTTTGACCGATCCCCCTCTTGATACCTTCTATTCCGATTTCGATGCGCGGGCTCAGAGAGGAGGGCAGGAACGTCGGCCGAGAGCCCTTCGGCGCGTCTCCACCGGGAAACGGCGTGGATGCTGTGAAAAGGGACCACGACACGAGAGGAGAAGTCAAAATGCTGACCAAGGTAATACCCGTCTATGTCGCAGCGGCGCTCGTGGTGGGCATGCTGGGGCTCACCAGGGCTCCGGCGAGCGCGCAGCTTCCACCGCTGCTCGGTGGTAGTGGGCACAATGGTGACGAGGCCACTGGTCACGTCCCGGTGTCTTGCGACTTCATCACCAGCGGCGGATATGTCTTCACGGACATAGGCGAACATGCGAACTTCGGTGCTCATGGCGGGTGCAAGAACGGCGACTTCTGGGGCCATGTGAACTACGTTGATCACGCCTTTCCGAAGCTCCACCTGAATAGCACCGAGATCACAGGCTACCTGGACCCGTTCCCTCCCTCGAACGCCCGCGACATCTGTGGTATCGCCCGGACCGACTTGTTCGGAGCTGTTCGGTTCCGTGTGCGGCTCATCGACAACGGCGAGCCCGGAAATAGTGATCAGTTCGGCATCCGGTTGTCGAACGGCTACGTGGTGAGCACGCGCGTACTGGGGGGCGGGAATGTCCAGCTGCATGAGCCGAACCCGTCTACAGTGGGGCCAGACCCGGCGCCCGACGAGGCCACCATGTGCGGTGGAGTCGCGGCCCCCTGACTCAGTCTCGAGGCGGCGTCTGCCCCGGGGTTGAGGGCATCTGACCCCCTCGGGGCAGTCGCCCCTCGCCCGGAACATCTGATGGAAGCGGTGCGCCTGCCGCCTCCTTCGAACGCGACATTCCCTCGAGGTCAATCTCGCTTCAGGGAACCGGCGCCACGAGTAGCCGCGTCAGTTCGTCCGGCTGGCTGAGCATCGGATAGTGGTCGGTGTCGAGCTCGTGCCAGACGGCTTTCAGCCGCTCGGCCGTGCGCCGCTGGTGCGTCTCGGGCGGGTTCATGGCGCGGCGACAGCGGATGACGGTCGCAGGCCACGCCTGGTTCCAGAAGCTTCCGAGCTCCACGGGCGCCTCGAGCGCAGCGACCGGATGCGGCGTGTAACGCGCCAGGGCCCAGGCGCGCGTGTCGGGATCGAGGTCCGCGAACATCCGCTTCTCCGCGTCGGCCCGCGTGGGTCCGGTCGTGATCGTGGTGGTCTCGTTGGCGGCCACGCGCTGACCACGCTTCCGCTTCACCGAGACCCGTTCTCCCGGAGCCACCGTCGCTTGAGGACCCGAGCCCACGCGGCCGTCATCCGCTGATGGCAGTTGGGGCAGATGTACGGGACTCGGGGCAGGCGATTCTTACTGCCAGGCTGCCGGCCTTTTCGGTTGATCCGTCCGTCCCGTCTCACCCGCCCGCCCACCACTTCCGTCCTGCGAAACCATCCCAGGTTGAGCGGCCTGCTCACGTCTCGCCTCCTCTTCGGGGTTACGGTGCGCCAGGTCGGAGCACTCTCGCCTCGTGCACGTGTCTCGGTGGTACTTCGCGTAGTACGCCCGGTCTTCGATCACGGCTTTGACCCCGCCAAGGGCCAGGAGCCGACGCTCGTTTCGGTTGAGTACGCCCAATGCGTCTACGTCGCTCGGCTTCTCCGCGTCCTGTGCCCCGCCGTGAATCCGCCGCTCCGGGTCTACCTGATCGTCGTCGTTCGCATCTCGTCGGCCTTGACCAGTTCCAGGAGCCGGAGCGCCTGCTTGCGGACGATGGCGAGCGCGTGCAGGTAGTCCTCGTGGATCACACCGGCCTTGACCACGAGCGTACCGTTGCGCAGCCCGGCCGCTTGCTCAGTGACGGCTTTGAGAATCCCCGCCTGAAGGCGGATGACGTCGCTGCGCATCTTGCGCGTCATGCTCGCCGCAGGACCGTCGAATAGCCTGAACTCCGAGGCCATGTCTCAGCCCTCGCTCTCGTCGTCGGCGGCGAACTCCGACTTCAGGACGTACCCGTTACCGAACCGCACGGCCTTCGGGCCATCGGCCGGATCTCGGCCGGGCACGGAGGGGCGATACATCTCGGGCTCTTTCTGGCCGCCGTCTTTGCCAGGCGTCTCGAAGTTCAGGCAGTGCGGCGTCATCGTGCCGGCGCCGTGAATGTCGTACGGCTTCGGCACCGCGACGATCGGGTTGCCGTGACCGTCTCCTGCGAAGGGCACGTGACCGCGCGGGAAATTCGACGCCGGGTGCTGAGGATCGCGCGTCGCGTCCTCGGGCTTCGGGCTGTCGAGCACGATCATCGGGTCCACACGCCGGAGCATGCCGTCCTTGAACTCGAACTCGGCGACGTCGGCCGACTTCTCGACCTTGCGCTCGTGGCCGAGGAGCAGGTTGTCGAATGAAACGCGTTCGCGCTTTTCCACTGTGATCTCCTGTTCGACGGCGGCCGGCGTGTCCTTGACGTACACGGTGCCTCGGATAGGGGACTTGGAGAACAGGAACGGCCGGGTTGGCGGTCCCCGGCCGTGGTACTAGTACTTCTCGATGCGCCCCTCGAAGGGGAAGGTTAAAGGATGGTCACTCTCGGGTGACAGCGGGGCCCTTCGAGGCCCCCCATGTTCCCAAAGCCCGCGGCTGGCTTCGCGGGCCTCGCGCTGCAGCTTCACGAAGCGCTCCTGGTGCTTGACGTTCGGAGGGACGGTCATCACCTGGGCGTAGCCCAGGCGGACCAGCTCGGCGTTCACCATCAGGTCGCCGACCCAGACGTACGCCAGGAGCCGCCCGTATCGATCCCGCGTTCGGACGTCCAGCTCGAGCCGCACGCGCCGGCCGGCGACGATGCGCCGGTTGACCTCGGCCGCCTCGCGACCTCCCGGCTCCTCGCCCCGGGTCGGGTGATGGATCTCCGGCGTGTTCACGCCGATGTAGCGGATTTTCTCCACACGGTCGGCGAGCCGCACGTGAATCGTGTCGCCGTCCACGACGCGGACCACGGTGCCCTCGATGGGCTCGGCCCGCGAGTACGCCGCCAGGAGTAACGGCGCGAGCAGGAGGGGAAGATGCCACCGCCGGAGCGCCACGCCGCCACGGTGTCACCGTGGATCGGCGAGTGTCAAACTTTAGATACTGTTGGGAGGAGGGTTGACTGCGGACCGGAGCCGGCTCGCGTCTACCTCAGGCCACCCTCGGAACAAGCCGGCCTCAAGGACCCCGCTACAACAGCCCTACGCGATGCGGAACATCGCGTAGCCGAGTGACCGGAGCTGAGTATCGACGAACGGCTGATGACGCCGGTCGGCGTTTCTACGCTCGACGGTGTCGCCGTTACGCTCGGCCACGCGGCGGTCACCACCGGATCGCCGATCCATAAAGACCTCGACGTTTTCTTCGGACGCGAACTGTCGCGCGAGGTATTCGCACAGGCTGTTCTGGTCGCGCGCCACGATGAAGTAGTGTCGAGTCATGACGGCCATAGGACTATCTTCTACGAAACGCTCGTGAGGGTCAAGGTTGGCGGAGCCGACCCATGGCGCGTCGGGCCCTCCGTGCCTTTTTGGAAAGACGGCGGGGGTTGCCGCGCTTGTCCCGCACCGGTTCGACGTCTGTTGTAGCGAGGTCCTTGAGCTCGGCTTCCGCCGGGGGTGCGGACAACCCTTCGGTTGGCGGGTCTTCCTGGAATTCGAGGGCTTCCAGAAATTGCTCGGCGGTCAGGGCGGGACTGCCGGCGCGGCGGGCCGCGTCCTGGATCTTCCGGTCGGAGCTGACGACGACCGCGCCGCTCCGCAACTGGCGCGCGAGTCGCATGAGCTCGTCGTCGGCCGTCAGGGGCGGGCGCGAGAAGATCACGCGGATCCGGCCCGCCGACGGGGCGCCGCCGGAGACTCGCGCGCCGTCGAACACGACCGTGAACTCGTCGCGCGGCTCGCGGTGCGCCCGTGCCAGAAGGTGCAGGAGCGCCCGCCGTCCGGCCTCGAGGCTCTCGGCCTCGCGGGCCCGGAGCTCCGGGTCGCGCCGGATGACGTTGTAGCCATCGATGAGCCAGCGCATGAGCCAAGTATCCTATCCTCTCCCCTCGTAGGGAATGGCCCATGGACGATCCATCGCTGAGCATCGTCGGGAGCGGCTCGCTGACGCCGGACGCAGCCCGGTGTCTTCCGGAAAGCCTCGTCGTCCGATTGATGGTCGATCGCCCCTCGATCCGGCCCGTGGACGTCGGCGACATCGTCGAGATCGTCGCCGGCGCGGGCGGGCGCCCCGGCGACATCGTGCTGTGCATCCACGAGGGAAGGTGCGAGCTCGGGCGGCTCATCCGCCACAGCGGGTCGCTCGTCGAGATCGAAGTGGGCCCCGGTGGGTCCCGTCCGGCGCTCGAGGCCGGCGCGGTTCTCGGGATCGCGACGGCGCTCGAGCAGGGCGATCTGTTGTTCGACCTCTCACGCGGCCGCTGGCGCGCGGCGGGCCGCCTCGCCGCGGCCTTGCCGCCCCGCCTCGGCGCCCCGCTGGTCGTTCTGGCGTGGCTCGAACGCCTGCGCCGTCCTTTCTTTCCGCCGCTCTTCATGGGCGGCGAGGAGCATCTGCTGTCCCAGCTCACCGTCGCGTACGACATCGAGGCCGAGGTCATCGGCCGCGAGACGGCGCTTCGGCCCGAGGAGCAGACGCTGCTCGAGCATCACCTGGTGGCGGGCCAGCGGCTGCTCGACGTGGGCTGTGGGGCCGGCCGTGAGGCGATCGGGTTCGCGCGCGCGGGGCTCACGGTCATCGGGATCGACGTGGCGCCGGCAATGATCACACGCGCCCGCGAGAGCGCCCGCGTCGCGGGGCTCGCGATCGAGTTCGAGGTCGGCGAGCCCCTCACCTGGCCGTCGACGGGCGCGCCGTTCGACGCGATCTACTTCAGCCCGGGGATCTACTCGCACATCCCCGGGCGCGACCGTCGCGTGCGAACGCTCGCGCGGCTGCGTGACCTTCTGGCCCCCGACGGCTTGATCGTGGTGGGACCGGTCCTGGCCCCGCCCCTGCCGCTGCTCTCGCGCACGCGCCTCGTCGACGCGCTTCGCCGGATCGGGCGCCGCGCCGGGCTCCGTCGCCTGGCCGAGCCCGGCGACCACTTCTATCGCGGCCACGCCCTCCGGCGCGCGCCGACCGCGTACCGCTACATTCACCGCTTCCGGACCCGCGGCGAGGCCGAGGCGGAGCTGGCCGACGCCGGCCTCGTGGTGACGGAGAGCCTCGATGAGACCTGCTGGATCGCGCGCACGCGCCGGCGTTAGCGGCGGTCTTCCAGCCGATAGAAGCGGTCGTAGTCAGCGGAGCTGCCTGACCGTGCGCCAGCAGACCCGGAGCGGGTGGACGGCGCGATAGACCGGAACCTTCCACGGCGCCTCGAGCTCGTAGTGGAATCGGAGCCACGTCCCCGAAGGAAAGAAGGTCCACGCCAGCACGCGCAGCACGTCGACGCCCCGGTCCATGAGGAGCGTCTGGGCGGGATAGACGCGCGTCTCGCTGAGCGGCGGGCCGAGGCTCGGCGGCCATGACGTCCCGATGCAGCGCAGGACGGCGGCCCGACGCAGACGACCAGGAGCGAGCCGCGCGGCCAGGCCGGGCGGCAGCGGGGTCCCGAACGACGCGTGGACCACCTTCAGCGTCCAGTCGAGGAGCGCGCGGATCCGCCAGCGTCGGGCCTCGTCCACCACCCGCTCCCAGTCGAGCTCGCCCGTATACCGACGGATCAGCGCGTCGATATCGGCGTACCAGAGGACGCGGGCGAAATCGGAGCCGAGCGTCAGGTGCAGCGCCAGGTGCAGCAGCATGTCCTCCGGGCAGAGCGCCAGGCTTCGGCCCTCGGCGAGGACAAGCGGCCGCGCCCGGCGCCAGAGCCCGTCGTGGTCGACCCGCACGACACCATCGAAACGAAGGTAGCGCGCGACGTCCCAGTGGAGGTCGACGAGGACCCCGCCGCGGACAAGCTCGGCGAAGCAGCGCGAGGCGGCGTGACGCTCGGCCTGGGGACCGGGCGTCCGATAGCCGAGGCTCGTGAGCGCTTCCACCGCCCGAGTCCGGTCGGCGGGACGGACGAGGAGATCGAGGTCCGCCATCGGCCGCAGCCCGGGATCGGGATAGACGGTGTGCGCGAGGACCATGCCTTTGAGCGTGAGGGTCTCGACGCCCGCCTGCCGGAGCGCGCTCACCGCTTCGCCCCAGGAGGCGGCGAGCACGGCGCCGCGCGCCCAGACGCCGCTCGCCACGTGGGTCAGGCGGTTTCGCGCATCGGGCGGTAGGCGCTGGAGGAGGTCGAGGCGGCGGAGGTGCCAGTGCAGGAGCGAGGCGGTCCCCTCGCGGGTCGCGAGATCGACGAGCGACGCCCAGTCGACGGAGCCGTCGGAGAACGCCGCCAGCCAGCGCTCCGGCGACTCATCGAGGCCGACACGCGCGCCCAGCAGGAGCAGGCGCGCCGCCGCGTCGGGCGCGGGCGCCGGCACGCCGTCTACGACGTCGAGCTGGTTCGCGAGCCCTTCCCCATCGTGGTTCGCTGGCTGGTGCTGCACGTGGCGTTGGTCGCGCGGCAGCACGTCGTGGTGTCGGCCCCGAAGATGCTGCTGGGCTCGAGCGTCGGCTTCTCGTACGGACGCTTCTCCTGAGTGGCCATCGTCAACTCCTCCCCGCGGTGCGGATCTGGTAGAGCCGCCGATTCGCGCCGGCGACCGTCCGAGCTCGCTCGTGGCAGCGCTTCCACTCGCCCTCGCCGCGCTCGAGCAGATTGTCGCCGTGACAGCGGTTGCAGAATCCGACCAACTCGCAGGACGAACACTCCGGCAGGTCCGCGTAGCGCTGGACCGAGAGCAGATCCCTGATCGCGGGCGGCGGCGCCGTCCAGAGCTGCCGGAACGGCGTCTGGCGAACGTTGCCGATCGGGATCCGGAACGCGACGCACGGGTAGACGTTGCCGTACGGATCGATGCAGCACCCGTTGGTCGCCGGCCCGCACGTCCCGCGCTGGAGCGCGACGTCCTCGGGCCGGCCCGCCTGCGGATCGAGCTGCTCGCTCCACGCGGAGTCGCGGAGGTACTGGAACAGCTCCTCGGAGTCGAGCTGGTATTCCTGGGGCACGTGACCGTCGCGCGGCACGGCGCCGTCGACGCGCGGGCTCACCTCGCAGCTGTAGGTGTGGGTGAAGACGCCGAGATCCTTGCCGAGCTGGTCGAGCTTCGCGAGCCCGGCGAGGTTCGGCTTCATCACGGTGGTCTTGAGGTAGACGCGCAGGCCGTGGCGCTGCAGGCGCTCGATCGCGGCCATGAGCCTCCGGAACGAGCCCGGTACCCGGGTGATCGCGTCGTGCACCTCCGGGTCCGCGGAGAAGATCGACAGCTCGACCGTGAGCGGCTCGAGCGCCGCGAGGCGCTCGACCTTGGCCTCCGTGAGCCCGATCCCGTTGGTGAAGACGCGGTAGACGAAGCCGCGCCGGCGCGCGTGCTCCGCGATGTCGAAGAAGTCGGGCCGCACCATGACCTCGCCGCCCGAGAGCGTGAGGTAGAGCCCGCCCATGTCGGCCAGCTCGTCGAGCAGGCGTCGGATCTCCTCGAGCGTCAGCTCGTGGCGGCGCACCTCTTGCTCGCGTCCGTGCTCGACGACGCAGTAGCAATGGACGCACTGCTCGTTGCAGCGGTAGGTCAGCTCGAGGTGGACGTTGAGCGGCGTCCGGTTCCGGTCGGCCTTGGCGCTGATCAGCGCCATGAGCGACTCGTCGCCGAGGCCGGCGTTCTGGGCGCAGCCCTCGAAGATCATCGGCTCTCTCCCTTGCGCCGGCGCTCGATGGAGACCAGATTCGCGTCGGCGAGCCGCTCGATGAACTCCACCGCGTCGGCGCGGATGGTCGCCTCGGACGCCGCGAACTCGCCCGCGACCACGCCGACGATCTCGTCCACGCTGCGCGCGCCGTCGCACAGCTCCCAGATCCGCGCGCCGACGCTGTTGAGAGGATAGAGCAATCCGCCCTTGACGTCTACGACGAGCGCCTCGGTGTCGAGGACCCGCCACGGGACCGACCGGCGGAGCGGGAAGGCCTCAGCCGAGTCCATCGAGGTAGTCCCAGAGCTCCGCGCGCGGTGCGAAGGCCAGCTCGTAGACCGGCGTCGCCTCGGCCAGCGCGGCGAGCGAGGCGAGGAGCCGCTCGGCCACGCGGGGGTCACGCTTGGGCAGCATCACCTCCGGGAAGGCGCGGGCGACCACCTCGGCCGGCGTCAGGCGGCGGTGGGCGAACCGGTCGGCCTTCCGGAGAAAGCAGAGCGCCCGCAGCGGCGCGCGCGCGTTCGCACGGGCCATCGTGGGTCCGCCGGAGCCGTAGAACGGCGTGGCGCATGCGGTGAATCCGCCCGGGACCGGCCGGAACGCCACCGTCTCGTCGTTCAGGACCCGACGATCTCCCGCCAGTCCGGCGATGGTCGTCTTGCCGCTTCCGGACGGACCCGAGAACGCCCACGCGCGCCCGTGGTCCACCACGGCCGAGGCGTGGAGCAGGAAGCCGCCCTCCCGCATGAGAAGGAAGCCGCACAGCAGGCGGAACAGCTCGGGGTTGAGCGCCGGCCCCGGCCCGACGCGGAAGCGAACGCGACGGCGAGCGAGATCGCCGTCGGCGCGGGACGGGTAGCTCGCGAGGGCGAAGTGGCCGTTGCTCCAGGTCGCGACCGGCCGGGGCGCGCGCCCCGGCCGGTAGCGCTCGGTCGCGGCCACTTCGACGGTGACCGAGGGGGCTCTGCGCGAGACGAACGGCGCGTAGCGCTCTTCGGCCCACCGGCGCTCGGGCGCGCCCAGGCCCGTCACGCGGAACACCATGCCGGCGACCTCGATGCGCGGCGCGGGCTCAGCCAACGGCGGACCCGTCCGCCCGTGGCACGCCCGCGCCGACCAGGCGGCACTCGGGAGCGGTCACGATCCGGGCCGCGAGCTCCAGGGTCCGTGCGAGCGCCGCGCGGCGGCGATCCGCCTGCCAGACAGCCCGGAGCAGCGTGGCGAGCGCCTGCGCCCCACCGAGAGCCCGCGCCGGCTCGTCGTCGTCGCGCGAGATCCAGAACGCCGTCGTATGCACCCGGCGTGATACCGGTAGCGGCCAGCCCTGGTCGACGAACGGCGTGAGCCGCGTCGTCAGCCCTTCCCTCCCCGGAGTGACCGCGACGTAGCCCGCCACTTCGGCGGGGGACGTCGTGGTCGTGCGCGAAGCCTCGGCGCCAGCTCCGCTGACGACCACCGATCCGGCGCGGTCGAGACGGGTCGCGTGGAGCAGCAGCGTGTCCCGCTCGAGAAGCCACAGCGCGGAGAGCGTCCGCATCAGGTTGGCGACGCCAAAGCCGCCGGCGATACGCACCGCGACCCGGCCACGCGGCACGTCGACCGCCGCGCGGTAGTAGCCGGTCGTCACGAGGAGCCCGCGGCCGCGACGCCGAACGCGCGGCGCGTCGTCGACGGTCTCCTCGCCGGCCGGCCGCCGGGCGCGGCGGCGGAAGTCCTCGTCGTACGTGATCGCGACCGTCACGTCCGGGCGCCGCGCTGTGAGGAACTCGGGGCGGCTGCGGGCCCAGAACCGGGGCTTCGGGTAGCGACACACGACGCGGAACGCGACGCCCGCGACGTCGACGGTGTCGGCGTAGTGGGTCAGGCGCGCCGCCATGCGCGCCGGCGCGCCGACGCCCACGCCGCGGCCGCGAGCGAGCGCGCCGCCCTCACGATCGCGTGCGCTCGCCGACCCGGGCGCGTCAGGTTCACCACGGCACCATCTCGCTCGAGAGCAACCACGACGCCCACGATTTGCGCCGGCCTCACCAGCTCGGGCCCCGCGCCGCGATGGTCGGCGCGGGCGAGGAGGACGGCGCCCCGGCGCCCGATCACGCGGTGGCAGACGATCGCCCCCTCGCATTCGTACGCGAGCAGGTCGCCGAACCGGATGCGGGCGGGAGGCGCCACGAGGATCCGCGTTCCGCGCGTCAGGAGCGGGCGCATGCTCCGGCCGTGCACCGGGAGCCAGGTCGGCGCGCCTGCGTCGATCCGCTCGCGGAGGACCTCGGTGACGACCGGGCGCCAGAGGGCGGCGGGGCGCGCCATATGGGCCATCCTATCGCAGCGCCGATCGCTTGCGCCATCCGCTATCATCGCCGGCGTGACCGCCGCTACCCGCTGGGCCGAGCGCCGCGCGACGCGGGGGCTCGTGGCCGCGCCGCACGCGCTGGCCGCCGAGGCAGGCCTGGCGATCCTGCAGCGCGGTGGCAACGCCGTCGACGCCGCCGTCGCGGCGGCGTCGACGGTCGCGGTCGTTTACCCGCACATGAACGGCGTCGGCGGCGACAGCTTCTGGCTGATCTATGACGGCCGACGCCGGGTGTTGCGCGGGCTGAACGCCGCCGGGCGCGCGGCGGCGGCCGCCGACCTCGAGGTCTACCGCGCGCGGTTCGGCGCAGCCATCCCGGCGCGCGGCGGGGCCGCGGCGCTGACGGTCCCCGGCGTCGTCTCCGGCTGGTGGGAGGCTCACACCCTGAGCCGTGACACGCTGGGCTCGCCGATCCGCTGGAGTGAGCTCCTCGAGGACGCCATCGGACGCGCCCGCGACGGCTTCCCCCCCTCACCCGGCCAGCGGCGCGAGACGACCGATGCCGACGACCTGTTCGGCATCGCCGCGCCGGTGGACCTGCGTGCCGCGCTCTGGCGCGTCTACCATCCGGCGCTTCTGGCGCGCGAACGGTTCGTGCAGGCGGACCTCGCCGCGACGCTCGAGGAGATCGCGCGGGGTGGCGCCGACACGTTCTATCGCGGCGCGCTCGGCCGCCGGATCGCCCTGGGCACCGCGGCCGCCGGCAGCCCGTTGACCGCCGACGATCTGGCTCGGCACCAGGCCGAGTGGGTGGACCCGTTGCGCGTTCCCTACCGAGGTGGTGAAGCGGCGAGCTTCCCGCCGCCGACGCAAGGGTTCGCCGCGCTCGCGATTCTGGCGCTCCTCGAAGGGTTCGACGTCGGGTCGCTGCCCGAGGCCGACTACGTGCACCTCGTCGTCGAGGCCACGAAGCTCGCCTTCGAGGACCGCGATCGGTACCTCGCCGACCCCGGCTTCGTCCCCGTCCCGGTGGCGCGCTGTCTCGATCCGGCTCGCCTCGAAGAGCGGCGCCGGCGCATCTCGCGACGGGTGGCGCGGCGCCCGCGCGGCGCATCGATCGAGGGCGACACGATCGCCATCGTCACGGCCGACGCGGAGGGCAACGCGGTGTCCCTGATCCAGAGCCTCTACTGGGAGTTCGGCTCCGGCGTGATCGCCGGAGACACCGGGGTGCTCTTGCAGAACCGCGGCGCGTTCTTCTCACTCGACCCCACTCACCCGAACCGACTGGCGCCGGGCAAGCAGACCGCGCACACGCTGATCCCGTCCATGTATCTGCAGGACGGCCGACCGCGCCTGATCTACGGCACGATGGGCGGTGAGGGCCAGCCGCAGACCCAGGCGGCGCTCGTCACGCGCATCGTCGATCGCGGCCTCGGCCCCCAGGCGGCGGTCGAGGCGCCGCGCTGGCTCTTCGGGCGCACGTGGGGCGAGGAGACGCAGTCGCTGAGGCTCGAGGCGCGGTTCGGCGACGACGTCGGCGCCGCGCTCCGAGAGCGTGGGCACGAGGTGAGCGTCGTCGAGGCGTGGAGCGACCTGATGGGGCATGCCCAGGTGATCCGCGTCGATCCCGACGGATTCACGGGTGCGTCCGACCCTCGCGCCGACGGCGCCGCGCTCGGGTTCTAGGCCGGATTATTCATGAAACGATCGACGCGATCGGCGGGCGGGTGGCGCCGGGTGTGGCCCCGGCCGGAGGCCGGCAGAGCGCCCGAAGGGCGTCAGCTCAGCGGCAGCTCGCGCTCGAAGACGTTGAACGGCGAGCGGCGGGCGGCCTCGAGTGCCTGTCGGATCTGCGCCTCGCCGCGTCCCGCCCCCTGCCGCAGCAGGGCCTCGAAGAACGCCACGTAGAACGCGTCCGGCTCCACCACGACGGCCACGCGCGCGCGCTGCCCGGGAGCCGCGACCTTCATCCGATACTCGAGCGTCGCGCTCGTCCCCGGCCGGAGCCGCGTGTCGAATGTCTCGCGCGAGAGGTCGAGGGCCACCTCGCGCCCGATGACCTTCTCGCGGCGGCTGCCGGCCACGACCTGCCCCTCGGCGTCCACCAGCTCGGCGCTCAGGACGACCCGCGGCGTGACGTAGGTCGGAAACGCGTGGCCGATGCGCGTGCTGGTCACGCGGACGGTGACGAGCGCGACGTCGCCGGGACGATACCGCGCCGCACCGGCCCTGGCGGTGATGGTGAGTCCCGACCGCACCATGTCGGCGTCGTGGATCCCGCGCCAGCGGTGACGCCGATCGGGCATGTGGCAGTCCTGGCACTGCACGCCCGCGCGGGCGAACCGGCTCGCCTTCCACTCGTCGTAGGTGCTCTGGAGCAGCTTGCCGTTCAGCGCGAACCCGTCGGGGGCGAACTGGTGGCAGCTGCGGCAGAACTCGGACTTGAGGAAGGCGGGTGTGCGCGTGACGCCGTTGTGCGGCAGCGTCTCGCGCGCGACGCTGCTCGCGAGCGAGCCGTCGCGCCGGGGCGGGCCGAAGCGCTCGTGGCTCCGCACGTGACAGCCGGCGCACGGCACGCCCTTGCCGGCGAGCGCGTCGTCGAGATGCTGGTTGGGCCGCACCTGGTCCCCGTCGGCGACGAGCGGCGCCTGCTCGGCGAGCGGGGCGTGACACGTGAGACACGTGAGCGCCGACTGCGGGTCGCTCTCGCGCATCTCCACGAGCTGGCCCGCGACGCCGGGGCCGCTCGCGGCGGCGTGCACGCTGTCGCGCCAGTCGGCGAGCTGCGTGGGATGACAGGTCCCGCACGCCTCGGGGTGGAGCGAGGCTTCCAGCGGCGAGAACCGCGCGGGCGGCGTGCCCTGCGGCGCCAGCGGCTGGCGCCAGTGGCGCCGCAGAAATTCCTGGATCGTGTCGGCGCCGCCGCCGGCGGCGGCGCCGAGCAGCACGGCCGCCGTCGCCGCGCACGCTGCACGAAGGCGAAGTCGCATCAACGGGAGCATGATAGCGTGGGCCGACTGCTGTACAGTAGGAGACCGCAGTCATCCTGATCGCTTCCGGAGAACGCCGTGGATCCGTATCGCTTGCCGCGACAGGTGCGACCGACCCGCTACGATCTACGGCTCGAGCCCGATCTGCTGACGCTCACCTTCACCGGTGAGGAAACCGTCACACTCGAAGTCGAGGAGCCGACCGCGGAGATCGTCCTCAACGCCGTGGAGCTGACGATCGCCGAGGCGACGATCGAGAACGCGCGCGGCGACTCCCGCCGCGGGACGCCGGTCGCCGACGAAGCGGCCGAGCGCTGCCGCATCACGTTCCCCTCGCCGATCGCGCCGGGTACCTGGCGGCTGCGTCTGGCGTTCCGAGGGGCCCTGAACGACAAGCTCCGCGGCTTCTACCGGTCGAGCTACAAGGATCCGAGCGGCGTGACGCGGCTCCTGGCCGCCACGCAGTTCGAGGCGACGGACGCGCGCCGCGCGTTCCCGTGCTGGGACGAGCCCGAGCTCAAGGCGAGCTACAAGGTGACGCTGGTTGTCGACCAACCGCTGGCCGCGATTTCCAACGGCGGCCAGGAGAGCGAAAAAAAATTGGCGGGCGGAAAAAAGGAGGTCGGCTTCAAGGAGACGATCCCGATGTCCACCTACCTGGTCGCGTTCATCGTCGGCGAGTTCGAGGCGACGCCGCCGGTCGACGCCGGCACGCCGCTTCGAATCGTTCACGTGCCGGGCAAAGAGTCGCTCACCAGCTGGGCGCAGAAAATCGGCGCCTTCTCGCTAAAGTTCTTCGCCGACTACTACGGACTCAAGTATCCCGGTGACAAGCTTGATCTGATCGCGATTCCCGACTTCGCCTCCGGCGCGATGGAAAATCTCGGCGCGATCACTTTTCGAGAGACCGCGCTGCTCGCCGACGAAAAGACCGCGTCACGCGCCGAGTTGGAACGCGTCGCCGACGTCGTCTCGCATGAAAACGCGCACATGTGGTTTGGCGATCTCGTCACGATGCGATGGTGGAACGGGATTTGGCTCAACGAGGCTTGCACGTTTTCCTGCATCTCGTGGCTCAAGACTTGGTGCAAGGGAGAAGGTTCTTTCTTATTGGCGAATTGGAGCGGGTTCTCCTGCTCGGGGTCGGTCAGCGAGTCCAGGCTCAGCGCTTTCTTCGAGCGCTGCCAGTCAATCACCAGGTGCCGCGCGATGGCAAAGAGCCACGCTTCAAATTTGGATTTTCCGTCGTACTGGTGGCCGCGTTCGAGGACGCGGATCCACGTCTCCTGAAAAAAATCCTCCGCGCGTTCTTTGTTTCCCGTGATGTAAACGAGATAGCGAAACAAGCGGTATTGATACTGCTCGATCAGGCGGTCGAGAAGATCCGGGTCGCGTTTCTGCAATCCCCGAGCGATGCTCTTCGCGTCATCGCTCATCAGCGTTGAGAAAAAGAGAGCCGGCCCCGGCCTCGCCGGGAATCCAAGGAATCCAGACCGCTGCGCAATTAACCATGAAGTCGTGGCGCTCATTCTAACTGTTATACGGCCCAGCGCTCCAAAAAGACGCACTTGAACCACCGCCGTAAGCCCACTTCATATCCCCTGTATTTTCAACCTCGTGCAACGAATTGTGCATTTCAGTACTGTTGAGCGCGGCGCATCTGTGCGAGACTTTTCGTTGATGACGGCTCTTTCTGGCGGACTTGCTTGCATCGCAAAACTGGCGGCTCTTTCAGTGCTCCTTGTCCTTCCAGCCTTGGCGCAAGCCCAAGAAAGCAGTGACAGACAAGATCAGCAGAACCGACAGCAGCAAGCCGCCACGGAAAAAACGGAGAAGGAACCGCCTCCACCGTTATTCACCAGACATCGCCGAGGCATTTATAAGAATGCGTTGGGTGTTGCGGTAGTTGACGCCACCCCCCAGTCTCCGCCGCTGGAAACGGATGATCCAGGCGTTCCCGATAAAGGCGAATACGAGATTAATCTCACCACGCACGCCGATTTCTCAAAAGAGCTGCGGACATTTGATTTTTTTTTCGTCGATGCCAATTATGGAATTCTGCCCAAGATCTTTGGTCATGAGCTCCCTACCCAGGTGAAATTTGAATTCCCGCTGGCGGGCGCGAAGGCGCCTGGCGACCCCATGAGAGTCGGCATTGGCGCTGCCAAATTCGGCCTTAAGTTCAATTTCTATAACAACGAACACAAAGGCGTGTACGTTTCGCTCTACCCGCAAATTGAGTTTGCCGTTCCAGGCACTAATGCCGTCGAGAAAGGCTTGGCAGAACCGGGTCAAACGTTGATTTTGCCGCTGCTGGTGCAAAGAGAATTCAAATACCTTACGTTCGTAGCGAATGGCACTATTGAGCAACCGATTCACGATCCGGCAGAAAACACCACGGGCACTTTGGGCTTCGGTTTTGGACGCGCCATCACTCGACACACGGCGGCCATGGCCGAGATTCGCTACACTTCGACGTTTGATCTCCAACGGGAACGCCTGCTGGTCGTGAACTCCGGTTTGATGCGCCGTATTCGGGACAATGTGGTTCTGTACGCGAATGTGGGACGGAGCGTTTTCGCGGACGAGGGTATCCGGCACATCTATGTCGGGGTTGGCGTGAAGTTTCTGCTCGCGCCGAATGCGGCCGCAAGAAAGAAGTGAGCGGGCAGGGAACGCTTGCGCCGAGTATAGCGTCGACGCTATCAAAACGGATTTATGGCATCAATCTTTGCCGCTTTTCGAACTGTCTGTCGCTATGGGAACGCGCTTCAGCTTCTCCGCATAATCGGCAAGCGCGGCGCGGCCTTTTTTTGTGAGGTGGCAAGTGGTAAGTGGATATTTGCCCTTGAATTTTTTTTCCAGCGCCACGTAGCCTGCCGCTTCCAGCTTTGCCAAATGACTCGAAAGATTTCCCTGCGTGTATCCCAAAACCTTCTGCAAGGGGAGATAGTCCATGGACGCAACCGGGTAAAGCACGGTGAGGATCAGCAGCCGCGAGGGCTCATGAATCACGCGGTCCAGGTCCAACAGAAAACGCAAGTCGGATGTCATGTTTGTTTCCTGCTAACCCTAGGGTTTAGAGGCAGATAGACGGATAGCCCAGGGAAGCCGCATTGTGATGCAATCTAGTTTGCAATGCAAACTAGATTGCGGGTCGCCGATTTTAGTCTGTGATGCAAACTAAACTGCATTGCAAACTAAACTGTACTGCAAACCAAATAGGTCGAGAGTCGTGGCACAAAATCATTCGTAGTAGACTCGGCGGGCCATGATTTGTCCTCGCTGTAAAGCGGAGTACCGAACCGGGTTCACACGATGCGCCGATTGCGACGTCGATTTGGATTATGAGCTTTCCGCGCAAACGCCGAGAAAGGTGGAAGTGGCGGAAGCACCGGTTGCGGTCGCGGAAGGGGACGAGGTCAAAGCTCTCCAGAGATGGGCTGACTCTGTCGGGTGTGCCGATGCTTGCTTAAAGCTCAAGGATGCCGGCATCGCTTACCGAGTCACCGAACTTCCCAGAGCTCCCGGCCTTCGAATGGAGCCCCGGCAGGAGTTCGAGATCGGGGTTCCGGTTGCACAATTCGAAAAAGCCAAGGAAGTCCTAGGAATTCAA
>Ga0137403_10004229_pt1 | contig 16957 bp, 15 predicted proteins | sample CZOMad2_1_16fung_FD_122057 | JGI IMG/M metagenome (GOLD analysis project Ga0137403, IMG submission 122057) | Vadose zone soil fungal communities from Angelo Coast Range Reserve, California, USA - CZOMad2_1_16fungal (Hybrid Assembly) | ecosystem: Environmental > Terrestrial > Soil > Vadose zone...
ATCGCCATCAAGAGATTCCGGCGTTCCGTGATCGTCGCTCCGTCGACTTTCCCGTCGAGTGGAAAACTCCCCGCGTTGTCCACGTCCGAATATTCGAAGACGCCCATCCAATCCAGTTTCGCAGTGCGCACGAATTCGCACAACTCCGCAAAGTCCGCTTCCGTTTCGCCCGGAAATCCCACGATGAACGAAGTGCGCAGCGAAACGCCCGGAATCGTCCCGCGAATCCGTTCCAGCAATTTCAAGAACGCGTCTCCGTTCGACCCGCGCTTCATTCGAGCCAACACGTTGCGGCTCGCGTGCTGCAGCGGCATGTCCATATATTTCACGAGCCTTGGATGCGCAGCCAGCGCGTCCAGCAGGCCTTGCGTCACGCGATTCGGATACGCATACAAGAATCGCACCCACGCCAATTCTTCAATTTCTGCAAGCCGCGAAAGCAATTTCGCCAGTCCGTCGCGCAATCCCAGATCTTCGCCGTATGAAGTCGTATCCTGCCCAATCAACGTGACTTCGCGGGCGCCGGCCGCGGCCAAATTCTGCGCTTCCTTTACGACCGACTCAAACCGCCGGCTGCGGAACTTACCGCGCAGTTGCGGAATAATGCAGAAGCTGCACGGATGATCGCAACCCTCCGCAATCTTAATGTAGGCGGCATGCTTCGGCGTCGTCACAATTCGCGGCGTCAGATCGTGGTACAAAAACGCGGGCGGCGCCGCCGGCAGAACTTTCAAATCGCCTTCGACGGCTTCAATAATTCTTTCCACTTCTCCCGTGCCGACCACCGCATCCACTTCCGGCACCTGCTCCAGAATTTGGTTGCGATAACGCTCGACCAGGCATCCCGCCACAATCAATTTCTTCGCCGCGCCGAACTTCTTGTGTTCGGCCATCTCCAGAATCGTGTCCACGGACTCTTTTTGCGCCGATTCGATGAAGCTGCACGTATTCACCACGAGGATCTCCGCCTCCGCCGCGTGCGGCGTCAGCTCGTATCCTTCGCGCGAAAGAATGCCCATCATCACCTCGCTGTCCACAAGGTTCTTCGGGCATCCCAGGCTTACAAATCCTACCTTCGTATTGGCGTGCTTTTTGCTCATTCAGGCAATTCTCAATTGTAACATGCGCGTGGTTTAGACCCACCGCATGAGCCGTGGGACAACAGCGAGCGAATCTTTAGTTGGTCTGTGGAGTTTCTTATCAAGCAGGCAGGCTAGTGGCTTCGTGCCGCAGCCCGAATCTGGCCGAGCAGCTTTTGCAGCTGTTCGAGGTTCTCCGCCGCGCCGCCGAACCGCGCCGCGGAATATAGCTGGGTGAATTCCTGCACGACGCGCGCCAGGGCCGTCTCTTTTATTTGTTGCGCGAATTCGTTCGGCGTCTGCGTTTCCCGATGAGCGAGGCCCGCTTTCTTCAGGGCTCGCAGCATCTCCACGTACAAGCGCGACGCGATTTGCGGGCTGTTCTGTGCCGACGGTTTTCTCCGCAACTGCAGATACAACATCGCGCGCCGCACCAGATGCGCAATCAAATTAAATCGCAACACCGCGAGGAAGCCGATAAGCAATATTGGCAGCAGCATGCCGATCGCTTCATTGCGGAACTGAAATTTCCGCAACCACGTCTTTCCGGCATTTTGTTTCTGGTCGAACCATTCGCGCGCCACGTCGCGCCAATTGCGCGATTTCAACTGCATCGATTGAGCTAGCTGAACCTGGTGGTTGAAGTCGTAGTTGATGATCCATTCGTTCCACGTCAGTTCCAGCCAATCGGCAATTAAAGCAAGCCGCGAAAACATTCCTGGCGGCGTTTCGATGGCGGCAGGAGTCGGATCGAAGACGACCCATCCGTTCCCGGGGAAATACGCTTCGACCCAGCTGTGCGCGTCGCTCGCCCTCACAATGTAATCGCCGCCTAAAGAGTTGTACTCGCCCGGCAAGAACCCGTTAATTTCGCGCGAAGGGATTCCCAGCGTGCGCAACATCACTGCCATCGCCGATGCGAAGTATTCGCAATGCCCCGCGCGTTTCTGAAACAGAAAATAGGCCAGCGGATCTTTTCCCGGTTTGCCCGCGAGGTCGAGCGTGTAGGCGTACCGGCTGCGAAGATATCCTTCGAGCGCGATGGCTTTGTCCACCGGCGTTTCCGCTCGCGCCGTGATGCTTTGTGCCAGCGCCGGTATTCGCGGATCAAGCGAAGGCAATTGAAGATAACTTTCGCGCACGCCGTCGGGATAATTCGTTCCAGCGGCGCGCAGTTTGTCTATTTGAAATTGCGGCAGCCGCGAAACTCCGAAATAGCGCATCGCCCCGAAGTTATGAAATGGGTTGAAAACCGAGTCCGATGCGTCGCGATAGAGATACGCACGACGGCCGCCGAATGGACTCAATCGATCGCTGGTGAAATTGCCGCGCACCGCGACGCCAACTCCGGGAATAAAAAGTGCATCGCTCGCCATCGGTTCCATCAGCACGGTGTATTGCAAAAGTCTCGAACGATCTGTTTTCGCCTGCGGCGCGCTGGTCACCGGGATCCACCCGTCGCCGTTCGCAAAAACCGCCGTGGAACCTTTTCCACCGGAGCTCCACTTCGTGCCGTCGAATGTCGCCAGCGCAATGCCGCGCCAGCGCAATCGGTCGTATTCCACCGGCGCGCCGGTTTGTACACGCAGCACGACGGCGGTGTTTTTCTTGATTTCCCCGATTTCGCCGAGTTCCACTTCATCGGAAAAGCCGCTCATGAGCGTCGTGTTCATGTTGCTATGGCCCATGTAACCGGCGCTGAATCGCGGAAAGAAAAAGAACAGCATCGCGCCTGTACAGATCGCGCCGAAAGTCACCATCACGACGGCCACGCTCAGTGCGCGCGCCATCCGCCGTTCGCGTTCTTGCGGATTCGGAAGTTCCGCAGGCACTGCGTCGGAAACACCGCGGCGCAATTCAAGAGTCGCGAAAACAGCGACGGCGAAAAGCAGGTACACAAAAAAGAGGATCAAGAAAGTCGTGTCCACGGTCAGAACGGCGGAAGCGAGAACCGCGGCAAACGAAAGCATGGCGAGGAACATTGCGTCGCGGTCGGTCGTCGCGCTATAGAGGCGGACCAGCGTGATGAAGAAAAGAAAATGAATTGCGGCGAACAGCGTTGCGTACAAAACCGGATTCGTCGAATTGGCGGAATACATTCGCGAGAAAACAAAAATGTCGATGGGGAAAAATCCGAGATACCCGGTTACCAGCCAGGTTGCGACGCGCGCCGAAATCTCAGGTGAAGCCTGGTTCCACCAGCGGTGGCCCTTGTAAAGAAGGCCCACGACGACGAGCAGCGAGCTGAGCAGATCCAGCTTGCCTGTCGAGACGATACACACTGCGCCGGTCAGCATTAATAAAAACAGGGACACGCGGAAAAAGCGCTCGGCGGGAAGCTGCGGAGAAACCGCGGATAGCGAAGGGCTGGCCATGGTGAAAATTCAGAATAGCATTTGTAGGCTGCGCGGCAGTTTCGAGCGGGCGAAAGAATAACGGCAAGGTCAGCCTGAAATTTCCTTGAGCGCCGCGGCCGCGCGTTTCGCGATTTTTCGCGTGAGGCTGGAAATCGCGAGGTTTGTTACGGCGCTGAGCGCGACCGTTTTCGTTCCCTTTACCTTCGGCAATCGCGGCAGTTTGCAAAGGAAGGCGTGGACAGAAATGTTTCGGTAGGTCACCGCGTGGCGGACCGGCGGGAGTTGAAGCATTTTTCCGGCGGCGGGCTTGCCGGAGCGGATGAATTCTTTCCAAGACAGCTTTGCCGCGCGAGTCAGGTCACCATTCGCGGAAGTTGTGGGGAAATGCCAGAGATTCGAGACCAATGTGGGGACGTGGTCGGGCTGATCCTCTTTGTTTTTCTGTGCGGGCGGGGGGAGGAGAAGAGTTTCGCCCTCAGGGTTCACGAGGACGAGGCTTGCCAGCGCGACGTCCACGGCGGCGCGTTTTTTCCTCACTTCGGGCAGCGTTTCAGTGATTCCCAGTTTGCGCGCTTCACAGTGGGTCGCGACTGGGCAGAGAAGGCATTGCGGCGCGCGCGGCGTGCAGTTTATTGCGCCGAGCTCCATCATCGCTTGATTCCAATCGCCAGGAGCGGATGCCGCTAGCAACCGATCAGCTTCGAGTTGCAATGCCTGCCATTTGCTCCGCTCGCGCAAATCTCCGCGGATTGCTTCGAGCCGCGAAAGGACGCGCGCCACGTTGCCGTCCAGGACCGCGGCGCGTTCGTTGAAGGCGATACTGGCAATTGCCGACGCGGTGTAATCGCCGATTCCGGAGAGCGAAAGAATTTCCTCGCGCGTTTTGGGGAAGACGCCGCCAAATTTAGCGACGATTTGGCGCGCTGCGTTTTGTAAATTGCGGGCGCGGCTGTAATAACCGAGGCCGGACCAGAGGCGCAAGACTTCTTCCTCGGGCGCTTCGGCCAGCGATTCTATGTTTGGAAATCGTTCGAGAAATCGCTCGTAGTAAGGAATTACCGCGGCGACGCGGGTTTGCTGCAGCATGATTTCCGAAAGCCAGATGCGATACGGATCTTTTGTTCTGCGCCACGGCAAGTCGCGCTGGAATTGCCGGAACCATTGAAGCAGTGCATTTTGGAACGAAGCGAGTGTGCGGCCGGTGAGCATTGTCCGGCTGCATTTTCGCACAGCTCGGCGGGGTACGCCTTAGTCGACGAAATCGTCGAGGAACAAAACATAGGAAGAGTGCCAGAGCAGGGCCGGAATCGTGCCGTGCGGCTGGCTGGTGACGATCAATTTGAAGATGTCGGGTTCCGCCGCGAGTTCCTGCATGAGAGCGTGCGAGGGATCGAAGGCAAGAGGCTGGACGCGCGCGAGATGCTGAAGCACGGGGAAAATATTCTTGTCGGCCGCGGTGATTGGTAAGTCGAGGCCGGTGCTGCGGAATTGCAGCTGGGTGCCGCGCTCGAAGAAGTGCCAGGCCAAGCCGGCGCACAGCGTAACCGCGCGTTCAAAGCGTGAATTGCGGATCTCCGGGGAAGCGGGGATTTCGCTTCCGGCAGGCAGATGCGGATCGAGTACGAGAAGCACGCGAAAATCCTCTTCGTGCGTAAATTCGCGGACCATCAGATTGCCGAGACGCGCGGACGCTTTCCAGTGGACGTGACGCGCGCTGTCGTTCGGTAAATATTCGCGGAGCGCGTACAAATCCTGGCCGCGGCCTTTGGCCATGCTTTCGAGCGCGCCATCGATGCCGGCAAAAATCTCGGCAAAGTCCGCGACGGTTTCAACGTTTGGATAGACAAGAACTTCTTTTTTTAATTCAAGGCGGCGCGCTTTTTGCAAAAAGCCGAAAGGGAATCGCGTGACGATGCGAAATGTGTCCTGCCGGTAGACGCCACGCTGCGGAAACGTGACCGGTACGCGCTGGCGCAAAGCTTCCTGGCGTGGCAAATATGGAAAATAAACCTTCGACTGGAGCATCGCGGTCGCGGCGTCAGATGGTTTTGGAGTGACGGCTTCGACGGTCAGCGAAAAAGAAGGCACGGTCAATTTTTCGTTTTTCAGTTCAACGGTGGCGCGTTCCGGCTGGCCGGCAAAAATATGCTCGGGCATTTCGAGATCAAGCTCGACGCCGGAGAGGCAGACGGAAGAGAGGATACCGGACATCAGGATGACGGAGATAAGACACGCAAGGATTAGAAAAAGGAGATTGTTACCGGTGTTGAGCGCAGCGAGAGCGACGAGCAACGTGCCGAGAATGTAGATCCAACCGGCGCGAGTGATCTTGTACTCCATCTTGTAGCCGATCCAGCGGAGCGGCGTGCGCTTGGCGAGCGTAGGGACGAGTGTAACAGCGACCCAGGCAGCGACGGCGAGCGCGAGCAGCGCACAAGTTCCGGCGAGGAGCACGTTGCCAAGCTCGGCCGCGACGCCAGAGTAAAGCGCAAGAACGAGCGCGACACTCAAAGCGACCATCGAAAGGAAAAAAGCGCGGACCGCAGGCCGATCGGCTTTCGCCCAAAGTTGCGCGACGGTGGATGGATGAGCCACGGGAATTTACAGCGGAATACGGACGGAATCGACGATTTCGCGCAACGCGGTTTCCGTCGTTTCCGATTTGCGCTGAAGCGACGCGTGGCGCGCGCTGGCGACGACGCGATGCGCAAAGACCGACACAGCAAGCTGTTTAAAATCGTCGGGCAAGCAGAAATCTCGGCCATCGAGGAAAGCGCGAGCTTGCGCGGCACGCTGGAGCATCAGGGTTCCACGGGGACTGACGCCGAGCGCAAGCTGATCGGATTTGCGCGTACGGTTGACGATATCGAGGGCATAGTCCTGCAAGCTCGAATCCACCTTGATGTGCGTGACGGCTTCCTGCATGGCGAGGACTTCTTTGACGTCCGCGACAGGTTTCAACGATTGCAGAGGATCGTCGTTGGCGCGTTTACGCAGAATTTCTTTTTCGGTTTCGTGCGAGGGATAACCCATCTTTATGCGCATGAGAAAACGATCGAGCTGCGACTCTGGCAGCGGATACGTGCCGTGATGCTCGACGGGATTTTGCGTGGCGATGACCAGAAACGGATTCGGCAATGGGAGCGTTTTTCCGTCGACAGTGACTTGCGCGTCGTTCATAGCTTCAAGGAGTGCGGACTGGGTGCGCGGCGTGGTGCGATTGATTTCGTCGGCGAGAACGACGTTGGCAAAAATTGGACCGGGACGAAATTCAAATTCGCGCGATTCCGGATTGTACACGCTGACGCCGAGCACGTCGCTCGGAAGAAGGTCGGACGTGAATTGCACGCGCTGGAATCCGCATTGGAAGGATTTTGCGAGTGCCTGGGCGAGGGTCGTCTTTCCAACGCCTGGAACGTCTTCGATGAGCAAGTGGCCGCGCGCGAGGAGCGTGATCAGAGCGAGCTGAATTGCTTCTTCCTTGCCGTAAATGGCGCGGGCAATGGTGTTCTTCAATTGCGAAACGACCTGAGAGGTGGCGGTCGGCATTGGTTGAAAACCCGGGCCCTTCCTGTTACAAATGAAAGCGGAGTTGGGCGACTAGCTCAGTTGGTTAGAGCGCTCGCCTCACACGCGAGAGGTCAAAGGTTCAAGTCCTTTGTCGCCCACCATTCCCAATTCCAATTCTTATTTTAGCGAAACAAGTTCATGTCAAACATTTTCCGTGCGCTGGAGTTTCTAGGGCTGAGCGTGTGGCTTGGGAGCGATATTTTCCTGAGCTTTGTGGTGGCGCCCGGAGCGTTTCGGGTGCTGGCGCCGAACCGGGACCAGGCCGGAGCGGTGGTGGGGTTTGCGTTGACGAAGATGCATTTAATGGGGATCGTTTGTGGCGTCGTCGTTTTGCTGGTGCGGTTGATTCGGACAAAGGCGGTTGCCAGCGTGGTGGCGCCTGCCGCGTTGTGTTTGGTGCTGATGATTGCGCTGACCGCAATTTCGCAGCTAACGGTCACGCCGAAAATGGCGGCTCTGCGGACGCGGATGGGCTCGATTCAGGCGACGGCAGCGGACAGCCCGTTGCTGGCGGAGTTTGGGCGGCTGCATCAGATCTCGGTCAGCCTCGAAAGCGGTGTGTTGCTTGCGGGAATGGCATGTATGTTCCTGATGGTTCGAGAGTCGCTTAGGGCTGGAAACTAGCCCGACCCCCTCCCCCCCGTTTTTGCATAAGTGTTCATTCTAAAGGGAGTTAAAGTCTTTTGTTTTGATACACTTGTATAAGTGTTGATTCTAAAGGGGCTTACGTTTGTGCCGAAATTGAGGTAGAAAAGACGGAGGCTGCCTGCCAACCACTTCAGAAACAGGTCGGAGTCAACAAAAAAGCGGCCAAACGGCCGCTTAAATCCCGACGCAATATTACCTGAGAAGATATTACGCGGATTTTAGAGGTGTGTCAATCAAAAAGATCTGTAGCAGCTACCTAAAAAGACTTGCAGGGTTCAAAATGCAAGGGATAGTATCCGGAACGTTCTGTTATAGATCGCATAAGGACTGGGTCAATGCGTCGAATGCTGAGAATCGCTACTGTTGCGCTGTGTAGTTGCCTCTCTGTTGCGAGTTTCCGTGCGAGTTCCCAAACGATAAAAACAAAATGGAGCAAGGTATTTGCGAAGCCGGTGAACTGGTACGCGCGAACGTCGGCTGGGATCATTGTGGTGAAGGCGGGGAAGAGTTTTTACGCGGTGAAGGAAGCGGACGGCGAGCAGCTTTGGATGCTGCCCGTTGTACGGACCACAGGAAAAACAAAAGGTAGTCTGGACGCGTCAGCATTGCGTGGACAAGACGTCCTGGAAGTGCCCGGCATGGGCGTGCTGCTGATGAATCATGTCAAATTGGATGGAGATAAGGACGGACGGCTGATCGCGCTCAATCTGCAGACCGGTAAGAGGTTGTGGGCGCGTGACGAAATAGATGAACTGATGACGGCGCTGCCGATCTACGGGACCGGAGATGCAGTGATCGTCTGCCGACGAGTGCAAAAGAAGGTTCTAGCCGCGGAAACGGCCGCGTTAGCGGCGACGCAGATTCCGTTTGCATTGGTGCTTGTCAAATATCCCTATCGGTTTGAGGTTGCCAGGATTGACATGAGTACCGGCATTTCGAGATGGAATACGGAGTATGAGCGAACTTTTACGCCGGGTACCGAAACCATAAGAACGTTTGGCGGACGGCTGTTCCTCTATGTCGGCAACCGCGTAATGGCGAGTATCAGCCTAGTGGATGGCAAGTTTGAATGGGAAGACGGCAAGATGCATCTGGGGACGATCCAAGCCGCACTGCCATTCGAGATGGTGAACGGTGAGCTCATCTACAAATCAGAGTATGTGCGCGCCATTGATCCCACGACCCAAAAGGAGCTGTGGAGCCTGGAGGATTTGGGCAGGGTGACGGGACTGGCCTTTAGCAAGAATCTTGCCGTCGCGCTTGGCGAAAAAGCGATTGCAGCGATGGATTTAGAAACGGGAAAGGAACGTTGGAGGAACAAAGTCAACGGCGGCGCCACGAATCTATTGTGGGACAAAGCTTCGGACAGTTTGGTTTACATTGATCGGAAGGGATTGCACAGCGTCGAAGCGCAGACTGGCAAGACAATTTTAGATGCGCCGCTGAGCGTAGCAAGCTGGCCGTCGCAGGTCAGGCTGGCAAGCCCGGAAATCGTGGTAACGATAGCTGAGAAAGAGGTCTGCGGCTACAACTTCAGGACCGGCAAGAAGCTTTTCAACGAAGGGAATCTGGTGGCGTTTTTCAGGGCGAACACGGCCATAGATACTTGGCCGAGGCCCCCGGATGGACAGGCATTTGATTCCATGAGCAGACCGCCAGCGAATGAAGAGGAATGGACGGGATTGCGAAAAACGAGTTTGCTGGGACCGGAGACGCTGAAACAGTTTGAGGAAAGGGAAGGCTCGGAGGAGAGCCTGGAGGCGTTCGAAACAGAAACGCAAGTTGAAACTTTGAATGTTGTGAATCGCACCGTAAAGACGGTTCGCAAACTCTGGTGGATTGACCCGAAGACAAATCAAAAAGTGGAGATAAACCCGTCAGGGGAGCAGCATGAGATGGATCGGCGGCTGGGGATGGTGTTTGCTGTGAACAAGCTGCTACTGTGGGGTGGCAGCGTGGAGCAGGCGGACAGAGTGGCGAGTGCGGCCAAGCCTGGAAATTGAAATTCTTTCCAAAATAGGGTGGCAATTTAGAAGCGACGAGACGCTAAGATTTTTTTCGCGCAGGCTTGCTTGGCGCGTTTTGCCGGGTTTGGTTTGCGCCGCTGCTTACGGTTGAGTTTTGGAGCGGATTTTGTTTGAGGCGGTGTAGCTAGCGCGTTGGATTTTACATGGGAGTCGAAAACGACCGCACCGTGTCATGGTTGCAGATTTAGAAGGCTCTCTGCGCGGTCCCTGATTGCCTCATCCGAATCGTGTAGCGCGATGTTGGCAGCTCGCTTGCGAGTATCGCTCGAGCCAGTGCCCAGAATGGAGAAAGCTGCGAAGCGAGCGTCAGTATGCGGATTTGTTTTCAGGATAGCGAACAGCGCCGGTTGCATGTCGGCCGAAAGACTAAACTGATTGGAACCGATCATCATGTTCAGTGTCAGGACTGCCGCTTGCTGAACTCCGGTATCGGGGTCGCTCAATGCTTTGCGGATGACGCGAAGCACCCGGGTCTGAGTTTCTTTGTCACCCCTCGACGCCGCGTCCGCCAGGCCGTCCTGTGCAGCTCTCTGGTGACACGCGTTGTGGCTTTGTAGCAGCCGGTCGAGATCATCAAGACCGGCAGAACCTGTCGCCGCGAGCGCCGACCCGGCCCAATCAAGGAAGCGCTCGATGCGTTGCGATTCTTGTTGCAATCCGAGGCTCCCATCGTCCGGCAGGGTCTCACTATTTTCCGAAGGCGGTTGCCAAGTTCGGCAAGCGATATCGATCGCGTTGAGCAACTCTTTCCTGGCAGGATCGCCTAACGCGACGAGTTGTGGCCGCAACGTTTCGGGGAAGGCGGGGCTCGTTCGTCGTGCCAGCCGGACGAGAGTAGCCGGGTCGGCAGCGCCCGGGAATCGAGCCAGAACGTCCAAGAGCTTCCATGCTTCGCGGGGATCGACCTGATCGAGGGCTGTGAGCACTACGGGAACAATTTCGCCAGGTGCTTTGATCTTGTCCAATTCATCCATGATTACGCCGCGCTCGGTGTCGTCTGCCGAGGGCAGTCTTTGCAGCAGCGCTCCGACATTCGGGCGAGATTGAGTTTGGGTTAGAGCACAGTTGGCGAAGGCGGCTGTAAAGGTCAGACCCGCCACGAGGCGGACGAGGATGCAAGTGGTTTTGTGAGATGAAGAGCGGCGGAGAAGTCGTTTCATTTGCCCTCGAGTCAGAGTTAGAGCAAGTAGAGGGCCGACGCTCAGCGAACCGTAAGTCATTCGAGCGTTGAGGTTTGTGTGAATTGGTCCGTCTCAGGCAAGGCGTGGTTCTGCATCAGTCGTCCGTCCAGTGAGACACAGAACTCTTAGCGTCGTTTCTGACGGCGAGTGCTCAGCTTTGCTTTGGAAGTGGGCTTGCTCCGTTTGGGCTTTTTGTGTTTGATTTTGTTGGTGGCGGCGTAGCCGGCGCGTTGGAAGGCGCGCCACATGTACCAGCTGGCGACGGTGCGGTAGGGGCGCCAGCGTTCGCCGAAGGCGAGGAGTTCTTTGGGGCTGGGCTTGTGCTTTTTGCCGTAGGCGACGGACCAGCCTTTTTGTACCCCGAGGTCGTGGATGGGAAGAACGTCCGGGCGGCCGAGGCGGAAGATGAGGAACATTTCGACGGTCCAGGCGCCGATGCCGCGGACAGAGACGAGGCGTTTGACGAGTTCTTCGTCGGAGAGTTTTTCGGATTCTTCGAGCGTGGGGACGACGCCTTCGATGGTTTTTTTGGCGAGGTCTTTCATGGCGAGGACTTTTGCGCCAGAGAGGCCTGCTTTGCGGAGGGCCTGCGTACGGAACTTCAACATTTCCTGCGGTGTGGGGAAACCGCCGTTGGCGCTGAGGGCTTTGACGCGGCCGAAGATCGTGGCGGCAGCTTTGCCGGAAATGGATTGGTAGGCGATGGCTTCGAGGAGAGCTTCGTAAGGAGATTGGTGGGCTTCCATTTCGGCGTGGAAGGGAGCCGTGGAGCGGACGAGTTCGGCAAGAGTTTCGTCGCTCGCGGAGAGATGTTTTGTGGCAGCGTCGAGGTCGAAGGGGAGAGTGGGTGGATGGTTGATCATGGGCGTGGTCCCCGGTCAGCGAATTCGTTCAGAGACATGAGAATAGCGCAAAATTGGTGGGAGCGAAAGAAAAACGAAAGCCCCTAGATGGGCACAGGGATTTCATGCTAACAAGCGTTGTTTTCCGTTGGCGCCAGATATACATTTAATTGTATAATTGATTCGTGGCTATTCTGCTATAGTTACTTTCCATGAGTAGTAACAGTGGAACGCCAGAGAATGCCGTCATCGCCTGGGAGGGCGACTCAAGAGAAGTGTTGCAGTCCTTCCCGGACGGCGTCAAACAAAACCTGGGTTTCGAGCTTTGGCTGCTGCAGCAAGGTGAGCGGCCCCGCGATTACAGACCGCTTCAGTCGATTGGCTCGGGAGTCTTCGAATTACGAGACCAGGATGAGCGAGGCTGGTATAGGGTCGTTTATCTGTCCCGGCTTGACGATGTGATCCATGTGCTGCATTGTTTCGAGAAAAAGAGTCGCGAGATGCCCAGGCGGGAATTTGAAACGGCGAAGCGGCGTTTGAAGCTAGTGAAGGCGCGTTTGGCCGAGGAGAAGCGACGTGAAAAACGCGGGTAACAGGGCGACGCATGTGACGCGAGGCAACGTTCTCGACGATCTTGGTTTTCCGCCGGAGCATGCAACAGCGCTGAAGTTTAAAGCTGAGTTGTACCAAGCGATATTGAAGGTAGCGAAGAAATATACACAACGAGAGTTACAGATCCTTCTGGGAGAGCCGCAGCCGCGAGTAAGCGAGCTGTTGAATGGGAAGATCGCAAACAAGAGCGTGGACAAATTGTTGACCTATGCGGGTCGTCTCGGGATTGAAACGAAAGCAAAATTCGTTCAGACCAACAAAGAAACAGTCGAGAGAGAACTCGCGCTGGCCGAGTAGCTCCCGAAAATCTCGATTCCGCCCTCGCCTGACAAGTCGGAGCGGAGCGGCCCGCTTCGGTCCCTCGGCTACGCTCGGGATAAAAAAGCGGGCCCTACAAGAGCCGCAGGTCCATAACGGCGGAGCAGTGAGGGTGCGTGTGCTAAAATTTCGGGTTTATGCAGACAGGAATTATTGGACTACCACAGGTTGGGAAGACGACGCTGTTTCGAATTTTGACGAAAGCGCATGTGGACGCGTCGAAGGGCGGGCAGGAGACGCGTGTGGGCATGGCGAAGGTGCCGGAGCCGCGGCTCCTGGATCTGGCGAAGCTGTATAACCCCAAGAAAATTACTTACGCGACGGTGCAGTACGTGGATTTGGGCGGGATGCAGAAGGAACGCATGCGCGAATCGCTGGCGTCGTTGCGCGAGGTGGATTGCATCATGCACGTGATTCGCGTGTTTGACGATCCCAGCGTGCCGCACGCCGAGGGAAGTATTGACCCGCTGCGCGATGCAACGAATCTGGAACTGGAGTTGATGTTTTCGGACCTGGACCAGATTACGAAACGGCTGGAGCGGCTGGAAAAAGATTTGAAGAAAAAGGCAGACAAGCAATTTGAGCTAGAAAAGGCGGTTCTGGAGAAGTGCAAGGCGCATCTGGAAGCGGAAAAGCCTTTGCGTGAGCTGGAGTTGACGCCGGAAGAGCGGCGGCCGATCGGCGGATTTTTGTTTTTGTCGCAGCGGCCGATGCTGTTCGTGCTGAATTTGGGTGATGATGAAGCGGGCGAGTTGGAGAAAGCGGTGGAGCGACACAAGCTTGGCGCGTTGCAAGGGCGGCCGAACACAGGTGTTGTGGCGGTGTGCGGGCGGCTTGAAGCAGAGCTTGCGGAGATGGACGAAAAAGAAGCGGCGGAGTTGCTGGCTTCTTATGGATTGAAAGAGCCGGGACTGAATCGCTTGATTCATGCGACATATGACTTGATGGGGCTGACTTCGTTTTTTACCGCCGGGGAACCCGAGGTTCGCGCGTGGACGATTCACAAGAATACGAATGCAGTGAAGGCGGCGGGCGCGATTCACAGCGACATTGAGAAGGGATTCATTCGCGCGGAAGTGGTGCGATGGAACGATTTGGTGGCGGCGGGGTCGCTGGGGGCGGCGCGGGAAAAAGCGCAAGTAAAGCTGGAAGGGAAAGAGTACATCGTGCAAGAAGGCGATGTGATTTTGTTCCGGCACTCGGGGTGAGATACGGAAAAAAGGAAGAATTAACACAGAGGACGCAGAGGGAAGAGCACAGAGGACACGGAGAAGAACGGTCGAAGACGATCTTTTTTTGAGGATGAAAAGCGTGCGAGATGGGTTGAGGGCTTGCGCAGGCTGAAGCCTGTGCCACTGGCGATGGAACACGACCTGGCAATGCGGACGGCGATGGCGGCGGGGCTGGGGCTAGTGGCCGCGGCGGGGAATTTGCTTGGCGGGTATTTTGTTGTCCGGAAGGATTGGCCGCGGCAGTATTTGCAATATTTTTTGGCGTTGGGCGCCGGGTACATGCTGGCGGTGGCGTTTCTTGAGATTATTCCCGAGTCTATTGCGTTAGCGGGACGTGACGCGCTGTTGTTTGTGCTGGCCGGATTTTTCCTCGTGCACCTTTTTGAACATACGCTGGCGCCGCATTTCCATTTTGGCGAAGAGACCCATACGGAGGAGATGGCGCATCATCGCGCGCAGAGCAGCGTGATGCTGGGGCTGACGATTCACACTTTTTTTGACGGCGTGGCGATCGCGTCGGGATTTTTGGTTTCGACGTGGCTCGGAACAGTGATATTTATTGCGGTGTTTTTGCACAAGCTGCCGGAGGGATTTACGGTGGCGTCGGTTTTTCTGGCGTGCGGCAAGGGAAGAAAGAAGGCGATTCAAGCGGCCGCTGCATTGGGGGCCGCCACTTTGCTAGGTGTGTTGCTAACGAGTCTGCTGCAAGGCCAGTTGCGGTACGCGCTTCCGCTTTCTGGCGGAGTGACGGCCTATGTAGCAGCGACGGACCTCTTGCCGGAAGTGAACAAGGAGCCGAACTGGCGGATGGCGGTGCTTGTGTTTTTCGGGGTTGCTAGTGTATTGATAATGCAGCACTTATTCCATGTCTAGGGTGAACGGGATGTGTCGCCGTTAACGGACACCATCTCGCAACTTTCTGATAATTCAGGTGTTCGATAGGATGTGGTTGCTATGACCAGGTCAGACGTCCAACTAATGCTGGACGTAAAGGCGGGCGACCAACAGTCGTTCGAGCTTTTGCTCCAGCGCTATCGGACGCCTCTGGTCAATTTCCTGTACCGGATGGTTCGGAGCCGGGAACAGGCGGAAGATCTGGCCCAGGAAGTTTTTTTGCGCGTGTATCGCGCGCGGGAAGATTACGAGCCAAGCGCGAAATTCACCACCTGGCTCTTTCGAATTGCAACCAATCTCGCGCTGAATTCTTTGCGCGACCATCGGTACCAGAAGTTGGAGATTTCGATGGACGCGCCGATCGTGGCCGATGCGGAAGATGGCGACGAGCGACCGATGGAAGTGGCAGACGAGCATCCGGACATCGAGCAGCACCTGGTGGAAGAGGCGCGGAAAAAAATGATTCGCCATGCAATTGAAAAGCTGCCGGAGAAGCAACGCGCGGCGGTTTTATTGCATAAGTATCAGGAGTTGGACTATTCGGAAATTTCGAAGATTTTGCGGTGCTCGGAGAGCGCGTTGAAGTCGCTGCTCTTCCGGGCGTACGAAACGCTGCGAGTGGAGCTGGCCCCACTGGTGGCGTCCTCGGTGAAGCACTAGGGCCCAAGGATGGTAGTTATGAGCTGTCAGAAAATGGAAACGAGAATTTTGGCGTATGTGGATGGCCGCCTGAAGGAAGACGAGCGCGCCGAAGTGGAAAAGCATCTCGAAGGCTGTGCGGCGTGCCGTTTGCGTGCGAATGAGTTTCGCGCGGTGGGCGATTTGCTGGACGAGTTGCCGATGATCGAGCCGTCTGGCGCGTTCAATGCGCGGGTACATGCGCTGGTTGCGGCGGAGCCACAGAGGCGCAAGAGCTGGTTTGCGTGGCTGACGCCGTCGCCGCGGATTGCTTTTGTGGCTTCGCTGCTTTTGGTGGCAACGATTTGGCTGGGCTCGCGTCAGGCGCCGCCGCCGGCGATTGCGGAGCAGGATTTACCGGTTGTGGAGAATGCAGATTACGACGTGATTTCGAGTTTTGCGCCGCTGTCGGATTTGTCGCAGGCGCAATCGGATGACGATGACAGCGATGTGCCGCCGCAGCAACCGCAGCAGATGTAAAGAGGGATGAAGACGAAACTCCAATTCGGGATTTGGCTGCTGACGCTGGGAGTCGGAGTTTCGATTGCGTTTCCGGCGGAGGCGCAGAATCGTCCGCCGAAACCACAGCCGGAACGCCGACAGGAGCAGAGGCAAGAACGTCGTCAGGAGCGGCAGCCGGAACGGCGGAACGATCGGAATCAGGGCAATTCGAATCGTCCGCCGACCGCGAACCAGTCGGGCGTTCCCAATTCCAATCGGCCGCCGGAGCGGGCGCGGAACCAGCAGAATTTGAATCGGCCGCCGCAGAATACTCAGCCGAGAAATTTCAACAATTTGAATCCGCGGGAGAAGCAGAGAACGCTGGAGAACAACCGGGACTTTCAGAGACGGCCCCCTGCGGAACAACAGCGAATTAAGCGGGGCTTGGAAAACTGGACCCGGCTGACGCCGGAGCAGCAGAATCACATCAAGAATAACGTGCTTCCGAAGTGGCGCCAGCTTCCGCCGGATCGCCAGCGAGCGATCGGGAGCCGGCTCAACGTTCTACAGAACATGCCGGAGTCGGCGCGGAATCAGCACCTGAGCGATCCAAACTTTACGCGGGGCATGAGCGAAGATGACAAATCCATGCTGCGCGACCTGGCCCACCAGCACGTTGGCGGTGCGCCAGAGCCGCCAAACGAATAAGCAGTTTCCAGATACCCTTACCCAAGACAAATTGGAACGATTGACACGAGCGTGAAAAACGCGGCATCGTGACTATTGGCATTCCGTCGCATCGAACAGCATGAGGAGAAGAGTTTGGCCACGGGCGACACCGCCGCACCGCAACTATCCCCCGGCAGCACTCCTTCGGCCCGCTTTCGCGCACTAAAGCATCGCAACTTCCAACTTTTCCTTGGCGGCCAACTTGTCTCACTGATCGGGACATGGATTCAGAACACGGCGCAGCTGTGGCTTATTTACAGGCTTACCAGTTCGGCAGCGCTGCTTGGGATTTTCGGCTTCATGAATCAGGTCCCCATGCTGCTGCTCTCTGCAGTGGGCGGATATGTTG
>Ga0137403_10002372_pt1 | contig 16951 bp, 16 predicted proteins | sample CZOMad2_1_16fung_FD_122057 | JGI IMG/M metagenome (GOLD analysis project Ga0137403, IMG submission 122057) | Vadose zone soil fungal communities from Angelo Coast Range Reserve, California, USA - CZOMad2_1_16fungal (Hybrid Assembly) | ecosystem: Environmental > Terrestrial > Soil > Vadose zone...
AGCGTGAGCCGCGGCTCGCTCACGCGGGCTTTCCGCCCTCGGCGTACAGCGCGAGGATGTCCCACACGGCGCGGTTGGCCGGCGTCGGAACGCCGGCCACGGCGCCCAGTTGCACCACGCCGCCGGAGAGCCACTCGACTTCGAGCCGGTTGCCGCGCTGAAGGTCGTGCGCCATGGAAGCGACCATGTCGTCGGGAAGCCCGTCGGCGCGGGCAAGGCAGGCGTCGGCGTAGTCGGCGGGAAGGGCGATGCCCTGCGCGCGCCCCACCGCGACGACTTCGCGAAAGATCTCGAGGAGGAAGGCGCGCGTGCGCGGATTCTTCCGGATGGGGCCGATGGTCGAGCGCATCGCCGTCGTGGTCGCCGAGATCCCCACCAGGAACGCGTACTTCTCCCAGATCGCGCGGCGCACGTCGCCGCTCAGCTCTGCGGTGACGCCCGCCTTGAGCAGCGCTTCGTGCAGGAGGCGTGCGCGCTCGGAAGGGCGCCCGTCGTATTCGCCGACCACCACCCGTTGCATCGGTCCTGTCTGCAGGATCACGCCGGGGCGGGCGATGGTGGTCGCGACGTAGCACACCCCGCCCATGACGGGCGCTTCGCCCAGCTCGCGGCGCAGGAGTTCGTCCTTGATCACGCCGTTCTGCAGCGACAGCACGGCGGTGCCGGCCTTTAGCATGGGCTTCATCTGCCGGATCGCGGATTCGGTGTCCCACAGCTTCACCGACAGGATGATCAGGTCGACCGGACCGATCGAGGCCGGATCGTCGGTGGCGCGCACCCTGGAGACGCGGATGTCGCCGTGCGCCTGGCTCTCGATCACCAGGCCGTTGCTGCGCATCGCGGCGAGGTGCGCGCCGCGAGCGACGAAGGCGACGTCGTAACCCGCGTGCGCGAGCCGCCCCCCCAAGAAGCCGCCCACGCCGCCCGAGCCCATCATTGCGATCTTCATCTTGGCAATGGTAACCTGCCCTCGTCAGAGGATAGGAGGGGAAAAATGATCCGCTTCGCTGTTCGCGCCGCCGCGGCGTCGGCGCTGGCGCTTTGCGCGCTCGCCGTGCAAGCGCAGGCCTGGCCGGCCAAGCCGGTGCACTTCATCGTTCCGTTCCCGCCCGGCGGCTCGGTCGATCCGCTGGCGCGTGTGCTCGGCGCGCGGCTCCAGGACTCCCTCGGGCAGCAGTTCATCGTCGAGAACAAGCCCGGCGCATCGGGCTCGATCGGCACGGCCTTCGTCGCCAAGAGCGCGCCGGACGGCTACACCTACGTGGTCGTGTTCGACACGCACGCGGTCAATCCCGCTCTGATCCCGGGCCTGCCGTACGACACGCTGAAGGACCTCGCGCCGGTGATGCTGGTGGGCACCGCGCCGATGGCGATCGTCACCAGCCCCGAGAAGCCCTACAAGAACTTCGGTGACGTGGTCGCCGCAGCGAAGGCGAAGCCCGAGGCCCTGTCGATCGGCTCGGTCGGCAACGGCAGCCTCGGCCATCTCGCCATGATCGTGGTGCAACAGCAGGGGGGATTCAAGGTCACGCACGTGCCTTACAAGGGCGGCGGGCCGATGATGACCGACGTGATGGGCAAGCAGATCGACCTAGGCATCGCGTCGACGGCGGCGCTCTCGGCGAACGTCAAGGGCGGAAAGCTGCGCGCGCTCGCGGTCACCGGAGAGAATCGTTCGGGCGTCATGCCCGACGTGCCGACGCTCGCAGAGCAGGGCCTTACGGGATTCTCGGCGTACGCATGGTGGGGCATTCTCGCGCCCGCCGCGACGCCCAGGCCCATCGTCGACAAGTTCCACGCCGAGCTCGCCAAGGCGCTTGCCAAGCCGGACCTGCGCAAGCAGCTTACCGAGACTCTCGGCATGGACCTGGTGGTCAGCAGCCCCGAGCAGCTGCAGAAATTCGTCGCGGGCGAAATGGATCGCTGGGGCAAGGTGGTGAGAAGCAACAACGTCAAAGCGGATTGACGATGAGAGCCGCGGCGCTACTCCTGGCCGCGCTCGCGTGCGCGGTCGTGTGCGCGCAGGAGTACCCATCGAAACCGATACGGCTCGTCGTCGGGTTCCCTCCCGGCGGCAACGTCGACGTGGTGGGCCGGATCGTCGCGCAGAAGATGAGCGAGGGTCTTTCGCAGCAGGTGCTGCCGGAGAATCGCACTGGCGCAGGGTCCATCATCGCGAACGAATTCGTCGCCAAGTCGCCTGCCGACGGCTACACCCTGCTTGTCGTGAGCGGCGCTTTCGTCACGCAGGCGGCGACCATGAAGAAGCTGCCTTACGATCCGCTGCGCGATTTCTCGTGGGTATCGACCATCGTCGGCTACCCGCTGGTATTCTCGGTTCGCTCCGATTCGCGCTTCCGCAGCCTCGACGAGTTCATCGGTTTCGTGAAGAGCAGCCCGGGCAAGGTCAACTATCCCTCGCCGGGAATGGGGACGCTCTACCACCTCGCCGGCGAAATGTTCATCTCGATGGCGGGCATCGACATGCAGCACGTGCCGTTCCGCGGCGGGTCGGAGCCCCTCACCGAGGTGCTCTCCGGCCGCATGGAGCTCCTGATCGACGCCCTCACCAATTCCTATCCGCAGATCCAGGCGGGAAAATTCAGGCCGCTCGCGGTGAGCTCGCCCGCGCGCTCGCCCGCGCTGCCGAACGTGCCGACAGTCGCGGACAGCGTGCCAGGATACGAGGCGAGCTCGTTCCTCGGCCTCGCGGGCCCGGCTGGAATGCCGGGCGCCGTGGTCGAGCGACTGAACCGCGAAGTGCGCCGTGTGCTGGCGCTCCCCGACATCGGGCAGCGGTTCGCCGAGTGGGGAGGGACACCCAGCGCGAGCAGCCCGGATGACATGCAGCGCCACGTGGCCGCAGAGATCGGCAAATGGAAGAAAGTCGTCGAGGCGAGAAAGCTCGAGCTGCAATGAGAGCCTTGGTGCTTCTTCTTTCGGCGTTGCTGTCTGCGGCGGCGGCGGCCCAGTATCCGGCGCGGCCGGTGCGCTTCATCGTGCCCTCCGCCGTGGGCGGTGGCACGGACATCATCGCCCGGGCGATATCGCTGAAGCTTTCCGAGTCCCTGGGCCAGCAGTTCGTGGTCGAAAACCGGCCGGGCGCGGGCCAGATGATCGGCATCGAGCTCGCCGCCAAGGCGCCCGCCGACGGCTACACCATCCTGATGGCGGCGAGCACGCTTGCAATCAATCCGATCATGTACAAGAAAGTGCCTTACGACCCGGTCCGGGATTTCGCGCCGATCACCCAGGCGGCGACCCTGCCCAACGTGCTGGTGGTGCATCCTTCGCTGCCGGTGAAATCGGTTGCGGAGTTGATTGCTTACGCCAAAGCGCACCCGGGGCAACTCAACTTCGCCTCGGCTGGGATCGGCACCTCGCCGCAGATGTCGATCGAGCTGTTCAAGAGCATGGCCGGGATCGACATGGTCCACATCCCGTACAAGGGCACGGCGCCGGGCGTGGTGGATCTGCTCGCGGGACAGGTTCTGGTCATGGCGCCCAACCTCCTGACCGCGCTGCCGCATATCAAGTCCGGAAAGTTGCGGGCGCTTGCGGTGACGAGCGCGAAAAGGACCGAAGCCCTGCCGGAGGTCCCGACCGTCGCTGAGGCGGGCGTGCCGGGTTACGACTCGACGCAGTGGTACGGCGTGCTCGCCCCCGCGGGAACGCCGCCGCAGATCGTGGCGCGCCTGCACGACGGGATCGTGCGCGCCCTGCGCGACGCCGAGGTCGGCAAGCGCCTCGCCGCGGACGGCGCAGGGGCGGTCGGCAGCAGCCCGGAGGAGTTCGCCGCGTTCATCAAGTCGGAGAGCGAGAAATGGGCGAAGGTCGCAAGCGCCGCCGGCATCAAGCCGGAGTAGGCATGCGTTTCTTTTTTTTCGCGCTCGTCGCCGCGTGGGGTGGTCCGGTGCTCGCGCAGACCCATTCGACAGGCTCAGGGCAAGCCTATCCCGAGCGCCCCGTTCGCCTGATCGTTCCCCAGGCGGCTGGGAGCGCGACCGACACCGTCGCGCGCCTGCTCGCCGCCGAGATGGCGGGGCCGCTCGGCCAGGCGGTGGTGGTCGAGGACCGTCCCGGGGGCGCGCTCACCATCGGCATCGACCTCGTCGCGAAATCCGCGCCCGACGGCTACACCATCGGCATGGGTCCGATCGGCGCGATGGCGATCACGCGTCACATGGTGGCGAAGCTCCCTTACGACATCGAGCGCGACCTGCAGCCGATCGCGCTGGTCGTACGGGGCCATCTGCTGCTCGCGGTGTCGCCGTCGCTACCGGTGAATTCGGTCACGGAGCTGGTCGAGTACGCGAGGAAAAATCCGGGCAAGCTGATGAACGCGTCCTCGAGCAACGGTTCGCCGGGGCACGTCGGCGGCGAGCTCTTCAAGTACATGACCGGAACCGACATCGTGCACATCCCCTACAAGGGCGGCGCGATGGCGATCAACGATCTCATCGCCGGGCACGTGCAGGTGATGTTCGAGAGCCTCAATTCGATCTCGACGTTCGCGCGCTCGGGCAAGGTGAAAGCGCTCGCGGTGAGCGGCGCCAAGCGCTCGGTCGGTTTTCCCGATCTTCCCACCATCGCCGAGGCCGGCGTGCCGGGCTACGACGCCGGCACCTGGACGGGCGTCATCGGGCCGGCGCGCCTGCCGCGCCCGGTTCTCGACAAGCTCAACGCGTCGATCAACCAGGCGATCGCGGGGCCGACGTTCCTCGCGCGCTTCGCGCAGATCGGCGACGAGCCCGCCGGCGGCACGCCCGAGGATTTCGCCGAGACCATACGCCGCGACTCGGCCAAGTGGGCCGAGGTCGTGAAGCGCTCGGGCGCGAAGATCGACTGAGTCGCGCCTACCGTGCCGCGGCGAGCCGCTGCGGCGTCACCTCGATGATGCGGTTGGTGGCGGTCTGATGGATCAGCAAGGTGCCTTGCTTGGTCTTGCGCGCGTTGCGCAGGATGCCGGCGTAGACGTTGCCGGACTTGATCGCCCAGCTCTGAAACGTTTCCGTCGCGATGTCGAAGCGGACCAGCGGATCGGGCCGCATGCCGGATTCGTTGTACCAGACGCCGCCGTCGAGCACCACGATGCCGTAGGGGTGCGAGCGCGGGCCGGAGGGCGAATCCCACTCCGTGATCGCCCCCGACTTCGGGTTGAGCCTGCCGATCCGGCCGCTGCCCGAATTCACGTACCAGATGATGCCGTCGGGCGCGATGTCGAAGCGCCGCACGGTCGTGGTCTCCAGCGGGAGCTTGACCTCGGTGATGTCCAGGGTGTCCGGGTTTACCTTCAGCAGGCAGGGGCGCGCGTTGCAGGAGACCCACAGCGTGCCTTCGGCGTCGAACTTGATGTCATAGGGCTGCGAGCGCTGTTGGGCGACCTTGACGAGCTTGATGTCGCCGGACTCCGGATTGAGCCGCCCGATCATGTTGGCCCACTGGAACGTGAAGTACACCATGCCTTTCTTGTCGAAGGTGATCGTGTGCACGTCCGTCGCTTCCGGATCGGGCATTTTGTAGACGGTCGCCTTGCCGGTGGCGGGATCGATCCAGCCGATCGACCCGTTCTTGTTGCCCGAATACCAGGGCCTGCCCTTGGGATCGAGCTGCACCGTGTGCGGCATCGCGTTTGCGGGCAGCGGATATTCCTTCACCTGCCCGGTGCGCGGATCGAGTCGCCCGATCAGATTGCCGAATTGACCGGCGTACCAGATCGAGCCGTCGGCGGCCTGGATCGGATCGCGGGTGCGCTGCCCGAGCTGAGGCATGACCCACTCCTTGAACGTGACCTGGAGCTTGCCCGGCACCAGCTTCGGCGTGCGCCGGTCGTTGGGCGGGAAATTCGCCGCAAGGTAGTCGAGGATCTCGTTCTGCTGCGACGGGCTCCCGGAAAGGTCGATCATATAGCCGGTCAGCTCCTTCCAGTGCTCTCGCGTGTAGCCGGAGCTGCTGCTGATCAGCTGGAGCGCGTGGCATGTCGAGCAAATGCCCTCGACGAGCTGCCTGCCTTTTCCGTCAGGCAGCGGAGGGGGCGCCTTGGCCTGGCCTTGGGCCTGGGCGGCGAGCGGCACGAGCGCGAAAGCGGCGGCGGCGATCAAAGATGCGTTGAATGTCCTGGACATTGCTCCACCTCAAATTGGGTTGCTTGCGGCCGGGACTGTACCAGATGAGATCGCACGTCACAATTTGTGACAATTGCTTACTCTGTCGGTCGCACGCGGCTGCTAGCATGCTGTCAAACGAGACGACTTGAGAGGTGAATCATGAACCGGGTCAAGGCGGTCTTGATATTGAGCGCGGCGTTGCTGAGCGCGGCGGCGAGCGCGCCGGCATTCGCCTGGCACCACGGCGGCGTGCGCTTCGGCGTGGTCGTCGGCGCACCTTTCTATCCCTGGTACTACCCGCCGTACTACTACCCGCCGTATCCTTACCCCGCCGTGGCGGCACCGGCCGCGCCGACGACCTACGTCGAGCAGGGCGGCGCCCATCCGGCACCTTCGCAGCGTTCCTCCTACTGGTACTACTGCGAGGCGTCGAAGACCTACTACCCGTACGTCAAGGAGTGCCCCGCCGGCTGGATGCGCGTGGTTCCGCAGGCGGCGCCGGGCGGCTGATTGCGCGTGACGCTTCGAGGAATCTCGGTGGCATTTGGCGCGGCGCTCGCGCTCGGCGCGTGCGCGAGCCTGCCCAAGGGCCCCAGCCTCATGGCGCTGCCCGGAACCGGGAAGAGCCAGGACCAGTTCAATTACGACGACGAGGACTGCCGCAATTTCGCCGACAAGCAAATAGGCGGCGCGACGCCCTCGGAGGTGGCCAACTCGGGCACGGCGAAGGGCGCCGCGGCGGGAATCGCCATAGGCGCGGGTGTTGGCGCGGCCTTCGGCGGTGGGAGTGGCGCTGCCGTCGGCGCAGGTTTCGGTCTGCTCATCGGATCTGCGATGGGCGCGAACACCGGAGAGGCCTCGGCGTACGCGCTCCAGCGGCGATACGACAACGCGTATGTGCAGTGCATGTACTCGAAGGGCCACAAGGTCCCGGTTTCGGGCCACCTGACCTCGACTCCGCCGGCCTACATACCTCCGCCCCCACCGCCTCACTCTCCTCCCACCACGCCTCCTCCTCCGCCTCCTCCGCGGTAAACTCTCCGCACGGAGGAGGGCAATGAAGACAAGGATCCTGACGCTTTGCGCTGCAGCGATGCTCGCGGTGTCGCTCGCGCACGCGCAATCCGCCTGGCCTTCGAAGCCGATCCGATGGATCGTCCCCTTTCCGCCCGGAGGGCCCGCCGACGTCGTGACCCGCATTGTGTCGACCAAGCTCGCCGAACGCACGGGTCAACCGGCGGTGGTGGAGAACCGTGGGGGCGCCGGAGGCAACGTCGGGCACGAGGTGGCAGCCAAGGCGGCGCCCGACGGCCACACGGTGGTCTTCGTGGTCCCGGCGATCATCACCAACCCCTTCTTCCTCAGGGCGAGCATCGATCCGTTCAAGGAGCTCGCGCCGGTGATTCATCTCGACAGCGCGTCGATGGTGCTGCTCGCGAATCCCGCCTTTCCCGCGGCCACCGTCTCGGAGGTGATTGCGCAGGCGCGCGCCAGGCCCGGGGCAGTGAGCTGCGCGGCCTCGGGCGCGCTGCCGCAGGTCGGCTGCGAGATGCTGCGCTCCTACGCGGGCGCGGACATGATCATGGTGCAGTACAAGGGCAACGCGCCCGCGCTCAACGCCGTGATGGGCGGCGAGGTCAATCTGCTGTTCGACCTGGTGAACACCGCGCAGGGCCAGGTCAAGGCGGGACGCGTGCGCGCGATCGCTTCGACCAGCGCCAGGCGCGCCGCCGGTCCCTTCGGCGAGCTTCCCGCGGTTGCCGAGACGATCCCGGATTTCGAGCTGGTGACCTGGCACGGGGTCATGGTGCCCGCCGCCACGCCCAGAGACGTCGTGCAGAAGCTGAACCGGGAGATTCAGTGGGTGCTCGACCAGCCCGATATCCGCCAGCGCTTCGCCGACGGAGGGCTCGACATCACGGGCGGCGCGCCCGAGGCGTTCGAGGGGATCCTCAAGCGCGATTTCGCGAAGTACGGAAAGATCCTCGCCGGAGCGGGGATCAAACCGGAATAAGGACCGGAGTGGCCGGCCCGGCGCCGGGTCCTACCCGGCCGCGGCGGCTGCCGTCGAGGCGTTGTTGTCGCGCAGCAGCTTGGAGAAATCCTCCGCCGGCTGCGGCTTGCGGAAAAAATATCCCTGGAACTCGTGGCAGCCGTGCTCGGTCAGGAAATCGAGCTGCTCCTGGGTCTCCACGCCCTCCGCGATCACCTTGAGCCTCAGGCTGTGCGCCATGGCGATGATCGCCTGCGTGATCGCGACGTCGTCGGGGTCCTGAGGGATGTCCTTGATGAAGGAGCGGTCGATCTTGATGCAATCGAACGGAAAGCGCTTGATGGAAATGAGGGACGAGTAGCCCGTGCCGAAATCGTCGATCGCGAGGCGTATGCCCATCGACTTGATGCCGTCGAGAATCTTCTTCGAGTTCTGGATGTCCCGCATCACCATGCTCTCGGTGAGCTCGAGCTCAAGGCAATTCGGCTTGAGCGCGCTCTCGGCGAGCGCCCGCTCGATCTCGCGCAGCAGGTGCTTGTCCTCGAATTGACGCGCGGACAGGTTCACCGAAACGGTGAGCGGCGGCGCCGGAGAGCGGCCCTGGAGCGTCTGATTCTGTACGCACGCCGTCCTCAGCACCCAGGCGCCGATCGGAACGATGAGCCCCGAGTTCTCCGCGTGCCCGATGAACTCCACGGGGGGCAGCAGCCCGAGCTCGGGATGCTGCCAGCGGATCAGCGCCTCCATGCCGGTGATCCGTCCGGTATTGATCTCCACCTTGGGCTCGTAATGAAGAATGAATTCGTTCCGCTCCAGGGCGCCTTGCAGCCGGGTCTCCTTGGCGATCCTGGCCGACAGGTGCTCGTTCATTTCTTCCGAGTAGAAGAGATAGGTGTTCTTGCCCTGCTCCTTGGCGCGGTAGGTGGCGATGTCGGCGTTCTTGAGAAGGGTCGCGAGGTCCGAGCCGTCGTTCGGGAACAAGCTGATCCCGATGCTCGCGGTCATGTGGCTGGTCTCGCCCCCGAGCATGTAGGGCCAGCGCAGCGCGTGCAGGATCTTTTGCGCTACGCTGACGACGTCGCCCGGCGCATTGAATTCCTCGATCAGCGCGACGAACTCGTCGCCGCCGAAGCGGGCGATGGTGTCGCTTTCGCGCAGGCACAGCCTCAGGCGTCCCGCGACCTCCTGCAGCAGGCGGTCGCCGTACGGATGGCCGAGGGTATCGTTGACGAACTTGAAGCGGTCGAGATCGAGAAACAGTAGCGCCATCGTCTTGTGATAACGCTGGGCGTTCTGCAGCGCGTGGGCGAAGCGCTGGTTGAACATGTAGCGGTTGGGCAAGCCCGTCAGCGTGTCGTGCGTTGCCACGTAGAGGAGATTCTCCTCGGCCTGCTTGCGCGCCATGAACTGGCCGATCTGGCTGCCGATCACGCGTACCATCTGCAGCAGAGACGGATCGGGGTTGCGGATCTCGTGGCTGAAGAATTCGAGAACCGCGAGGGTGACGTTCCCGGCCAGAATGGGGAATGCAAAGGCGCCGTGCAGCCCCGCCTTGGCTGCGAGCTGTGCCCGCTGGAACCCTTCGTCGCGGCTCACGTCCGGGATCCAGTGCGGCGTGCCGCTCACCCACACCTGCCTTACCAGGCCCTTGTTGCTGGGCTGGAAGGTCAGGTTGCGGACCTCGGAGATGAACTGGTTCACCGCCTTGCCCGAGACGCTCCAGGTCTCCACGCAGGTGATGGCTTTCTTGCGCTCGTCCATGCTCCAGCGCGCGCCGCAGTCCCAGCTGAGCGTCTCGCAGATGGTCTGGACGATCTTCGGGATGGCCTCGGCGAGCGTCTCCGACTCGGCGAGGACGCGCGTCACGGCGTGCTCCATCCTCTCGCGCTGGTCGGCGCGCTTGCGCTCGGAGATGTCGCGCTCGACGACCACGACCTTCGTGACCTTACCGCGTGCGTCGCGTATTACGCGGCCCTCCGACTCGACATGGCGGATGCCGCCGTCCTTGAGCTGGAAGCGGAATTCGATACGCTGGCCGATTCCCGTCCTGACGGTTTCGCGGAAGATCGCCCTGACCCGATCGCGATCGTCGGGGTGGATCTCCTTGAACGAGTCGGTGTCCGGCTGGATCTCGTTGTCCTTGAAGAGGGCGCGGTACGAGGGGCTGTTGTAGATGCGCCGGCCTTCGGTGTCCACCATGGCGACCAGATCGCCGACGTTCTCGGCGATCAGGCGAAAGCGCTCTTCGCTCTCGCGCAGCTGCTCCTCGGCGCGCCGGTGCTCGGTCACGTCGCGGAAGCTCCACACCCGGCCGATGGTCTGTCCCTCGACCAGCTGCGGCCTGGAATAGCGCTCGAAGATGCGGCCGTCCTTGAACTCGATCGTGTCGAAGCTTTCCTGCCCGGGATGGGCGTAGAGCTGGCGCACCTTCGAGCGAAACTGGTCCGGATCCTTGAGCTGGTCGAGGACGTGGGCCAGCGCGTCATCGTCGCTTCCCGAGGCGAGGATCTGGGGCGGAATGCGCCACATTTCCGCGAACTGCTGGTTGAAAGTCGTGATCTTCCCGAGATTGTCGACGACCAGAACTCCGTCCGCCGTGGACTCGAGCGTCGCACGGAGCAGGGACAGGGATTTCCGGTGATCGACTTCGGCGGGCCCGAAGGTCTTGCCCTTTTTCATTCGCTCCCCTCAAGGCAGCCTCGAATTGTATCCGGATTCGACGGCAGGAGCGCTGCGGATGCGCCTCTGATCAGAAGGGCGCATCGACTGGGGCGCGGCGAGGTATCGCTTACCTTGCGGCGGCCATGAATTCTGCCTAAACTCCCCCGGTTCGGATTGACAAACCCCCGGGGGCATCGGAAGAAGCATGAGGTTGCGAAGCGTCGAACTGGAAGTGCCCGACCGTGATGCGGCGGTGCGTTTTCTCCAGGGTACCTGGGGACTGCTCGACGCCGGACAGCGGAACGGGGTTTCGTACCTGAGAGGCACGGAGGATCTGCCCTACATCGTGTCGGTTTCCCAGTCGGGCGCGCCCGCCGTGGCGGCGATCACGTTCTCCGGCTCGAAGCCGGAAGTCCAAGGGGTGCGCAAGCGCGCCGCGGCCGCGGGGGCGCGGCTCGGTCCGATGCGCGATTTCGACGAGCCGGGCGGGAGCTCCGGTTTCCTCGTCGAGGGACCCGAGGGCCACGTGTTCCGGTTCGTCATCGAGAAAAAGCGCGTCAAGAAGCTGCGCCCCGATCGCGACAGGCCGATGCAGGTGACTCACGTCGTGCTCAATGCCCAGGACCGGGAGGCATGCACGCGTTTCGCGGTCGATGTGCTCGGGTTCAAGCTCTCCGATCGCACGGGATTCATGAACTTCGTCCGCTGCGACCGTGTGCATCACGCCATCGCCTACGCCCAGGCCGGCAATTCGCTGCTCAATCACATCGCGTTCGAGATGATCGACATCGACGCCGTGATGCGCGGCATCGGCAGGCTCAAGGACGCCGGCGTCCAGACCTTCTGGGGCCCGGGGCGCCACGGGCCGGGAAACAACGTGTTCGCCTATTTCGTGACGCCGTTCGGCGCCGCGCTCGAGTACACCGCGGAAGTCCAGCGGGTCGGTCCCTCGTACAAGACAGGGAAGCCGGAGGACTGGAAATGGCCGCCCAACCGCAACGACCACTGGGGTATCTCGGTGAGAAACCACCCCGCGGGCCCGGAATTCCGCTTCCGTTCCATCGCTCCTTGACTTGATCGGATGACGCGACCGACGCGGCGCGTGGTCACCGGCCACGACGCCTCCGGAAGGGCGACGGTGCTGATCGACGGTGCCGCGCCCAATGCGAAGCTGAGAAAGGCGACCGGGCTCACCTCGACGCTCCTCTGGGTCACCGGCGAGTCGCCCGCCGACAATTCCGGAAGCGCGGACAGCGCAGAGCGAGAGATCGGCGTCGCGCCTCCGTCTCGAGGGTCGATCTTCCGCGTCGTCGATTTTCCGCCCGCGGCCGAGATCGGATCCGTCGACAACGCGGCGATGCTGCGCGAAATGGGAATCGAAACGGGGCAAGGGCGCGCGCGCCACGCCAGCATGCACCGCACCCGAAGCATCGACTACGCTGTCGTCATCGAAGGCGAGATCGACATGCTGCTCGACGATTCCGAGGTCCACCTCGAGGCGGGCGACGTGCTGGTGCAGCGGGGCACCAACCACGCCTGGGTGAACCGCGGGAAGGAGAGCTGCCGGATCGCGTTCGTGCTGATCGATACGAAAGAGATTGGGCCCGCCACTCCCGCGCAGCGGAATGTACTCAACCTGTCGACGTAGCGCGTGAATCCGTGTTTGTCGGATTGATCGGTAGCAGTAGGTAGGAGAATCGCTCTGCATCGCTGTACACCGAGTGGATCCCTGTAAACACGTCTGGCGGCCGGTCGCGCGGGTCGTCGTGCAGGAACCAGCCCGAGCCTTTTTGCGGGCCGGGTTCGCCGGGACGCTCGAAATCCTTGCCCTGGAGCGTGAGCGCGAGCCGGTAGCCCGCGGGGAGCGCCGCGCTTGCCGGCCAGATCTCGAGGTCGATTTCCACGATCTCGCCGGGCTTGAGTTTCTGCGCCTCGTCATGCGGATGCCAGGGCTGCCATTCGGTCGAGCGTTTCGGATCGAGCTTTCTCTGCGATACTCGCAGCCAGCCCTGCGACACCGGCGCCTTGGGCTCGACCGCGGAGAAGAACGTGACTTCCTTTCCTTGCGGATCGAAAGCGCGCAGCGTGGCGAAAAGATCCATGTCGTCGGTGCTCGATGAAACGAACAGCTTCGCCTTGATCGGACCGGCGAATTCGATGGGGCGCTCCAGAGGCGCGGTGGTGAAGGTCACGCCTTCGCCCATCGCCGCATAGCTCGCGCTCGCCGCTGCGCTCGGTGCCGCGGCGAGAAGCGCCTTGCTCGAAGCGTCGAGATAGAAGCGCGTCCATTTCGTGCCGGACAGCGGCCAATGAGTGTCGCGCACCGTGCGCTTCACGGTATCGTCGGCCGCGCGCACTTCGACTTCGACTTTGGGCTCGCGCTCCCAGCCGTTGTCGAGGTCCTTCAGGTACCGGTCGAAGAATTTCCTCTGCAGCGCGACGTTTTGCGGCAGCAGGAAGGTGAAGAAGTAGGAGCCCGACTGGACCTTGAGCCATTTGCCGCGCGAAGCGATGCCGAGATACCCGAGGATCGTGCCGCGCAGATGCAGCCCGAGCCCGCCCCAGTTGGCGACGACGAGCGCGGGAATGCCGATGCGATCCAGGCGCGCGCTGCGTTCCTCGTACCAGGGGCCGTTCAGCGGGCGCGCGAGCAGGTTCGCGATGTAGTCCTCGCGGCTCGCAACGAGCTCGTCGGGCGAAAGGCCGGCGGGTCCCGTGTTGCGCTCGCCGGTGTCGATATCCACGAGCGGCGTGTCGCGGTTGCCGTGCTGGTTTCGCAGCACGCTGCGGTTCCACCACCGATGCAGGAATCCCGCGCCGAGGATGCCGCCCTGGCGGGTACGGTCGCGGTAAAAGTCGTAGGTGCCTTGCCATGGCAACATCGCCGCGAGATGCGGCGGGCGCTCGGCGGCGATCATCCACTGCCCGGCCGCGTAGTAGGAGATCCCCAGCAACCCGACCTTGCCGTTCGACCACGGCTGCACCGCCGCCCATTCGATCGCGTCGTAAAAATCGCGAAACTCGGAGGGCGAGTTCACGTCCAGCCTTCCCGGCGACTTTCCCGACCCGCGCGAATCGACCTTCGCCACGACGTAGCCCTCGGGCACCCACATCTCGGGATCGGGCGTCTCGAACACCAGGTACTTGCATGAGGAGGCCTTTAGAACTTCCGGGTGGCGGCGCCGGAGCGCCTCCCAGGCTTCGGGCATGAACTGCGAGAGGTGCACGTCCTTGCCGTAGGGGCCGAGCGTCATCAGCACGGGGTATTTCCCCAAAACATCGGGACGGAAGACGTTGCAGCGGAGCGTTGCGCCGTCGCGCATCGGCACGGCGACGTCCTTCTCGAGGACCATGCGGTGCTTCATGGCGCGGGCTTCGCGGCGATCAGCACGAAGGCGATGACGCAGGGATCGTCGCTGCGGTTGCTCCATGCATGGTTGGTGCCGCGCTGGACCAGGCAGTCGCCCGCGTGCAGCAGCACCTCGCCCTCGTCGAGCACCGCCCAGATCTCGCCCGACAGCACGACGCAATAGTCGATGGTGTCGGTCTTGTGCATGCCCGGGTGCTTGCGCGTGGCGGCGTCCGCGGCTTTCGCGCCCATGCCGCGGAAGAAGGTCTCGGGGGCCAGCGTCTTCAGGCGCACGCTGTCGGGCGGATACTCGACGATGCGGAACACGCTCCCGCCTCCGACCGGTTCGATTCGCCGCTCGTGGTCGGCCGCGTCGCCCCTGCCCGAATTGTCCGCGGGCGAGGAGCGCGTCTCCCAGATCTCGGTGAGCCGCAGGCCGCCGGCGTTTTCCAGGAAGAAGGAGTGCGGCGACTCGCCGTCGAAGAGGATGACGGCGCGGCCGTGCTCGTCGTGACCGGTGACGACTCTTCTGTGGCGGCGCGGGGTCATTTCTCCGGACAGTCCGTGGGCGAAAGGTTCTCGACCCAGCCGCGGAAGTGGAGCAAGCCGGGCGGATTCATGACACACGATCTTCTTCCGTAGGGGTGGTCCAGGTGAAAAAGCTGGTGGCCGATCTCGTGGACCAGCAGAAACCCGGCGAACCTGGCGCTGTCCGCTTCGGAGTAGCTGTCGTCGGCGCGCAGCTCGCGCGTCACGCGGTCCTCGCCGATGATGGGATAGGTGCTCACGATCGCGGTCGTCCCGTATCGCGAGGACGGGTTGGACGTGGTGATGCCGTTGGTGATTCCGCCGCGGATCGCGGTGTGCACGGAGGAGCCGACATATTCGGCGCTGGCTATCAGCTGATTGGTGATGACGACGTCGTACGGATATGAAAACCGGCCTATGTAGGCCCAGAAGACGACTTCGTTGCTAAACGAACCGTCGATCAGGTCGCTCCCGTCGGCAACCCTCTGAGACTTGAGCTGCTCCAGGCGCGCCACGAGCGTCGCCGTGACGGCTTCCGCGAATCCTTCGTAGGTCCGCTCGCGCGGGGGAGCGAGGAGGAACGGCCCGGCGTAGGCGATCATCTCCTCGAGGCTGTTTTCGTCGCCGCGGAAGGCCGCGGCGTATCCTCTGGTCAGCCGCGCCCTGTTCCCCTTGCCGCCCTTGAAGTCGTAGACGATGTTGTTCCAATCGCGCCTGTCCCTCGATGTGACGCGATCGAGCAAGGCCTCCAGCGGCTGCTCTTCGGGCTCGAGGAAGTCCACGTCCACGCCGAAGTTTTCCTTCACGCCGCGCCGGGCAGCCGCGAGCAATGCCCTGATCTGCCCGGCCTTCATGCTCGGGAGGCGCGGATTGACGACGTGGGCGACCTTCAGCGTCACCGTTTCCCCGTAGGGGCGGGGGAGCGGCAGCGTGGGTCCATGCGCGCACGACGAGCCGGCAAGGAGCAACGTTGCCGCAAGAAGCAATCGGGTCTGTCTCATTCGCAGTCGAGTCATCCCGAGCGCAGCGAGGGATCTCCGAACGCACGACCCTTCCGGCAGAGATCCTTCGCGAGTTTATCCTGAGCGAAGCGAAGGACCTCTATTGGCACGCCGTACCTGTAGAGTTCCCTCGCTTGCGCTCGGGATGACATGCTCAGGGTGACGGCCCTGCGGCTGTCATTCGGGTTGGAGGTTGATGTCCTTCACCAGTTTCGCCCAGCGCACGCGCTCGTCCTTCAGGAACTGAGCGAGCTGCTCGGGCGAGGCGGGGCCCTCGTTGATCGCGCCCAGCTCGAGCAGGCGCTTCTGGATCTCGTCTTTCGCGAGCACCGCGTTCACGTCGGCGTTGACCTTGCGCACGACGGGCTCGGGCGTGCCCGCCGGGGCGACCAGCGCGAACCAGCCGACGTACTCGAAGCCCGGGTAGCTCTCGGCCATGGTCGGAACGCTCTCCAGGCCCGACACGCGCTTGCCCGCGGTCACGGCGATCGGGCGCAGGTCGCCGCGCTTGATGAAGGGGCTCATCGCCGCCGAGCTCACCAGCACCACCTGAGTGCGGCCGGCGACGGTGTCCTGGAGCGCGGGCGCGACGCCGTTGTACGGCACCTGCAGCAGTTGCATGCCGGTGGCGACGTTGAGCAGCTGGCTCATCATGCCCCCGAACGTCTTGGTGCCTTCGTTCGCCGCAGCGAGCTTGCCCGGCTCCTTCTTGTCGAGCGCGATCAGCTCGGCGAGCGTTTTCGCCGGCACCGAGTTGTTGACCGCGACCACCATCGGCGACTTGCCGATCATCGCCACCGGAACGAAGTCGCGCTCCGGGTTGTAAGGCAGCGACTTGAAGGTGAGCGGGTTGCTGACCAGCGCCGCCGTGGTGGCGAAGTAGTAGTTGTACCCGTCGCCGGGCGATTTCGCCGCGGCCTGTGCGCCGATCACGTTCTGGCCGCCCGGGCGGTTGTCCACCAGCACCTGCTGATTCCAGCCCTTTGCGAGCTGGTCGGCGACCAGGCGCGCCGTGATGTCGGGCGAGGAGCCCGCCGGCTGCGACAGGATCCAGTGGATCGGTCGGCTTGGGAATTCCTGCGCCGCCGCTTGCCCGAGGCCTGCGGTGAGCACGACTGGCAACAATGCGCGAAAAATCCGTTTCATGTTCCCTCCATGGCAATTGTCATCCCGAGCGAAGCGAGGGATCTCCTAGGGCGCGGCATACCGTAAGAGATCCTTCGCGAGTTTATCCTGAGCGAAGCGAAGGACCTCTATTGGCACGCCGTACCTGTAGAGTTCCCTCGCTTGCGCTCGGGATGACATGCTCAGG
>Ga0137403_10004233_pt1 | contig 16950 bp, 14 predicted proteins | sample CZOMad2_1_16fung_FD_122057 | JGI IMG/M metagenome (GOLD analysis project Ga0137403, IMG submission 122057) | Vadose zone soil fungal communities from Angelo Coast Range Reserve, California, USA - CZOMad2_1_16fungal (Hybrid Assembly) | ecosystem: Environmental > Terrestrial > Soil > Vadose zone...
GTTGATCAGGCTGCGCGGCAAACCTCGCCCTTCAGGGCGGGGAAGGATAGCGCGGACGCCGAAGGCGTCCTTTGGGCCTATTGAGGTGCCTGTTGCTGCTCGATGTACTGGCGAATAACGGTAATCGGCGCCCCGCCGCAACTTGCCGCAAAATAGCTTGGCGACCACAGAGCGCCGCCCCACAACTTCTTGCGGAGAGGAGTTTGAGTCATGTCTAGCATCAATCAATCCGGCACCCTTCAGCTCGGCGACCGCGTCGTGAAGCGTCTCGGGCTTGGTGCCATGCAACTCGCGGGACCCGGCGTATTCGGCCCGCCCAAGGATCATGACGCGGCGTTGGCCGTACTGCGCGAGGCCGTTGCAAGCGGAGTCAACCACATGGACACCGCCGACTTCTATGGCCCGCACGTCACCAACCAGATCATCCGCCAGGCGCTCCACCCTTATCCCGATGATTTCGTCATCGTCACCAAGATCGGCGCCCGGCGCGGCGAGGATGGATCATGGATCCCGGCCTTCTCGCGAGAGGAACTGACTCAGGCGGTCCACGACAATTTGCGCAACCTCGGTCTCGACGTCCTGGACGTGGTCAACCTCCGGGCCATGTTCGATGTCCATGGCCCCGCCGAAGGATCTATAGAGGCGCCGCTCACGGTTGTGGCCGAACTCCGGCAGCAGGGCCTGGTGCGCCACATCGGGCTGAGCAACGTCACGCCCGCGCAGATCGAGGAAGGACGCCGGATCGCCCCGATCGTCTGCGTGCAGAACCACTACAATCTCGCGCACCGGACCGACGATGCCCTGATCGATGATCTTGCGCGCGACGGCATCGCCTATGTCCCGTTCTTTCCGATCGGCGGATTCCATCCGCTGCAATCAGCCACCCTGTCCGAGGTCGCTGCGCGCATCGGCGCTTCGCCCATGCAGGTCGCGCTCGCTTGGCTGCTTCGCCGCGCCCCCAATATCCTTCTCATCCCCGGAACCTCATCCGTTGCGCACCTGCGGGAGAACCTTGCTGCTGCTGAACTCGATTTGCCGGATGATGCGGCCGCTACGCTCGGCGGAATCACGGCAATGGCCGGCTCCGCTTGACGGCAAAATTGACCATCGCAGCGGTCAATCAGATGAGAAGATGCACGGCGTATGCAAATCGCTGTCATCGGTGCCGGGGCGGTAGGATGCTATTACGGTGGCATGCTGTCCCGCGCGGGCCATCAAGTCATGTTGATCGGACGCATTCAGCACGTGGAGGCCATTCGTCAGCATGGATTGCTCATGGATACCACGAGTTTTCGAGCGCACGTTCCCATCCGAGCCAGCACCGAGGTCAGCGACATTCAGGGTGCGTCGCTGGTTCTCTGCTGCATCAAGTCGAACGATACCGAGAGTACGGCGGCCATGATGGCGCCGTTCGTAGGGCCCGATGCCATCGTACTCAGCCTGCAAAATGGCGTCGATAACGCCAAGCGGCTTCATGCGCAGCTCCTGCACGCTGTGCATTCCGCCGTGGTTTATGTGGCCGCGGAGATGGTGGGACCGGGGCACCTCAAGCACCATGGGCGGGGTGAGCTCGTGGTCGGGCCATCAGCGATGGCTGCGGAAATGCTCGAAGCCTTCGTGAACGCCGGCGTACCGGTGCACGTCTCGGACAATGTGGATGGCGAGCTCTGGGCGAAGCTCATTTTAAACTGCGCCTACAATGCCATTTCCGCCATTACGAAGCTGCCCTACAGCCGTCTTTTCGAGAACGTAGGCGCGAGAGATCTCATGCGGTTGGTAGTGCATGAATGCCTGGCGGTGGCGCAGCGCGAGTCGATCACCGTGCCGGGTGATAGCTGGCAAGGAGTGGAGCGTATCGCCGCAACGATGCCGGGGCAGCTTTCCTCCACTGCCCAGGACTTGATGCGAGGCCGGCGCAGCGAGATCGATCATCTCAATGGCTATATCGTTCGGAAGGGCAAATCGCTGGCAATCGATACGCCGGCGAATCAAGCCCTCTATTCTCTCGTCAAGTTGCTGGAAAGCGCGTTCACCGCCGATCACCCATGACCACGTCTGGCTGCTGTCGTGGGGCGCGCGGTGCGGCGCCGCCAGTTCCAGACGGCCCTGATGCGCCGTAAGCCGTCATCAGGTTAGGGATCTCATTACACGCCACCGGCCGGTCGCGGCCGCCTCGGAACACGGCAAAGTGCCTACCAACCGCTCGATCTCTGCGGGCTTGACGGGACCGCTGAAGAATCGGCCTTGCGCGCTGTCAAAACCGTTGCTTTGCACGAACCCGAGCACTTCGCGGGTCTCGACGCCCGCCGCACAAACCTCCAGTTCCAGGGTATGTGCGAGCTTGGCGATCGCCTGGACGACGAGCATGGCTTCGCGCTCCCGAGCCACATCGGCGATGAGCGCGTGATCCACTTTGAGCTCGGAGAAAGGCATTCGGTAAAGTTCCGTGAGAGACGACACCCCGGTGCCAAAATTATCGAGGGATAAGCCCACCCCAAGAATACGTAACCGCGTGAAAACGTCCAGCATGAGGTCCCTGGCATCGAGGCTTGCCGCTTCGGTCACGTCGAGTACCAATTGCTGCGCCGGAACTTCGTTCTCGCGCAGCAGAATGGCGATTCGCTCCGGGAACTCACGATCAGTGACAAGCTTCGGACTCAGGTTGACCACCATTTCAAGCGGCAGGCCCCGTGCACGCCATTGGCTGGCTTGGCGCACGGCTTCAGTCATCACGAAATCCGTGAGGCGCACCATCAGATCGTGGTCCTCGATCGAGCCGAGAAAATGACGGGGATACAGCAAACCGCGACGCGGATGCTGCCACCGAACCAGCGCCTCAACACCTTGCATTTTCGGCACGGCGGTACGGATATCGATTTTCGGCAGATATTCGAGTACGAGTTCGTGCTCGGTGAGTGCGCGTTCGAGCTCGCCGAGCGCAATAGGTGGCGCATCCGTCAGATACGGCATCAGAAGCTGCTCGATGGCAACCGGGTCGAGCGGTCGAGTAGCGACCCCGATCACGCGAATCCCCTGGGATTCGGCAGCCCGCCTTGCTCCGGAAAGAACACGTGCATGCACCGCGCCAATGAGAAGTGTGGCGGGTTGTGCAGCCTCGAGTGCGAGAACTCGCAGCATGGCTAATCCGTCAACAGTGGAGCCGTCCACCGCCAGCACGGCCATCGTGGGACGGCGGCCCGCGAGAATATCCTGTAGACCATCGGCTGAATCGGCCTCGACGTGATCACACCCCAGGTGTTCCGCAACCTGCCGAAGAACGCCTAGGGACTTCGGGTCTTTATCCAGGATCAACAGTAAGTCGTTAGCGTTCATCGACGAATGCGAACCCCGTTTTATGCTGTTTCGCGAGATGCATTGCGAATTCGGCATTCGCGAGCAAGGCTTCCGCGCTCACCCCATCCGCTCGGCACCTCGCAATGCCGATGTTGGGATGCACGCAAAGATAGAGGATGCCGATTTGCAGAGGAGCCGAGACGGCACGCAACAGACCATGCGCGAGATCGCTCAGTTGGCTCCGGCTGGGCAACCCGGCAACTAAGCAGGCAAACTGGTCGTTGCGCAATCGGCTCAGCATGTCCTCCGCACGCACGGCTAGGAGCATTCTTGCGGCGACGATTTTGAGCAATTCGTCCCCGGCATCGTGTCCGTAGGTATCGATGAACAGGGTGAAGTCGTTGAAGTTGAGGTACAGCACAGCGAGCGCTTGGCGCGGTGGCTCAGTGTGGCCGAGCGCCCGCTCGAGCCGCGCGCGAAAGTACTTGCCGTTCGGCAGCAAGGTCAGGCCGTCATGCAACGCACTATGGCAAGCCCGCTTCGCTGCTCTCTGTGCTTCGTCGGGTTCGTTGCGCGCCTGGACAAGCGCGGTTCGCGCGCGCGAAGTCTGAATCCATTTGAACCCGTGACGAAGAGTGTGTGGCCAAATCATAACTTCCTATGCTGCAGATTGGCTTCGCTCTTTATACGAGCGCCGCAAGTGATTGTCTGTGCACCACATCACGCGCAGGACATTTGTACCGCCGCACCAGGAGCGGTGTAGGGGATTGCCCTACTAGCACGTTGCCGCGCCGTATCGTTCGGCGCGGCCATGCCCTCCGATACCTATCCGATCAAGCGACACATTGCGCGCGCCGTGCTCAGCAGCATGAAGCACGGCGGTCTATAGGTATATTCCCTGACTTATGTAGCCGACAAGATTCCGCTACGTTTCAAAGACATGGTTGCGCCGGCATCGCTGGTAGCGCGATTCTGCACCGATTCACCAGATTCAAAGGAGGCGTCCGCAGCTTAGTGCGGAGTGATTGAACTCATGGATGACGCTGAAATCGATCGTATACGGAGAGCCATCTGCCGCTCCTTCAACAGTTCGCCGCACAAGAAAAAGTATTGGCTGGCGTTGCTCGAGATGCAGGTGCCGGCGGAGAAGATGGGGCGTTCCGGGGGACGGAGGGCGGCGGAGGGTTCGCAGGCCTCGTTGCCACCGGCAATCTTTACAGCCAGTTGCCCATCAGAATGAACGGCGCCCGGTAAGACTACCGGCCACGGCGCACCGTGGGAGCCGATAATAGGCCGCTTTGCTTCCATTTCGGCCTCCTGTACGCAGCAATCAGTCTATTCGCACTGCGAGAATCCAATCGTACTCGCGCTCCGTCCGTGAAAGACCCGGGGTCGCCGATAATCTCGCCGGCCTCAACCGGATCAATGGTGGCAAAGTCCATAGTCCAGTTTGGGAAGGATCGTTCCTCGATTGGGTCACGGCTAATCGTCATCACCCGAGTGTGCCGTTTGTCGACCGATATACGGGCGTATGCACGATCGACGCTATGTGCTTTCCCCTCGAGCACCTGAAGAAACGTCGTTCCGAGAAAGAAGAGCATTCCGGTAATTTGAAGTCTCGCGTTTGCGGGGCGAATAGTCTTGAGAAGTTCCGGAATCTCATGTTCGCGGAAATCGGACGAAACTTGGCTCGTGTAGATCAATTGGATGAGCAACGTCAACGACCCCCTTTCGTCGTTCGTCATTTGTACATTACCTTCCGGGCAACTCACGTTTCGTGACGCGGTCGACACTTTTTTGTAGGCGTGAGCTTAAGGCGCCCTAGGCCTCACTAAACGCCGAATCGCCGCCCTGGGCGCTGCCGAGGCCGTGGTTTTCAATATTTGGTCTCCGGAAACTCGCACATGCGGTTAACATGGCACTGACCGAATCAGTATAAATTGCGTCTAATTCGTGACAAATCGATGCGTGCTGGCCACCCATCATGAAAGGCGAAAGATCCCATTTTGAGAGCAAAACGGCACTCTTTCCCGCGCAAGGGGTATCGGCCCTGCTGTTTGCGATGGCGTCGCTCGCGGCTCTGCCGGCCGGCGCGCAGCGGACCGATGACAATGCGGTGACCGCCGCCGGCGATGCCTTCGGGAATACGGTTGGCTTTCAGACCGTCGGTCTCTACAGCCCGATCAACGCGCGTGGCTTCAATCCTGCGCAGGCCGAGAACCTGCGGATCGAGGGCCTCTACTACGACCAGCAGATCACCTACAGCAATCCGTTCCTCTTCAGCCGCAGCGACATGCGGGTCGGCATCGCCGCACAGTCGTACAGCTTTCCGTCGCCCACAGGCATCGTCGACTACAAGCTGCGGATCCCGGGAGACTCAGCGCTCGTCAGCGTGCTGCTGACGCGCGGCCCGCTCAACATGGCCACCGCCGAGATCGACGCCCAGTATCCGCTGGTCAAAGACGTCCTGAGCGTCGGTGTCAGCGTTGCCGACTGGAACGACTTCGACTACAACTACGCGCGCACCAGCGGCAGCCTAGGGTTCTCGCTGCTGCTGCGAATTCGACCGGACGCCCGGTCGGAGATCGTGCCGTTCGTGGGCTACACCCACAACGGCGAGCACCAGGGACTGCCGACCGTCTACGCCAACGGCCTCAATGCGCTGCCGGCGTTCAACGAGCAGCAGCTGCCGGCGCAGGACTGGACCTCGTGGGGCTGGAACCAGCTGACTGCCGGGGTCATCGCAAGAAGCGCCCTCAGCAGTTCTTGGCGCCTGACGGCAGGGGTGTTTCGCTCGCTGGCGCAGAATTCGCAGAACTTCAACGACCTGTTGCTCGGCCCGACGGCCGGCGGCATTGCCGATCACATCGTCGATACGACGCCGCCGTTGAGAGCGGGCTCGTATTCCGGCGACCTGCGCCTCGCGCGGCTGACGGTCGACGGTGCGCACGAGCGCGAGCTCACTTTGGACGTGCGTGGCCGGAACGTCGAGCGGAACTACGGCGGCGACTCGATACTCGGCCTCGGATCCGTTCCGATCTACCGGAGCGAGAGCGTCCCGGCGCCGGTGCTCGCGTTCTCGGCGCTGAGCCACGATGAGGTCCGTCAGACCGGAGTCGGTGCCAGTTACAACGAGCGCTGGAAGGGCGTCGGCACGCTGAGCCTCGGAGTGCTGGAGACCGACTATCGCCGGACCATCGACATCCCCGGGTCGCCGGGCAGCGCGGAGCGCACGTCGCAGGTGCTGCCGACCGCGAGCTTCACCGTCGATGCCGGAAAGCACGCGACGGTTTACGCCAGTTATACGCGGGGACTCGAGGATTCCGCCAGCGCACCGGCCTCCGCGGTCAACCGCGGAGAGGCGCCGCCAGCCACATCGACATGGCAGGTCGACGGAGGTCTGCGGGTCGTGCCTTCCCATGACCTGCAAATACTGCTCGGCGTCTTCAAGTTGCACAAGGCCTACTTCAGCCTGGATGCCGCAGGTCGATACGGGCAGCTCGGCGACATCGGCAGCCGGGGAGTCGAAGGATCTGCAACTCTATCCGGTCTGGACGGGCTCAAGGTCGTTGCCGGACTCGTGCTGCTCAGGCCCGAGGTACAGCCGCAGGCCCCCGCGCCGGGCGCGGCGGGCACGGTGCCGGTGGGACCGGTGCCGCGGACGATCAATGTCAACGTCGACTATGCGCCGGCCCGCTGGGGTCGCTGGGCCACCGCGCTTCAGTGGACGTCATTGTCGTCGCGCGTCGTGACCAACGATGATCAAATCAAACTGCCGCCGCTGTCGACGCTGAATGTCAGCGTTCGCTACCGGCTCAGGCTGTTCAATCGGCCGTGCTCTGCGCGCCTCGACGTTGCAAACGTGACCAACGAAACCGGGCTCACGATTTCTTCGCTCTATGCCGTCTTCCCCGTGCTGCGGCGCAACTACACGCTGACGCTCGCGACCGATATCTGATGGCGAACGGCACGCATACAATTGTTGCATGTCGCCCATTGATACCCAACCGGCCGTGCTGACTGCCCACCCTTCGACGCCCAACGATGCCGTGCGCAGCCTCGAGGTGCGGCTGCGAGCGCAGGAACCCGGCATTCTCGTGTTCCAGTATTCATTAGACGCGGACATGTCGCGCGTACGCGTTCCCCTTTCCGGCGGGGGTAGGCGGGCGGACGCCCTATGGATGCACACGTGCTTCGAGGCTTTCGTCGCGCCTGCGGATGCGCCCGGTTACCACGAATTCAACTTCTCGCCCTCACTCGACTGGGCGATCTACCGGTTCAGCGCCTACCGGGAGGAAATGTCGCCCGGCGAGATCGGCCGAGCTCCGGAAATCTCCGTGCGCCGAGGCGACGATGGGCTCGAGCTCCGGTCGACTGTGCGCTTAGGGCATCTGGCTGACTTGCGTGACGCTCGTCACTTGCGGATCGCTCTGGCCGCGGTCATCGAAGACAAGAATGGTAGGCTTTCGTACTGGGGGCTGCGGCACCCGCCCGGCAAACCCGATTTTCACCACCCGAACGGATTCGCACTGGAAGTTACCCGCTCATGAAGTTTGGAATCGACCGACTGCTCGAAGAGCCCGAGCTGCGCAAGCCGCTGGCGGGACGGCGCGTGGCTCTGTTGGCGCACCCGGCTTCTGTAACACGCAACCTCGTCCATTCCCTCGATGCGCTGGCGACGCTCGGCGACGTACGCCTGAGCGCGGCGTTCGGCCCTCAGCACGGGCTGCGCGGGGACAAGCAGGACAACATGATCGAGTCGCAGGACTACACCGACCCCGTGCATCGCATCCCGGTCTTCAGCCTTTACGGTGAAGTACGCCGGCCGACGCCCGAAATGATGGATACCTTTGACGTTCTACTCGTTGATCTGCAGGACGTCGGATGCCGAATCTACACGTTCGTCACGACGCTGCGTTACGTCCTCGAGGCGGCTGCGAAGAAACACAAGGCGGTGTGGGTTTTGGATCGCCCGAACCCCGTGGGCCGGCCCGTGGAAGGCCTGACTCTCAAGGTAGGCTGCGAAAGCTTTGTCGGTGCCGGCGCGATGCCGATGCGTCACGGCCTGACACTCGGAGAGCTTGCGCGGTGGTTCGTGGGGACTCTGCATCTCGACGTCGACTGCCGCGTCGTGCCGATGGAGGGTTGGGAACCGCACGCCGCACCGGGATATGGGTGGCCTCTCGGCGGGCGGACGTGGGTCAATCCGAGTCCGAACGCACCCAATCTCTGGATGGCGCGCTGCTATCCGGGCTCGGTGATGCTCGAGGCCACGACGTTGTCGGAAGGGCGTGGGACCACGAGGCCGCTGGAGCTGCTCGGTGCGCCGGATCTGGACGTGGGAGCATTGTTGGCGGAGATGCGTTCGCTCGCGACGCCATGGATGAGTGGCTGTCGGCTGCGGCCCTGTTGGTTCGAGCCCACGTTTCATAAGCACGCGGGGAAGCTCTGCGCAGGTGTCCAGGTGCATGTGGAAGAGACCGCGTACTATGACCACGAGGGATTCAGGCCTTGGCGATTGTTCGCGCTCGCGTTCAAAGCTCTGCGGCGGCTGCGGCCGGATTACGAGATCTGGCGCGATTTTGCCTACGAGTATGAGAAGGACAGGCCTGCGATCGACGTGATCAACGGGAGCGACCTGCTGCGCCGCTGGGTGGACGATCCGGCGGCGACGCCGGCCGATCTCGAGGCGCTGACGGCTCACGACGAGGTCCGCTGGCGCGACGAGCGCGAGGCGGTGCTCCTCTACTGAGCCCCGGCGCTGCCTTACTGGGAGGCCACGATGAAGCTAGCTGATTTCAAGGTTTTGACATTTGATTGCTATGGAACACTCATCGACTGGGAAACGGGCATCTACAGCGGATTGCAGCCGCTCCTAGCAAAAGCTCATTTGACTACGTCGCGCGACGGAGTGCTCGAAATCTTTGCGCAACACGAATCCGCGCAAGAGGACGAGACACCCTCGATGCCGTATTCGCAGCTGCTGTCAGTTGTGTACAAGCGCCTTGCAAAAGTATGGGGTGTCGCGGCTACCAACGAGGAGGCCAATACCTTTGGCGCCTCGGTCCCGGACTGGCCGGCGTTTGCGGATTCCGTTGACGCGCTTCGGTACCTAAAGCAGCACTACAGGCTGGTTATTCTGTCGAACGTTGATCGCATTTCGTTCCGTGCCAGCAATCTACGGCTACAAGTCGCGTTCGATGGCGTGTACACCGCGCAGGACATTGAGTCGTATAAACCCAACCCACGAAACTTCGAATATATGCTGCGACGGCTCAGAGAGGATTTCGGTCTGGAGAAGACCGACGTCCTGCACACTGCGCAGAGTTTGTTCCACGATCACGCCCCCGCCAACCAGCTCAACCTGGCATCCGCGTGGATCGATCGACGTCACGCGGCGAAGGGCTGGGGTGCGACGAAGGCTCCGCCCGGAACGCCGAAGTACGACTTTCGGTTCGATAGCATGGAGGCTTTGGCTCGAGCGCACCAGAATGAGTCGTCGGCTACGTAGTAGCACCACGTCGCACCGAGCGGGTAGCGTGAGAAGGACTGGCGGCTGGGCATTGCGCCGTGCCGACGCACGATGACTTTAACTCAGCGCCTTTTGCTTTGGCTCGGAGTCGTAGTTCTGCCGATTCCCGCGACCGGAGACACCGGGGCTGAGTTCACGGGATTGCAGAGCGACGTGGTGTTTTCAGATTACACTCCGCTTTCGAGCAGCGCGGAATTGGTGCATCGGCTGCTAAGTCCATTGAACGCAGTTCAGGTGGGTAAGAGATTGGCACACTCGGCCGTGGGGCTGCGCGATCAACCGATCGATCTCACGCAGGAGAGATTTACCGTCTACGTTCCTTCGCATCCTCCGGCCCGGGGTTATGGGCTATTGGTGTTCGTACCGGCGTGGGAGAACGCGATGCTGCCACGAGGTTGGGCCGCGATACTGGATCGCCGCGGAGTGATTTTCGTCAGTGCTGCGAATTCTGGAAACTCGGCGAACATCCTTGATCGCCGTGACCCCTTGGCGTTGCTGGGCGCACATAACATCATGCAGCGCTTTCGCGTGGATCCGGAGCGGATATACGTCGGTGGGTTTTCCGGCGGATCTCGCGTTGCGCTGCGTCTCGCGCTGGGGTTTCCGGACCTCTTTCGAGGCGCATTTCTCAACGCGGGGAGCGATCCGATTGGCGACGCGCAGGTGCCGCTGCCGCCGCCCGAATTATTTGCACGCTTTCAGGAAACGACGCGCATCGTATATATCAGCGGTCACGATGATGCTGTCAACATCGACAAGGACGCCGCCAGTACACAGTCCATGCTCGAGTGGTGCGTGTTCGATTGGTACGCCGAGCGGTCACCGTGGACAGGCCATGAAGTGGCGGGCCCGGCCGTCCTTCGCCGAGCGCTCGATATGCTCGACAAACATGCGGAACCTAAACCGGCCAGATTGAACAATTGCCGTCTGCGCATCAATCAGGAATTGGGAAAACAAATCGATCAAGCAAGCGATCTTCTTGGCGCCGGCAATGTCGACGGCGCACGGAAATTACTCAACAAGATAGATGCGCGCTATGGCGGCCTAGCCGCGCCGCGAAGTGTGGACCTCGCGGCGCGGATCGATGGGACGGATTGACCGATGCAATTTCAGGGTGCGGCCCTAGAAGCTTGCACTCACCCGGACATACCAGAACGCACCGTTGAATCCAAAGGGACCGCCGGTGCGTGGATATCGCTCGCCATCGATTGCGCCGCCGGTCTGAGGATAGATGTGGTTGGAGGGGGAGTTGGCGATCGTGTCAGGAAAGGCGTTGAAAATATTGCGTCCCCCGATGGCCGCGGTCAAGTTCTTGAACACCTGGTATGAAAAATCGAGGTCCGTGGTCCATTTGGAGGAGAACAGCTGGCCGGGATAGTCGTTCTCGTCCCGGTACGTACCGTACCAATTCTCGTGTCCGGCGACCCTAAACGGGCCCAGGGCATAGTTCAAATTCAGGTTGACGCGACGGTTAGGGGCATAGTGTTCTATGTCGTCGATCCGCGCCTGAGTGATAACCGTCGGGTCATATTTCGTGACGTGGCTGATATTGTAGTTAAATGCAAGAGCCGTTTCCAAGCGGCCTGCGGCGCCCAGTTGGAAGGGATAACTGGCCACCAGGTCCGCTCCCTTGGTCTTGGTGTCGAAGCCGTTAGTGAAGTACTGCACGGTGCCGCCGGGACCGACGTAGGCCAAGGCCGCGAGCTTGGCGATGTCTGCCGGCGTCACGTTGAAAGTCTGTGATATACCGATCCGGTGCCGCACGTCGATGCTGTACCCGTCGAGGGTCAGCAGCATGTCCTGGATCGGGGTCAAGACGATGCCGGCGCTCAGATTAGTGGATTCTTCGGGCCTCAGTGCTTGTGCACCGTAGTACTTGGCGGCCGCACTGGTCACCGGGTAGGTGCCGATCTGCACTTGGGTGGTGGTACCGGGTAAGAAGGTCGTGCTCAGGGTCTCGACGTTCGACTGACCCGGCGTGGGCGCATGGAATCCCGTGCTGACCGTGCTGCGCAGGGCGAGCCAATCAGTGGCTTTGAAGCGAACCTGAAATTTTCCGAGTGTGGTCGAGCCGAACGACGCGTAATGTTCGAATCGCCCCGCGATGCCCATCGTCAGATTCGGGATGACGTCGGCCTCGACATCCAGGTATCCGGCATAGCTGACCTGCGATGCGTCGACGGCGGTCGAGATGCCGCCGTAGCCGTTCGATGCCGTCGACTGCGTGGCGGTGACCGGGACCAGTTTGCCCGTCTTCGGATCGGGGGAGAGGGTGCGTGTGCACACGCCCGCAATGCTGCAAGTATAGAGTGGCTGAGAAGTATACGGGCCAGCGGCGTACGAAGCCTGATCTCCCAGGAGCTGCTGATAGTTCTCGTCACGCCATTCGAGCCCGCCTGCCAGGGATATGGGACTCGCCAGCCAGGAAACCGCCCAGGGGTAGCTCAGGTCGAGGTTGAAGTTGTTTTCCTTTTGCACGAACTTGCCGTCGTAGAAGCTGGTGGGAGACAGCGGGCCCAAGGACGGGTTGAGTGAAGTTTTCAAGGACACGGCCAGGGAGTTCTGGGCGGTGGTGCCCGAGAGATCGTAATTGATACCCCAGCGATTGGTGCCCTTGTAGCCCACGGCCCCGAAGAATTGCTGCGTGACCCCGTAGAAGCGCGGCGTAAAGCCGGCGGGGTAGATGGAGCTGAAGTTGAAGGTATTGCTGTCGTTGATATATCCGCCCACCGGGCAACCGGTCAGTGTGGTTTGGTTGCAGGGATCCAGGTAAATGTCGCTAAACGACGGATGGTGCGTGAACGTATTGCCGCTGGAGTCGGTAACGGTCTTCGGCAGGCGATAATTGAAGCTCTCGTTCGTTTGAATATTGGCGTAGTTGGCGAAGAAATATATTTGATCGCCGTTATCGAGTTTGATGCCGGAATTGAGGAATGTCTTGACGCTGTCGGACGGCGGCGTCCCCCACTGCTGTACCGGACCGGGGTAGTGCGGCAACTGAGGCGCCAGGTTCGGATAGGTCGCGGCGAAAGCGAGGGCCGATGGCCGAGTCGGGTTGCGGACGGTTTGTTCGTTTCTCGCCCATTCCGCGCTGACGTTGACGAAGCCCTGGCTGCCCAAGGGCAAGCCGAGATTTGCCGCTAAATAGCCATCACCACCGTCGCTCGAGTAGTCTTTCGGGAAATATTTTCCGTAACGCCCATCAATTTGAAAACCCGAGGGCGCGTTGCGGAACTGATAGTTGAGCACCCCGGCGATGGCATCAGAGCCGTACTGGGCAGACGCGCCGTCGCGCAGAATCTCGAGCGATTTGACGGCAATGGACGGGATCGAATTGAGGTCGGGGCCTTGCGAACCGAACGCCAATTCGGTCTCACCGCCCTGGAACACCTGCACGAGTGCCGAGCGGTTCATGCGTTTGCCGTTGAGCATCACCAGCATCTCGTCCGCGGGCAGGCCGCGCAACGACGGGGAGCGAACGAAGCTGGACGCGTCGGAAATTGAATTTTGGCCGACGATAAACGACGGCACCAGGTTGGACAGGGTATCCAGCATGCTGGCAGACGGGTAACTCGCAAGTTCGGCGCCGGTGAGCACGTCGATCGGTGCCGAGGACTCCGCCACGGTGCGGTCCTGACGCCTCGTCCCAGTGACGATCACTTCGGCGAGTTCGCTCGCGGGAGCTGCCTCGCCAGTGTCCGAGCTGGTGTTGCTCGCGGCACTGGCCACATTCATTGGCATCGCTAGAACGGATGCGATCCCGACAATCAGCAGACTTTTCATGCAGGTTCTCCCAGAACGACGATAGAAATCTTGGCAACGGCGGAGTAGGGCGGACAAGTCGGAGGCGACAGCCCGAATTTGACGCTCGGAGCAGCCGCAAGCGGGCCGGGCGTCGTTGCGCGGAACGAGCAACGGCATCGATACGAGCTGTCTTGCAATATTGACTGCTTTCTCTCCTACGATCATCGAGGGGCCCTCCTTGGACCGTGCGGCACCGAGGACGCAGACATACGACGCCGCGCCCATCCTCGGACTCGCTTCGACTCTCTCTATTCATCCCCCGCCTATTAACGGCGGCTTTTATATTCCAGCGTAGTGTAGGGCTGAAATTCGCTGTCTGCAACCACGCCCGCTGCAAAGCATATAATTCAAGTAGCAGTGCGGTCGGACGAAAGACAAGTGAGGACAAATCGACCGACTACTCCCAATCAGATTGGCGTGTGCATGTCGGAGGCTGCCAAGTTGATATGAAGGCAACGATTGAACACGTCGCTTTGTGGACAACGGACTTGGAGCGGAGGAAACACTTCTACGCGAAGTATTTTGGCGCTCGCTCGGTGGGCTCGGTCGAACAGGTCGACGCGCTAACGCGGCGATTGAAAGACGACGGCTTTGCGATCCTTGATGGACCGCGACGGACCGGCGATGGTTACTATGAGAGTGTAGCGCTGGATCCTGATGGAAATCGAGTGGAGATTACCGCCTAAGCGGACGTGTAGTACAGTGGGGATACGGGTGGCCGCCATCTCCGGGGCCGAGCCTATTCTCCTTCGGGTTGCCATATGCAGGGTAAAGTCGTAGTCATCACGGGTGCCACATCGGGCATCGGGGAAGTTGCCGCGCAGCGGCTCGCCGACATGGGCGCGCGGATCGTGCTCGTCGCGCGCGACAAGGCACGCGGCGAAGCCGCCTTGACGCGATTGCGAGGTGGCGGCACGGGCATTTCGCATTCCGTTCACTACGGCGATCTGTCGCGCATCTCGGAAATGAAACGCCTGGCGGAGGAGATTGCTGCGGCGGAACCGCGCATCGATGTCCTCATCAACAATGCGGGCGCCATGTTCAGCTCGCGTCGGATCACCGAGGATAATCTGGAGCTCACATTCGCTATCAATCACATGGCCTATTTCGTGCTTACCCACGGTTTGCGCGAACGGTTGTTCGCTTCCTCGCCGGCGCGAATCGTCAACACAGCCTCGGGTGCTCACAAAGGACGTGTGCTGGACTTCGAGGACCTACAGTCGACGAAGGGATACTCCGCGGTCAATGTCTATGGACGATCCAAGCTTTGCAATATTCTGTTCACACGCGAACTTTCTCGCCGCTGGACGGGGAGGGGGGCCACCGTCAACTGCCTGCATCCCGGCTTCGTTGCCACACGTTTCGGTGACGCCAGCGGCACGCTTCTTTCGCTCGGGATGCGCCTGGCCAAGACCTTCGCGATTTCACCGGAGAAAGGAGCGCAGACCATCGTCTATCTGGCATCATCGCCTGAGGTAGCCGGCGTCAGCGGAGAGTATTTCTACCAATGCCGGCCGGCGACACCAACCGCCGAAGCCCGCGACGACGCGGCGGCCAAGCGTCTGTGGACCGAGTCCGCGAGAATCGCGGGAATCGAGGCCTGATCACGCTGGCGCTTGCACCGCGCGGGGTCTTCGCTGGCCTGGCGGCACCGAATTTCAGAAAGCCTCCCCTGGGGGTACATTTCGTTACGCGTACAGCGAGGCGATGGTTCTCACGGCGCGCTCGGCTTCCGCCCGGTCGGGCACAGTCGTGTCATCACCGAATCCGTAGTAATCGTTCTCGCCCATGGCTTGGAACACCAAGCCGTCGCGCCGCGGGACGAAATTCACGTTCCGGTAAATCAGGCCGTACCGAATGTCGGGCTGCGGGATCATGCGTGCCAGTTGGCCGCGCACCGGCACCACGGACCGGTCGCCGAAGAGCGCACGCGCGCCGTAGCCGGTGGCGTTGATGATGGTCTTCTGGCGCAGCGCACGGAGATCCTCCGGGCCGTGGAACTCGACGACCTCGATCTTGCCACCGCTGGCGAGGAAGTCCGACACCAGCATGCGTGCATAGGCACTGATATTGAACATCATCCGAGACGTGCCGCGCACCGTTCGCGCACCGAACGGGTGGCTGCCGGGCGGAACGTCCTTAGGACGTGGCGCCAAGTCTCCCAGGAACTCCGCCTCCAGCGTCGCAAACGAGGGTCGTCCATCGGTGGGCGAATCGCGGCCGGAAGCGCTCGCTCCCTCATCGTACACGTAGTACTCGTCGAAGTACTCGACCGGCTCGCCAGGCAGCCCGAGCAGAGTCTGATAGGTTTGCCAGGAGCCTCGTGCCATGTTCTCCCACAGTCGCTTGAATGACGGGGTCGCGTGTTGCTCGAGACAGATTCTCGAGTCCGGCGACCAGACCCCGGTTGCCAGGGACGAGCGCACATTCGGCGGCAGGTCTTTGGCATAGATCGTCACGCGGGCGCCGGCGCGTTGGAGCAGCAGCCCGGAGGTGAGGCCGAGCGCGCCGCAGCCGAGCACCGCTATCTCGCGCTCACCCGTGGCCAGCGCCTTGTCGGTCGCGATGGCGCTCGATCCCCACGAGAGTGACCAGCCGCTGCCGCCGTGACCATAATTATGAACGATCGTCTGGTTCCCGAGGCGCTCAACGTCGAGACGCGGTCCCTCGGGCCGGAACGGTCGGGTGCAAACGGTAATCGCCGTGATTCGATCGATGTCTGCACGCAGCGGCGGCAATTGCAACCGGCCGGCAGGCAGCGCCACCGTGGTCGCGGGTCCCCGCACGCTGCAACCGCCCAGCGCGCCCATCAGCAGTGCGGCCCCCGCGCCGCTCAAGACCCGTCGGCGCTGGTTGGAATGAGCGGCGTAACTCATGTGACACTCCGTGTGTGGGCATTTGTGCCATGAGTATCGCATGCCTGTGACGCGCTTGTGGTCAACCGCCGTTCCAGGTAGAACCGGCACGGTGGCGGTGACCCCCATTTTATCAAAGCGTCGGGACTAAGGAGGAGAAACGGGCATGAAGAAGAGCGGGTCGCAGAAGAGCGGGTCGCAGAAGAGCAAGTCTCCCTCTCAGCTGATAGACGCGAGAATCAAGGAGCTAGGCGACTGGCGGGGCAAGATGCTCAGCCGGCTCCGTACCTTAATCAAGGCGGCCGATCCCGAAGTCGTCGAGGAGTGGAAGTGGAGGGGGGTTCCGGTGTGGTCGCACGACGGATTGATCTGCACAGGCGAGACTTACAAGAACGTCGTGAAGATGACCTTCGCCAAAGGGGCGGCTCTGAAGGATCCTTCGGGCCTCTTCAACTCCAGTCTTGA
>Ga0137403_10002741_pt1 | contig 16942 bp, 17 predicted proteins | sample CZOMad2_1_16fung_FD_122057 | JGI IMG/M metagenome (GOLD analysis project Ga0137403, IMG submission 122057) | Vadose zone soil fungal communities from Angelo Coast Range Reserve, California, USA - CZOMad2_1_16fungal (Hybrid Assembly) | ecosystem: Environmental > Terrestrial > Soil > Vadose zone...
CAGGCTCCACCAGAGGACTGGACGCATGAACTTGGCCATCACGGCGAGGTAGAGCGCGCCCAGCGCGCCGATCGCCGCCGACTCGGTCGCGGTGCAGATGCCGAAGAGGATCACCGCCAACACCACGGCCGTGAGCACGACGAGCGGGACCACCGAAGCGCACAGCTCTTTCAGGATCTCGAGCTGCTCGCCGTCCATGCGCCAGAAGTAGAAGAGCAGCAGGAGCCCACACGCCGCGGCCAGACCCCAGAACCAGGCGTAGAAGTGCGCCGGGACCTTGCCGGCGTCCGACACTTTGCTGGTGTCGCGGAGTGACGTCATCTCCTCCGGGCCTTCCGGCTTCTTGGCGCCCTCGGCCGACTCGGACTCACCGGCGGAGCCGAGCTCCTGGGGCTTCTCTTCTCCGGCGGGCGCCGTCGCGACCGGAACCGTGGCCGCCGGCGGCGCCGCGGGGGCGGCGACACGCGCGGCCGGCGCCGCGGCGGTCACAGCCTCGGGGGCGTTGTAGATGACGACGTACCACCACGTCGCGGCGAACGTCCCAACGGTCAAGAACAGCGGCACGGCCAGCACGAGCAGGTTGTGGGCGATCACCCGATAGCCGATCGGGCGACCGTCGGGCCCGGAGCCGCTCAAGAGACTCGGGCGCAACGCGGCGGCGAGGACGCCGACGACGATGCGACGCGCCCGGCCGCGCTCGAGACGACTCAGGTACTCGGGCACCTTCACGCGGTACTGGTCGGGCGGCAGCTTGGGCGCGATCTTCGGGTTGATGATCGCCCAGCCGAGGATGTAGACGAGGTACAAGAACGTCAGGAAGAAGCCCGGCAGCATCGCCGCCGCGTAGAGCTTGACGATCGACTGCCCGGCCACCGCCGCGTAGACGATCAGCATGACCGACGGCGGGATCAGAATGCCGAGCGTCCCGCCCGCCGTGATCGCGCCTGACGCGAGCTTCACGTCGTAGCCGGCGTTCAGCATCGGCCGCATCGCGATGACGCCCATCAGCACGACGACGGCCCCGACGATGCCCGACGCGATGCCCCAGAACGCGCACACCAGCAAGGTCGTGACGGCCAGCGAGGCGGGCACGCGCCGGAACGCGAGCTGGACGCTGTGGAACATCCTATCGACGAGCGCCGCCCGCTCCATGATGTAGCCCATGAACACGAACAGCGGAACCGATAAGAGCGTGTCGTTCGTCATCACGCCGTAGGTACGCTGCACGATCAGGTCGAAGATCCGGTTGTCGTACCAGTGGGCGCCGGGCACCCAGAAGGCGATGTAGCCGAAGATCATCCCGAGCCCCATCAAGGTGAAGGCGGTCGGAAAGCCCATCATGATCGCCACCACGATGAGGCCGAGCATCGTGAGGCCGAGCGCGGGATCGCTCATGGTGTGCGGCTCTGCCGCTCGGTGTCGTCGACCACGCTGCGGTGGCGCGCCGCCTCGTCGATGGCGTGCGCGCCTTCCATCGCCTGCCGCCGCGACTCCTCGTCGACGTACTCGCTGCGCGAGAGCTGCGTCTCGATGACGTCGATCTCCTCGACGTCCTCCAGACGCGAAGGCCAGGCCCCGGTACGCAGGCACTCCACACACCGGACGATCTCGGCCAGCCCCTGGAGCATGACCAGGAGACCGGCGATGGGAATGACCGACTTGAAGTGATAGACCGGCGGACCTTCGGCGGTGACCGTCGAGTGCTCGCCGATGCGCCAGGAGATGGCGGCGTAGTCGTAGCCCGCGTAGATCAGCCCGAGGATGCCGGGGATGAAGAAGAGGAGATAGAGGATCAGGTCCATCGTCGCCTGCCCGCGCGGCTTCATGTAGATGTAGACGAAGTCGGCGCGCACGTGCCCGCCCAGCGCCAGTGTGTAGGCGCCGCACAGCATGAAGAGCGAGCCGTAGAGCATGTTGTTGAAGTCGAAGATCCACGCGGTGGGCGCGTTCAGGATGTACCGCTTGAAGACCTCCATGGCCACGACGAACGTGAGAGCCACGATGAGCCAGGCGGCGGCCTTACCCGACCAGTAGCTGACCTGGTCGACGGTGCCGATCACGCGTCGGGCGTTCATTGGATTAGAGGCGCGCCGCGGCCGGCCACCCGGTCGGTTCCGGATGGCCGGCGCGCATGGGTTCGAGCACGGAGTGACTAGCTCTTTTTCGGGGCCGGCTTGCCGAAATAGTGGTTGTAGGCCATGCGCCGGCTGACGTTGGTGTCGAGGTCCCACTTCACCGCCCGCGCGGCGAATGCCTTCTGGGACTCGGTGATCTCCTTGAACAGCGGATTGTCCGTCGTCTTCTTGTCGACGACCTGATCGTAGACCTCGAGCTGCTTCTGCAGCACCGAATCGGGCGTCTTGTAGAAGCGCACCTTGTCCTTGGTCTGCAGCTCGATGTAGTCCTTCGAGTAGCGGTCGATCGCCTTCCACGACATGTCGGCCGAGGCCGCCTCGACGGCGTTCTCGATGATCGCCTTCATCTTGTCCGGCAGCGCGTCGAACTTGGTCTTGTTGAACGTGATCTCGAGCTGCTCGGCGTTCTGGTGATAGCTCTGCAGCATGCACACCTTGGAGACGTCGGCGAAGCCGAGGATGCGGTCGGACGTCGCGTTGTTGAACTCGGCGGCGTCGAGCAGGCCGCGATCCATGGCCGGGACGATCTCGGCGCCGGGCAGCGCGTTGACCGCGGCGCCCAGGCCCTGGAACAGGTCGATCGAGATACCCACGGTGCGGAACTTGAGACCCTTGAAATCGTCGATCTTCGTGATCGGTTTCTTGTACCAGCCGAGCGGCTGGGTCGCCATCGGCCCGTAAGGGAACGACACGACGTTGGCGCCGATCGAAGCGTAGAGCTTGGTGAGGAGCTGCTTGCCGCCGCCGTACTTGTGCCAGCTGAGCAGCATGTTGGCGTCCATGCCGTAGCCCGGGCCCGAGCCCCAGAGTGCCAGCGCCGTCTGCTTGCCGTAGTGATACACGAGCACGCCGTGTCCGCCGTCGAGCGTGCCCTTCGAGACGGCGTCGAGCAGACCGAAGGCCGGCACGACCGCGCCGGCGGGCAACACCTCGATCTTGAGATCACCGCCGGTCATGTCGTTGACCTTCTTCGCGAAGTCCAGCGCGTACTCGTGGAAGATGTCCTTCTGGGGCCACGTGCTCTGCCAGCGCATCGAGATCGGGCCCTGAGCCTTGGCGACCATCGGAAAGCCGAGCGTCGCCGCGCCCGTCGCTGCCAGTGCCGCGCCCCTCAGAAACTTCCGGCGCGGGCTCTCGGTCACTACGTTCGGATCGTTCATGAAGCACCTCCTCGGATAGACGTGAATGGCCGTAGCCGACGGATCATGGGGGACAAGACACGAAGGAAGTGGTCGGACCACCGCCCACAAACCTATTCGAGGGGTGCACAACCTGTCAATAAATTCAGGTTAGGCGAAATTCAGATCAGGCGCCCGGCGCCCTGAGGACCAGCGACAGACGGTTGCCGCCCCGCCGCACCGTCAGCCTGAGCGGCGCCTCGAGACCCGCGTCGGCGAGCCCTTCACGCAGCGCGTCGCGCGTGGTGACCCCCAGCTCGTTGATCTGGAGAATCACGTCGCCGACCTCGAGCCCCCCTCGATCCGCCGAGCTCTTCGGCACGACCACCGACACTGCCAGGGCGGTCGACGCGCCGGGCTCGGCGTCTCGTACAACGAAACCGAACTCGGCCCCGATTCGTTCTCCGACCACCGAGCGAGGCATGACCGCGAGGCGCACGTCGAGGCGGCGCCGCCCCTCGGCGCGCAGCACCGTCAGCCGCACGTCCTTCCCCGGAGCCGACGCGGCGATCAGCCGCTGGAGCACCCGCGTCTCGGTGACCGGACGCTCCTCGAACGCGACGACGAGGTCGCCCGTCTTGATCCCCGCCGTCTGGGCCGGGGTTCCGTCCATCACGTCGACGATGAAGACCCCGAAGCCCTCGCGCATGCCGTGACGGGACGAGATCTCGTCCATCTCCTGCTCGGACAGATCGCGGATGCGCACGCCTAGCCACGCCCATTGGGCCGCGTCGACCGTCGACGTCGTCACGGCGAGCGCCAGCATCACCACGGCCAGCACCCGGACGAGCGGGGCGGCCCCCGCCCTCATTCGCGCCCTCGACGGAGCTCGTTCACGAGCTGGTCGAGCGCGGCGCCGAGGCGCTCGAGGCGGCGCGTGACGTCGAGCGTCTCCAGGAGCTCCTGGCGGAGCCCGGCGTCGGGCACGACGGCCGCGGCGATCCGGTCGGCGATGACGCCGGGCCCCTGGCCCGCCGCCAGCGCCGTGTCCAGCAGATCAGGTGGCCGGGCGAGCGCCTCCAGCAGGCGGCCGCACGCATCGCGGATGCGGGTCAGCGCCGCCGAGACATCCGTCGTCGGCGCGACCTCCTCGAGCTTCTGAGCGGTGACGATCCGGTAGAGGGTGTCGCTCGGCCGTTCAGCCTCGATCCGCACGCGCCACTCGCCCTTGACGAGGATGTTGTAGCGGCCCGTCGCCAGACGCTCCCAGCTCACGATCTCGCCCGCACCCGCGACGGCGTGCACCGCCGGCTTGCCCTGATACGTCACCTGGTCGAAACCGGGCTGGAGCTTGACGACCGCGAGCCGCCGGTCGCGCGCCAGCGCGTCCATCACCATCGCGCGGTACCGCGCCTCGAAGACGTGGAGCGGCAGCAACGTGCTGGGGAAGAACGTCACGTCGGGCAACGGGAAGATGGGCAGGGTCAGTGGCGGCACAGCGTCGCGGCTCCTTCGCCCTCGATCAGCCGATCTTCGGCAGCGGCCTCTGCGCCCCCAGCTCGTCGAGACGCCGCTGCACGGCCGTGGCCAGGTCGCGGAACGTCCGCGCTTGAGGCGAATCGGGCACGCGCAACGTGATCGGGGTTCCCTCGTCGCCGGCCAGTCGCGTCGCGGGATCGAGCGGGACCTGGGCCAGCAGCGGCACGTTGTATTCGGTGGCGAGCCGCTGCCCGCCGCCTTCGCCGAAGATCGCGTAGCGCTTGCCGGTGTCGGGCGCCACGAAATAGCTCATGTTCTCGACGATGCCGAGGATCGGGACGTTGAGCTTCTGGAACATCGCGATCGCCTTGCGCACGTCGAGCAGCGCGACCTCTTGCGGCGTCGTCACCATCACGACGCCCGAAAGCGGGATGACCTGCGAGAGCGAGAGCTGCGCGTCGCCGGTCCCCGGGGGCATGTCGAAGACGAGATAGTCGAGGGCGCCCCACGAAACGTCCTTCAGCATCTGCTGGATGAAGGAGTGGATCATGGGACCGCGCCAGACGAGCGGCTCCCGGTCGTCCACGAGCAGTCCGATCGACATCATCTTCATGCCGTGCGCCTCGACCGGGATGATCCGGTTCTCGAACATGCCGGGGCGCCCGCGCGAGCCCAGCATGAGCGGGATGTCCGGACCGTAGACGTCGGAGTCGATGATGCCGACCGCCGCGCCCGTCTGGCGAAGCGCGGTGGCGAGGTTCACCGTGACGGTGGATTTGCCGACGCCGCCCTTGCCCGATGAGACCGCGATCGTCTGCTTGACCTCCGGGATGAGCTCCGCAGGCTTGGGCTGGCCGTGAGCATGGCCCTGGGCTTGGCCGTGCGCGTGGGGCGCCGCCTGCGGCGACTGCGCCGGCTGCCCGGCGCCCATCTTCACCTGGACCTTCGACACCCCCGGGACGCGCCCGACGGCCCGCGAGGCCATGCTGTGCATCGTGGCCTTGGACGCCGGCGACTGGGTCGTGAAGGCGAGCGTGAAGCTGACCTGCGACTCGGCGATGGCCAGGTCGCGAATGAGACCGAGCGAAACGATGTCCTGCTGCGCCTCCGGATCCTTGACCGCCCGCAGCGCCTCCAGCACGGTGTCCTGAGTGACCATACGGGGACTATACAGGAGCATCGAACGCTTTCAACGTGGTCGCGCATGTTCCCGCTATCTATGCGCGGAACCTTGCATTCTCACCACGTACCTGCTACAAAAAGCGGGTGATCTCTCCGGACGAATTCCGCCATACGCTGAGCCACTTCGCCTCCGGCGTGACGGTCATCACCGTGTGCGATCGCGACGGCCGGCCGACCGGGCTCACCGCCAGCGCGTTCACCTCGGTATCGCTCGAGCCGCCGCTGATCCTCGTGTGCGTGGACCACAAGTCGCAGAGCTATCCGGCGCTGGTCGCCGGCAAGACGTTCGCCGTCAACATCCTCTCGCACGATCAGGAGGCCCTGTCGCGCCGGTTCGCGACGACGAAGGTCGACAACAAGTTCGAGGGTGTGCCGTTCACCTTGAGCCAGATGGGCCTGCCGCTCCTCGAGAACGCGCTCGCGCAGCTGGAGTGCGCGACCGTCAACGTCCATCTCGAGGGCGACCACTCGATCTTTGTCGGACGCGTCGAGCGCGCACGGGCGGGTGCCGGGTTGCCGCTGGTCTTCTACCGCGGCCGCTACGACCGGCTGTCCGGGCCGACTCCGTGACGTTCGTCCCGCTGTCGCGCCCGCCGGTCGACGACGAGATCAAGCGGGCGGTCCTGGCGGCCATCGACTCGCGTCAGTACGTCCTGGGCCCGCAGTGCCGCCAGCTCGAGGTCGAGCTGGCGAGCACGACCGGCGTGAAGCACGCCGTGCTGACGAGCTCGGCGACGGCCGCGCTCTGGCTCGCGCTCCGGGCGCTCGGCGTGAAGGCCGGCGACGAGATTCTGGTGCCGTCGCACACCGCGTTTCCCACCGTCGAGGCGATCTGCTTCGCGGAGGCGACGCCCGTCTTCGTCGACGCCGACGAGTTCTACACGCTCGACGCGCCCGACGCCGAGGCGAAAGCGACACCCCGGACGGTCGGGATCGTGCCCGTACATCTCTACGGTCAGCCCGTGGATCTGACGGCCGTCGAGCGCCTGGCCTCGCGTCTGGGCGTCTGGGTCCTCGAAGATTGCGCGCAGGCGCAGGGAGCCGAGTGGAACGGGCGCCGGGTCGGCAGCTTCGGCCGCGCCGCCGTCTTCTCGTTCTATCCGTCGAAGAACCTGCCCGGTATGGGCGACGGCGGCGCCATCCTCACCGGCGACGACGAGATCGCCGACCGGTGCCGCCGCCTGCGGGACCACGGCCGGCTCGACAAGAATGTGCACGGCGAGCTCGGCTTCAACCTGCGGTTCAGCGAGCTGCAGGCGGCGGCGCTGCGCGTGCTGCTGCCGCGCCTGGACGCGATGAACGAGCGCCGGCGCGCGCTCGCGCTCCGGTACGCGCGCGGGCTCGCCGACCTGCCGCTCGCCCTGCCCGAGGCGCGCGAGCACGCGCGCCACGTGTACCATCTCTACGTCGTGCGCACGGCGCGCCGCGCCGAGCTGGCCGCGTTCCTCAAGGCGCGCGGGATCCAGACCGGGATCCACTATCCGGTTCCGACGCACCGTCAGCCACCGGTCGAGCATCTCGCGCCGCCGCCGCTGCCGCGCACGGAGCGACTCGTCGAGGAGATCCTGACCTTGCCGATGTCGGCCGACCACGCGGACGAGGAGATCGACCGGGTCGTCGCCGCGGTGCGCGCCTTCTTTGGAGCCTGATGGGTTTGCGAGCCGCAGGACGCGGGGTCTCCCCGACGTCCGAGGCGAGCCTATGAACAATCCCTCGAAGAACGCGCCTCTCCGGATCTTGCAGCTGTACCCGAAGGCAGATTACTTCACCGGTGCCGCGATCCAGCTGCGCGACCTCGCGACCGGATTGGCCGGGCGCGGCCACATGGTCACGGTCGCGACGCCGCCGAGCGAGATATGGGCCGAGCGGATGCGCGCGGCGGGCATCGGCTACGCGCCGATCCCGATGCGGCGCGCCTGGGACGTTCGCGCGGCGTGGCGGATCGCGAAGGTGATCCGCGCCGGCGACATCCAGGTGGCCCACGCCCACAAGGGACGCGCCCGCACCCTGGCCTTGCTTGCCGGGCTCATGGGCGCGCGGCCGCGCCTGGTCCTGAACCGCGGCGTCAGCTTTCACGTGCCGCGGGCGCGACGGGTCGGGTACACCAGCCGGCGCGTGCACGCGATCGTGGCGGTCTGCGAGTCGATCAAGCGCGATCTCGTGGCGACCGGCGTGCCGGCTGAGAAGATCGAGGTGATCTACTCGGGCACCGACGTCGAGCGCTTCCACCCCGGACTCGACGGCCGGGCGATCCGGCGAGAGCTCGGCCTCACCGGCGAGCACTTCCTCGTGACCCAGATCGGCGTGCGGTCGTGGCGCGGCTGGCGCGACGTGCTCGACGCCATGGCGCGCGTGGCGCCGGCCGCCCCCCGAGCGCGCCTGCTCTTCGTCGGGGCCCCGGCGCCGCGTATCGCCGAGCTCGGTGACCACGCGCGCGAGCGAGGGCTCGACGGTCGCGTGCTCGTGCTCGGCCACCGCGAGGACGTCCCGCAGATCCTGACCGCCTCGGACGTGGTCGTCGACGCCTCGTACGCCGGCGCCGGGCTCACCGGCTCGATCCGCGAGGCGCTCGCCTGCGAGCGCCCGGTCGTCGCGACCGACCTGGCGGGCATGCCCGAGCTCGTGATCGACGGCGAGACCGGCCTCCTGGTGCCGCCGCGCGATCCCGGCGCGCTGGCCGGAGCGCTGCTCCGCGTGCTCGAGAATCCGACGTGGGCCCAGACGATGGCGCGCGCCGGGCGCAAGCGCGTGGACGCCCACTTCTCGCTCCGCGCCAAGCTCGACGCGACCGAGGCCCTCTATCGGCGCCTCGTCGAGACCCGAGCGGCATGAGCACCCGGACCGAGCTCTACCGGCGACTGCTCGCCTATCTCCGGCCGCACGCGCCGGCGCTGGTCGTGGGAACGGTGCTGGCGATCGTGGTCGCGGCCATGGAGGGCTCGATCGCGTGGCTCGTCAAGCCGGCCATGGACGACGTCTTCATCCGCCGCGACGTGACGATGCTGAAGCTCATCCCGCTCTTGTTCCTCGGCGCGTACATCGCCAAGGGCCTGGCCCGTTACGGCCAGTCCTATCTGATGGCCGCCGTCGGCGAGCGCGTGATCGCGCGGCTGCGCCGCGATCTCTACGCGCACCTGCAGCAGATGTCGCTGTCGTTCTTCACGAGCCGGCACACAGCGGAGCTGATGTCGCGGGTCGTGACCGACGTGAACCGGCTGGCGCGCCTGACCTCGACGGTGCTGGTCATGACGATCCGCCAGTCGGTGATGGTGGTGGCCCTCGCCGCCGTCATGTTCGTGCGAGACTGGCGGCTCGCGCTGATCGCGCTGGTGGTCTTTCCCTTCGTCGGCGTCGCGGTGCGGTCGATCGGCCGGCGGCTCTATCGCATCAACAAGCGGTCGCAGCAGAAGATCGCCGAGCTGAACGTGCTCCTCCACGAGGTGTTCTCGGGGACGAAGATCGTCAAGGCGTTCGGACGCGAGGCGCACGAAGTCGAGCGATTCGACCGCGTCAACCACGGGCTTCTGTCCCTCGCCCTCAAGGACCACCGCACCGACGAGCTCACGGACCCGCTCATGGAGGTGCTGGCCGCGTTCGGGATCATGGGGGCCCTCTGGTACGGCGGCCAGCAGGTCATCAGCGGCGCGATGACGCCCGGTGATTTCTTCTCGTTCACCGCGGCGGTGGCCCTGCTCTACGGGCCGGTGCGGCAGCTCTCGCGCATCGTCAACACCGTGCAGCAGTCGACCTCGTCCGTCGAGCGAGTCTTCGAGATCCTCGATCAGCCGCCGGTGGTCGCCGATCGGTCGAACGCCGTCGTGCTCGAAGGGTTCCGCGAGAGCCTCGCGTTCGAGCAGGTCAGCTTCCGGCATGCGGACTCCGAGGAGCTCACCCTGCGCGACATTTCCCTGACCGTCAGTCGAGGCGAGGTCGTCGCGTTCGTGGGCATGAGCGGCGCCGGCAAGTCGACCCTGATGGACCTCCTGCCGCGCTTCCACGACGTGAGCGCCGGGCGGATCACGATCGACGGCCACGACCTGCGTGACGCCAGCCAGGCTTCCCTCCGCGCCCTGATCGGCATCGTCACCCAGGAGACGTTCCTGTTCAGCGACTCGATCCTGTACAACATCGCCTATGGACGCCCCGGCGCGCCGTTCGAGGACGTCGTCCGCGCCGCTCGCCAGGCGCACGCCGAGGAGTTCATCGCCGGCTGCCCCGACGGCTATCAGACGCTCGTGGGTGAGCGCGGCGTGCGGCTCTCGGGCGGCCAGCGCCAGCGCATCGCCATCGCGCGCGCGTTTCTGAAAAATCCCCCGATCCTGATCCTCGACGAGGCGACGTCGGATCTCGACGCCGAGAGCGAGTTCATGATCCAGCAGGCGCTGGCCGAGCTGATGCGGGGACGCACCGTGCTGGTCATCGCGCATCGCCTCGCGACGGTGCGCAACGCCGATCGCATCGTCGTGGTGCACGAGGGCCGCATCGCGGAGGTCGGACGTCACGAGGAGCTGCTGGCGCGCGACGGTCTCTACCGCCGGCTCTACGCGCTACAGATGGAAGGTGTGGCGGGGTAACGCACGCGCAGTCACGAGTATCGAGGGCTCCGAAACACGGAAGGGGGCACGCATGGGCACCACCGTCGGGCACGGCAAGTACACCTACGAAGTCGACGACGACTGGCAGAAGCTTCCTGCCGACTGGACGATTCCGGTCGCCGCGGTCACGGTCGACTCGCACGACCGCGTCTACTGTTTCAGCCGGTCGCCCGAGCATCCGATCATCGTGTTCGACCGCGACGGCAAGATGCTCGCGTCCTGGGGCGCCGGACTCTTCGTGTTTCCGCACACGATCCGCACCGACGCGCAGGACAACCTCTGGATCGTGGACCGCGATCACGGGCAGATGTTCTACTTCCGCTCGTCGGGCCAGCTTCTGCGCACCGTCGGCACCCGAGGCCACCGCTCGGACACCGGGGTCGATCCCAAGGACTTCAGCTCGGCCGCCTACCGGAATGTCACGCACGGCGGTGGGCCCTTCAATCTCCCGACGGACATCGCGCTGGCGCCCTCGGGCGAGATGTTCGTGACCGACGGCTACGGCAACGCGCGCGTGCACAAGTTCGCGGCCGACGGCACGTATCTCTTCTCCTGGGGCGAGCCGGGCACCGGCCCGGGACAGTTCAACCTGCCGCATGGCGTCTGGATCGATCGGCGTGGACGCGTGCTCGTGTGCGATCGCGAGAACGACCGCGTGCAGGTCTTCAGCCAGGACGGCAAGCTCCTCGAGATCTGGCCGACCAAGCTGATCGGTCCGGCGACGTTCTACGTGGACGCCCACGACGTCGTCTACATCCCCGAGCACAACGGCGGGCTGGTCAGCGTCCTGACGCTCGACGGCGAGCGACTGGCCCAGTGGGGCGATCCGAGCTTCCGCTCGTGTCACAGCATCTGGGGTGACTCACGCGGCGATCTCTACGTGGTGCGGCCCGGCGCGTGGGGCCGCCCCCGGCGCGTCGTGAAGTACACGCGCGTTCGGTAGGAGCGCCGTGCGCGCCGCAGGCCGTCGAGGCTCACTCGCCGGCCGAGGCGCGCCGCAATCGGGAGGGCGACGATGGGCATCAAGGGCATCGATCACTGGGTGATCGTCGCGGGCGATCTGCAGCGCACGCTGAGCTTCTATGAAGGGCTCGGGTTCAGGATCGCCTGGGAGAAGCGGCCCGGACGGCCGGACATGGCGACGATCCGAATCAACGACGCGCAGAAGATCAACGTCCACGGGCCCGAGGCGCCGACGCGTCCTGGCTATCTCGGCGCGCGGCGTCCGACCGCCGGCGGCGCCGACTTCTGCCTCGAGTGGGACGGGACCGTCGACGAGGTGCTCGCGCTCCTGAAGAAGAATGGCATCAAGCCCGAAGCGGGGCCGGGACCACGCTCGTGCGCGCGCGGCACGTCGACCAGCGTCTACTTCCGCGATCCCGACGACAATCTGGTCGAGTTCACCGTCTACGGCTAGCCCCCGACGCGTTCAGCGGGCGATGAAGTCTCGAATCACCGCCATCGCCCGCTCCGGCGCGTCCGGGAGCACGGCGTGGCCGCAGCCGGCAAAGCGCTCGAAGCGAACCAGGTGCGCCGGGAGCGCCGCCGCGATATCGGCCTGACATTCGATCGGGGTCATCGGGTCCTCTTCCCCGCCGAGGACGAGGGTCGGACACTGCACGCGTGAGAGGTGGGGGAACAAGTTGAACGTGTGCCCCTCCCCGCCCGGCCGCGTGAACCAGTGCGTGACCTCGGGATGACGGATCGCGCGTCGAACCACGTCAGGATTCCGCGGCGCCCGTGTGTAGAGCGGAAAGGCCAGGCGCAACCAGGCCTCCACCGAAGCCGAATCGGCGTGGCCCTGGCCCTCGACGAAGCGGCGGCGCGCCAGTGCGCCGACCTCGGGTCCCCCGAAGCGCTCGAACAGTGCCACTCGCCGATCCAGATACGTATCGCCGGCGGCCTCGGTGCTCACCAGAATCAGTTTCGCCGGGTGGGCCGGATAGCGGGTGGCGTACGCCAGGGCCACCGTGCCCCCGAACGAGGCGCCGTAGACGATCGGTCGCGCGATCCCGAGCGTCTCGCAGAACGCGTGCACGTCGTCGGCCCACTGCGCCAGGGTCCAGGACCCCGGAGGACCGGGATCGCTGCGGCCGTTGCCGCGATGGTCGAGGAAGACGACTTGCGCGATATCGGACAGGCCTGAGAACGCGGGCTTGTAGATCGAATGATCCAGGCCGGGACCCCCGTGGAGCAGGACGAGCGTCGGCTTCTGCCGCATCCCGGGCCCATCGGGCACGAGGCTGGCGCCCTCGACGTCGAAGAACAGCCGCGCGCCGTTGACGACGACGTGCATCTCAGCCGAGGAAGCCGCCGGCGTAGCGGAGCTCGTAGACCGTCTCGCTGCTCCGGGTGATCTGCTCGAGGCCCGAGAACGCGTCGAGCTCGCCGGTGGTCTCGTTGGTGTAGGTGAAAGACTCGTCGCTGAAAAGAGCCGGCCCTCGATACGGGTGCTGCGAGGTACCCCGCTGCAGGGCCCGACGCAGGAACGCATAGATCGCGCGCGCCTCCGAGCTCTCGCGTGCCGAGGGAACCACGCCGCCGGCATAGGCGACGACCGTCGTGTCGTCACCCTGGCCGGCGTACGTCGCGCGCTTGGCATCGAGCAGGAAGCCGAGGAATGCCGCCCGAGCCGCTCCGTCCATGAGATCGTCCATCGGTCGGCGCCCGCAGAAGCCGAGTCAGCCGGACTGCTGCCGCAAGATGGCGCAGGTGGCCGTCGCGTGCGCGAAGAGTGTTCCCTCGGTGTCCCGCAGCGACGCCTCCGAGACGCCGAGACTGCGCGAGACGTGGATGACTCGTCCTTCGGCGATCAGGTCCTGATCGAGTGGCACGGGCCTCAGCATCTTCACATGGAGATCGATCGTGCCGATTCCCGCGCCCGCTTCGAGCGTCGTGTGAACGGCGCATCCGGTCACCGAATCGAGCACCGTCGCGGCGAAGCCGCCGTGGACTCCGCCGAGCGGGTTGACGTGACGGCCGTCGGCGCGCGCGCTGAACTTGACGTAACCCGGGCTCGCTTCGGTGATTCGCATCGGGATCGTGTCGGCCATGGTCGGGTGCGGCAGCCTGCCGTCCCTCATCGCCTCGAACACCTCGAGGCCCGACATCTCGTGAAGGTTCATGAGCTCACGTGCCGGCCACGCGGGCGACGATCGGCATGACCTTCTCCATCGTGTGGTCGAGGACGACGTAGTATGAGAATCCATATCGATCTCGTCGCGCGCGCATCTCGTCGACGATGTGATCCACCGACCCGATGAAGACGGACGGCATCTCCAGCACCTGCTCGGCAGATATTCCCTCCCACGCTCGCTCGCGCGCGAACCGTTCGGCCGCCGGCCGCCGTTGCTCGGCGAAGACGACCGTCATCACCATGCTCAGCTCGATCTCGGCGAATCGATCCCCCGCGGCCCGACGAACCTGCTCGACCTTCTGGCTGACGGCCGCGGCGAGGCGGCCACTGGGATCGTCCGACATCGCGCCGTTCGCCGTCGACACGGTTTGAAATCCGATGATATCGGCTTCGCGGGCCGCGATCGAGAGCATGCGCTTGCCGGAGGCCCCGATCAGGATGGGCGGATGCGGACGCTGCACGGGCTTGGGAAAGCCGTCGAGGCGCGTCACCGCGTAGTGCTTGCCGGCGAATGTGAGCGGGCCGGGGCCGAAGAGTCCCTTGAGAACGCGGAGAGCTTCCTCGAGCCGATCGACCCGGACGCCCGGCGGATCGAACGGGATCCCCGCGCCGTCATATTCCGCCTTCGAGAAGCCGGCCCCGAGTCCCAGCTCGACGCGCCCGTTCGACAGCACGTCGAGCGTCGCGATCTCCTTCGCGAGCATCACCGGATGCCGGTAGTCATTCGAGAGGACGAGGCTCCCGACCCGCAGCGCCTTCGTCGCGCCGGCCACCATCGCGAGCGCCGTCAACGGAGCCAGCTGATGACCGAACGGTTCCTCGATGAAGTGATCTCGGAGCAGGAACGTAGAATAGCCCGCATCCTCGGCTCTTCGAGCAGTCTCGAGCAAGGCTTCGGGCGACCGCGCATTTTCTCCGAAAACTCCAAACCGAAACCGACGCGCGCGCGTCATTGTCATCCCATGGTCTCGTGCGCCTGGCCGCGCCGTCTCGGCGCGCCCCGCGGGGCGCGGTCGCCTGCCGGGGGCCTAGCGCTCGCGGAAGCGGTTGACGATGGGTGGGCGCCAGTCGCGGCCGAAGGCGCGGGGCGTGATCTTGACGCCGATCGGGGCCTGTCGACGCTTGTACTCGTTCGCGTCCACCATCGCGACGACGCGACGCACCGTGTCCGCCGGGAATCCGCGGGCGATGAGGTCGTTCACGCCCTGGTCCTCCTGGACGTAGCCCTCGAGAATGCGGTCGAGCTCGGCGTAGGGCGGGAGCGTGTCCTGGTCGGTCTGATTGGGGCGCAGCTCGGCCGACGGCGCGCGGGTGAACACGCTCTCCGGGATGACCGGCCGGCCGGCGCGCGCGTTGACGTGGCGCGCGACGTCGTAGACGAGCATCTTCGGGACGTCCTTGATGACGGCGAAGCCGCCGGCCATATCGCCGTAGAGCGTCGTGTAGCCCACGCTGTACTCGCTCTTGTTGCCGGTGGTGAGCACGAGCCAGCCGAACTTGTTCGAGAGCGCCATCAGGAGGTTGCCCCGGATGCGGGCCTGGATGTTCTCCTCGGTGACGTCCTCCTTCACTCCCTTGAACGCCTTCGCCAGCGTGCGCTTGTACGCGTTGAGCAGCGGGGTGATCGGGATCGTCAGGAACTCGATGCCGAGGTGCTTGGCCAGCCGCTGGGCGTCGCGCCGCGTCCCCGCCGACGAGTACGCCGAGGGCATCCCGACGCCGGCCACGTTCTCCCGGCCGAGCGCCTCCACCGCGACCGCGGCGACCAGCGAGGAGTCGATCCCGCCCGAGAGACCGATCACGACGCGCTTGAACCCGTTCTTCCGCACGTAGTCGCGCGTTCCGAGGACCAGCGCCCCGAACACTTCTTCGACCGGGGCGAGCGCGGCCACCTCGCGCGGCGGGAGCGGCGGCGCCTCCGGAGTCGGGAGCGCCGGTACGGTCACGCGGGTCGCGGTCTCGCTGACCACGAGCTTCTCCTTGCGACGCCGCGAGTCGTGCAGTCGCGCCCGGAAGACGGCGTCGAGGTCGAGATCGGCGACGACCAGATCCTCCTCGAACATGCGGCCGCGCGCGACGCACTCCCCGTGCTCGTTCACGACCAGGCTGGCCCCGTCGAACACGAGCTCGTCCTGGCCGCCGACCATATTGACATAGGCGACGCACACCAGGTCGTCCACGGCGCGCGTCGACACCAGCTGCTCGCGGAAGCGCGCCTTGCCGGCGTGGTAGGGCGAGCCGTTGATGTTGACGACGAGCTCGGCACCGCCGAGCGCCTGCACCGCGGTCGGGCCGGCCGGGTACCAGATGTCCTCGCACACGTTCACCGCGAACGTCGTGGCACCGGCCACGAAGACCGGGGTCTCGGTGCCGGCCTGGAAGTAGCGGTTCTCGTCGAAGACGCCGTAGTTCGGCAGATATTGCTTGTGATAGACCCCAGCGCGGACGCCGTCGTGCAGCACGGCGGCGGCGTTGAAGATGTCGTCGCGCTTGTCGACGAAGCCCACCACCACCGAGAGCCCCCGCGAAGCGCGCGTGACCTCGTCGAGGGCCCGCAGGTTCGCCTCGATGAAGGCGGGCTTGAACAGGAGGTCCTCAGGCGGGTAGCCGGTGATCGCGAGCTCCGGGAAGGCCACGAGCGAGCAGCCCAGCGCTCGCGCCCGCTCGATCGTGTCCACGATCATGCGGACGTTGTGATCGAAGTCGCCGACCGTGGGGTTGATCTGACCCAGGGCGACGCGCAGGCGTCTCATGGCCCCTATTGTACTGGGGTGGCGGGGCACCCTGTTATGATCGGCTGCGATGCCCGCCAAGATCCCCTGGCTGCCTTCGACCTTGCCGCCCAACGCCAGGCCCGAGCGCTGTCCGAATTGCGGGCGGCTCGCGCTGATCGCGTGGACCCTACGCCGCGACGACCGAACGAAGGTCGTGCTCCGCACGTGGGTCTGCACCGAGTGCCAGATCACCCAGGAGCGACCGGAGCCCGACTAGCATCTCGGGGCCGACGCCCTCGCGCCGCCCCGCGAACCGGTCCAGCGAGACGACGAAGCAGTCCACCTCGTCGAAGTGGGCGTACTTGCCCGTGTAGCGAGTCATGCCGGCGACGTCCGGGTCGATGCCGAGGCGCTCCACCGCCGCGCCCGTGAAGAGCACGTAGGTCCTGGGCTCGACGTCGTTCTTGAGGAACCGGTGCGCCAGGATGATGTCGGGGCCAGCCACGCGCGAACGCCCGCGCACGACCTGCCGCATGAAGCTCCCGTGGTGGACGATCAGCTTGAGGCTCAGGCCGAGCACGCC
>Ga0137403_10004235_pt1 | contig 16942 bp, 18 predicted proteins | sample CZOMad2_1_16fung_FD_122057 | JGI IMG/M metagenome (GOLD analysis project Ga0137403, IMG submission 122057) | Vadose zone soil fungal communities from Angelo Coast Range Reserve, California, USA - CZOMad2_1_16fungal (Hybrid Assembly) | ecosystem: Environmental > Terrestrial > Soil > Vadose zone...
ACGGGTTCGGCGCCGTGCCCCTGCAGCTCGGTGTACGTGGCCCGGACCGCGGAGCCGGCGCTGATCGCGTCGTCGACAATGGCGAAGCGCTTGCCGCGCACGCGGGCGGCAGGCGGGAGATGATATCGCGCCTGGTACAGTCCATCTCCTTCACCGGGCTGCATCCGCTCCGTAAAGAAGAACTCCGCTTTCAGCGCCGACGCGAGCAGCTGGGCGAGAAACGCACCGCCGACGAGTGGCCCGCACACGCCCGCGACCTTGTGCGGTCGGAGCGCGCGCCCGAGGCGAGTGACGAACGGACGAACCAGGGCTGGTTGGACGAAGAGGCCTTCGAGATCGAGCCAGAGATTCGCGTGGTGGCCCGATTCGAGGCGAAAGTGGCCGCGCCTCGGGGACGTCAGGCTCAGGAGGTCCAGGACCACCCGGGGAACCATGTGGGATCGACTACCGTGGTGGACTCCGTAACGGCTTTATGATCCCTGGGGGGACAGCCCTGTCGCTGGCACACGCGGGCTTCCCCGAAGCACTATGACTCATCGTTGTATCGGGGCCCACGTACACCCAGCATGTGATGCGGAAGTCGACATTCTGCACCACCGCCCACCAGACGAAAGGCGGCTCAAAAGGCGACTCAACGTGGACCCAGGCGGTGCTCCCAGCCCCCTTCGTCGTCTCGACCCAAACGTAGCTAGCGACGTGCCCCGACTCGGCCACAAAGGCTGACTCGGCAGCCACGACCTTGAGGAGGTACGCCCGCATCGCGGCAACCGTGTCTCGTCGCGCTCGAAACCGGTAGTACCCGACACGCGATTGTACGCTGTCGGGTTCAGCCTTCAGGAGGCGCGCCGTTTCCGTGATCTCGGTTTGGGTGCGGCTTACCCCGGTCGCGACCCGTCCGCGAATCGCCAGAATCATCGCGAGAACGAGCGCGGTGCCGACGACATAGCCCGTCAAGGTTCGATGTCGCATTCCGGACTACTTACTTTTGATCCGTCTGCAGTCCCCGCTCTTCGAGCAAGGGTCCCACCTCCGGATCACGCCCCCGGAAGGCGCGGTACAAGGCACCCATGTCGCCCGTCCCGCCCCGCGACAGGATCATATCGCGGAAGCGGGCGCCGTTGGCGCGGGTCATGCCGCCGTTTTCCTTGAACCACGCGTAGGCGTCGTCATCGAGCACCTCGCTCCACAAGTACGCGTAGTAGCCGGCGTAGTACCCGCCGTTCCAAATGTGAGAGAAATAGGTCGTGCGGTAGCGCGGCGGCACCTCGGGCACATCCACGGCGAACCGCTTGAGCGCCTGGGACTCGAAGGCGCCGATATCCGCTTGCTGCGGACCCACCGGCAGGCTGTGCCATGCCATGTCGAGCAGCGCCGCAGCCACGTACTCGGTGGTGGCGAATCCCTGGTCGAACGTACGGGCTCGCTTGATCTTGTCCACCAGCGTGCGCGGCATCGGCTGGCCGGTTTTGTGGTGCTTGGCGTAGTGGGCCAACACGGTGGGCTCGAGCGCCCAATGCTCGTTGAACTGCGAGGGAAACTCGACGAAGTCCGTCGGCACGTTGGTGCCGGTGAGTCGCGGGTACTCGACGCGCGTGAGCATGGCGTGCAACGCGTGCCCGAACTCGTGGAACATCGTCTTCACGTCATCGAAGCGCAGCAGGGCCGGCTGGCCCGGGGCCGGTTTGGTGAAGTTCGCGACGTTGAAGACGACCGGCTTGGTGCCTAGCAATCCGCTGCCGTCCACGAACGCGTCTTCCCACGCGCCACCGCCCTTGTTGTCGCGCTTGAAATAGTCGCAGTACCAGAGCGCGAGCGACGTCCCGTCGGCGTCGAACACCTCGAACACCCGCACATCGGGATGGTATACGGGGAGGTCCGTCCGCTGCTTGAAGGTCAGCCCGTACAGCCGGTTCGCCGCGAAGAAGACGCCGTCCTTGAGCACCCGATCGAGCTCGAAGTAGGGCATGAGCTGCGACTCGTCCAGCGCGTACTCCGCCTTGCGCACCTGCTCGGCATAGTACTGCCAGTCCCAAGGGGCGAGCTTGAAGCCACCGCGCTGCGCGTTGATCATCGCCTGCAGTTTCTCCGCTTCGCGCGCGGCCCGAGCGGTCGCCGCCGGCACCAGGTCGCTCAGGAGCTTGATCGCCGCGTCCGGTGTCTTGGCCATCCGGTCGTCGAGCACGTACGCCGCGAGGCTCGGGTAGCCCAGCAGCTGGGCGCGCTCGGCGCGCAGCTGGGCCAGCCGCTTGACGATCTCCCGCGTGTCGTTCGAGTCCCCGCGCTCCGCGCGGGTGGTCGACGCGATGAACAACCGCTGCCGCAGGGCCCGGTTCCGTAGGGAGGCCTGTGGCGGCTGCTGGGTGGTGTTCTGCAGCGACAGCACCCATTTGCCGTCGAGCTTGCGCTGGCGCGCCGCTTCGGCCGCGGCGGCGATCTCCGCGTCGCTCAGGCCGTCGAGCTCGTTCTTGTCGCCCACGACCACCGCCCCCGCCTTCGTCGCCGCGAGCAGCCGCTTCTGAAATTCGGTCGCGAGCTTCGACTCCTCCTGGTTCAGAGCGCGCAGCCGCGCCTTGTCCGGCTCCGCGAGCAGCGCGCCGGCGCGCACGAAGTCGCGGTAGTAGCGCTCGACCAGGAAGGTTTGTACCGAGTCGAGGCCGAGATCGGCGCGCCGCTCGTACACGCTCCTCACCCGGCGGAACAGTGCGTCGTTCAACAGGATCGCGTCGAGATGCGCGGCAAGCCGCGGCGCTTCCTCGGTCTGCACCCGCTGTAGCGTGTCGTCGGTGTTGGCCTGCGTGATCGCGATGAACACCTTGAACGCGCGCGTGAGCAGCGCGCCCGAGCGTTCCAGCGCGACGATCGTGTTGTCGAAGCCGGGCGCCGCGGTATCGGAGGCGATGGCGGCGACCTCCGCCAGCTGTCGGCGCATGCCCTCCTCCACGGCCGGCTGGTAGTCGGCGTCATGAATCCGGTCGAACGGCGGCGCCTGGTACAGGAGCGGACTGGCGCTCGCGAACGGGTTCGCGCTGCTGAACGGGGCGGCGCCGGCGGACGCGGGCGCGGACCCCCGGTTGCAGCCGAGCAGGGTCAGACACAGAGCAAGCGCGAAGCGGCGCTTAGGCAGTGGCATCGACGTGCCCGCGAACGTGCAGCGAGCGGAACAGCACGCGACCCGCCGCCGCTACATCCCGCACCGCGGTGTTGAAGGCGGCCTCATTGGCCTTCGAAGGAGCGTGGAAGCCGCTGATCTTGCGCACGAACTGCAGGGCCGCGTCATGCAGCTCCGTGTCAGTTGGTGCGTGATCCGAGTGTCGCAAACGCTTGATGTTTCTGCACATGATATCAGACCTTTCGTGAACTGGGCGGCTCCCTCAGGCTTTTCCCCCGAGCCACGCCGCCAGGACGAGACACAGCGCCACGGCGCTCGAGAATACCCCCGGGGCGATGAAAAAGTATTTCCAACTCAGGACTGCGACGCCGACCGAGCACATCGCCAGCGCCCACGTGAGGACCGGGAGGAGCATGAGGCGATCCCGGGGCAGGCCCCCGAGCTGCCAGGCGAGCACCGCCGCGAACAGCAGGAAGACCGTCACAAACAGCCCGAAACCCGTATAGAAGTCCCAATATGTTCGACTGAACCCTTGAACGTCGAAACGCGTCGTATGCATCGCCCCCACCACGGTGTCCGCGCCCCAGCGGGGATCCACCCGGCGGAACCCCAGGGTGTGCCCGAGCGCGAACAACACCAGCAGACCGGATGAGACTCGGTACAGCAGGGACACGCTCATGTCTCTCCTTATCGCGCCGGCACGCCATACCCGCGGGCCATCGCCGTGGCCGCCAGGACCATGAGGACCACGAGCTCCGCCTGGACGAAGCTGATCCGCGCGAAGCGGCTCGCGGCGCGAGTGTCGGGCACGGCCCCGCGGGCCACCACGCCGCGCCAGCGAATCAGTGCGATCATCGTGCCGATCCATAGGAGCGCGGCGATGCCCCACCAGGCATCGGCGTAGAAGACGCGCCGCAATCCGGGCACGTCGAGCTGCACCTGCAGGGCGCGACCGCGAGCCCAGACGGCGCCGAGTCCGACACCGAGCGCGAGCAGATGCACTGCGGCCAGCAGCCATCGGATCGTCATTGTCAGTATGAATAGAAGTCGAACCCGGCCGCGCGCCAGTCTGCTCCGTAGAGCACGGTGACGAGTGTTACATTTCATTGTGCGCCCGCGTCGTCCGGATAGCAAACCGGCTGTCGCATGTGATCCAACGGTTCGCCGGTTGCCCGCGACCCCGCGACGGAGTAAGCTCACCACATGACCGCTACGACCTCGTTCCCGCTCACCCGCACCCCGCGGGACCAGACCTTTCCGACCCTGACGCCGGATCAGATCGCCCGCGTCGCGGCGCACGGACACGTGCGCCCGATTCGGACGGGGGAGGTGCTGTTCGAAGCAGGGGATGCGGTGCGATCCTTCTTCCTCGTCACGGCGGGTCAGATCGAGATGATCCGCCCGTCCTATCACGCCGAGACGCTGGTCGTCGCCCATGGACCGGGGCAGTTCACCGGGGAGGTCACCATGCTCTCGGGCCGCCGCGCCATGGCCCGGGCACGCGTGTCGGAGCCGGGCGAGGCAATCGAGCTGGACCGGGAACGGCTGCTGGCGCTGGTGCAGACCGACAGCGAGCTCGGCGAGATCATCATGCGGGCGTTCATCTTTCGCCGGCTGGAATTGATTGCCCACGGCTTCGGCGACGTCGTGCTGATCGGCTCGCGGCATTGCTCCGGGACCCTGCGGGTCAAGGAATTCCTCACGCGCAACGGTCATCCCTACTCTTACATCGATCTCGACGTCGATGGGGGCGTTCAGGACCTGCTCGATGCCTTTCAGGTCGGGGCGAAGGACGTGCCGGTGGTGATCTGCCGCGGCGAGGTGGTGCTGCGCAACCCGACCAACGTCCAGATTGCCGACTGCCTCGGCTTCAACAGCGCGATCGACCAGACGCATCTGCGCGATGTCGTCGTCCTCGGAGCGGGACCCGCGGGCCTCGCGGCCGCCGTGTACGGGGCATCGGAAGGGCTCGACGTCCTGGTGATCGAATCGAACGCCCCCGGCGGGCAGGCCGGCACCAGCTCGAAGATCGAGAACTATCTCGGCTTTCCCACCGGCATCAGCGGTCAGGACCTGGCATCTCGCGCGTTCGACCAGGCGCAGAAGTTCGGCGCTCAGGTGATGATCGCTCGAGGCGCCCAGAAGCTCACCTGCGCGCGGAAGCCCTACGCCATCGAGATCGCCGACGGCTCCCGCGTGCCCGCGCGTACGGTCATCATCGCGACCGGCGCCGATTATCGGAGACTCCCGCTCGACAACCTGTCGCGGTTCGAAAGTGCCGGCGTGTACTACGGCGCCACCTTCATCGAGGCGCAGGTGTGCCGCGGCGAAGAGGTGATCGTGGTCGGCGGAGGCAATTCAGCGGGTCAGGCCGCCGTGTTTCTGGCTCAGACCGCCAAGCGGGTCCACATGCTGGTCAGGGGCGACGGCCTGGCGGAGAGCATGTCCCGTTATCTCATTCAGCGCATCGAAGGGAATCCGACGATCGCACTGCGAACCAAGACCGAAATCGTGGCCCTCGAGGGCACGAACCATCTCGAGCGGGTGCAATGGCGGGACAATCGGAAAGGGAGCACCGAGACTCATGCGATCAGGCACGTGTTCCTCATGACCGGCGCCGTTCCCACCACCGAATGGCTCCGGGGATGCGTCGCGCTCGACGCGAAGGGATTCATCAAGACGGGACCGAGTCTGTCGCCCGAAGATCTCGCGGCCGCGCAATGGCCCCTCACCCGGGCGCCCCTCCTCCTCGAAACCAGCCTGCCCGGCGTCTTCGCCGTGGGCGACGTGCGGGGAGGCAACGTCAAACGCGTCGCTTCGGCGGTGGGAGAAGGGTCGATTGCCGTAGCGTTCGTCCATCAGGTACTGCACGAGTAGAGGGACGATCATGCCCGACGAGCCTTGTGCGCACATCGCCGCGATCACGACCGTCCGGCACCCGAAGCGCCGGGAGTGCGAGGAGTGCGTGAAGATCGGTGCCCAGTGGGTCCACCTGCGGACGTGTCAGCAGTGCGGCACCACCCAGTGTTGCGACGACTCACCCAACCGACATGCGAGCAAACACGCGCGGGCCAGCGGCCATCCGGTGATCGCGTCGGCGGAGCCAGGTGAGCGCTGGCTGTACTGCTATCCGGACGACGCCTTCGCAGAGTATTGACCCGTGACCGGCGTCCTCGGCATCCATCACGTCACCGCGATCGCGAGCGACCCGCAGCGCAACCTCGACTTCTACGTGGGATTGCTCGGCCTGCGGCTCGTCAAGCGCACCGTGAACTTCGACGATCCGGAGACGTACCATCTCTACTTCGGCGATGAGGTCGGCACTCCCGGGAGCATCATGACCTTCTTCCCCTGGCCCGGCGCCAGACCCGGGCGCCAGGGGACGGGGCAGGTCGCCGTCACGTCGTTCGCCGTACTCCCACGCGCCCTGGGATTCTGGGTCGAGCGCCTGGTGCGTCACGGCATCCGGTTTGAGGGGCCGACGAAACAGGTGATCTCGTTCAAGGACCCCGATGGGTTGATGCTCGAGATCGTGGCCCACGCCGGCGCCGAGGCGAGGCCCGCCTGGGGAGAGGCACCCGGGATTCCGCGCGAGCACGCGATCCACGGCTTTCACGGCGTGACAATATGGGCGGAGCAAGGCGAGGCCACCGAGCGGGTGCTCGTGGACACCCTCGGCTTCCTCCCCGTGCATGAAGACGGCACCACCCGGCGCTTCGCCGTCGGCGACGGTGGGCCGGGAACGCTGGTGGACGTCCGCTCGGTCGGCGGCTTCGTGCACGGCGCCGGCGGCGGTGGAACGGTCCACCACGTGGCGTGGCGCGTACCCGACGACGGCGCACAGCTCCAGATGCGCGAGCGGGTCACGCAGGCGGGACTCGACCCCACGCCCGTCATCGATCGGAACTATTTCCACTCGGTGTATTTCCGCGAGCCGGGCGGCGTGCTGTTCGAGCTGGCCACCGACCCGCCGGGTTTTGCGATCGACGAGCCGGTGGCGCAGCTGGGCGAGCGCCTGATGTTGCCGCGGCAGTACGAGGCACACCGGCCGCAGATCGAGGCCATCCTACCGCCCATCCATCTTCCCGTCCCGGCGTCGGCAGCCACGCTGCTCACGAGCACCACGGGACCCGAGGACGTGAGCGGTGACGCACTCGGGTTCATCCACCGCTACATCCCGCCGGCCGCCGGCGCGGAGCTCGCGAGCAGCACGACGCTCTTGCTGCTGCACGGCACGGGCGGGGACGAGGAGGATCTTATTCCCCTCGGGCGAGCCCTGCTCCCGGGCGCCGGGCTCTTGAGCCCGCGCGGCAAGGTGCTCGAGCGCGGCGCACCGCGCTTCTTCCGCCGCCTGGCCGAGGGAGTGTTCGACCAGGAGGACCTGGCCCGCCGCACGGAGGAGCTGGCGCAATTCATCGAGGCGGCCGCCAAGACGTACGAGCTCGATCGCGACGGCATCGTGGCGGTCGGGTTCTCGAACGGCGCGAACATCGCCGCCAGTCTACTGCTCTCACGCCCGGGGCTGCTGCGCGGAGCGGTGCTCTTGAGTCCCATGGTCCCGTTCGAGCCCGATGCGCCTCCCGATCTGACCGGCACGTCCGTGTTCATCGGCGCGGGGCGCGCGGACGCGATCGCACCTCCCGAGCAGGCCGAGCATCTTGCCGAGATGTTGCAACGAGCGGGGGCGGCCGTGACGGTGCACTGGGAGTCGGGCGGGCATACGTTGACCGACGGCGAGGTCGATGCGGCGCGGCAGTGGCTGTGGCAATCAGTGGCGAAACGACCTCAGGAACGTCGGATGCCTATCGCGAAGGAGGACTGAGCATGGCCCTCGATCCACGGCAAGATGAGGAACGGGCACGCGCCGCGGCGGAGGTCGCGGCCCGGCTGCGGCAACGCGGAATCGCCCTGACCGGCGCCGAGCGCCCTGACGACCTGGTGGACCTGCTCTCGGCGGTCGAGCGGTTCGAGGCTGTGGTCGAGGCGCACGGCGGGGACCTGATGGTGGACGACTTGAAGAGCTCGCAGCCCGACGACCGCCACTTCGTCGTCCCACGACGCGCGCACGACGAGACCGTCCGCGCGTACGTCGCCAGGATCGACGAAGCGGCGGCACGGTTGCGGGGCCACCCGCGGAAGCCCGACTAGCGTCGCGTCACTCTCCCTTATCGTCGTAGATGTTTCCCAACTGGATCTGGCTGACGAGCCCGTTGGTGAAACTGACGATGGCGACTTTTCCCGGGAGGAGTGAGTTGTAGTACTGCCAGACGGTACCTTCGTAGTCGGGCGGGCCGTATAGCTGACGCACGCGCGTCTGGGGATCACCCACGCGTAAGCCTCTGGAAGTGGCTACGCGGGGTCCGTTGATCGTGATTACGCCCAAGGCACTCGAGCGATCAAACAGGAGCGTGAAGTCGGGATAGAACCAAGCAATTCGTGTGCTCGAATCGGGTCGGCCAATCTGTGCCCGCACCACGGTGGAGTCCGTACCGACAGCCACACCAGCGACCACGAAATCACCAGTGTCGACGGGGCTCACGGCCGCGGAGGGCGCCAATGAGTCTGAGCGCTGAGGGCCTGGGGGCGCCGAGGCTGACGCGGTGTTCTCCCGGTGCGGCTTGTCGTGGCGACACGCCGCGATAGCGAGGACGACTGCGATTACGAAATGGCGCATAGTCGGTGCATCGTTGTCACGAGGGGGTGTGGGGTGGGAGCAAGCCGTGGGCTCGCGCGGCCAAGTAGGGAGCGACGGCCGTCGTCACGAGCACGAGCACCCAGATGCGCCCCTTGAGGACGTCATAATCCGCCGGCAGCTCGGACCAAGGTTTGCCGCGGGCGCGGCCGAACCCGAACTCGAAGGCGAGTGTCAGCGCGAGCCAAGCCAAGCCGATGGCGATCGTGTCGCGGCGGCTACCTGGATGGATCCACGCCACCGCCACGTAGGTGACAATCAGGATGCCCGCGCAGAACATGATGGTACTCACAATGTGGCCAGCGTGCGGGCCGAACCGCGGAATCGGCACCGTCTCGCGGAATCCTCCGTTGGCCACGGCGACGACCAGCAGACCGAACCAGACGATTAATGCGCGGAGTGGCATGGGGCTGTTACCACGACGGATGTCCATCAAAGTACCCGTTCGTGGTCAACCGCCGCAGGTCGGACCCGTCGGGACGAACGATGTAGATCTCCAAGCTCCAGAACCGCTCCCGCAGGGGACGGGAATCGATTTGCGGAGCAGCATGTCGATTGCTCTGGAACACGATCCAGTGCCCGTTGCGCGACCAGTGTCCATAGTTATTGAGCCCAGGACCGTCCACGAGCAGTCTGAGCTGCCCGCTCTTGAGATCGAGGATGCCAAGATGGGAACGCCAGGCCTCCAGCGGGTCCACTTCCCAGATGGCGGTGCCTCCAGAGACGATCGTGAGAGCGATGGCTTCGCCGTTCGGCGACCACTGAGGACAGTCCAGGAAGGTCGTGTCCGAGCTAAGTAGCGTGCGGGCGGCGCCGGACTCGACAGCGACGGCAACGATGGACGAGCGGCCCGGGCGATAGGCAGACACGGCGAATTGGTGTCCGTCCGGCGCCCACGACGGGCACCGCAGCGAAACCGAATCGGGGAGGACTCGTCGGAGACCGGAGCCATCGGGGTGAATCATATAGACAGCCGCACGGTGATCCGGCAGTTCGGCTGTGAAGAGAATGGACGCACCATCGGGGGACCAGTCGGGCCACGCGAGGAAGCCATTAACCGGCGCAGCGAGTTGCCGCGGTGTGCCCCCCACGGTATCGAGGACGTAGAGCTGGCTATGGTCATCGAACTCGCGTATGAACGCGATCGAGCGGGTATCGGGCGACCAGGCCGGCAGGCTCCGCGACGTGGCGGAGTCGGCCTTGATGAGGCGTCGCGTCGTCAGGTCGGCGACGTGAAGCGCGTACGTGTCCTCGGTTCCGCTGGGCCGTTGAGCGACGAAGAGGATGTCGCGGGAGCGAGCGAGGTCGTCCGCGCAGGCGGTGAGCAGCGCGACGTTCACAACGAATAGGGCCGCCCACGAGTCGCGGCTGAAGCCGCGGCTCGGCCCTGCCGCTGAAGCGGCAACTGCACGCCTGTTTACGGGCAGATGCCGAGCCGCCAGTTCACTGGGCTAATTCGAGCGCAGCCGCACGTACCTACACCCACATCTCGTCGATTCATACCTCACCGCGCCTAACCTGCGGGCCGCTTCGCGCCGACGCAACAAGGCTCCCACTGAGCGGCCACCGAGAGGACCCGAGCCCGTCCGGGAGTCGCGGCTAAAGCCGGGGCTCGGCACTGCCGCTGAAGCGGCAACTCACGCCCGTTTACGAGCAGATGCCGAGCCGCGACTTCACTCGCGCAATTCGGGCGCCGCCGCACGCCTAGATCGGCCCCCGCTCGTCAACAAGCCTTCACGTGGGCTCCAGCCAGGAGCGTCAAACGCTTGCAGCCGCCGGGGCTGCTGCCCTTCAGCGTTCACCGTCTCCCTATTCACTCGGTTCGACATCGGGTCCAAGTGAAAGGCCACCGGGAAACGAGCAGAGGGTGCGAAAGTCGTACTCAACGCCATTCGGGTACCTCCACCGGAGGTCGTCGGAGATGACGCGGTTCGCTTGATCTAGATCACGCCCCACCTGCTCCCGCAGCGCTTGGACGGACACGAGCCGATCCGCGCCGTCTCGGCCGCGGGGGTTGTTGTTGTACACGATGACTGCAGAGAAGTATTCATCGAGGCGCATAGCCGCCTGGTTGGCGGCCAGCACCACTTGATTCCCCAGCGGGGCAAAGAGCCTACTTGCGTCGCGTAGCATTTGACGAGGATGCGTGGCGAAGTCGGCAAGGATAGGCATCCCCGGGAGGACGACGTTTACCTTCCCGAACTCACTGACCAGATCGAAGGCAGCACGGTAGAAGGTTCCGATCGCTTCGTTACGGCGCCACTCAACCTGAACCTTTGCCAATTCGTGCTGCGACCTGAGGAGCCCCGCCTGCGCCTCCATGAGTCGCACCTGGCTGGATGCGGTCTCCCCTTGCGACTGCATGATGCTGGCCTGTCGCCTGAAAACCAGGAGTTGCCCGACGAGCACCGCCAGCGTGAGGATTCCGATGACGATGCCCGGCCAGATACTCGGAGCTTCGTTCATGATGCTCCCTTCCCGTCGCGCCGGCGCTCCTGAGTGCGCGCTTATATGCTCGGGGTGTGTCGGGCGGCGCCGGCGCGACCCGAGGATGCGGCGCGACCGTGCCCCTCCTCGGTCATGTCTTTTTGCCAGTCAAGGGAACGGGCTCGGGCTTAGGCTCAAGATCCTGCAGGGTGACGCTTCCTTGAATGGCTTGCGCTGCCTTGAGGGCTGGAGTCGGGTCGGCGATTACCGTCTTACCGTCCGGATAGCGGACCTTGGCGACGTATGCGATGCTAATGAAATGGTCGCGTAACTGACTCTCACCATAAATGCCCCACACACGCCCAAAGTTCTTTTGCTGATTGGGCGTCAAATCCTCCAGCTGCGAGAATGAAAGAGCTCCCGTGAACTGATGCCAGATGTCAAAGGTGAGAATGCGTACCTCGAAGGCAGCGATCGCTTGCAGGGCCTTCATGCGCATGTCCGCCGAAAAATGCCGCGTCGTCGCATGGCGTCCTAGGGCGTTTTTGCGGCACCACCGGGCGGAAATGCGACAGAAGAAGGGCGGCACGCCTCGGTCTACCGCCACACCCGCTCCGCCTGCCACAAATGCCGATGCTGATGCCTCGGCAGAATCGTGAAGCAAGCGAAAAGATTGTACCGCACGCGCGCGTTGAACGGTGACGTGACCCGGACCTGAGAAAGCGGCAGGCCGTCCGCCTGGGCGAGACAGTCGAGCTGCGCCGCCTGCAAGCGATCGAATTCCTGGACGAGGAGCTCAGGGGCGGCCAAGCTCGATGGCAGAAACCGTGCAATGGTCTTGATACGGAACCGAACCGGCGGTCCCATGGTCGCCCACAACAACCAGCCGATCGGATCGCGCCGGTAACGATCGGGTGGGCGCCGCTCCAGCATGCGGGCGCGCGACACCGCATGGCTCAACAGCGGCACGTAGGCCAGTGACGTGAGGTTCAAATGCGCCACGCACTCGGCCACGGACCAACGCGCCGGGTCGGCGCGCCGGCCCCACTGCTCGACCGGAACCGCGCGCACCAGCTCGTGGAGCCGCGCCTGCGCGTTGCGATACTCATCGGTGACCAGTTGGAGCTGCGGATGCATGTGCGACACCGCCTTCCCCGTTAGTTCACCCTTCCCTGCAGGCGTCGCAAGCCTGCCACCGCTGGAGCGTAGCCCGGCAGTTTGTCGACCGCCCTCCCATACTCCGCCACCGCGTCCAGCACCTGGCCCTTCTTCTCGTAAATCCGCGCCAGATTCACATGCGGGAACTGCCGCGCTTCGTAGCGCGGCGCGTCGATCGCGCGCTTGAGCCACGGAATCGCGTCGTCCTCGCGCCCCAGCTCGATCAGATAGCACCCGATGTCGTTGTACGGATTGCCGAACGTGGGATCCACCGCGATCGCCCGCTTGCACTCGGCGATCGCCTCGTCGTAGCGCCGCTCGAACGAGTATACCCAGCCCAGAAACGTGTGCGCCTCCGCCGTCGGCAGCTCCGCGAGCGATGCCTGATACAGGTGCACCGCGCCCGCCAGATCGCCCGCCAACTGGCACTGGTACGCGCGCTCGAATAGCTTTAGCGCCCGAGCTCGATCACCCACACGCCAAGCTTATTCAGACCTCACTGCCGTCGCCATCGCGCCCCCCCCGCCCCGCGCGCCCCCCCCGGTTCGTCAGCCTGCCACTGCTCGTGCTGCTCGCGGCGGTCGCGCTCGGCTGGAACCTGAACGGCTACCGCCTCTTCGATCCCGACGAAGGCCGCAACGCCGAAGTGGCGCGCGAGATGGCGCACTCGAACGATTACGTCGTGCCGCACCTGGACGGGCTCCCCTATCTCGACAAGCCGATCGTCTACTTCGCCGCCGCGGCCGCCATGATGGAACTGTTCGGCCCGACCGAAGCGGCCGCCCGGCTGCCCGCCTACCTCGCGACGCTCGCCACGGTCGGGCTGCTGGTGTGGTTCGCGCGGCGCCGCTGGGGCGAGGAGGCCGGCTGGCTCGCCGGCCTCGCCTACGCCACCATGGTGCTGCCGCTCGCCTACGCCCGCACGGCCATTTTCGACAGCACGCTCACGCTGTGCACCACCGCCGCCATCGTCTGGTTCGCCGACGAGCGGCCCGCCGCCGCCTGGGCCGCGATGGCCGCCGGTGCCCTTACCAAAGGCCCGATCGCCATCGCAATCCCGCTGCTCGCGCTGGTCTCGCACGCGCTCGCCATCGGCACACCCGTGCGGCGACTGTTCCCGTGGCGTGGGCTCGCGCTGTTCGGCGCGATCGCCCTCCCCTGGTTCATCGTCGTCTCGATCAGGCATCCGGACTTCCCGGGCTACGTATTCTTGCGCGAGACGCTCGAGCGGGTCACGACGCGGAGCTTCCACCGCACCGCGCCGTTCTGGTACTACCTGCCGATCGTGCCGCTCGCAGCCTTCCCTTGGATAGTCCCGGCGCTCGCGCGGGTGAAGCACTTCCGTGCCACCTGGGAGGCCCGGCGTGACCGAGCGGCCAGCGAGCCGCTGCTCCTCACTTGCTGGGTAATCGTGCCGCTGGTGCTCCTGTCGCTCAACCAGTCCAAGCTGCCGCAGTACGTGTTGCCGCTGATCCCCGCTCTCGCCCTCTCCGCGACGCGGAATTTGGTGGCTGGCGGGAGCCACACCGCGGCCCGCGTTTACGCCGGCGTCTCGGGCGTCGCGGGTCTGGCGCTGGTCGCGCTCACGCGCTGGCTCCCCGCGCCCATCAGCCTCACGGCGGCCGAGAAAGCCGCCATCCCGCCGACCGCTGTGGCGCTCGGGATCGTGGTGCTCTGCTCCGCCGTCCTCGTCGGGCTCGGCGCCCTTACCCGCCGACCCCGCACCACGATTTTCGGGTATGCTGTGGTCGTCATGGCGATCCCGCTTCTCTCCGGCAGGCTCCTCATCGCAGTGGGGGAGGACCGCTCCTCCGCCGCCGTGGCGAGCGCCACCGCCGCGGCGCTCGAGCGCAGCGGCGGCACCGGCACCGTGCTCGGCGTCCTCGCCTATCCCCCGTCGCTCCCTTTCTATCTCGGCCGCCCCATCGCGGTCGCGACCGAGACGGGCCGAGAGCTCACGAGCAACTACATCGCCGACAACGTGGAGCGGTTCCGCTCTATCCCCGGCTCGCCGCTGCTCCCGGCGGGCTACTGGCGCGAGGCATTGGCGCGCTGCCCCATGCCCACCGTGTTCCTGACGGGCGCGGGCCATCGTGAGGCGCGCGCCACCCTCGCTGCCGCGCTGCCGCTCCTCGCCGCCGACGACCACTACGCGGCGTATGGCCCCTGCCAACCTCACCCCCTGTCCCCCTCTCCGCACAATAACTCCCCCTCTCTACAACGTGGAGAGGGAGTCGGGGGGTAAGGTAATGTGCGGCATCTTCGGCGCCGTCTCCCTCTCGGGCGCCCCGCTCAAACACCCCGATTGCATCGCCGCCATGGCCGCGGCACTGGCCCACCGCGGTCCAGACGGCGAGCGCATCGTCGGCCACGAGCGCGCGCGCCTGGGCGCCCGCCGCCTCGCCATCATGGACTTGACCACCGGCGACCAGCCGTTCCAGAGCCCGGATGCTTCCATCTGGATGATCTGCAACGGCGAGATCTACAATGCGCCGGAGCTGCGCCGCGAGTATACCCTCGCCGGGTATCCGTTCCGCTCGACCGGGGACATCGAGACGATCGTGCCGCTGTATGAGCGCTTCGGCGCGGACGGCGTGGGACGGCTCGAGGGGATGTTTGGTCTGGCGGTGTGGGACGACCGGCACGAACGGCTGGTGCTCGCGCGCGACCGCGCCGGCGAGAAGCCGCTCTTTTGGACGGAAGTGAACGGCGAGCTGCGGTTCGCGTCGGAGATCCAGGCGCTGCTCGCCTACCCCGACCAGCCGCGCCGCGTGAACCCCGCGGCGGCGGCGCTGTACGGCGCGCTCGGCTACGTCCCCGCCCCGTACACGATGCTCGGCGGCATCTCGAAGCTCGCGCCCGCCCATCTCCTAGTTGCCGATCGCAAAGGCCTGGCGGTGCGCCGCTATTGGGATCCCGCCGCCGTCGCCGCACGGCCGTCGCGGCTCGAGGCCCCGGCCACGCTGCGCGACGTGCTGCTCCGCGCGGTCGAGCGCGAGCTGATGTCGGACGTGCCCGTGGGCGTATTCACGAGCGGCGGCCTCGATTCGTCGCTGCTCGCGGCCGCGGCGGCCCGGGTCATGTCGGGCGAGCGGATCCACACCTACTCCGTGAAGTTCGCCGAGCCGGGCTACGACGAGAGCCCCAACGCCGAGGCCGTGACGCACGACATCCGCACCATGCACCACGTCGTCACCGCGGACGAAGCTGCGCTCGAGCGCGCGTTCGATCACATAACCCGCTCGCTCGCCGAGCCGGTGGGCGACCCCGCCATCCTACCGACGTTCCTCCTGGCCGAAGCGGCACGGGAGCACGTCAAAGTGGTGCTCTCGGGGGAAGGCGCGGACGAGCTGTTCGGCGGGTACCCCACGTACCTGGGCCACAAGGCGGCGGGGTGGTATCGCAGGATTCCGGGACGAGCGGCGCTCCGCTGGCTCGTGGACCGGCTGCCGACCTCGACCGGCAAAGTCACGCTCGAGTTCCTGCTCAAGCAGTTCGTCGCCGGCGCCGAGCTCCCGCTCATCGAGCGTCACCTGACGTGGTTCGGCGCGCTGGGGCCGGACGCACGCGTGCTCGCGTGGGCGGGCGGGCTCTTGAACGGGTTTCCCGGTGACGCGTCGCTCAACCGGGTGTTGTGGCTCGACTTCCTCACCTACCTCCCGGACAACCTGCTCGTAAAGGTGGACCGTGGGACGATGCTCGCGTCCATCGAGGCACGGGCGCCGTACCTCGACCGCGAGGTGATGGAGCTGGCGCTGCCGGCGCCGGCCGCGCTCAAGGTGCGGGGGTTCACCACCAAGGCGATATTAAAGGAAGCGGCGCGGGGGCTCGTGCCCGCCGACGTGATTCATCGCCGCAAGCGTGGCCTGTCGGTGCCGGTCGCTCGGTGGCTGAATGCCGGGCTCGGCACGCTCGCCGACCGTCATCTCGCGGCCCCCCGGCTGTATCGCGATGCCCCGACCGCGCGACTTCTGGCCGAGCACCGTACGGGACGGCGCAACAATGCCCGCAAGCTGTGGCCGATTCTCATGGCCGAGCTGTGGGCGGAGCGATGGAACGTAGACACAAGGGAGCCATGACTCGAGGCGAAGCCCTGCAGTTGATGCACGAGCACACCCAGTCCCCCTCGCTGCGCCAGCACATGCTGGCGGTCGAAGCGGCGATGCGCGCCTACGCGCAGCAGCACGGCGAAGACCCGGAGACGTGGGGCATCGTGGGGCTGCTGCACGACTTCGACTACGAGAAGTTTCCGAATCCGGAGCACTCGCCCACCGAGGGTCACCCGGCGTGGGGCGTGCGGCTGCTCCGGGAAAAGGGCGTGCCCGAGCCCCTGTGCCGCGCCATTCTCGGTCACGGGACGTACACCGGCGTGCCGCGCGACACCCGCATGGCCCAGACGCTGTTCGCGGTGGACGAGCTGTGCGGCTTCTTGGTGGCGTGCGCGCTGGTGCGCCCATCCAGGAGCTTCGCGGATCTCGCGGTGTCGTCGGTGAAGAAGAAGCTCAAGGACAAGGGGTTCGCGCGCGGGGTGAACCGCGACGAAGTGAGTCAGGGAG
>Ga0137403_10004237_pt1 | contig 16936 bp, 15 predicted proteins | sample CZOMad2_1_16fung_FD_122057 | JGI IMG/M metagenome (GOLD analysis project Ga0137403, IMG submission 122057) | Vadose zone soil fungal communities from Angelo Coast Range Reserve, California, USA - CZOMad2_1_16fungal (Hybrid Assembly) | ecosystem: Environmental > Terrestrial > Soil > Vadose zone...
GGCGACCAAGTGGTCTTCAAGTACGTGGGGCCCGCTCGCTGAGGGCGCCTCAGCCAGCCGCGCCGGCGAGCGGGGAGAATCCCGCTTGATCGCCCCCGGGGAGACGTGGCACGTGCTTTTGCGATGGCCCGCTCCGCCGGCGAGCTTTCCAGGGCCGACTTCGATCGCTATTTCCCGTTCACGCCCACCGCACTCGCGATCAAGGAGTGTGCCCGACTGACGGTGCTGCGGCGCCACGAGTGCCCGGGGCCGATCCTCGACGTCGGGTGCGGCGACGGCCTGTTCGCGAACATCGCCTTCCAGGGAGCGGAGGTGTGGGGCATCGACATCAACGCGGCGGAGGGCCGCTGGGCGGTTGCGAGCCGCGCGTACTCGCAGGTGATCATCGGAGACGTGACGCGCGCGACGCTGCCCCACGGGTTCTTCAGCACGTGCGTCGCCAACTGCTCGCTCGAGCACGTTCCGCAGATCGAGCTCGCGCTCCGCACCATCGGGCAAAGCCTGAAGCCGGGCGGCAAGGTGTACCTCTTCGTGCCGAATCGCGAGTGGACGCGGCACTTCGTCAGCACGCGCCTGCTCTCGCGACTCGGCGCCAAGCGCGCCGCGGCGGCGCTCGGCAGAGCGGTGGACCGGGTCTTCAAGCACTACCACCTGTACGACGCCGACGGCTGGCGCCGCGTGGTCAGCAGCGCTGGCCTCGAGGTACTGGCCGTGGATCCGGTGCTGTCGACCGCGACGACGGTCGCGTTCGAGGTGTTCCTGCTGCCGTCGCTCGCCGGCTGGGTGAACAAGCAGCTGACCACGCGCTGGACGAACTTCCCACGCTTCCGGCGGGCGCTGTTCGCCGCGCCAGCGTACGCGCTCGTGCGGGCCATCCTCTCGGCGTCGGACCCCGCGCCGACGGCAGAGTTCCTCGTCATCGCGCGACGCGCCGGGGAGTGACGGATGCGCGAGGTGGTCGACTATTTCTCGAACCACTCGAAGAAGCTCAGGTTCCCGTGGAAACTGTATCACCGGCCCATCGTGCGGGAGCTCGCCGCCGCCGTGCGCGCGCGGCCCGGTCCGCATCTGCTCAACGTGGGATCTGGCCCGTTCTTCGAGCTCTCCGAGCTCGACGTCCCGGACCGCCGTTTCACGATCTGCGACATCGACCCGCGCGCGATCGAGCTCGCGTGCCGGCTGCACGGCGACCGGCTCGCACGTGCTGACGTGATCGAGGCTGGTGCGCCCCTGCCTTACCCTGCGGACGCCTTCGACGTCGTCGCGTCATTGGACGTCGTCGAGCATGTCCCGGATCCCCTGCCGTGGCTGCGGGATCTCGTACGCGTGCTCAAGCCCGGCGGGCTCCTCTTGCTGAGCACGCCGAACTATGCGTCCCACTCGCTTCGTGCCCTCGAAGCGACGGTGCTCGAGATGATCGCACGGCTCCAGGGGTTCAGCCGTCGCGGCCTCCACCCCTCGAAGATGGACGCGGCGCGGCTGCTTCGCCTGCTCGGTGCAGCCGGGGCGACCCGCCCCGAGGTCCGTGAGATCTCGTTCGGCTGGGTGCTCGCTGCGCGGGCGAGCAAGTGAGTCAGGGCGCGGGAGCAAGACGCGACAGGTCGAGCAGCACGCTGTTCCCGTGGGCGTACGCCGTGGCGACGCGCGCTTGCCGCTCCACTTCGAACGGCCTGCCCTCCGCGCGGCGGAGCGCCGCACGGATCTCGCCGTCGAACGGGCGGAAGTAACCCGGCGGGCTGCGGCGCAGATGATCGAGGTCGACGAGCAGATCCGTCACGCCGAATTCGTCGCGCAAGCGCAAGAGCGGCTCGGGCGACGTAGCGAAGTAGGCGTCGATCAAGGCGCTCATGCGCTTGCGTGCGAGCCTCGTGTAGCCCTCGTGGTAGGGCAGGTGGGTCTCGAAGCTGAGCAACACGGCGCGGCGCGCGACGTACGGCACGTCGTCGAGCGTGCCCGCGGGCCAGCCCGCGACGACGGCGCGTTTTGGCAGCGCCGCGATCGCCCGCAGCACCTGCGCCTCGTCGGGGCTCACGGCGATCGTGAGGCCGGCCTCGTCGCTGCCCCGGCCGCCGAAAACCACGATCAGCCCGAGATTTCCCGCGACGACGAGCGCCGCGCGGATCGAGCCTGCACGGCGTGTGTCGTGCGGCGCGAGGCCGGCGAACCCCGTGGCAGCGAGCAGGATCGCCAGGATCGGCACGGGATATTGCACGTAGCGCTGTGGCAGGAAGAGATGGGGAACCACGGCGCCGGCCGCGAGGTGGCCGGCGAAGGCGGCGGCAGCGAGCAAGAGCATGCGGCGCGCCTCGGGCCTCGCGACCGCGAGCCGCACCGAGCCGATCCCGGCGACCACCAGCAGCAGCTCGAGCGCCGTCTCGCGCCTGCGGCCGCCATCGCCTCGACGCAGCCACGCAGCCGCGGCGGGCAGCACGCGCTCCCCGGCGCCCATCACCGCCCGCCGCGCGACGCGACGCGCGGACTCGAGAAAGCCCGGGAACGGGGCGCGATCCTCCGCGAAGAACCGCCCGCCCGGTCCCACCTCCGGGTACTCCGCCACGGCAGCGGGCGTGAGCTGCCGGCCCCACACCCGCAACCGGAGCGCGGCCGGTAGGATCAGCACGACGGCGACCGCGGCCGTCACGCCGCAGAAGGCCGCCCGCCGGCGTAGCGACCAGTCGGCCGCATCGCCCCGATCGCCGGGTCCCAGGACGAGCAACAGTGCGAGCGCGAGCCCCGCGATCACGGCCACCACGGGGTAGAACGCCGCCCCGAACCACACGACCCCGGCCAGCCAGCGCGGCTTGCCGAGCGCGAGCGCGGCGGCAGCGGCGGCGAGCAGCGGATAGGCGAACGCGCGCGGCAGCCCGCCGCCCATCCTGGCGAGGAAGAGCGCGCTGCCGAGGGTGAGGGCCGCTGCACCGAACCCTGCGACGCTGCCGGCGACTCCGCCGGCTACGTGACGCGCCGCAAGGCCGAGCAGGGCGACCGTCGCCGCGAGCAGGAGATACGGTAAGAGCTTGCTCAGCGCCACGGCGAGCGAGAGCTTCGCCGCGACGTAGTAGAGGATGCGGTACCCTTCGGGCAGGCCCGCGAGATAGTAGTCGCTGATGGCGTCGTGTGCGAAAAGCTCGGGGTCCGAGTAGTGGAAGAACGGGAAGATCAGGACGCGCACGTCGTCGTTGTAGACGAGCGGGTCGAGCGACCGGCCCGCGTGCCGGACGAGCGCCGGGCCGTAGAGCGCTGCGAGCGCAACGACTCCGACGCTCCACGCGGCGAGCAGCGCCCAGCGCCGACGGGGTGTGGCCTCGGCCATTCGCGCTACCGGCCAGAGGTTACAGGATCCGGGCGGCAGCGTTCCATCGCGTCGTGGCGTGCGCCCGCCACGAGCGTCGCCGTCAACGGGGTCGACGTATGTGAGGTCCTTGGGCCCTGATGGGAGCTGTCCCTCATGGAGAGGTATGATCAGTGCCTGTGGAAATGGAGCAACGGTCGGCGTAGACCTTCCGCTGCTCGGAGCCTGCCGGGCCACCAGAACGAGAACGCCGCCACGGGAAGCATGAGCCCAGGGGAGCGTCGGAGGTCAAGACGGGCGGCGGCAAGGGGACCGACGGGACCACTGGCTCCCGCCGAAACCGGCTGATGGCTCGAGGGAAGATTGTGCTGACGCCCACGTCCCAGACCAAGAGAGCGCACACGTTCATTGAATTGATACCAGCACTCACCGCCGTGCTCGGTGCCTTCGCAGTGCTGGTCGCCACAGCGTATCGGCTGCGTTTCGGCCTGCACTTCACGGACGAGAGCTGTTACATCGTGAGGCCATTCCGTTCCGTTCTGGGCGATAGGCCGTTGGTCGACGACCTGGACATCAAGCAACCATCGACGCTCCTCCTCTACCCCTTCATTGCGCTGTACTTGCGGCTGAACGCGGGAACCGAAGGGATCGTCCTCTTCACTCGGATCCTTTACCTGGGCTACGCGGTCGTCATCGGCCTGACGGTCTTCTCCGCGCTGAAGGCGCGGATTCCCTGGATTGCGGCGCTCTTCACGAGCCTGCTGTGCGTGGCCTACACACACTTCAACATCTACAACCTGAGCTATAACACGATGGGTTCGGGATTCCTCGTGGCGGGAGTATTCCTCGGGCTCAGGGGGCTGGTCGAGGGAGGTCGCCAGGGCCGGCTCTACCTGGCGCTTTCGGGCCTCGCACACGGCTTGGCCGTCGTTGCCTATCCGCCGTTCGCAATAGTCGGGCTCCTCTTCACCGTCGCCCTGGCTCGATCCGCGCCGGTACCCAAGCTGAGCCATCTCGTAGCATTCGGGACCGGTGCGGGAGGCGTCATCCTGGTCTCCTCGTGGTTCGTGCTGCACGCGGGCATAGGCAATCTCGTGAGGGCTGTCGAGTTCAGTGCCGCGTACCACAGGGAGTGGGGGAGCGAGGCTTTCGGGAGCATGAAAAAGATCAGCCTGATCCTGTCACAGCTTCGCCTGACTGCTCCTATGGCGGGTTGCGTCGGCGGAGCACTGATAGCCGCGGTCTCCTCGTCGAGAGTGTTGCCATCCCTGAGCCTGTGTCTCGCACCTCTGCTCGTCCTGCTGTCGTTCCGGTCGGGGCTTCCGGACTACTACCCGGTCTCAGTGGTCCCAATGGGGTTCGTCATCTGCTTCAGCCTCACCGCTCCTGTGTTTGCGGCGGCGCTTTGGAACGACCAGTTCGTCCGGATGGCCTTCAGTGTTGGCTGGCTGCCATCCTTTGTCGCGGGCTTGTTGTCCGCGTGGACCAGCACCAACGGGCTCCCGAACGCCGCGGTTGGTCTGTTCCCGGCCACGCTGGTCGCGTGTGCGCTCGTCGTGCTGTGGGCGTCGCAGCTGGCTGAGGCCACACGCTTCCCGTCCATACGGGGGCTTCGTGTGCTGGCACCTGTGCTCGCGGTCGCCTGCGTGGTGTATTCTCAGTATGTAGGCCGCGCGGTCTACGGGGACGAGCCGATCCCGAAGCTCACAGCCAAGGTGACAACCGGGCCATTCCGGGGGATATTCACGACCCCCCAAAAGGCGTCCCTGCTGGAACAATTGGCATCCGATCTGCCCACCGTCGTCAACCCCGCCGGAAGGATCCTCGCGTACCCGGATTTTGCCGCCGGCTACTTGATGACCACGATGCGGCCGGCAAGCCCGCATTGCTGGGTCGGGCGGACCTTGGCCCGGCATCCAGAGTGGTATGGGGAGAGAGCCAGCCCGAGCAATGTAGTACTTCGTCTCAAAAACGCAGGGGAAGATACTGCCTTGCTTGATAAAGTCGTCTGGCGGCATCACCGCGTCGTCATCGATAGGCCCGACTACTACGTCCTGACGGGGAGTCCGCGACGGGCCAGGCGCGCGAGCGGGCCCGACCAGGGGGCGTTGGGGTCCGGAAAGTATCGCGGGCAGTGAGAGCCCGACGCGGTGGGTGTAGCGGCCGAGGTAGCGGAAGCCCTGTGGGGCGCCGGCGAACGGGCGCTTGGCGTGGACGACCCAGTCCTGGCGGTTGAGGTGCTGCTTGGGCGCCCCTTGGTATCCGCTATCTGCCTCCCTTGCCTCGCGACCCGGCCCGGAGGTAAACGCACACCCGGGCGTGAGAGCGAGATTCGAGCAGCCGACCGGTGCGCCATGTACCGCGCGCTCAGGGTAATCGCCATCGCGCCCGTCCTCGACGAGGCGCGGAAGATCGGCGAGGTGGTGCGCCGCACCCCGCGGCCGCTCGTCGACCAGGTGCTGGTCGTCGACGACGGCTCGACTGACGGCTCGCCCGACGTGGCGCGCGCGGCGGGCGCGACCGTCCTGTCCATGGGCCGAACGGTCGGCGTGGGTGCGGCGCTGCGCGCCGGCTACGCCTACGCGGTCGAGCACGGCTGCGATGCGGCCGTGGTCATGGCCGGCAACAACAAGGACGCGCCCGAGGAGATCCCGCTCCTCCTCGACCCAATCGCGGACGGCCGCGCCGACCTCGTGCAGGGGTCACGGTTTCTCAAGCGGGGCGCGGACTTCGGCGACATGCCGCTCTACCGCCGCATCGCCACGCGCGTTCACCCGCTCCTCTTCTCGCTCGCCGCGCGGCGCTGGGTTACCGAGTCGACCAACGGCTTCCGCGCCCTTCACCGGCGCGTGCTCTCCGACCCCCGTCTGGACCTCGCGCAGCCCTGGCTCGATGGCTACGAGCTCGAGCCCTACCTCTACCTGCGTGCGATCCGGCTCGGCTACCGCACCGTGGAGGTACCCGTGACGAAGATATACCCGCCGCGACGGCTCGGACAGACCAAGATGAAGCCGCTCACCGGTTGGTGGTCGATGCTGCGGCCGCTCGTCTACGTCGGCCTGGGGCTCAAGCGATGATCCGCGTGGCGGTGATCGGCGCCGGCCAGTGGGGGCCGAACCTGATCCGGAACTTCCACAACAAGCAGACGAGCGAGGTCACCTGGGTGATCGACCGGGACGAGGCGCGCCTCGCGCAGGTCCGCGCCCGCTTTGCGGATGTGCGGGTCGGGACGGACGCGGCAGCCGCCCTCGCCGACCCTGGCGTCGAGGCGGTGGTCGTGGCCACGCCGACCAACACCCACCATGCGCTCGTCAAGGCGGCGCTCGAGCGCGGCAAGCACGTGCTGGTCGAGAAGCCGATCACCGCCGACGTGCGCCAGTCCGAGGAGCTCGCCGCGCTGGCCGCCGGTGCTCGGCGCGTGCTCATGGTCGGCCACGTCTTTCTCTACAATGTCGCCGTGCGGCACGTGAAGGCGCTCCTCGATGCGGGCGAGCTCGGCCGCGTCTACTACGTCTCGATGGTACGGACGAACCTGGGCCCGGTCCGCGCCGACATCAGCGCCGCGTGGGACCTCGCCTCGCACGACATCTCGATCGTCAACTACTGGCTCGGCAGCGCGCCGCTCGCCGCCTCGGCCGTCGGCGGCAGCTGGATCAACCCGGGGATCGAGGACGCGGTCTTCGCCACCCTGCGCTACCCCCACGACGTGCTGGTGAACCTGCACGTCTCCTGGCTCAACCCGCGCAAGACCCGCGACGTCACCGTGGTCGGCGACCGCCAGATGCTCACCTTCGACGACATGAACCTCGGTGAGCCGATCCGCATCTACGACAAGGGGATCACGGACGAGCGCACGCCCGCCCCCTATGTGGATTCGTTCGCCTCCTTCCGCGCGAGCGTGCGCGAGGGCGACATTCGCATCCCGAGGGTCGCGCTCGGCGAGCCGCTCAAGGCCGAGTGCGACCACTTCCTCGACTGCATCGCAACGGGCCGTCCGCCCCTCACCGACGGCCGCGAGGCGGTCGGCGTGCTGCGCGCGCTGGAGGCGATCCAGCGGTCGGTGCGCGCCGCCGGCCGGGAGGAGCGCGTCTGAGCGCCGCCCGCATCCCCCTGGTCGACCTCGGGTGGCAGCACCGGGTGATCGCCGACGACGTGGCGCGGGGCTTCGCACGCGTGATCGAGCGCACGGCCTTCATCCTCGGGGCGGAGGTCGCGGAGTTCGAGGCCGCCTTCGCCCGCTTCTCCGGTGTCGCGCACTGCGTGGGGGTGGCAAGCGGCACCGATGCGCTCGAGCTCGCATTGCGCGCGGCAGGTGTCGGGCCGGGCGACGAGGTGATCCTGCCCGCCAACACCTTCGCCGCGACGGCCCTCGCCGTGACGCGCGCGGGCGCGACCCCGGCGCTCGTCGACTGCGATCCGGTCCATCTCCTGATCGACCCGGCGGCGGTCGAGGCGCGCCTCGGGCCGCGGACGAGAGCCCTCCTCCCGGTGCACCTCTACGGGCAGATGCCGCCCATGGAAGAGCTGGAGGCGATCGCCCGCCGGGCGGGTCTCGTGCTCGTCGAGGATGCGGCCCAGGCCCACGGCGCGACACGCCACGGGATCGGGGCCGGCGGCTTCGGCTTCGCCGCGGGCACGAGCTTCTACCCGGGCAAGAACCTGGGCGCCTACGGTGATGCGGGCGCGGTGCTCACGGCCTCCGCGGAGGTCGCGGCCAGGGTCCGAGCCCTGCGCAACTACGGGAGCGAGATCAAGTACCGGCACCCCGAGCGCGGCTTCAACTCGCGGCTCGACACGCTGCAGGCGGTCGTCCTCCTCGCCAAGCTGCCACACCTGGCGGCCTGGAACCGTGCCCGCCGCGAGGGCGCGCAGCGCTACGATGAGCTCCTCGCGGAACTGCCGCGGGTCACACGGCCCGCGACCTTGCCCGGGAACGAGCACGTCTGGCATCTCTACGTCGTGCGTGTCCCCGGGCGAGACCGGGTCCTCGAGCGGTTCGCCGCGGCCGGAATCAGCGCCGGCATCCACTACCCGACCCCGATCCACCTGCTCGGCGCCTTCGCACACCTGGGGCATCGCCAAGGCGACTTCCCGGTCGCCGAGCGCGCCGCCGATGAGGTCCTCTCGCTCCCCCTCTTCCCGGGCATCACCGCCGCGCAGCAGGAGCGCGTCGTGGACGAGTTGCGCCGGGCGCTCGCGTGAGCATGGGCCGCGACCCGTCCGTCTTCCTGCACGAGCGCGCCCTCTGCGAGAGTGACGACGTCGGCCCGCGCACCCGCGTCTGGGCCTTCGCGCACGTCATGCGCGGCGCCCGCGTCGGCGCCGACTGCAACATCGGCGAGCACGCCTTCGTCGAGAGCGGCGCGACGCTCGGCAACCGGGTCACGGTCAAGAACGCGGTCCTCATCTGGGAGAAGGTGACGATCGAGGACGAGGTCTTCCTCGGCCCGAACATGGTCTTCACCAACGTGCGCAACCTGCGCGCGGCGCTGCGCCCGAAGCCGGAGGAGTTCCTGCCGACGCTCGTCCGCCGGGGCGCGGCGATCGGCGCCAATGCGACGATCGTGTGCGGCGTGACGATCGGCGAGAAGGCGCTCGTCGGCGCCGGGAGCGTGGTCGCCGACGACGTACCCGCCTATGCGCTCGTGGTCGGCAACCCCGCCCGCAGGGTCGCCTGGGTGTGCGACTGCGGCGCCCAGCTACCCGCGAGCCTCGCCTGCGCCTGCGGCCTGCGGTATCGCCTGGCGGGCGACCGCGAGGGGCTCGTGCCGGCATGAGCGGGTGCTGGACCTCGGGGTGCACGAGCATGACCCCGAGACCCGACGTGATTCCGATGGTGCAGGCTTGACCCTCCTCACCGAGCGGCAGCCGAGCTCTCCGCCGGGGCCGCCGAGCAGACGATCGCCGGACGGGAGGCGCGCTGAGTGACCGGGGCTGTTGCCGATTCGGCCTCCGGGCCCGGACGCCGGGGCTTCGCTCGGAAGGCGATGATGGTGGCGCTGTTGATCGCCGGAGGGGGTTGCCTGCTGGCCACGGGCTCCGTCCCCTCGTCCGGAGAGGGGGCTGCGCTGGCGGTCGCGGCGGTGGCGGCGGCTCTCCCGGCGACCCGGCGCGAGTTGCAGCGCATCCTCGAGCGCATCCGCAACCCCGCACCACGCCCCGCGTGGTTGGCGGCCGCCGGCATCGCCGTCCTCTGCTCGGCCGTGCTGCTGCTGCTCGCGTGGCTGCACGCGTCGTATTTCATGCTGAGCTTCCACGACGAGCACGCGTACATGATCCAGATGCGGATGCTGGCGGAAGGCCGGCTGTGGTTGCCGCCGTATCCACCCGACGTGCGAGAGTTCTTCGACACCATCTACGTGCTCGTCGAGCCGAAGTACGCTCCGATCTATTTCCCCGGGACGGCGCTGCTCTACGTACCGACTGTCTGGCTCCACCTGCCGTTCTGGGTCCTGCCACTGGCCGTGGCCGGCGCGTCCGCCGGGCTGCTGTACCGCTTGGTGACGGAACTGGTGGACGGCGTCGCCGGGGCGCTGTCCGTCCCCCTGCTGGTCAGCGCGGCCAGCTACCGGCGCAATGCGCTCCTCCTTTTGTCGCAGATGCCGGTGCTGCTCCTGGTGCTGCTGATGCTGTTGGCGTGGCTGCGCTGGCGGCGGCGGCGGGCAGTCCGGTGGGCGGCGGCCGTCGGCGCCTTGGCGGGCTGGGCCGTCATCACGCGCCCCGTCGACGCTGCCTGCTATGCCGTGCCGGTCGCTGCGGCCATGCTCCTCGGCCTGCGCGGCGCGGGGCGCCGCCTCTGGATCAAGACTCTCACCGTGGTCACGCTGGCGGCGGCGCCCTTCCTGACGCTGCAGGTCGTCCAGAACGTGGGGGTTGCAGGGAGTTGGAGCCGGTTCCCCAGCGACCTATACGTCGCCCGCACCTTTCCCGCGCCGATGATGGGGTTCCACCAGATCGACTGGTCGAAGGTCCCGACGCCATCCCTGTACCAGAAGCGCCTCCTCAACGTCACCTGGGTCTGGCCCAAGTACGCGCGTCACCAGCGCACGCGCGTTATCGAGGAATGGCGGGAGCAGCGCCTGCCGACCACGCTGACGATGACCCTGCCGAGCCAGCTCCTTCTCGTGCTGCTTCCGCCGGCCGTCTTCGTCTTGGACCGCCGCCGCCTGGTCGTCGTTGCGACCGCCGTGCTCTTCCTGGGCTTCTACACCTTCTACGTCTTCTTCCTGAAGCACTACCTCGTCGTCATCCTCCCGGCGGTGGTCCTGATGCTGGTCACGGGAATCGACGCCCTGGAGCGGACGTGGCCTGGGCAACGGGCGGTCGTGTCGACCCTGGCGGCGACAGCGGTGACGGGCCTGAGCGTGGTCGCGCTGGGCGGGACCAACCCCCACTACTACTACCGGCAGCTCGCCGCGGCCAACCACGCGGTGGCCAGCCTCCCTGCGGGCGAGCGCGCGGTCGTCCTCTTCCGCTTCCGTGCAGGCGTCTGCGCCGTCGATCAGGAGCCGGTCTACAACACGGAGACTGCCTGGCCGGACGATGCGCGCGTGGTCCGCGCTCACGATCTGGGCGAGCGGGAGAACACCAAGCTCTTCCGCTACTATGCGCGGCACCAGCCCGACCGCGTCTTCTACTCGTTCGACCGCGGCGAGGCGCGTCTCTACCGGCTCGGGACGGCGGAGGAGCTTGCCGCCCTCTACCCCGACGCAAGCTGAGCGTGCCGCGCGCACCTGCCGCCGAGGGCGACCGGGCGCAGCCGACGTGAGAACGCACCCTGACGGAGGCCGCACTATGGGCGGACGCGCTATGGGCGGTCGAGTACCCCCCACCATGTGTGCAATACCTTCACGGTCGGCGAAACCACGTGAGAATGCCTCCCCTATCACGGCTTCGGGCGCTCTATCGGCGGGCGGGCGATGCTCTTCCCGTTCACGCGGTCGCGCTCGGCTTGTCTCTCTACGCGTTCCTCCTGCGTCTGTGGCTCCTACGCGAGCGCAAGTTCGACCCCGATGAATTCGAGCATCTTCACGTCGCCTGGTGCATCTCTCGGGGGCTGCTTCCCTATCGAGACTTCTTCGAGCATCATACCCCCTGGTTCCATTTTTTCCTCGCCCCCTTCTTTCGGTTCTTCCGTGTCGAGACGGATGTGTCGTCCGCCTTCGCCCTCATTTTCCTCGCTCGCTTCTGCATGTGGGTTTTCACGGGAGCGCTCCTCGTTGCGACGTTCTGCCTGGGCAAGCAGTGGCGGGACACCCGCACCGGCTTCACCAGCGCGCTGTTGCTCGGCAACGTCCTGCTGTTCCTCGAAAAGACGCTCGAGATCCGCCCGGACGTTCTCTCCGTAGGATTCTGGCTTGCGTGCCTCATCTGTGTGGTGCGTGCCGTCCGCGGCACGGACGCCGTATCGGCGTCCACGACGACAATGTTTGCTCTGAGCGGCGCGCTCCTCGGCGCGGGCGTCATGTACACGCAGAAATTGCTCTTCGCACTTCCCGGCTTGTCCCTTGCGATGCTCTGGTATGTCCTCGACTCGCGCCATCGCGGCACGTTCCGGGTACGATTACGACATGGCCTCTGTCAATTCATCGGGTTCTGCGCGCCGGTCGGATTGACGCTCGCCTATTTCGCCGCGCACCACGCGCTCCGGGAGTTTGTCACCGACAATGTCCTCCTGAGTTTCCGGTGGAAGGTGTCGTTCCCACCGTACGATTTCCTCCAACAACTCGTGCGGCAGAATCCCATCTTCGTCGCGCTGTCCGTTGCAGGCCTCATGCGGGCGTTTGCGACCATGTTTCGTGGTCAGGGATTCCAGCGCGCCGAATACGTTTGCGTACTGAGTTGTCTAGGTCTCTGCGGGGGATTGTTCCTCATCCCGGTTCCGTATCGCCAGTATTATTTGATGTTCCTTCCGCTCGGGGCGGTGTTCGCAGCGGGTCTATTGACCGATACGCTCGACGGCGCGGCCCGCGTCCGCGAGGGGCATTGGTCCAGACGATCGGGCCTCGCGGTCGGCACCGTCCTGCGCGGCGCGCTGTTGACGGCCATGCTGATCTTCACAGTGCACATGGCGAAGCCCCGCGTGTGGGGCGCGCGTGTCTACCCGACTCTTTGGGGCGTCGCGTTGTTGGGCGCCGGCGCGCTGATCTGGGCGCGCCGGCGGCATCATGCCTTGGCCCTCGTGCTCATTGTGTCGAGCATCTACCCCTTCCAGCAGATGCACGAGGCATTCCGGCGGACGAATACAGAGGCGCTCGCCGAGATTCGGTACGTGCTCGAACACACGGGACCGACGGACACCTGCATGGACGGTTGGACGGGGCGCGGCGTCTTCCGCCCACACGCTTATTTCTTCTGGTTCTTGCACAGCGAAGTGCGGGCGATGCTCACAAATGATGATCGGCGAGCGCTCCTGGCGGGATTAGAATCGGGAGCAATCGCGCCGACACTGATTTTCTTCGACCGCGAGCTGGAAAGAGTTTCCCCTGGCGTCGCTGCATACCTCAGGGAGCATTACGGATGGGTCGGGAGGGGGTTCATTTGGCGTCGAAAAGCGCCGAGGACAGAGGAGTCCCACACGTCGGACCGCACGGGGCTCCTTCATGACGCTCGCGTATAGCGCTCTCGCCGAGTGGCTGCTCCGGTCATCCCCCCCTGGCGATGCCGCAGTACGCGGTCGGCCACCTCGACCGCGGCGCGGCGATCGAGGCGCGCATGGCGGCGCTCCCGGCGCTCGCGCTCGCGGGCGCGGCCTACCGCGGCGTGGGCGTGCCGGACTGCGTGCGGAGCGGGGCGGCGGCTGCGGACTCCATCCTCGCCGCGACCAGCACCGCGACCGGGTAGGCGAACACGACCCGGTCACCGCGCCGGTGCGTCCCCAGGCCGAGGCCGTCGTCCTCGAGCGAATCGATGAGCATGCGCCGGACCCTCTCCGCGTCCCCTGGCTCGGGGAACGACCGCTCGAGCAGCCCCTCCAGCTCCGACTTGAGCTGGTGGAAGGTCGCGCGCGGCGCAGGGAGACCGACGTCAGGAAAGAGCGCCTGCAGCTCCGCCAGCGTGAGCGCGCGCACGTGCGACGGATCGCGCAGCTTCTCCATGCGGTTGAGTGCCGCCGCCTTGGCCGGATCCTCCGACGCCGCGACGTCCACCAGCGCGATCCGCCCGCCCGGCGCGCACACGCGCTTCATCTCGGCGAGCACGGCGCGCGGCTCGGGGAAGTGATGGAACGCGAAGCGCGAGACGACGAGCGAGAACGCGCCGTCGGCATACGGGAGCGGCAGCACGTCGCCGACCTGCCAGGCGACGTTGCCGAGCCCCTTCTCCGCAGCGAGCGCCCGCGCCTGCTGGATCATCGCGGGCGTCACGTCGATGCCGGTCGCGTGGCGCACGACCGGGGCGAGGGCGCACACCACGAGCCCCGGGCCGCAGGCGACGTCGAGCACGGCGTCCTCGGGCCCCGCGCCGGTGAACTCGACCAACAGCCGCAGCGCCTCCTCGTCCCGCACGCCCGGCGCAGTCGAGAACGGGACGGCCTGCTTGGTGAACTGCTCGACGATCAGGTCGCGGTGCGTGGGCATGGCTCAGTCGAACTCCCGCTGCGTGATCGGCACGTGCCCCGGCTGGCTGGCGACGCGCGCGAGCCAGGCGCGGACGTTCGGGTAGCGCCCGAGGTGGAAATCGCCCTCCTGGGCAACGTGCGTGTAGGCGTAGAGCGCGATGTCGGCGATCGTGTAACGCTCCGCGACGAAGAAGCGCCGCTCGGCGAGGTGCCGCTCCATCACGTCCAGCGCCTGGTAGCCTCCCGCCATCTTCGCCTCGAGCTCGCGCGGCTCGTACTTCCTTCCCGTCAGCACGTGGAGCCACGCCCGCGCCACGGCGATGTACGGCTCGTGGCTGTACTGCTCGAAGAACATCCAGCGCAGTACGTCGGCGCGCGCGTAGCGCTCCTCGGGCAGGAAGGGTGTCCCCTCGGCCAGATAGAAGAGGATCGCGTCCGACTCGGAGAGATGGCGGCCGTCGTCGAGCTCGAGGACCGGGATGCGTCCGTTCGGATTGATGGCGAGGAACTCCGGCGTGCGCGTCTCGCCCTTCGCAATGTCCTTCTCGATCAGGGTGAAGCGGTGGCCGAGCTGCGTGAGCAAGAGGCGGACCTTGTAGCCGTTGCCCGACGGCAGGTAGTCGTAGAGCTTCATTGAGGCGCGTGTACTACGACTGCACGCCGCGGCGAAACCGCGCTTCTCCTGTCGTGGAAAGAGTCTAGGCGGACGCAGCCGGTGCGCCGAGGGAAAGAAGCAGCATGGGAAGTGTCCCGGACCCTAGCCGCCCACCTCGAAGAGGACGAAGGTCCCGCCGCACGGACGGGCCACCGCGTGCGCGTCCGCGGGCGGCGTCCAGGGCGGGCGGATCCACGCCGGGCGCGTGAGCCAGAGGCGCGCCCCGCTCCGGCGCGCGAGCGCGAGCGCATCCTTCGGATCGGTCGTCGGCGGCACCAGAGCCCGCCCGCGCGCGCCGTAGGCGAAGCGTCCGTCGACGGCGACGAGCGCCTGACCCGGCCCGTAGCGCTCGAGCACCAGCCGGCTCACCTCGCGCGAGCAGGCGGCGTCGAAGGGGTGGCTCACCCACAGGGCCTGCACGACGAGCGCCACGCCGAGCGCGGCCGTCGCAACTCGCGCGTGCCGTCCCAGGCGCTCGCCGAGCGCGAGCAGGCCCGCGGCCGTCGCCGGCAGGAGGAGGGGGACGAGCGGCACCGCGTAGCGCGGGCTCGGGTTCAGCGCCAGGGGGAGCGCCGTGAACCAGGCCGCGACGGCGAGCGGTGTGCGCGTCTCGCGCGCGGCTCCGACGCCCAGGAGGAACGGGATCGCGAGCAGCGGCCCGAGCGCCGTCGCGTCGTAGAGCACCTGCCGCGCCACGCCCTCCGCCATGCGCGCGAGCAGCGCCGCCGGGTTCCGGAGCGCGGCCTCGGCGAGCGTCGTCGCCCCGGGGACGCCGGTCAGGAGCGCGAGGCGCGCCTCGCGCGGTGAGAGCTGCCAGTGCCCGGTCTCGGCGCGGAGCGCGATCAGCGCCGGCGCCATGACGGCCACGGCGGCGCCCGCGTAGAGGACGAGCGCGCGGAGACGCGCGCGGCGGAGGCGCCAGAGGCCGAGCGGAAGGAGCAGGACGCCTTCCGGACGTGCCAGGTAGGCCCCACCCGCGAGCGCCCCGGCGAGGCCGGCGCGGCGCGCGACCAGCCAGGCGAGGAGCAGCGCGCCGGCGAGCGTCTCGGGGAGCACCTGCGCGGAAGCCTTCACGAGCGCCGGGTGCACCGCGGCGACCAGCACCGCGGCGTCCGCCGCGCGCCCCCCCGCGAGGCGGCGCGCGAGCGCATGGACGAGCGGCAGCGCGGCGAGGCCAGCGAGCAGCGCCGTCGCGCGCCCGGCCAGCTCGAGGCGGAGCCCGGTCGCCGCGAGCCCGGCCACGGCGGCGGGATAGAGCGGCGAGTAGTACCCGCCGAGGACCGCCAGGACCTTCCCGTGCAGCAGAGCGCGCGCCAGCTCCAGGTACGCAGGCCCGTCGGGATGGATGAGCGGATCGCGCAGGAGGCGGACCACGCGCACCACCAGGCCCGCCGCGAGGGCAGCGGCGAGCGGACCGCCGGGACGCAGCTTGCCGCCGAGCGGCATGGGGGCGGACCGTAGGCGCCGGCACGCGAGGAGGCAAGCAATGGGGACCGTGCGCTCACGTCCCGGGGGACTTGACGGCCGCTCGCTTTCGCGCCCACCAATGGGACGTGACACGCAAGGGCAGCATCGTCATGGCTCTTGCGCTGGCGGTCGCGGTCACCCCGGCCCTCGCCGCCGAGCACGGCGCGCGCGCCGCGCCCCGCATGGAGCAGCGGCGGACGGAGCCGCCGGCTCCGCCGGCGACGTCCCCCGCCCGCGGGATCCTCCAGACCCTCGAGCGCCTGCGCCTCCATCCCGGACAGGACGGACTCGACGTGGGCGAGACCGCGCGCAAGCGCCCGGAGCCGCGCACCGACTAGGCGCACCGCCGCCGAAAAAAGTCGTCGCGTCACCTCGACACCCGGGGGGACGGGGTGCTACAGCGGGCGGCGGATGGCGCCGTCTCTCTCGCGGCGCGCGGTGTTGCGCGGGTTGGGGGCCTCGGTCGCGAGCCTGGCGTTCCCGCTGCGCCTGGATGCGGTCACGGCGAGCGACCCGCCCGCGGTGTGCGAGGGCTACCGGCCGCACGTCGCCGCGGGCTGGGTGCCCGCGGGCGAGCCAGGCGCCTTCGAGCGAGCGCTCCGCGGCGTCGTCGACACGGCGACCGACTTCGCCTGGCTCGCCCCCGGCGACCGCGTCCTGGTCAAGGTCGCGTCGAACTCCGGGAGCCGCTTTCCCGCCACCAGCTCGCCCGCCGCGCTCTTCGCGCTGGCGCGGCTCCTCTACGCGCGCGGCGCGGGCACGGTGTGGGTCGGCGATCAGGCCGGCGTGCACCTGGTCCACCACACGCGCCACGAGCGCAAGGGCTCGACGCGCGCCCTCATGCAGCAGAACGGCCTCTGGCAGGCCGCCACGGCGGCGGGGGCGGTGCCGCTCGCCTTCGAGGAGGCGGGCTACGACGCCTACCTGGCCGAGCGCGTCCCCGGCGGCGGCCACTGGCGCGACG
>Ga0137403_10004238_pt1 | contig 16934 bp, 14 predicted proteins | sample CZOMad2_1_16fung_FD_122057 | JGI IMG/M metagenome (GOLD analysis project Ga0137403, IMG submission 122057) | Vadose zone soil fungal communities from Angelo Coast Range Reserve, California, USA - CZOMad2_1_16fungal (Hybrid Assembly) | ecosystem: Environmental > Terrestrial > Soil > Vadose zone...
TCGCTGACTTCGAGGTGCGCCATCGAAAAGAGGTTGCGAAAAAGAACGCCGTATTCGTCGACGGTTTGCGTCTTGCTGGTGGTGACGCGCCAATTGGCGAGGAGGCGCTCGTATTGGGGCCCGGCGTCGGCGGCGGAGCGTTCGAAGACTCCAAGAACCGTATTGGTGTTGCCTACGTCCAGCACTAGCAGCATGAACAGCGGCCCTCTAAATTCTTACGGCTTATTACGGCGTACCGTTCCAGAAATAACCGTCCGCAGCCCCTGCGGAGTGCGTACTTGTAAAAAACCCTGAGCGTCCAAGCCTTCGGTGGTGCCCGTGAAACTCTCCTCGTCTTCAATTCGCACCGCGCAGCCGTTGGTCCAGGAAGAGTGCTCCTGAAACCTGTGCAGGATCGACTCGCGCGCTTCGGGCTCCTTCACCAACACCCGATACTCCCGGTCCAGCGATTTTAGCAAAGCCCCGGCCAGCTCGACCCGCGAGCACGGGGTGCGGGATTCGAGGTAGAGGGACGTGGCTTGCTCGCGAATATCCTCGGGAAACGATTTCTGGTTGACGTTGAGCCCAATCCCGATCACGACGTGGCGCACTCGAGTCGCTTCAGAATGCATTTCGGTGAGGATGCCGCAGAACTTCTTGTTGCCAAGCAGGAGATCGTTCGGCCACTTGAGATCGGCATCAAGTCCCGCAACTTCAAGAACCGCGGATCGCACTGCCAAGCCCGCCGCCAGCGCCAGTAACAGAACCTGCGTGGGGGGCAGTTGCGGCCGGAGAAGGATCGAGCAATAGATGCCGTCCGCCCGCGCCGAGTGCCAGGTGTGACCGCCGCGGCCGCGACCCGCGGTCTGTTCTTCGGCGAGAAACACGCTGCCTTCCTGGGCGCCGGCGGATCCGGCGTCGAGAGCAAGAGCATTGGTGGAACCGGCGCGGAAGTAGTGGTGGACCTGTCCAGCGAACATTGTCCCCGCCAGCAACGGCGCAAGAATATCCGGCAAGAGCAAGTCCGGCATGGCCTCGAGCTGGTAGCCGATGGAAGGATGGCCCGCAATGGCTACTCCGCTCTCCCGCAGTTGCCGGATGAGCCGCCACACTTCTGAACGGCTGGAACCTAATTCTGCGGCGATTTTCGTTCCGCTCACTACCACGGTGGCGTTGTCCGTCAGCAGGCGGACGATGCGATTCAGACGTGCGTCGGTGGCTTCCAGAGTGGGCGCGTTTTTGGAAGCTCGAGTTGGGGCCAGGGGAGAGATGGAATGATTATGCGCGACTCGCGGCGTGCAGCCAAGTTTGGTTTAGCCCCAGCTAGATTGGCAGCATGCGCAGGCTCATGTCGACCGCAGGCGCGGCGTGGGTTAGCGCGCCCACGGAAATGAAGTCTACTCCGGTCTCCGCGTAGGCGCGGACATTGTCCAGCCGAATCCCGCCCGAGCACTCCAGGGGCAAAGGCTTCTCCAGTTTGTGCACGCGCTCGACGGCCACGCAAACAGCCTCCACGCTCATGTTGTCGAGCAAGATCGCCTCGGCGCCGTGCTTCAACGCAAGTTCGAGTTCATCGAGTCCGCGTACCTCGACCTCAATCGGCTGGGTACCGCGGCGGTTGCGGTGCGTGCGCTCCAGAGCTTCGACCACTCCGCCCGCAAGGGCGATGTGGTTATTCTTGATCCGGACCCCTTCGGAAAGGTCGAGCCGGTGATTAGCTCCTCCTCCGCAGCGGACCGCGTACTTGTCGAGCATTCGCCACCCGGGAATCGTCTTTCTAGTGTCAAGAATTTTCGTCTTCGTGCCGGCAACGGCGTCCACAAACTTCCTGGTCAGCGTCGCTACGCCGCTCAAACGCTGCAGGAAGTTGAGGATGACCCGCTCGCAGGAAAGTAGGACCCGAGCGTTGTGCTGAATCACCGCGACGGGATCGCCCTTGTGCAGGCGCACACCGTCGAAAACTGATGGATGGCTGGAAATTCCATAATGAGAAACAACTGCGCCATCCAAAATGGCGTAGACATCGAGAATGCGCGCAATGCAGCCGATTCCGGCGAGAACGCAGTCCTGCTTGGCGAGCACCGTCGCCGAGGCACGCTGCTGCGGGTCAATGCAGGAATAGCTCGTGGCGTCACGCGTGGCGCGATCCTCAAGCAGGGCATTCTCGATGATGGCGGTAAGTCGGCGGCTGTTCCAGTCCATGATTCCGTTTCTTCGTAATAATTCTGCTAGCCCAACCCGTTCAAACCACCGCGAAGTTTTTCGATGAGCACGATCAACTCCTGAGCACGTAGGCGCATCTTTTCTACTATGTGGGCCGGGGCCTTGGAAAGAAATTCAAGATTCCCCAACTGACGCTCGATGTTTGCCAACTCCTTCTCCGCACCCTCGAGCTCCTTGGTGAGGCGCTTGCGCTCAGCCTCAACATCAATCTTCTTCTCGTAGACAACACGCACTTCAAACCGTGCGGTACTGCGCGCTCCCGGCAACTTGGCCAGCGACGCCTCCACGAACGTCACCTTCTCCGCGCCAGCCAGCCGTTCCACAGCGTTACGGTTCTGGTCGATCAACGCGCGAATCTCGGCGTTGGCGTAAATCTGTACCGGAACTTTTTCTTTGGGCTCGACCTTCAAATCCGCGCGAAGAGTACGAATGCTGACAATCAAGTCCTGCAGAATCGCCATGCTGGTCTCGGCCGCAGCATCGGCTCGCGCCGGATCCGCCTCCGGAAACGCCCCCAAAGCAATCGACTTCAACGGAGGCTTCCCGTCATAAACCGCCTGCCAAATTTCTTCCGTGATGAAAGGCATGAAAGGATGCAAGAGGCGCAGGGAGGCCTCGAATAAGGCGACGAGATTTTGCGAAGCGGTCCGTACAGTGCCGGCGCTCGTATCGCCCAGGGCAACGCGGGGCTTCACCAGCTCGATGTACCAATCACAGAACTCGCCCCAGAAGAAATCGTAGATGCAGTTCGCCGCCTCGTGAAAGCGAAACTCTTCGAGCGCCTGATGCACTTGCCCGGCCACGGCGTTGAAGCGCGAAAAAATCCAGCGGTCTTCCAGAGTCAGCGTCTGGCACCCGCTGATGGTTGAGCCCGGCTTGCCGTCTTTCAGCGATTTTCGGAAATCATCCAGCGACCAGATTCCCGCCTGCTGCGCTTTGTCCACGTTCATGAACATGAAGCGCGCAGCATTCCAGATTTTATTCGCGAACGCGCGATAGCCCTGCGTGCGGTCCGAATTGAACGCGATATCAGTTCCCGGTGCCGCCATCGCCGCCAAGGTAAAGCGCGTGGCGTCGGTTCCGTACTCGCCGATCACTTCGATGGGATCGAGCACGTTGCCCTTCGTTTTCGACATTTTCTTGCGTTCGGCGTCGCGCACCAGCGCGTGAATATAAACATGACGGAAGGGCACGCTGCCGTTGGGATGTTCCGCCATGAAGTGGCAGCCCAGCATGATCATGCGCGCTACCCAGAAGAACAAAATGTCCGAGCCCGTAATCAGCAGGGATGCCGGGTAGAAAATCTCCTGGTCGCGCGATTTCTCCGGCCAGCCGAACACGCTGAATGGCAGCAACCCCGAAGAAAACCAGGTGTCCAGCACATCGGGGTCCTGCTGCAAGCTCGTGCTCTTGCAGTGCGAACAGTGCTCGGGCACGTCGCGAACGACCATGATCGTTTTGCAGTCCGCGCAACGCCATGCCGGAATGCGATGCCCCCACCACAACTGCCGCGAAATGCACCAGTCGTGAATATTCCGCATCCACTCGAAATAAGTCTTGGCGTAGTTTTCCGGCGTGAAGCGAATCTCGCCCTTCTCCACCGCCTCAATCGCCCGCTCCGCCAGCGGAGCAATTTTGATAAACCATTGCGTGGAGAGCCGCGGTTCCACCACCGTCTTGCAGCGGTCGCACTTGCCCAGCGCGACAACGTAGTCTTTCTCGCTTTCCAGCAGCCCGCGATCCCGCAGGTCTTGCAACACTCGCTCCCTCGCTTCAAACCGGTCCAAGCCCGCATACGATCCGGCATTCTCGTTGAGATGAGCCGTGTCGTCCATGATGTCGATTTGCGGCAACAAATGCCGCAATCCCACCTGATAGTCGTTGGCATCATGCGCTGGGGTAATCTTCACAGCGCCCGTACCAAATTCCGGATTCGCAATGTCGTCTAGAATAATTGGTATCTGCCGGTCCGTCAGCGGCAGTTGCAGCCTCTTGTTGTGCAAATGGGTATAGCGCTCGTCCTTGGCGTTCACCGCGACGGCAGTATCCCCCAGCATGGTCTCGGGCCGCGTCGTCGCTACCACCACATACTCTTCCGAACCCACCACTGGATAGCGAATGTGGTAAAGCTTCCCCTGCACTTCCTCATGCACTACTTCCAAATCCGAAATGGCCGTCATGCACCGCGGACACCAATTGACGATGTACTTGCCCCGGTAAATCAACCCTTCTTCATACAGGCGGACAAACGCCTCGCGCACGGCGCGCGAAAGGTTGTCATCCATCGTGAAGTATTCGCGGTCCCAGTCCACTGACGCGCCGAGCCGCTTCATCTGATCTTTAATGGCGCCGCCGTACAGCTTCTTCCACTCCCACACGCGATGGATGAACGCCTCGCGCCCCAGTTGCATTCGCGATTGCCCCTCAGTCGCCAACTGCCGCTCCACCATCATCTGCGTGGCAATGCCCGCGTGATCCGTCCCCGGCAGCCAAAGCGCCAGAAACCCGCGCATACGGTGCCAGCGCGTGACGATGTCCATCTCCGTTTGGTTGAGCATGTGACCCATGTGCAACCGCCCGGTAACATTCGGAGGCGGCAGCAACATGCTGAACTGCTGGCGCGAATCGCTTTCCGCTGGAGTCGGTGTGGCGAAGAGCTTTTCCGTGGTCCAGTATTCCGCCCATCGCGCTTCAATCGCGGCCGGTTCGTACGATTTGGGAAGTTCGTGGGCCATTGGAGTTGTTGAAGGATAGCGCCACCCAAGCGTATCTGCACCGCGCTGCGAACAGTAATTTGTGGTTTGGGTGACTTTTGATCTTACAGGCGAGAGGAAAACTCGGTCAAACCTAACGCGGTCAAGCCGGAGCTGCTCTACCCTTTTTTAGCGGCCAGCTTGCGCGCAATTTCTTCCAGTAGCTTGGGGCGCATCTCAGCCAGGACGCTGTCGACAATGCTGGCGATCGAATCGGGATCATGCCCAACACCATTCGCCGGTTGCGCCGCGTCTTGCGTCACCACTGCGGCCAGTTCCTCGGTCAGGCTCGGCGTAACGATGGTATTGCGAATCTCACGCCAGTTCGACCAGGCTGCATCCATCTGCGACTTTGTGCGCGAATCAATCTCATCATCCGGGGCCGAAGGATCGGATGGAACCGAAGAATCATGCACGAATGCACCGGAGACATTGTCGATTCCACCATCCGGAGCCATCCCCACTCCCGCAACCGACGCTACCGGTTGTAAGTCCTGAAACCCAGCCGGTGGTCCAACGACAGCGGCCATTCCTATTGCAGAGACTGGGCTCGACGATGCCACATTCGCGTGGCTGTTACTGGATGCGCTGGCCGCTAGAGCCGTCGCGGGCATTTCCCCAGTTAGACGCGCCTCTGCGTCAATTCTTGTTTCACGGCTCGCCGCGACTTCAGCCGCCGCAACTTCAGAAAATATGGGCTCATCCTCTATCGGCTGAGCCGCTGCATTTTCGGCGAAATTGGCCAAGCTGTACGTGTTGAATGTCTCTGCTGTAGTTGGGACTCCCTGGGCTTCCCGCATCTCGCGTTCCAGCGAGACCGCAGCATCTGCTTGCGTAAGTTCCACCGCCTCGGCAAGCCAATGCGACGCACTTGCCACGGGCGCTTCCACCGGTGCGGGCTCGGAAATCGGGGGCGAAACCAATTTCTCGGGCGTTTCTTCCGGCGTTTCTTCAGGCTCGGGAGCCAACTGGCGAGGCATCCCCTCTACCGCCGCCACGTTGAGCACCGGCGCGCGATCCCCTTCTCCGCTAAGCACTGCCACCGCTGCTTTGATCGCAGCGATCTCCTCGGGAGAAATATCCAGCGCGGGCGCCGGCTCGGCGGAATCCGTTTCCGGAACAGGAGCTTCCCGCACATCGGCCGTAAACGCACTCTCCCGCCGCAGCGTGGATTCGTCCTCAGCGGGAGGCGTCAGGTCGCGGAACCCGGTCCCCATTTCCTGCGGCGCTTCTTCCGGTTCAGGCTCCGCCTTCTTGTTCGAAGGCATTGCCAGGCGGTTCTTCCAACCTTTTTCCTCGATGCCCGATTCTTGAGCCTCGGGGGCGTCCGCCGTGGAACCTGCGAACGTTCTGGTCATTGGATTTAGCTTGCCTGTTTTGGAGGCCTTGGCCGGTGCCTTGGTGTTTGCATCTTCAATCTTGCGAATGACCGCCAGCAGTTCCGTCGCTTCGAACGGCTTCACGATGAAGGCATTCGCGCGAGCCTTCAGCGCTTCTTCCGACTTGAACGGTTCGAGCTTTCCGACAGTCAATAAGATTGGAATCTCTGAGGTCTGGCGGTTTTCCCGCAGCAGCTTGCACACTTCCAGACCGCTGTACCCAGGCATGTACACGTCGAGCACAACGATCTCCGGGAGCAATTCGTTGACTTTCTTCAAAGCCGCCGAGCCGTTGCTGACGGTAATCACTTCATATCCAGCGTCCGCCAGGATCTTTTTGCCCATGTTCTGGGCAGTCACGCTGTCGTCAGCAAGCAAAATCTTTCGCGGCACGCGGAGTCCTTAAGTGAATAGAGATACGGGAGTCTGACCGAAAGTTATCCCGTACGGGCACGTAAGTCAATGAGGGGAGGCAGCGCTTCGGGTTACCTCCGTGCAGCGCCCCCTGGAGGGCCCAAAAAGGCCGCCAAACCTGGCACTGCCGGGAGACCACAGACACCGCAAATGTTACTGAAGTTCCCTGCGTCGCCGGAGTTCGAAGAGCGTTGCCGAGACTTCACAGCAACGCTAATCCCGCTCCGATCAGCTTGTATACAAAGAACATCGCCGCCACGATGGCGATCGCAGTCGAGCGCTTGACCCGGCTGTTGCACGCAAATCCAATCCCAATCAGCACGATGCTCCAGAACGCAAAAACATCGAAGGCCGATGCCAGGCCGAGCACGAACTTATTTCCATTCGGATCCGTGAAATATGCCGGATTCGTCCCCACAGGGTTCCGAATACTGAATGCTTCTTTGTCCACCCCAACCAGCATGGACAAGATTCCTAACAAGGCGTGGATCACCCACGGCAAACTCCCATAAATCACAATCGCCAGCGCCACTTTGAAGGACACCACGGCATCCGCAAGCCTGAACACGCCCAACAAGACTCCGGCCATGATCAGGTACGCGATGATGGCAAACACCGGCGCGCCATAGGAAGCATATTTTGTGATGACCGCGGAAATCTCGATCTGCTTCGCCTTCTGGTCCACGGGCAGCTTGTCGAACTGCTCGGCGCGGGAGGATCTCGCGATTTCGTTCCTCGATATCTGATCGAAACCAATCTGCCGCTCCATGACCGCTGCATACAGCACAGTCACCAATACCACCAGGGCGAACGGTCCCCACCAACTGGCGTTGCGTTGCAGATCGGAAAAGGTTTTCCCCGGCGCGATGAAGGTGTTCAAGATTCGCGCTGGCTCGGACATCGGCGGTTCGGAAGGCGGAGATGTAATTGCTGTAGCCATGTGATCCTCGTTGGATTCCGCGGAATTGTACCGTTCAAGACGCTCGGCGAGCAAACCAAAACCCCGTGGCCTATGCGAGACGAACAATTCACACTTGCGGCAGCAACACAGTCTTTCCAACCACTGCGGCGTTCTCGAGCAGTTGATGAGCCCGCGCCGCATCTTTTAAGGGGAGTCGCTCCGCCACCAGCGGGTGGATCTTCTTGTCGGCCAGCATCTGCATCAACTTGCCCAAGTCTTCCCGGAACCAATCTTTGTGTTTCTTTTTGAGCGTCGTGATGTTGAACCATTCCGCCGACCTGCTACGCGAAGTTAGCGGGAGCAGCCCCAAAAGGGCGAAGCTCCCCAAGCCTATGAGCAAGCCCGCCCGATGGGTAACGGCCGCGGAAATGCCATAGCCGATCAGTTTGCCTCCTGGGCGGAGAGCCCTGAACGATCGTCGAAAATAGGTCCAACCCACGGGATCCAGAACCAGGTCGACTCCGTCCCCGGTGGCGCGCCGCACAACCGCGACAAAATCTTCACTCTTGTAATCGATGGGCATTCCACCGATTGAACGGACCAGGTCATGCTTACCTGAAGAAGCAGTTCCCCACATCTCGATCCCCGCCAGACGCCCGAGTTCGAGGGCGGCTGTGCCGACACCTCCCGCGGCTCCGTGGTTCAGCACTTGCGATCCTGGCTTTACGTTGCCGATCCGGTGCAGCATCTGGTAAGCAGTCGTGTAGTTGAGCACCAAGCTGACTGCTTCCGCCGGATCCAATCCTGAAGGTACAGGGACTAGTTCCGTTTCTGGTAAGACGATGTATTGGCTGTAACCACCGGTCACGATCAGGGCCGCAACCGTATCCCCAACTCTGGCCTGCGTAACATCGCTTCCTAAACTTTCAATTACGCCGACAATGTCGTAGCCAGGCGCATAAGGCAAAGGCGGGACCCCCAGATATAGCCCGTTCCGCATCAGTACATCGGCGTAGGCGACTCCAGTGGCAAGCACTTGAACTCGCACCTCGCCCGGGCCGGGAGTCGGCATTTCCCGGTCTACGAGCTGCAAGACCTCGGGACCGCCCTTTCGCGAAATTACGACACTTTTCATTGAGTTCTCTGGACTGGGACTTCTCTGCACCGGGGTTCTCTGCGATTGTTCTCCTCGGACCCTTTCGCTCACTTCCCCGGCATCTTCAGTCCTAACGCTTCCACGGTCGCCGCATCCGGCGTCGGTACACCGTCCGTCTTCGTAACGACGCCGAATGATCCGGAGTAGTCCCACATCGTCCAGCCCATCTCATGCTTTTCCAGCGCGATTCTCACGTCCGAAATCCATCGCGCTCGGTCCTCCGGCTTCATGTAGGTCCGATACGCGCCAAACTCATTGCACGTCACTACCACATGGCGGCGCGCTGCCCATTCGGCCACTTCGTTTACGTCTGCCTCAATTCTCGCTGCGTCCCAGTGGTCGCGCCCATAGTGCACGACGGCCAGCTTTCCTAACTCGTCCGGCACGTCCGCAGCCACGTGGTTGGAGTTCTCTACGTTCGAGGGATACGCCAACCCCTTGACCCAAATCCACCAAGGCGATCCCCAAGTCGCTCCCTGATGAGTGAACGTGTGAGGCTCGTAGTAATGAAAGTTGTAGATCACGTTGGGATCCGCCAGCGGCTCCATGAATACCATCTCGTCGTCGGCCGAATACCTTGCCCCTGCCGCAATGATGGTGTGCTGCGGCGCACTCTGCCGAATCCCTGCGGCCAATTTCGCCTGAACGCCCAGCCAGCGGTAGCGGTCGCCGATTTCCGGCTCATTCATAATTTCGAAAAAGACCCGTTCTTTATCCCACGACGAGTAGTGCTGCGCGAGCTGCCGCCAGAAGTTCGTAAACCTCTCTACAAATCCATCGTCTGAAAGCCGCGCTTTGAAGTCGCTCTCCGGATGAATATCGATGACGATAGCCAGCCCATGATCCAAAATCATCTTCACTGCGGCATCGAGCGAAGCAAAGTATTCCTCCCGCGATCCCCATCCCGGGAAAATCGGCGCAGGGTTCACGCTCAGCCGCACGTGGTCAAACCCCAGCGACGCAATCAGCGCGATGTCACGCTCAGTCGTGTGCGTGGCGTAATGGTCTTTGTTATAGGCGGTCGGCGGCTGTACTTGGGCAAACCATCCACTCAGGTTGATTCCCCGCCTCAAGTGCGACACGCGAGAGGCCGGAACCGAAGAGGCCGGCACTGGCGTGCTCTGTCCCGATGCGCTTACGCAGACTATTGCAAACACCAGACCGAGCCAACCGTTTCGATTTCGCATATGGGCTAAGAGCTTAGCAGAAGAGAAAAATGGAGGAAATCGATTTTAGGACTACGAGATCGCTAGCCAGCGAGTTCCGGTGTCGACGCCAGCAAACTTTGCGTGTAGGCATGCTGCGGCCGGTCCGTAATGTCCTCAGCATTCCCGACTTCAACGATCTTCCCGCGATGCATGACGGCGATTCGCGTGGCCAGGTAACGCACGACGGGCATCGAGTGTGAGATGAAGAGGTAGGTCAGTTGAAACTCGCGCTGTAATTGAGCAAGCAGGTTCACGACCTGGGCGCCCACACTGACGTCTAGCGCAGAAACCGGCTCATCGGCCACGATGAATTTCGGCCTTAGGGCCAGCGCCCGGGCGATGCCAATGCGCTGGCGCTGTCCTCCGCTAAACTCGTGCGGGTAGCGCGGCAGCGCGGACGCATCCAGGCCCACGGCCCGCAATAACTCCCCAGCCCTAACGCGCCGGGCTGCTCTACTTAGGGACTCATGAATCACCAGCGGCTCGGCGATAATGTCCTCCACCCGGAAGCGAGGGTCGAGCGACCCGAAGGGATCCTGGAAAATAATCTGCATGTCGCGGCGAAGTTCGCGGAGAGCGGAAGGACTGGCGGTTAACAAGTCATGGCCGTCGAATCGGACAGTCCCTGAGGTAGGTTCGATCAAGCGGAGAACCATTCGTCCCAGCGTGCTTTTGCCCGAGCCGGATTCGCCCACCAGCCCCAACGTTTCGCCGGCGGAAATATCGAGCGAGACGCCATCCACCGCGCGTACTTCCCGCTTCGCGCCCGTGAACAGCGAATCGCCTCCGGTGTAGGTCTTCGTCAGGTCGCGAATTTTAATCAGGGGCATGTCTCGAGACTCTCTTTACCGCTAACCGGTTGCAATCAACGGCACGGCTGCCAGCGCCGCCGCGATGCCCGCCAGCTTCCAGCGCGTGAAATGCTCCCGCAAGAAGATGCGCGCCAGCAGTACAGTAATCGCCGGGTACAGAGACGTTAGCATTACCGCCGCATCCAGCCGTCCCAACTGCGCTGCGCGAATGAAGCAGATCGTACCGCAAACATCCAGCATTCCCGCCACACTGCCCAAGCCCGCGCGCGAACCAGCCACGCTTCGTAGCGACGCAGCCTTCATGTGGCCGCCGACTAGGACCATCGCGCTCACCACCATGAGCGCCGCGAACCGAGAAAACGTCGCCGTCCAAAACGCGGACACATCGCCAGCCCGATTTGAAAAGATGTAAAAGCCAGCGAAACCGACGCCGCAGATCACGGCCGTGACCAGGCCTTTGGTCGAGAGTCCGCCCTCCTCCGGCCGTGCGATCAGCCAAATGCCAATGGCGGCCAGGGCAAATCCTGTCAGCGCGAGCGCGCCCGGCAGCCCGTCTACGAAAATCCCCACTACTGCCGGAATTGCGGCCCCCACCACGGCGGCAACCGCCGCAGTCAACCCCATCTGTCCTGACGCCAAGGCACCGTAGAACACCGCGAGTGCAGCTCCCCCGCTGGCACCCCCCAGCATTGCCCAGCACACGCTGGTCGGAGGTGGAAATGCTGCGTGACTTCCAAGAGCTAGGGTCACAGCCAGCGCCAGACCGCCTGCATGCGCGATAGCGGTCAAGAGATACGCGTTGGCCCGGCGCGAGGCAAAGCCGCCGAGGAAATCCGAGCTGCCCCACGAGAGGACGGCGGCGAGGCCGAAGCCCGTTGGCACAAGTTGTATCGATGGCATCATTTTGACGCGCCAAGTTGAAGGCCAGGCGTTCGAGCTTACCATGCATCCACCGCTCTCTTCCGCTGGCGGAGTGATAGAATTTCCGCAACGTTGTGTTTTAAAAAAGTTGGTGGGCGCTCGTCAATCGAGGGCCGGCTAATAGCCGATCAGCAGCCCACTCTTCCCGGAGGGTAGTACGTGATTGAACTCGCTCCGTCGATCCTGTCTGCCGATTTCGCGCATCTTGCCGATCAGGTGCAGAGCGCGGTGGCTGGCGGCGGCTCCGTGATCCACGTGGACGTGATGGACGGGCATTTTGTGCCCAACATTACGCTCGGCCCACCGATTGTGAAATCGCTGCGGAAGGCCACAGCGGCGGTGCTCGATTGCCACCTGATGATCGAGAATCCGGACCAGTTCATCCCGGACTTCGCCGATGCAGGGGCGAACTGGATATCGGTACACCAGGAAGCTTGCCGCCATCTGAACCGGACTTTGCATCTGATCCAGAGTCACGGGGCCAAGGCGGGGGTGGTCATCAACCCGGCCACGCCGGTCGAGGCAATATCCGAGGTGCTGGACGTAATCGATTATGTTCTGGTTATGTCCGTGAACCCCGGATTTGGGGCGCAGGAATTCATCCCGAGTGTGTTGCATAAAGTACGTAGACTTGTGGACTTACGATCCCTGCGCCGGCTCAATTACCGTATCGAAATCGATGGCGGGGTGTCGCTGAATACGATTCCCGAGATTGTCCAAGCGGGTGTGGAAATTCTTGTGGCAGGCAACGCGGTGTTCGGGAATGGTGATCCAAAGGTAAATGCTGGAAAGTTGTTGAAAGCCGCCACCGAGGCGAGCCTGATGAAAGCGTGATTGCAGAAGTCAGAAGTCGGATTGCAGAAGTTCTAACACTTGATGTAGGGGCGAAAGCCGTTACTTCTGCAATCTGCAATCGAAAATCTGAAATCTTTTGAGGTTGTCATGAACTTGTTTTTCGCGAAGCACCGCGTCACTGTCGTTTTGCTGTTGGGCTTTGTGCTCGTCCTGACCACAGCGTGCACGAACAAGAAGGTGTCGAATCCGCTAGCCAACGTCGACTCCAAGCAGCCCGATAAGGTGCTCTTCGACCGCGCCCTGGAAGCGTTAAAGAGCAACAAGTTTGAGGTGGCCCGGCTGTCGCTGCAGACGCTCATCAACACCTACCCGGATTCCGAATACATTGCCCGCGCCAAACTGGGCATCGCGGATTCGTGGTACGCCGAGGGCGGCACGGCGGCATACACCCAGGCGGAGATTGAGTACAAGGACTTCCAGACGTTCTTCCCCAACATGGCCGAAGCGGCTGAGGCACAGTATAAAATTGCTAACATTCACTTTCAGGAAATGGAAAAGCCCGATCGCGATTATACCCATGCGCTGCGAGCTGAGGATGAATACCGGCAGATGATTTTGCAATACCCGGACAGCAAGTTGCTGCCTCAGGCCAAAGAGCGGCTGCTGCAAGTGCAAGAGGTTTTAGGGGAACGGGAATTCCGTGTCGGACGGTTTTACTATCTGCGCGAATCCTACGCGGCGGCGATCGCGCGTCTGCGTTCCGTGGTGGAGAAATATCCCATCTATAGCAAAGCAGACGAAGGCTACTACCTTTTAGGGCAGACCTACGAAGCGCAAATTGCGCGCGTTCGCAGTACACCGCTCAGCAACGCGGCGGGCGAGTCGGCTAAGGCCAAAGGCATTGAGGCCTTCACCAAGAGCGCCGCCGACGCCTACACGCAGATCGTGAAGCGGTACCCGATGGGTCTCCGAGCTGACGATGCCAAGGCACGTTTGGAGGCTTTACACCAGCCAGTCCCGCAACCCTCTCCGGAAATGATTGCCCAAAATAAGAAGGAGATGGAAAGCCGGGAATCGACCGGCATGATGGGTCAGTTCATGGAGAACTTCCGGCGGCGTCCGAACATGGACCTAGCCTCGAAGGTCGGCGAACCAACGCTCGTGGATCCCAAGATGGTGAGCCCGACGGATGTGGCCGAAGAGACGGTGCGAGTCTTTAGCTCAGCCGCTGGCAAGCCGGGTCCCTCCTCTATTGGGGTGGAAACCGTGAAGGGTCCGCTTGGACCCAGCCAGAACGCGCCTCGCTCCGACGCGCCGACCGGAAGCCCTCAAACTTTGAGCGCTCCCCCGGCGCCTACATCAGACACTGCTGCTCCTACGGGTGGAGCCGCTGCGGCTCCTGCCGCCGGTGAGAATCCCTACGGAGAATTGAAGCCGGACGCCGCAGCCTCGGATACAACCGCGGCTCCGGACGCGGCGGCTTCCGACACTGCTGCCGCGCCGGCTGAAGTACCTCCTCCGGCTCCTGCGCAAACCAATGAGATTCAGTCGGGTGCGACGGACAACAAACCTCCAGACTCGGTCAACCAGCCTGCTGCGACGAATCAAAAGGACTCGTCGTCGAGCAGCTCGAAGAAAAAAAAAGGGAAGAAGAAGTTTCCGTTCTGAGCGGTTGAGTTTCGGTAGACAAGGAGCGCAGGTTTCCCCGTGACCCTGGCGATTCGGAGCGACCTAAGCCAACAGGATATATGCCAAGAGATCGACCGCGGATTTTTGCGTCCCGTCTCACAATTCTCCAGCAGCCTTGGTCGGCTAGCAGGCCTGATGTATCCTGCTCGATCAGAGGCTCTTTTATGAAAGTACAAACAAGAATCGCGATCCCATTGTTAGCGCTCTGCGGCTCGGTTCCTTCGATTTTTGCGCAGCAAACGAAGAACCCCGTGAGTACCGTCGTGCGCGAAACGCTCGCCCGCCAGGTGAAAAACCTGACGGCTGCCGCCGAGGAAATGCCAGCCGCAAAATACAGTTACAGCCCGACCCCGGAGCAGATGAGTTTCGCGCATCTCGTCATTCACATGGCGAAGTCCAACTACAACTTGTGCTCGCTTCTGGCCGATCTCTCTGCGCCGAAGTCCTGGGACCCGACCGGAAAGGAAGGCAAAGACGAGTTGGTGGCGGCGCTGAAGGATTCGTTTGAGTATTGCGGCAAGGCTGCGGCGGCGATGGATGATTCGAAACTCGGCGATACCATCAAGGGCCATCACGGAGATCCGGCACCACGGGCTTGGGCGGCGATTGCCTTGACTAACGACTGGGCGGATCATTACAGCGCGGCGGCGATGTATTTGCGTTTGAATGGGTTATTGCCGCCTACGGCGAAGAAATAGGCCTTTCTGGAAGAAAGAGCGCACGGGCGCGGGCGCCCGCGACTACACGAGCTTCTACATACGAGCTTGGTACACACGAGCTGGTTATTTAATTTGGACGAGTGCGTCGGTGGGTTGCGCGGCAGTCACAACCGGGGCTGGCATCTGCGGGTCGCGCCAGCGGTCGAAGATGGAGACCTGATGCACGCAAGAGACGGTGCACTGCGGAGCACAGGATTTCTCCGTCATGTACTCGCGGCGCAGGTCGGCTTTGGTGTATTCCTCTAACGGAACACCAGGATAGCCGCGCTGCTGTGAGCAGTAGTGAACGAGGCCGTCTTCGCAAATATAGAGATAGCGCGAGCCGGCGCGGCAGCGCCAGTCATTGGGCTGGCCTAGAGCGATGTTGTCCTGGAAGGCGTTCACGCGCGTGAAGCTGCGCTTGCCGAGAGCCTTCATCTCGCCGTAGACGCGCTTTTCGTCCTCCCCCAAAGGCTTTAATTGGCCGCTGCCGTCGTGGATAATGCCAACGGTCGACGTGAAGCCCAGCTCGATAGCACGTTTCCCAATCGTTAGCGCGTCTTGCGGATTGTTGACGCCGCCGCCGACCACGGAGTTGATATTGATGTGAAAGGTGGCATGTTCAGCGAGAAGCTGAAGCTTCTTGTCGAGAACTTTCAAACTTTTCTTCGAAACCTCATCTGGCATGACGTTGTCGATGCTGATCTGCAACCATTCCAAACCAGCGGTATTGAGTCGCTGGATGCGGTCGGCCACCAGGAGATATCCATTGGTGATCATGCCCGCGATGGCGCCGTTCTTGCGAATTCGTCCGATGACGTCGTCGAGTTGCGGGTGCAACAGCGGCTCGCCGCCGCTGATGGTAATCACGGATGTCCCCAGCTCGCCTAACTTATCGATACGGCGGAACATGGCGTCGAGCGGCACGGGCTCGGAAACGTCGTCAAATTCGTTGCAATAAGTACAAGCCAGATTGCAGCGGCGCATCGGGATGATGTGGGCCAGGAGCGGGTGTCGCGTGGACAGGACAGCTTTCGTCACGGCGCGCAGGCCGCGGGCGTCGCGAACCAGACTTCTCATGCGACGGCCGAGTTTGGAGGTGGCAGGCATTGGCTTTCCGATAACTCTTATGGCAACACAGAATGGCCGTAAGTGCAACATTCGCAACAGTGTTTGGCACCTTTCCGAGGGTGAGTGGTAGGCTGCCGAGGCCGGCAGACGACGCTTCCGAAGCCATATCTACAGAACAGTGAACAATCCTGCAAGTACACTCGTATACATTTGTGAGCAGTTCAGCAGGATCGACCCCTGACGGGTTCCGCTAGGAGAAGCGTATGCAGAAGCAAATTCGAGTGCTGTGGGTTGGGTTTCTGGGAATGCTCCTGCCGTTGGCCGCTTATTCCGCCGGCCCGAAAAATCCATCCAAAGCGCCAGATGCTCAAACGCTCGTGATCGTCCTCAAGAATGGGAAGCAGCAAACCTTCGCCATGGCAGATGTAGCGCGGATAGAGTTTCAGGGATCGGCAAGTACCGCGGCTGCGTCGCCTGGCGATTTGCCGGCGCGGGGTCATTTTCTCGGTAAGTGGGCATTGGGCAAGGGCGACGGCGACGATTTTTACGTCACGCTGGAAGCCACCGGCGACGCTACGAAAGACATTGGATCGGTCCGTCATGGGACCTGGACCGTCGTGAACGGCGAAGCGCACATCACTTGGGACGAGGGCTCGTACGACGCCATTCGCAGGGTGGGAAGCAAGTGGGAGAAATTCTGGTATCCGGACGCCAGCTTCTCCGGCAAGCCGAATAATGTCACGGGAGCAGAGCATATCGAGAGCAAGCCGATTTAATTCGAGCACCCGCGGCATGCTTGCCATTCCGTAAGCTTGCGTTTACCGTGGAGCTTCGCGCGTAGATCCACCGAGGAGTTCTGTTTGAAAATTCGTGTTGCCCTTTTGTCCGCTACTCTCCTGTTTTTTTCGCTCGCCACCCAAGCCCAAATCGATGCT